>ERZ1370068.4967-contig-4012_pt1 | contig 89801 bp, 138 predicted proteins | sample MGYA00561227_ERZ1370068 | MGnify/ENA primary metagenome ERZ1370068 (study PRJEB38410, sample SAMEA6850437) | metagenome | study: Metagenomic assessment of the ecological functions of the soil: analysis of the soil microbiota associated with the... | reverse complement strand
TTGTACTTCGTTCCAGTTACGTATTGCTCGATTATTTAAAGCGCAGCGGTCTAAAAGGATCGAAATATACCGACGACAAATCGTCCAAAAAGTCCGACGTCTTTGATTCCCTCCGATATTTGCTTGAACGCGCTTGAACGATTTGAACGTCTTGAGCCCATAGGTAAACACAAGGAGATTAAAACATGAACAGCAATAGACTTTTAATGATACATCCTGGCCGCATCTTGTTAGAGGAATTCTTAGGCCCGCTGAAAGCGAATAAGCGTCTCGCATTCGGCCAAAGACATCGGTGTTCCCGCGCGGGGTATCTACGAGATCGTCCAGGGACAACGACCGATCGATCGCCGACGGCGTCGCCCACCGCCTCGCGCATTACTTCGGCACGGCTCGGAGCGGTAGGCTGGGATGGATTTGCATGGCGGTAGCGATGGGGGGCGAGAAGAAAAATTCGCCGCAACAGATCGGGACAAGACAATCAGCGTTAAGGTACGTCGGATAAACCAAAGGGGGGATTGTTATGGACGGCGTTAACACACCGAGGCTAACGGCGGCCCGCACGCTCGGGCTGCGGTGGATTCAGTGGCAGATTAAAATGTCAAAGCTCGCGTTCACCCGCTTCCATCCGCCGGGCAGCCGAAGCTCCTGGAGCAAGTCCGCCGAGGCTATCCGGTACGCGGCACTACGGCGATAAAAACCGAGGGAAGCGTATGTTGGCTGGATCAAGCGATTCATTTCTGCTGGATTAGCTAAGAAGAAACGAACCAAACAAGAGAGATATTTTGCGGTCTGTATCAACAACAAGAAGTACGAGGCTTCTCTCGAAGTAGGAAAACTCTATCGGGTCATTCCTGACGAAGAAGCGGAATCACACGGGTATTTACGCGTGGTTGATGAAAGTGGTGAGGACTACGGATATTCGGCGGACCGCTTCTTTCGCCTCGAAGTGCCCCGGCCACTGAGCGAGCCCTTCTGAGAGCGTCGTCCCGACAGCGCCCCTTGCCTAACCATCGGGTTGAGAAGGTCGCGGCGGACCGCGCCTCACCCAAAACGTTAGGAGGCAAGAAAATGAGGAAAACGAGCAAGCATCCGATGCGCGCAAGTTTGCCTGCTAGTCGTGCTAACGCGGCAGTGCAGGCGTCCTGCGCACCAATGTTGTCTGTATCACCCGAGGCGCGAACGCAACTGGCTCCAGGGAGAAAAGTTCGGGCCGCGATCAATTTCGGAAATCCCGTGCTCGCTGTGAAGTGATCCTGCGACAGGTGAGCTCCGCGGGTCACTGTTGAACTGAGTCGCGAGCTTTCACGTCGAATTGGGGCGGGACTCGGAGTTAGTTGCGTAAAGATGGTACTCGTCGCAAAGCTGGCTGCAGTGATCAGCTGGGCTGGGGCATGGGATGTTGCATTTCTTGCAGTCGATCCTGCGCGGGCTGGGGAGGTCACGTTTACGGCCCCGTGTACATGGAGGTCGAGAAATGTCGTACCTTTGTGCCCCACAGCGCTCCGACGATTGAAATGCTTCGCAGGTCGATCGTCCCGAGATCTGCGTTGCCGGTTCAGGCCAAGGCTGCTGCCGACTGCTTTCTGAGTCGAGATTAAAGCACGCTTCGCCCGTTCGCAGCGCCCGATGGATCAGCCGCTTTCGATCTCCTCAAGGTAGGGTCCGCCGAGGCTTTCGTCGTGACAACCGACAACCCGGCTTCTCTCCATCGTTGATGCTACCAAATCGCCGGATATCGCGTTGCGCCGATGGCCGATTCTCCGCGACTCTGCACGCAGCGGCGGTGCCCTCTGCCCAAAGCTGCCGCAGCGATCTATCTTTGCGAAAACTTCATCGAAGATGTGAAAGCTTCTGGATTTGTCCAACGTGCGATTAGTGGATCGGGAGTTCGCGGCGTTGCTGTCGCGCCACCGGCGAGGGGTGCCTCCTAACCAACCTAGTAGAGCCGGCGCTAAGAGCGCCTGCTCACCAGGAGCGTTAGCTCAAACTAAAAATGCGTAACGTCGCGACTGGGTTCAACGAAGGCTTTTCTGCCAGGCGCTACGCACTTGCTGCGCCTTGTGGTCCTTGCGGGATTTGGCAGCCAATACTCGTCGCCTCGAGATACGGCTTCACGCTAACTCGAAGCGAGATATTGCACCGAGACCCGAAGGTGGTGTGCGAAATAGACACCCTCATCGACTTGGCCGATCTGGGCATCGTCTCCGAGGTATTCAGGCAGAGCTGGTAGCCATGAAAAACACAGTCATCGCATCTAAAGCATGGCCTTTTTGCACCACCGCTGTTGCGGATCGCGCTAGTTTCCGCCGTGCCGTGGATGTGGCACTTCCTTTCTGCGTCGGGTCCGGGAACTGAGAGATGCGCTCGCTGGCACTCCATGGATGCCCACAGCTCAGCTGAAGTTAGCCGTGGCATAATATCTGATGAGGGTGCGAATTGAGCCCGAAACCCAACTCAAAGATTTTTGCGTCTACTGCGCCAAGAATCCCGGCGTAGACCGATGATCAACGTGTCCCGCCGAAAAAGCTTTTTCCCGGCAACCAAGGCCCTCAAATCTGATCACCGTTCCTGCGTGCAATAAGTGTGACTCGGGAAAAAGCTGGAATGGACGAAGATTATTTTTTGGCAACCTTTTATGTTCAGCGAAGACGCAGGAATGCCATTGACGCTGGCAAGACCCTTTGGAGACTTAACGACTACGCCACCGAATGTTCCGCAAAAATCTGGGACTTAGACCGAAGAGTGCGAGAAGCGATTGGTCTCACAGATCGATGGTTACTGCTCGACGGGAATATACTTGGGCCGGCGGATGGCACTCTCGAATTTGACGAACGGCGGTTTGACCCTGCGGTTCGCCAAAGGGTTGTCCGTGGTCTTTATTATTTTTGAGTATGGCGAATCCCTGCCAGCCGAGACCGAAGTGATGACGTTATTTTTGAGCACGAAGGCCAGATTTGAAACGGCCGTGGGATACGCTCATCAACTCGTGCGGTGGCAGCGACAGTGGCCGGGTATCTTCGAGTACCGTTGTGCTCGCGTGCCGAGACGCTCCAGGCAGAGGGTCTGTGTGGCTGATGAGATGCTACAGCAATACGCACTTTGGGCCGTTTCCGGATCAGATGAGGTGGCAGCTAACCAATCGCTTCAGACCGATCGCTGAAGAGCGCCAGCTGACCAAGTCGTTAGGCATACGGAACCGGAATTAAGCAACAATTTATGAAGCTGTTGCTCATCTGTGATAGCTTGAATTCGTCGTTGTTGCTTCGGCGACAGCAACGGTGAAATACTAGCTAGTATTCAGGCAACAGTTTCGAACAATTAATACAAAAATCTGAAAGGGGACTTGCAAATGACTACTCAATTCGTCAACAGCACTTGATTACAGGTAGGAACCGAGCGGGATCGGCCGGGCGGCAGCCGATAACTGGGCCAGCTTGGCGATGCATGTCATAGTCGTAGGCCGCAATGCGGAGCGCGGCGAGCAGACGGTTGCAGAAATCCGCGCAGCAGGAGGCCAGAGCGGATTTCATGTGCCGTCTGACCTTCGAGACGCGTCGAGCGCGCGCGAAGTGGCCAGAAGAGCGGTCGAGCTCGGCAACGGCCATGTCGATATTCTGATCAACAATGCCGGGATCTACCCGTTCGGGCCGACGCATGAAATGACGGAAGAACTGTTTGACAGCGTGTATTCGCTCAACGTCAAGGTGCCGTACTTCCTCGTCGCGGAACTTGCTCCGCTGATGGCGAAGAGAGGCAAAGGGGCAATCGTCAATCTCTCGACCATGGTTGCCGATTACGGGGCGCCGGGCATGAGCCTCTATGGCTCGAGCAAGGCCGCCATCAATCTGCTGACCAAAGCGTGGGCGGCTGAATATGGCCCGAGCGGTGTCCGCGTCAATGCCGTGAGCCCTGGACCGACGCGCACGGAAGGCACGGACGCAATGGGGGAGGGCTCGAGCAACTCGCCGCCCAGGCACCGGCGGGCCGTCCGGCGACGGCGGATGAAATTGCCGAGGCCATTGTCTTTTTAGCGACGGATCGTGCCAGTTTCATTTACGGCGCAAAACTCGCCGTCGATGGAGGGCGCACTGCCGTTTGAGTGAAACGGCCTAACCAATCGGCTTGAGAAGGATACCTCGAACCCGCTCGCAAGGCTCGCGGGCCTCAGGCTGCTCAGCCTTCCGCGTTAGCCCGCCCATAAAACAGGGTGCGTATTGGTGAGGGGGTGCGAAGAAATTGTCGACGTGGCGACGGACTATTTTATTCTGATATAGTACCGGCGTGAAGGTACGTGAAGTGATCCGTATGCTCGAAGCGGATGGGTGGCGATTGGTGGTAACGGAAGGGAGTCACCGGCAGTTTAAGCACAGCACAAAGCCAGGTCGCGTAACAGTCAGTGGTCATCCAGGCGACGACATGCCGAAAGGCACACTTGCGTCAGTGATGCGGCAAGCCGGGCTCAAAGGAATGAAGCGATGAAAAAGCTACAGTATTTGGTTCGTATCAACAAAGATCCTGATAGTGATTGGGGGTGCCTCAGTTCCCGACCTCCCCGGCTGCGTTGCAACCGGAAAGACAATTGATGTCACCCTGCGAAGAATCGAAAGAGCCATCACACTTCATCTCAAAGGTATGCGCGAGGATGGCATGAGACCAACTTTACCGCGACATCGTTCGGTTACCTCCAAAACGCACGCAACAACAGGTGGATTTTTACGCAAACCGTAGAGGTGGCGGCCTAACTTATCGCTTCAGACCGATCGCTAAGAGCGCCGACTGAGCGTCGCGTTAGGGCTTACACAAAAACCGTCCATGTCGGCAAAATCAACAAACTCAGGCTTCTTGCGCCCTGTGCGGACAACGCGCGACGAAAACAAAAATGATGGCCTCACGTGGAGGCCTGCGCCGCTGCGCACGACGAAATCGGCCAGCCACAACCGCTGGTCATCCTCCGTTTCGGCCCAGTGAGCGTGCCCCGCTACTGGCTCATCATCGAGGCCAAGGCGGACGCGCAACTGGGTCACGTGGATGCCTTGCTGCGCCAACTGTGGCTGGAATGCTGTGGACATAGGAGCGCGTTCCGCCTCGGGAGGCGCGAGCTGGCGCATGACCACGCCAATGGCCACCGCATTCTGCTCGCGCAACGAGTACGGTGGAATACGAGTACGATTTCGGGAGCACGACTGCATTGACCGGTGAGCTGGTAGGCACGCGACAGGGTTCGATCGGTCACGCGTCCGTTCGGCTGCTCGCGCGCAATGAACCGATCGTGTGGCCATGTGGCGAATGCGAAGCCCCGCGACGGTGGTGTGTCCATATTGCATCGATTCCGATGACGGGCTCTTCTGCGATGCACATGCCGATGTGCACGAACACGCCGACGAGGAAATCTACCTTCCAGTGGTCAATTCACCACGAATGGGCGTTTGTGGCCTACACCGGCTGAGCGGCCCTAGAGACCTATGCGGTTGACGCCTAACCCGCCGCTTGAGCCGATTGCGAGATCAAAGATGAACAAGATCTTTCTAATAACGGCTCAGCGGCATAACGTTAGTGACATGCCGCTCGAGGACCAGTCACGAACAAAATCTCTGTAATTGCTTGAAACAGATATAATTAATTTTTGCTAAACGGCTATGCGCCGATTTACATTGGGAGGTAAAATGACTACGATTTCTATTAATGTCAGGTAGAAGCGTATGACGTCCACCACACTGCCCGGAGGCACTTTCAAGCTCGCTGATGATTTGACCCTTACTCGCATGGGGTACGGTGCCATGCAGCTGGCTGGTCCGCATGTATTCGGGCCGCCAGCAGACCACGACGGTGCACTCGCGGTCCTGCGCGAGGTTGTTAAGCTCGGTATCACCCACATCGACACCAGCGACTTCTATGGCCCGCATATAACCAATCAACTTATCAAAGAGGCGCTGCATCCCTATCCGGAGCAGTTACGGATCGTCACCAAGGTCGGCGCGCGGCGGGACGCGGAAGGAAATTGGCCCAAAGCGCTCGCTCCCGACCAGCTTCGCCAAGCCGTTCATGATAACCTCGCGAACCTCGGGTCTCGACGCACTCGATGTCGTCAATCTGCGGGTCGGTGGCCTCGATGCACCGGACGCCAGGTTCGATAGCGGAGCCGTTCAGCGTGCTCGCCGAAATGCAGCAAGAGGGTCTGTATAAAGCACCTCGGGGTAAGTACTGTCAGCGCCGAGCAAGTCGCCGAGGCGCAATCAATCGCGCCGGTTGTCTGCGTACAGAATTTCTACAATATCGCTAACCGGCAGGATGATTCGCTCATCGACTCCCTTGCCGAACAAGGAATTGCTTATGTGCCGTACTTCCCACTCGGTGGTTTTTCACCGCTGCAATCCGACACGCTGTCCAGCGTTGCTGCCCGTTTAGATACTACCCCAATGGCCGTCGCCTTGGCGTGGCTGCTGCAACGCTCACCTAACATTCTGCTCATACCCGGAACATCATCTGTTGAGCACCTAAGAGAGAATGTAGCCGGCGCTGGCCTGCAATTGCCTGATGACGCGATTAAAGAGTTGAACGACATCGCCGGTTAAGACCCTTTAACAAGGGTCTTGGGTTTCGCTAAGCTGATTGAGGTTCGGTCGTCTGCCGTAGTAGCTTCTGCCAAATATCATCTCGCGGAGATGAGTACGACGTGCCGTTGGGGAGTCTTCTGTGCCACACGCGCACTGCGGGCAACCACCTATGCGATGCATGCGCATAACCGCCTCCGCGCGTCACGGCCTGTGCTTGCAGACCGCAGACTCACCGGTGCAGGTACCGCGCCGCGCTCCGGCTGTAGCTGATCTTGTTCTCGTTAGGGCTCCCTGATCACGACTGGTGCCAACGTGCTTTTGTCTCGCGTTTTATGAGATAATTCCCCGTGGCGTTTCAATTCCACTTTGAGTGGGACCCGCTAAAGCCCGGCAGAATGCGAGAAAACATCGTGTTACGTTTGAACGTGGCGCCACAGTGTTCTTGGATCCGAACGCCTTGTCGCTGTTCGATGATCAACATAGTGAAGAGGAAGAAAGGTGGACAACCCTGGGGTTGGATGAGACTGGTGTATTGTTGGTTATTTCCCATACGTATCATGAAGAAGCGGAACAGAGTGCACGAGTACGGCTGATATCAGCGCGAAAAGCAACAAAGAATGAAAAGAAGCAATACCAGAGGAAATAAAATATGAGACGAGAATATGATTTTTCGAAAGCCGTTCGAGGAAAATTTTATCGGAAAGGCGCCGAACTGCGGTTACCCATTTATCTCGACCCTAAACTGCAGAGCAAACTGGAGCGCATTGCTCGCAGGAAAGGCAAGGATGTCACCGAGATGGTCAATCAGTTGCTGCGGAAAGACATCGAGTTTCTTGAAGAACTGACCTGAACCAACTTGCAGCCCTGACCAGCGGCTTGAGAAAGACATGCGGCCCCGCTCGCAAAGCTCGCGGACCGTCGCTTCTCAACCTTCACGTTAGCCCGTTTAAACGACAACCGTTCCGATGACATCAAATCAATAGGCAGAAATCACCGATGAAGTACAGTGATCGGCTGGTTCGAACGTCCGCGCTGTTCCTGGCCTGGCTACGCCGTGAGGATCTTGACCAAGCTCGCTTTCTGAGACAACGGTGATTTCCGCACAGATGGTTGCGGCCGGCATTCACGCTGGCAGCGGGGTTGAACGCGGAGCAGCGGCGCAGAAGCACCGCAGCAACAGTATGCGAAGCTACCGGCGTTGCCGTGTCATGCCGACGCGAGACCAAGCAGCGACCTGATATCAGCGTTGAAGTTTGGCTTCCGAGTTCCGGATGGGAATTCCGGAAATTCGAGGCTGTCGGTGCAGGAGCAATGGCCGGTTCGATTCCCTTATGCGTTGATGGGTCCGGCATTGGCTGAGGGCTACGCCACATCGGGCACAGATACGGGTCATGTCGGCAACAACGGCGACTTTATGCCAGAGCATCCCGAGAAGCTGATCGATTTCGCGTACCGGGCGATTCATGATGGCTGTCAAAGGAAAAACGGTCGTCAACGCTACGGCAACGCCCGAAGTGGTCGCGCTTCAACGCTTGCTCGGGGGCAGGCGGCTTAGCCAGCGCTCAGCGGTACCCGGACGACCTGCGCATTGTGTCAGAGCCGCCTCCTGAACCCGGCGATGCGCATGGACGCCGCCCGCGTGGCCGTGAACCTATCGGTCAATCGACGCCCGACACGCGACTCAGCAAGTACCGGATGATTCACAACGCTGTGTTGCAGGCATGCGATGCTTTAGATGGCAGCGACGGCGTGCGATCGGCGAACCTGACCAAGTGCAAGTTCGATTATGCCCTCGCGTGCAAGTCGGGCGATGGTCCTCGTGTCTTACGCAGCCCAAGTCGAATCGGCTCAAGTTTGACGTCGCCGCTTAAGCACCTGACCACCGGTGTCGTGCTGTTCGAGGGGCACCTCTGGCCCGGTGCGGACTAAATGGGACACGTTGGGAGGGTTGCAACCGCTGAGCAACGCGCTCATACGCCTGCGGAACATCACCTTCATGATTCCAAGTGGGACCCCCTGTCAATTCAACATCGCCACCGACGTCGAGCTTGCTGAGAAACTGACAACGGTCTGCTGGCGTCGAACAACTTTGACTTGAAGCCGTTTTTCGATCGGGGCGGCAAGCTGCTGATGTATCACGGCTGGCGATCCACAGGTGACACCGCAGCAACAGCATCATCTTCACATCAATGTCTTGAAAATCGTAGGAAAGAGCGCAGAAAACTCGATTGCTCTCTTCATGCTGCCAGGCGTATCTCACTGTGGCGGCAGCCCAGGCCCCGACACTTTCGACAAGATGGCCGCGATCTGCAGTGGGTCGAGCAAGGGCAGAAGCCGGTTCGGATCGTTGCGTCTCATTGACGGTGGAAAGTTGATCGCACCTGGCCGCTTTGTCCATTCGGCCAGGTGGCCAACTACAGCACCGGCGACACCAACGAAGCCGCGAACTTTAGCGCGGCGGAATCACGCGGACACGACAGGCCGTTGAGGTCCCGGTGCATTCGCCCCGCTGTAGGGGGAACAAGAAAAGGGACATCTAACCCTTGCTTCAGACCGACGCGGAATACGCGCGGCTGAGCACGGCGTTCGGCACTCCGGCAGATGAAGTTCTGTGTAGCCAGGCTGGCTTGAGCTGCACAAGATACCTGGGTTTTCGCCCACGATGAATCTGGCGAAATGGCTATACCGCGATGGGCGTCCGAATCGGCTGGCAATGGTGCTCAACCGGTGGTCGGGGGCGATACACGCCTTCGGGGTCGCCCCGAACTATCTGGTCACTCTGACGTGCCCGGCCGGCGATCCGGCCGCATGATCAGCTTACCACTCGTCGTGGTTGTCGTTGAAGGTCAGCGTTACCTTGTGTCCATGCTCGGGGCGGAGGTGGATTGGGTGCGAAATGTGAAGGCGGCGAGGTGGCAATGTCACGCGCTACGTCACGGTCGTCGCGAGGAGGTGCACCTTGAAGAGGTTCCGGCGAATCTACGTGCCCCGCGTGCTGAAGGCCTACTTGAAACGGGCGCCTGGCGCGAGGCCGCATCTGCCCATTCACAAAGATGCGCCGCTTTCCGAGTTCGAGCAGGTGTCCTCGCAGTTCCCCGTGTTCCGGGTCGTACCGAGGAGCGCCGAACATGGCCTTCCACTGGACGCGCACAAAGACGCGCGTCGGTGACGGTTGGCGTTAGAGTGATTTACTTAGATACGATTCCCTTTAACCTGGCGGTGGATCCACCACGCTGCACCTTGCGGATTGTTTCCGAGGACGATGTGCCGTTCGTTTGGTCGGTATCTCGCTTTCCTGGATTTACCGCCGGCTGAGCTTCGCGTCAGACGCTCAATAACTAATGGAGACCAACTTATGAAATCTTTAACCTTCGCATTGATTCTCTTGCTTCTGCCATCGCTGGTGTTTGCTCAATCAAGGTCAGTCTTAATCGAAGACCTCACGTGGACGGAGGTTCGGGACGCAATTGCTGCAGGGAAAACTACCGCAATTTATTACGCTGCCAGCACTGAGCAGAACGGCCCTGGTTTAGCTTTAGGTAAACATATCTTCATCGCCCACTATACTGCTCAACGGATAGCCGAGGAGCTTGGCAATGCGTTGGTGTACCCGACGATGCCCTATGCCCCGGCGGGCGATCCGATAAAGAAGACTGGACACATGAGATTTCCAGGCACCGTTAGCGTCTCCGAGGAGACTTTTGGTGCGGTCGCGCGTGATGTTGCGCTTAGTGCCATAGCAGCTGGTTTCAAGAACGTTGCGCTGATGGGTGATCATGGCGGCGGGCAACAGACACTTAAAAAGTCGCTGCGGTGCTCAATGCAGAATGGTCATCGAAAGGAGTCCATGTCTATCACATCTCTGACCTCTACTATAAAGAGAAAGAGCAAATGAAGGAATACCTGACCAAGCGTAATATGGCGATCGATGAGCACGCCGGAATTGACGACACATCGGAGGTTATGTTCGTCGACAAGGATAATAAATGGGTTCGTAAGGACAAGCTCGCACCGGATGATGGAAAATGGGCGTGCGGGGCGACCCCACACAGGCTTCTGTCGAACTAGGTAAGATGTTCGTTGAATTCAAAATCAAGAACGCGGTGACCCAGATTCGGAGTTTAACAGCAGATAAAAGATGATCCTCTAAGAGGTGTGTCTAGCAAATTCGTTCCAGCGAAGCCGCCGCGCAGCGAGTTTCTCATCCTGCTGAGTGTTACGCGCGGCCCGGCTGAACTCGGGCGTTAGGCTGCTTATCGTGGACACATTGTTGGCGGGTATGGGAGGCGGGCTCGTGGTAAAGGCGAAAATCTGTGAGTTTGTTGGGACACAGTCGGGGCCTCGTAGTCTTCGCAGTTCCACTTTTACCCGCGCGAGGCTCGGCGACCGCTCGGCTATCAGATCGAAAGAGAGCAATACTTGCAGCCCGGGAGACGGGCGGATACAGTTATCAGCATATCGGAGATGACTTTGGAGTTTACTTTACGACCTTGGTTCCATTCGACAGCACAACCGGGAACCGACACAAAATCAAAAGGTGATGCTAGATTGCTGACCCCTAGCCTCCGCCAAATGCCCACGGTTGAATAATGGCCCTCTTTGAACGAGGGTCGGTCAATCTGGCGCGCACGCTCAGCTCGCTCAGGCATCGCGACTTTCGCCTCCTGTTTGTTGGCACCAGCCTTTCGCACGTCGGCGATTTCATCCAAGTCATGGCGCAAAGCTGGCTGGTTTGGACCATGACCAGTTCGCCATTTTTGCTCGGCGTCGTTGGTTTTTGCCAGGCAGTGCCCCGGCTTCTGCTAGGGGCCATCGGCGGCGCTATCGTCGACCGAATGGAGCCGCGCCGGTTGCTCGTTTCCACGCAAATCTTGGCCATGCTGCAAGCTTTCGTTTTTTGGGCGCTGGTCTATTTTCAATCGATTCAGTTTTGGCACATCATCACCTTGGTGTTGTTTTTGGGGACAGTGAATTCGATCAATCAGACGGCGCGCTATTCGTTGATCAACAATCTGGTCCCGCGCGATGATCTCATGAACGCCATCGCCCTCAACTCTTCGGTGTCCAATCTGGCAAAAATCCTCGGTCCGTCTTTGGGCGGCGTGTTGATCAGCATCATCGGCGTCGCCGGCTGTCTCTTCGTCAACGCAGTGAGTTTTCTCGCGATCATCGCCACCTTGGTGATCATGAAATTCCCATCGCTGAGCTCAAAGGCCGGGAAGGAAGCACCGTTCTGGGAAGAAGTCCTTGAAGGTTATCGCTTCTTGCGCGGCCAAAGGCGGCTTTTTTCGATTATTTTGTTGAGCTATGGGGTGGCGCTGTTGGGGGCGCCGTATTCACGTTTTCTCCCCGTGTTTGCTACCGACGTCTTGCACGCCGGCCCATCGACGTTTGGTTTGCTATTAGCGGCTCCGGGCATCGGCGCGGTCGTCGCCGGCCTGGGCATCGCATCGTTGGTCAAGCTTCGGCGCCGGCAGCATTTCGTCGCCATGAGCGTTTATGCGTTTTCATTATCGTTGATTGTCTTTTCCTTTTGTCGTTCACTGCCGTTATCGATGTCGCTGCTGATCCTCGTCGGCGCCAGCAATATCGCGATTCGCGCCGTGGCCAATTCCATCATACAACTGGAGACACCGCCTCACTTATTGGGCCGCATATTGAGTCTATTTTTCATGGACAAAGGGCTGTGGTCGTTCGGTACGCTATTCATCGGCAGCGTCGCCCATTTCGTCGGGACCCCGAAGGCTATCGCGATTTCCGGAGTCTGTTGCGCCTTGGCGGCCTCGCTGTTTCTCTACCAGCAGAGGCAGGCGCGGGGAACGCATGTCGCGGCGGCTGTAAACCGGCGGCTAAACGTGCGATGAAAGGAAACCGCCCTGATGATGGAGACACGTATTGGAACCGACCGTCGCAAGCGGAGCTTGCGACTTTCTCGTCGCGGCAGGCGACGGTTCATGCCGGCTGTTAGCACCCACACGGAGGGAAGATGCAGATTTCAAGCGCAATTTCACAGCTGCGAACTACGGACTTAGCTGGGTCAATACGTTTTTACACCACAAAAGTGGGATTAACGCTCGAGTTCCAGTACCAGGACTTTTACGCAGGTATTCGGGCGGGTAATCAGCTCTTTCATTTAAAACTCGTGGACAAGAAGGACCCCTCTATCGAGTTTGTGGATAAGGGCGAACACTTTCACCTCTATCTTGAAACAGACGATGTCGAGGCTGCGGCAGACGCGTTGAAGAAGAATGGGGTTCGCCTTGTGAAGGACGTGCATGAGACGGCCTGGGGAACGAAAGAGTTCGTCATTAAAGACGATCAAGGGCATACTCTGTACTTCGGTCAAAGTCGATAGGGTGCTAACCTCGCGCCTACCCGCCGCTCGCCGGGCCGGTGAACTGAGGCGGTTAGACGGCTCTTGCGGGAGCGCTATCACCAAGCGTAAAGGACTGAGGCAACGTATGACCGAATGGGATGCTGCTGAATACTCCCGGCGATCGGGACTCCAGGAGGCGATGGCTCAGGAAGTTCTTGCTCTACTCGATCTCAAGGGCTCGGAGCGGGTCCTGGATGTCGGATGCGGCGACGGCAAGATCACGGCGCAGGTCGCTACCCGTGTTCCACGGGGCGCGGTGTTAGGTGTTGACGCGTCGCAGGACATGATCACCTTTGCTTCGAGCCACTTCGGTCCCGCGGTGCGGCCCAATCTTCGGTTCGAAGTGGCGGACGCTCGCCAGCTACGCTTCAAGAACGAGTTCGATCTCGTAGTGTCTTTCAATGCGCTCCACTGGATTCCTGAGCAGGAGGCGGCGCTTCGCTCCATACGCTCCGCGATGACGGCCGATGGCCGGGCTCTGCTCCGCCTTGTCCCCGCGGGCGAGCGCAAGAGTCTCGAAAATGTCGTCGAAGAGATTCGCCTGTCACCCGGATGGAGCGCTTACTTTCGGGAGTTTCACGATCCCTATCTGCACCTGACGCCCGAAGCAGTACGGAGATCTGGCTGAGAAAATGGCTTTCGCGTATTGCGTATTCACACGGAAGCGAAGGCGTGGGATTTCAAATCCCGGGAGGCGTTTCTTGCTTTTGCGCGGTGGGCTGCGTCGAATGGACCCGGCGTTTGCCTGCAGCTGAGCGGCCGGCGTTCATCAACGACGTTCTGGATCGGTATCAGGCTATCGCCGCGGATCGTCCCGGCGAAGAAAATACTTTCAAGTTCTATCAGATGGATGTCAGGCTTGCGGCGGCCGAGGTGAAGTAGGTCTGAAAACGACGCTTGCATTGGCAACATCTCGCCGGTTAATCTGGCACGGGAAAAGGAGAGACTATGGCAATCCGCCTTATTGTAACGATCACTGCGGCACCGGGAAGGGGCTCCGAGCTAGCCCAGGCCTACAGGTCCCGCTGCGCAGAAATAATGAAAGAGTCCGGCTGCGAGCAGTTCGAGGTATTCCAGAGCGTGGTGAATCCCGACAAGCTGGCTCTGTTGGAACGCTGGAAGGACAAGGCAGCTTTGGATGCACACGCGCAATTGAACACTACTCGTCCTCCATTGCCGCCGGAGCTCCGCGCTGAAGGAAGACCGGAGCGCGAGGACTACGAGTACAACCGGACTCGCTGACTCGTGTCCCAATCCGGGGAGCATGAATCGCGTAGCCGCATTGTTCACGGAGTAAGCTTCTCCGCTCGCGGGCAGTGGGCCTTTGCCTTGAGGAAGCCTGCGAGTTTGAGTGATGAAGCTTACTTTGCGTAAGAAACGCGAGCTTTTAGCCAAGGACCAGATAAGTCAGCATGTCTTTACGCTTCTGTGCCCGCTCGCTTCGAAGCTCACTCCTCGTCATACATTCTGTAATGCTTTTCGCTCGCAAGGTAAATAATACGGGCTAGGTTCTGCGACCGACCGACAGAGAAAATTCACCTTTCTGGATATACACGTGGCCCAAGTCCCGCTTGCGGCCGAGCTCTTCGACGAGCCGGACGAGGGGTTGGCGGGCGTCCATGGAATATTCTTTGCGCGGTGGCGCCAGTTTGAGCGCGTCGACGAATTCCGGACCGGCGTAGAACCGGAGCAGTAACTCTTCATCCGATAACCCCGGGCCGCCGTATTGCTTTCTAACTTCTTCGAGTGAGAGCTGAGGCACTTCGAAGTTTTCCAGCTCTCGTGCATCGAGGGCGGTCGAGAATTTTGGCTTTAACTTCCGGGTCCATGTATTCGGCGCCCTCTTTGCCCCACAATCCCAGCGCGTATTGAATAACCTGATCCGTAACTTCTTTGTATCTTTCGCCGGTCATTATGTTGATGGCCGCCTGGCTGCCGACGAATTGCGCGAATGGCGTGACCATGATCGGGTAACCAAGGTCGGCGCGAACCTGAACGATCTCTTCCAGTACTCGTTGCATCTCGTTTTCTTTGCCAAGCATTTTAAGCTGGTGGCGCAAGTTGGAGATCATGCCGCCGGGAACTTGATGGTGGTACCAGGTCTGGTCGTATTCGCGCGGCGCGCCGATGGGGAGGCCTTCCTGTTTTGCGATCCAGCGAAAGTGCTGTTCCACGGGCTCGAGGACTTTTTCATTTACCAAGGGCTGATAACCCAAGGCGCGCAGATTGCGGACGACGTTAAATACTGAAGGCTGGGCAGAACCGTTCGCTAGAGGCGGCACGGAAGTGTGGACGATGCGAATGCCTTCCTTCACCGCTTCCAGGACATTAAAAGGCGCCAAGCCATTGTTGCAATGGGCGTGGAATTCGAGGACGGTGTCGCCGACATTTTCGCGGATGAGTTTGACCAAGGTCCGTGTCCGGTCAGGCGTTAACATGCCGCCCACGTCTTTGAAAGCAAATACGGTAGGGTTTCATGGCGGCGGCCTCGCGGGCTTTGCGCGCGTAGTACTCGTCCGTGTGGCGCGGTGAGATGGAATAAATCAGGTTGACCACCGACTCCATTCCGAGGTTTCTCAGCTCAGCGACTTCATTCTTGAGCTCATCGTAATTGTTCCACGGATCGGAGAGTCGCGTCAGGGTGATGCCGTAGTGAACGACGCGCTCTATGACGAGGCGCGGGATACAAGCCGGCGTCAGACTAAAGCCGCTGCTGAGTCCGCCGTGATAGCGGAGCCGGGTGTTTTTATTTCCTTGTGGCCGTACCGCAGCCAGTCCCATGGATTGTCTCTTTGCTCTCGGACGACTTTTGAAACGGCCGCTGACGAAAAACTCCATGGCGTCGAAGCCGGCTTGATCCATGTGGCGCAAGACCGGGTGCATCATCCGGTGGTCATGTTGTGCGCCCAAAGGCTCGTGTTGCCGTCACGCAAGGTGGTGTCAACGATCCGGATCTCTTCCATGGGTGACCTCCTCAGGGGTCGTAGTAGATTGAAGCAATAACGCACGTTAACTGTGAAAAACAAGTGATCGGTGTGCCCGATTCTTTTCTTGACAGCGCTGCATAGACACGAGTATGAGAGCGCTAGCATCAGACACGTCCTTTTTCGATGCCCTTTGCGTCTTTGCGCGAGACAAATTTTGATTTTCCGGAATTTCCCTTGCGTCAAAACGCCGAGAGCGCAAAGGGGCGCACGTAAAAGGAGGGTCTTCAGCATGCCAGGAATTCGTTTCATGCAGTTACTCATTGGTTTATCGTTAGGTCTAACATCGATCTTTTCCTTCCCAGGGTCGACGTTGGCCCAGCAAAAACCCAAACTCAGACCGCTTCATATAGCTCTGGCAAATCATTCCGTGAGTATGACCGCCATATACGTGGCGAAGCAGCTCGGAATCTTCGAAAACTATGGCTACGATGCGCGGGTGTTGGTGCTCGAGCCTAGAGCTGGAATCGGCGCGTTACTATCGGGCGACCTCGATTGTTACACGGCCATCGGATCAACCGCGCGGGCGGCGTTGCGCGGCGCGCCGGTTCGGGTCGGTCTGGTGTCGTTAAATCGCTCAGACTTCATTCTTGTCGCCAACAAGGAAATTGGCAGTATCGAGCAATTGCGCGGCAAAGTGATCGGGGGCTACACGCCCCAGGGAACGGTCAACGTGGTTCTTGGCGAGCTGCTTCGGCGCAAGGGCTTGCGAGCCGAGGAATACAAGGTAGTTAACGCCGGTACAGCCCGAGCCGCGGCATTGAGCAGCGGCTCGGTGCCGGCGGCGATGCTCAACAGCGTAGAGACGGTTCGTCTGATAAAGCAAGGGTTTCACGTGCTGGCGCGGGCCGCCGACGAGCTTGAGATGCCGCAGAGCGGGCTGGGCATGTCGGTAGCCGCGATGCAGTCGCGCCGGGATTTTCTGCGCCCGGTTGCTCAAGCGGCTCTCGACGCCATTCGAGTCATCGCAACGCAGCGAGACAAAACATTGCCGGTTCTTATGAAACAGCTGGCGATCAATCAAGACGAGGCCGGATTCATCTATGACGCCATCCACAAAGGCTGGGCCGTGGACGGCAAGCCGACCCCGGTGCCTTGAAGTTAGAGCTGGAGCTGGATCAAAAGGACGCCGGGTTGAAGGAGTTGCCGAAGCCCGAACAGATTTATGATCTTTCAATGCTCGATGAGCTGGCCAAACGGTAGATATTCGGACGAATATGCCAGGCAGCTATGGGAGCTACCACTAAAAAGAACTGAACTACCCGGCAGCAAGCTGCGGCGAATCAAACCCGCAGTGATTGAAAGAGGTTCTGACCGATGCGTGATTGGAATGAAATGCTAATCGCTGTCGCGATAGCATTGTTGCTTATGTCAAGCGGGGCGTTCGCCCAGCAGCAGCCGAAACTCAGACCGCTAAGAATAGCGCTGCCAAGTAACACGATCGGCGCGACTCATTTCTACGTCGGCAAGAGTCTGGGAATTTTCGAGAGTTACGGATTCGAGCCACAGATCTTGGTGTTGGAGCCGCGCGCGGCCCTGGCCGCTTTATTGACCGGCGATTTGGATTTTTACACGGCCACGGGAACCACGACACGCGCGGCGCTCCGCGGGGTTCCGGTGCGGATCATCATGGTGGGTCTGAACCGTCCGGACCATGCGCTCGTTGCCGCCAAAGAGATTACCAGCGTCGAACAACTCAGAGGCAAGGTGCTTGGGGGTTATACCGCTCAGGCGACTGTTAATGTCATTCTGATCGAGCTTATGCGGCGCAAAGGGCTCCGGCCGGACGAATATAAAATTCTTAATGTCGGGACAGCCCGTCTTGCAGCGCTCACCGCCGGCAATGTGCCGGCAGCAGTGCTCAACGGTCTTGAGACGGTTTATGCGGTGAAACAGGGGTTTCGCGTCTTGGCGAGAGCAGCGGAGGTCATCGAACTCTCCACCGGCGGACTCGGCGCTTCGGTGGCCAACCTGCAAAACAAACGGGACGTTTTTCGAAGAGCAATACAAGCGACGTTGGAGAGCATTCGAATAACGGCGACGCAGAAGGAGAGAGTGTTGCCTGTCCTTATGAAGCAACTGTCTCTGTCGCAGGAAGATGCGGCATCGATCTATGATGCGGTCCACTCGGCATGGGCATTGGACGGCAGACCCACGGCCGGCGCGACTAAGTTTGAGTTCGACATCGACCAACGCGACATGGGGCTAAAGGAGCCGCCCAGGCCCGAGCAGGTTTTTGATTTCTCATTGCTGGATGAGTTGGGAAAGCGGTAGGTGCGAAATGATCTGGGCCCTAGAGGGAGGATGAAAACTATGACCGATCAAGACCTTAATCCGGAGCAGCAGGCGATGGTCGAGACGTGGGAGCGGCACATGGCCGCCGAGTTCAAAACGAAGAACATCGATGCAACGATGGCGACGATGACGTCGGACCCTTTCGTCAATCATGTTCCCGTGATGACTGGTGGCGTCGGCTATGATGAAGTCCGCCACTTCTACAGCACCTACTTTATTCCTTGTCAGCCGCCGGACACAGACTTTGTGCCGGTCACACGCACGGTTGGAAAGGACCGCATCGTCGACGAACTGATTCACAAGTTTACACACACGATCGAGATGCCGTGGATTCTCCCGGGCTTAGCGCCCACGGGTAGGCGAGTCGAAATTGCCGTCGTCGTAGTTGTCCAGTTTAAAGATGGAAAGATCGCCGGAGAACACATTTACTGGGACCAAGCCTCGGTGCTTGCTCAGGTAGGATTGATTGATGCGGAGAAACTTCCGGCAGCGGGGATTGAGGCTTCCCGCAAAGTCATCGATGCCTCGCAGGAACCATCCAACAGTTTAATCAAGCGGGGAGCGGTAACAACCCAAAGAGTCAGAAACTCTTACATAGAAGGTTTGATTCTGTGGCAGCCGATCGTGCCGGCGAGGAGAATACCTTCAAGTTCTATCAGATGGATGTTACGCTGGCGCGCGGCCGCTGAAGTTCGCGTCATACGATCTCGGCACCTGGGATCAGATTCGGAGGATTTCCTATGACGAATGATACCTATGCTCTCGTCTATCCGATGCTGGCAATGTTCCTCTCGGACGTTCTTGATCCTGTTGCGGAACGTACAGGTCAGGTGAGCGCGGTATTGAAAGGACAATTGTCCAACGAGTACTTTGAACTATTTCGGGGAACAGAGCCGCCGGAGGTTATCTTGAAAACAGGAAACCACTTGAGAAACCTGATGTGAAATGCCGCCGCTCTTTTACATCGTGACGCTTGCCATCATGCTGACGCGAGCATACGGACACGATTTTTTGATGCTGGCCTGGAGCTATTTTACGTTCCGCGTGGGCCATGGATTGGTGCACTTGACCATCAACAAGGTGCCCCGCGCTTCTTGTTCTTCATACTCAGCAATGTCGTATTGCTTGCGATGTGGGTAAGGCTCGGCGTTCTACTCTGAGAGGACAGCGTGATCTTTTGACCTGGCTAAGAAATGTTTTCAGCCGACGGACGCTCCAAAAAACGCGGTGCGGCCGAAACTCCGCGTTTAGGTCTGGACTTAGGAGTGCAGCGGCTTGAACTTCGGCAGCCAGATCTCCGGTGATTGTTGTTCAAATACGACGGAAACTTTCATGCCGAGCTTTACATCTTCGACGCCGCAGCCGACCACATTCGTGATCATGCGCGGGCCTTCTTCGAGATCGATACGGCCATCTCTAAACACCCCGCCTATTAGACAGACCCCGCCTCTCGGTGGTACACTCGCAACCAGAGGTAAACACGGAGTGGCCGACCTTGCGGAAAAGAATTACGGTTGATTCAGAACAATGCGGCGGGCGCCCTTGTATTCGCGGCCTGCGGATCCGTAGTTAGTGATGTGCTGGATCTTCTGGCGAATGGTTTGACTTCCCAGCAAGTTCTTGAGGAACTGCCTGACCTTGAACCCGAGGATATTAGCGCCTGCCTTCGGTTTGCGAGCCGACGCCTGGATCATCCTGTGGTCGCAGCTTGATTATTTGGATTGATGCTCAAGTCTCGCCTGCTATTGCTCCCTGGATAACGGCAACATTTCGAATTGAGAGTCACGCGGTAAGGGAGCTTGGCCTCCACCACGTCAAGGATATACAGATCTTTCAGGCAGCGCGCGATGCCAATGTAGTGGTGCTGACAAAAGATAGTGATTTTATTTCATTGCTTGACCGGTTTGGCTCTCCGCCACAAATTTTGTGGATTACCTGCGGTAACACATCCAACGCACATCTAAAGAGAATTTTGAAGGACGGTTATGCCGAAAGCTCTTGACTTGCTGCGGCAAGGTGAGCGTCTTGTTGAGATCAGCGATCCCGTTTAATCAAAGTAGCGGCTTAAACTTCGGCAGCCAGATCTCCGGTGATTGCTGTTCAAATACGACGGAAACTTTCATGCCGAGCTTTACGTCTTCGACGCCGCAGCCGACCACGTTGGTGATCATGCGCGGGCCTTCTTCGAGATCGACCCAGGCAATGACATACGGGATGTCGGGTTCAAAGGCTTTGGATGCCGCGCGACCGACCACCTGGCGAATCACGGTGAAAGGAATAAATCTCGCCTTTGCCGCTCATCGGCGTCCATTCGACGCGCTCGCTGCCGCACTCGAAACAGGATGGTCGCGGCGTCCAGACCCAGGCGCGGCAATCTTGGCAGCGCTGCATGACGAGTTTCTGTTGCGCCGCGGCGTCCCAGAAAGGTTTAGCCTCAGTGGTGATTCCCGGCAACGGCTTGCGAACGTCTAATTCAGCCATAGATGTTTATGCTTCGTTTCCTAAGACTGCTACCGCGCAACAGCCAAGATTCTTGCCATAGGGGAGAACGCCCAATCCAGAAACCAATCCAATCTTGGCATTAGGCACTTGTCTGTCGCCGCCTTCGCCGCGCAACTGGCGCACGGCTTCGAGATATGCAAGGTTCCGCCGGCGGTGGATGGCTGGCCGCAGTTGATCATGCCGCCGCCGGTTTGAATCGGCAGTTGTCCCTTGAACGTGAAGTCGGTTCGTTCGAAATAATCGAGATCGCCCTTGGCGCAAAAGCCGAGATCTTCGATCTGGAGATAAACGACGATGATGTAGTCGTCGTAAAGTTCGAGAAAATGGATATCGCTATGTTTTACGCCGGCCATTTCCATGGCCACTTTGCCGGCGTCTTTTACGCCCATGACTAGAGCATCGGACCCGGCGCTCGCTCCGTACGACGGATTGCTCCGCTCGCCGAAGCCTTTGAGATAAACGGGACGCTTGCGCAGCTTCTTCGCGCGTTCCGGTGACGCCAAGATGTAAGCTTTGCCGCCGTTTGCCGGAAGACGCAGTCAAGCAGGCGAACCGGATCGGCCACCAGCCGGGAATTCTTTGTAGTCCTCGATCGGTGATCGGCTTTCTCAAGTAAGCGGCGGGATTCAAGCTGGCGTGATAGCGGCCCGCCACAGCGATTTTGCCGAGATGATCGAGGGTCGTGCCGTACTCGTGCATATGCCGGCGCATGACCATGGCGATCTTGCTGTTGGGTCCCATGGTGCCGTAGGGGATCTCCCAGTCGCGCATGTCGCCGGGCTGGATGCCGCCGCCGAAGTGTTCGGAAAAAGGTGCCGCCGCGCCGACACACAGAGCGACATCAATCAAGCCCGAATTAATTGCCGCGGCCATGCCGCCTAACAGCGATACCGATCCAGCACCGCCCGTGGCGCCGCCGAGGAGAAATCCGGGCGTGATGCCGAGAATCTCGGCTACTTCTTCGGGCCAAAAAGGTTGCGGATATGCAGTGGGGATCGTGACCCCTAAACCCTGACCGTTGAAATCCTTGAGACTGAGCCCGGCATCTTCCAGAGCCAGGCGCATCGCCCAGGAAACATATTCCGCGCTCGATTTGCGCGGCTCGCCGGGCTTTGAGCCGAGACGATCGGTGGGTGTCTCACCGATGCCGACGATTGCAGCTTTATTGCGAATGCTCATGACCGTTTCCGTATCTTTACAACGGACCATAGGACAGTGAATAACTTATTGCAAGGATTAGAATGCTCTACTTTCGCTTTCCCTTGACACTGGAGAGGGCTGTCTGTAGAGCATCTCATGATGGGGATGAATTCTCCGAAAGAACCATGTGCCTGCGAACGGAGTGGATATGATAAACCGCTATTGGCAGCCGGTTTTAGTGACCTTACTGTGGATCTTAAGTGCCGGCTTCGTCTCGCCGGATATTTCACATGCGCAGAAGTTCGTCGCACGCTTATTCGTCCATCAGTGCTCTCAACGCGACCTTCTGGATCATTCAAGACGCCGGATTCGCCAAGCAGGAAGGTTTGGAAACCGAGCTTGTGTACATTCCAAGTTCCTCGACAGTGGCGCAAGCGACGCTTGCGGGTGAGGTGATGATCTCGCCCGCCAACGGTCAGAGTCATCGCCGACGTCGGCCTACAAGGTGGCGATCTTATTGCGATGGGTGGGATCACCAACGTGGTGGCGTTTTATATCATGGCCACGCCGGAAATTAAGACCATTACGGATTTAAGAGGAAAATCGGTTGGCGTGACGCGGTTCGGCGCCTCGGGCGATGTCGGCATACGGATGTTTCTTGATAAAGTACGGACTGGAGCCGGTCAAAAGATGTTCCGTTGATCCAACTGGGCGGCCTCCCCGAAATTGCCGTGGCGCTCTCGAAGAAAACTATTTATGCCGCCGCGCTTTCCCAACCGATGGCGACTGTCGCGCAGCAAGGCGGTGCGCGTATTTTCGCGAACCTGGCGAAGGAAAATATTCCCTTCCTTCATGTTGGTATTACGACCACGCGGAAATTTGTTCGCGAACGGAGGGCACAGGCCAAAGCCTATCTGCGTGCTTACGCGCGAGCGGTTCATTTCATGCACACTAGGAAAGAAGAAACCAAAGCGATCTTCACCCGTTACACCAAGATCAAAGACCAAGGCATGTTGGATGGCAGTATCGTCTACGGTTACGATTTCATCGAGAAAGTTCCGCTGGTGAAGCCAGCCGGGTTCCAGGTAACTCTGGACGATATCGCTAAGAAGAATCCGAAGGCAAAAACAGCAAAGCCAGAGCAGTTCTTCGATAACAGTTTAGTGCAGGAACTGATTGACGAGGGCTTCTTCGCGAAGTTATGGGGGAAAAACCCATAGGGAAATTATCCAACCACCAAGAACCCAAGGTCGAAAAGAAAAAGAGAGCGTTGAGCTGTGCATTCTCTGTGGTTGAGTTTCAAAATATAAGAACACAAGAAAAACAAAGGACCACGCTATGACGCTTATTCTCAATAACGAAGACGTGCAGAGTGTCCTGACCATGGAGGTCACCATGAGCGCTCTTGAGCGCGCCTATATCGAGCTGACCCGCCAGGAAGCAGTCTGCCGTCCACGCATCGACATTCAGATTCCCACCAAAAACCAGGAAAAGGTCTATCAGTGGGGCACGATGGAAGGCGGCTCCATGTCCGGCTATTTCGCCATCCGAATGAAATCGGACGTGATCTACGAACAGGAATATCAGGGCGCGATCACCCAAGAGAAATATTGCGTCCGTCGGGACGATTCTGCGGCTTGATCTTTTGACTAGCATCGAAAACGGCGAGCCGCTGGCGCTAATCAACGACGGCTACCTGCAGCACATGAGGGTTGGCGCGGACTCCGGGATTGGTGCTAAGTACATGGCGCGGGAGGATACCGAGGTCGTCGGTATGATCGGCTCCGGCGGCATGGCCCGCTCCCACGTTGAGTCGTTTTTGCTCGCGCGAAGGATCAAAAGATCCAGGTCTATAGTCCCACCAAGATTAACAGGGATGCCTATGCGAGAGAAATCTCGGAGAAGTACGGTCTTGAAGTTAAAACAGTCGACAATCCCCGAGACGTTTACAAGGGCGCCGCACATCGTGGCGGGTTGCACGGATTCGGCCGTGCCGATTGTCATACGGAAATGGCTGGAAGAAGGAACGCATGTGACTTGTGTCGGCGGCAAGCCGGATGAGGATACCCTAAAACGCATCGATGTATCGCTTCGTCTCGGCAACGCGTCGGCGCCGTGGGGTTTGCCCGAATTCGGCGTCGCCGACGAATACCTGACTTACGCCGCGAAGCCCAAAGAAAACGCCGGCTTTGAAATGAAGCGTGCGGACGAAGAGGGCATGGAGTCATCGCCGAAGATCGTGCTGTCTTTCTGGCGGAAATCCTGAGCGGCAAAAAGCACGGCCGGACATCTCGAAAACAGATCACATACTCGGAGCGCGGCAATATTCAAGGCGCGCAGTTCTTTGCCGTGGCGGGAAGAGTTTACGAGCTGGCGAAGGAAAAGGGACTAGGACGGGAGATTCCCACCGAGTGGCTGCTGCAGGATATACGAGATTGAAAACCAAAGCCGTGTCCGTGCTCGTGGCTCGTGGTCGAAGCGAGCACGAAACACGAACACGATTCACGAGGTATAATGTATGCCGCTATTTTTGAACAATGACGACGTTGAGAAAGTGATCACGATGAAAGAGACGATGGAGGCGCTGGAAGTTCTCTATCGTGAATTGGGGGAGGGGATAGCAGTCGGGGCGCCGCGATCTGATCTTCACGTGCCTACTGCGGCGGCTAAGAATGCTGAAGCCCCTATGGCGCACTATTTGAAAAGCATGAGCGGTGCGTCGCCCCATTTCGGCACGGCGGCGCTGCGGTTTTCGTCGGATATCGTCGACATGGCGTCCGGCGGGAGACGGGATTCGCCGCGAAAAGCTGCCGACGATGCCGGGAATCGTTGGCTGGGAATCGTCATGCTTTTCAGCTCGGAGAACGGTGAGCTGTTGGCGATTATGAACGATGGTGTCCTCCAGAGGATGCGAGTCGGCGGCGCCAATGGGGTCGCAACTAAATATCTAGCGCGTAAAGACGCCGAGACCGTCGGGCTCATCGGTTCCGGTTGGCAGGCGGGCTCACAGGTTATGGCGGTTTGCGAGGCGCGGCGCATCAAGAAGATCAAAGTATTCAGCCCGACGCGCGCGAACCGGGAAAAGTTCGCCCGCGAGACGAGCGAAACCGTAGGTATCGATATCGTTCCGGTAGACTCTTATCAGGAGGCGGTTCGGGGCGTCGATATCATTATCACGGCGACGAACTCACGCACGCCGTTTTTGGGTAAGTGGGCGGTAAGGGAAGGGTTGCACTTGAGCAGCATGCAACGGGACGAGTTCGATGACGAAGCTTTACGCTGCTGCACACCTCTCGTGCTGCACACTCAGTTGACGGAAAACAACAGCACCTCTTCAGAGCTGGCCCAGTACGAGCGGGAAGATTTCAAGCTCCGGGATCATCCGACTACGCGAGGAATCGATTGGAAGTCTTTGCCGACCCTATCCGATCTTCTCTGCGGCCGCATCAAAGGCCGAGAGAACGCCGCGCAGATCACCGGCTTCGTCAACAACATCGGCCTCGGTGCGCAATTTGCAGCCGTAGGCGCCAAGGTCTATGCCGCGGCGAAGGCGAAGGGTCTTGGCCGGGAGGTGCCGCTGGATTGGTTCACTCAGGACGTGCATCCTTGACGGGTGTACGCAATGCCTTTGCCGTATCCTATGAGTCCATGCCAGGAGGAGTTTGTCAGTGAAAGCAACGTGTCAGGTCTTTCTTTTCGTTCTTAGTCTACTAACAACTCATTTTACGGTCCTTGGCCAAAACAGACTCATGCTTGGCTATTCCTCATTGAGCTCAAATCAAACGCCGATTTGGGTTGCGAAGGAGGAAGGATTTTATAAACGGTTTGGCGTCGAAGCGGATCTGATCTTGATCGAGGGAAGCACGCGCGGCGCCCAAGCTCTCATATCCGGTGACTTACCAATGATCGGCATGGCTGGTCAGGCGATCATCAGTGCTCGGGCACGGGGCGCCGACTTGGTTGCGGTCGCCGGGGTAGTGAATAAGATGAACTATATCTTTGTGGGTTCGCCGGGAGTTAAGAGCCCCGAGGATCTCAAAGGCAAGCGGGTCGGCATCAGCCAGATCGGCACAGCGTCTTATCATGCGGTTGTCCTGGCGTTGAAGCAGTGGCATTTGGACGCACGGCGTGATCGTGTCACGATTCTCCAGGTGGGCACGCAGGCTGCTCGGGTAGCTTCCTTGAATTCCGGTGGCTGCGACGCGATGATCGTCAATCCGGGGCTAGGCTCCGCGATGAAGCAACGCGGCTACAACATCATCGCCGATTTCAGTGAATTGCCGATTGCTTATCCGCTGCAGCTGATTGCCACCAGGGAAAGGTTTCTCAAGACTGAGCCGGATCTTGCAGAAAGGCTGATCAAAGCCTATGTGGCCGGAAATACGTTCACGGTCGAGCCTAAAAATAAGAATCGAGTGAAGGCGGTTTTGGCAAAGTATTTACGGTTGCCGAATGTTGAAGCGGCCGAGGAACATTATCAGTCAGCTCTAGCCGTAATGCCAAAGAAACCGTATGTCGATATGTCTGGAATATCCTCGATGATTGAGTTTCTTACCGAGAGCGATCCAAGTGTGGCGAAGATCAAACCCGAACAGGTTGTAAATCATACCGTAATGAAAAGGCTGGACGACTCCGGATTCATCGATCATCCGTTTGGCAAGTAGATCAGTCCCATGGGTTTTCCTGTGCGGCATTTTGTCCCGCGATTTTGCCCGCGACAAAGCATTCGGTGATATTGCCCGCCTCTAAATAAAGGTGGCCGTAGATGGAGCTGATCTCGCCGGCCACATAGAGGCGCGGGATCGGTTTTTCATCGCGTCAAGCACTCGCTGCTTGACGTCGTGCTCGGGGCCGCCCTGGGTGTTGTTCACGATGGGCCAAGCTTCCATCACATAGAAGGGTGGCTTAGCGATCGGCATCATGGTTTTAGGCGGACGCTTTTGGTCCTTGTCTTCGCCGCTTTGGCAGAGCGCATTCCATCGGTCTACGGTTTCTCTCAAGACTTTAGGATTCACATCAATTTGCCCCGCGATATCTTCGAGCGAATTGCCTTTCTTGATCCAACCTTTTTCGATCTCGGCGAGATTGTCCTCGCTCCAGCTCGCGTCATAACGCTCGTCGTTGACGATCGGAATCCCAATGGGTCCTAACTTTCGTCCTTCCTCATCGAAGATCAAATAACAGGGTATGCGCGGGAAGTCCTGGATGTCAGCATCGTAGAATTCCAGCGCGCGTGTGCCTGTATCCTGCGGAGCGGGCGGATACTCATCCATAAAACGCTTGCCAAACTTGTCCACGGCGATCCAGATCATCTTGCGGTTCTCGTTGCGCGGTCCGGCCCAGACATGGCGGATCGCAAAGGGCAGCTCTGGAAACTTAAAACCGTAACCGCCGTGGAAATGCCACATGTGCCAAAGACCGGCTCCGGCTTTTTGCGCCATCTTGAGGCCGTCGCCGGTGTTGCCAAGGTAGACTGGATAAATGGGCTGCGCTTCGAAGTACTGGAGTTTCACGGCATCGTCGTTTTCATAGCCGCCGCAGGCGAGGTATGACACCTTTCTTGGCTTTGATGCGAATTGGTTTGCCGTCATGTTCGGCAACCAACCCGAGAATTTCGCCGTCCTTCCCGGTGATCAATTCCTTTGCTGGTGTCGACAGCATCACTTCGATCTTGCGCGCGTTGACATTGTCGTAAACAACTTTGAAGAGCCGCGCGCCGCCGCGCAGTCCTTTGGCCCAGGGAAATTCCGAGTACGCCTGAAAGTCCTTGAGCTTGATCGAGTCGATGTCGTTGGTGCCAGGAAACGGATAAGTGCCGTGGCCGCGGGTCTCGGTCTTGGTCGGTTCGGTGCCGCTGACCTTGGCGAGATCGGTGACCCAATCGATCATGCCGACCATCTCTTCGGCCATCTTACGCAAGATGTCGTCCGGCGTGGTCCCGTTGCAGGACCGCTTCAGATACTGAAACGCTCCCTCGGCATTGTGCGCGAAAGCGACACCGCCGCCGGAGAGAATCGAAATGCCTCCCGGGTTGGGCATCTTCTCCAAGAGCAGAACTTTGGAGCCCGCGTCATGCGCCGTCAGCGCTGAAATCCCGCCCGCGGCCCCGTAGCCCACGACGATGACATCCACTTCTTTATCCCAAATTAGATCCCTACCCGTTGTATTCACGAACATCGCTCCTTTGAATCAAATGGTGCCGGGTATTAACCTAGGAACCACTAATAACTGTTCAATTCGTTCAAGAAGTTCCAATCGTTCAAAACGTTTTGAACGGCTTGAACAGCTTGAACGATTTGAACCTACTTCTTATAGTCTTTCTTCCAGCCAGTCGAGCATATACGGAACATTGTGTGCCCAGTAGTCGTGGCTGCAGTGGATTCTGCCGCCAACGTCATTCTGATCGTAGATTCTTAACGTCTTGTCTTTAGCGCCGATCTCACCGAACAGCTGCTTGGCGCCTTCGACTGACATTAACGTATCCGCTGCGCCGTGGGTGATCAGGGTTGGGCAAGTGATATTCTTTGCGAGCCCCGCCATCGTAAAATCACGCAGGAGTCGGCGAGCTTCGTCAGCGACTCACGCCGCCAAGCAGACGTTGCACCGTTGGCTGCAGGTGATGACAGAAATCGTAAAGATCATCAAGGATGCTGTAGCAGCCGCTCCAACCGAGGAGGGCCTTGACTCGTTTGTCGAACGCCGCTACTCGTGGCGCATAGTAGGCAGCCATGCTGATGCCGACGAGGGCGATTCGGTCTGGGTCTACTTCCGGTCGAGAAACGAGATAGTCGATACAGGCCTGGCCCGGAACTTCGTAATCGGGACGTGTTTTAATTCCCTTTAGATAGATGGAAGAGCCGCGTCCCGGCGTGTCGACGAGCAACACGGCCCAGCCTCGTTCCAACATCGGTTTTGCGCCAAAGTAGATCTCTTCAGCATAGGCATCCGCGCCGCCGAGGAAAAGCACCACGGGCCATTTACCCGATTTGGGATTGATGGGATGGCAGAAATAACCGTCGTAGTACTCATTGCCGCAGCGAACCGAAATCACCTCGATTTTGGGTTCGTGCAGTTTCGCGCCGGCGCGGAAGCATTCTTGCGCCTTCCGGAAGCGCTCCGCCTTTGTGTCGTTTTGTGCATATGTCAGAAACACATCGGACATTCGATAGTACTGGTTGGCGTGAAAGAAATAGGGGATCGCCGTATGCCGCCGTCCGGCGGCCGCCGCCGATTTTGCTTTGGCTTCGGTGGTTTGTGCCAGTTGGAGCCATTCCTGTTCCCACCCCGTTTTATCGCCGGATTCGATCCGGGCGCAGGTACGGGCGATATCGAATACATCGCCGCCGCCTTGCTGCGCCTGCGCCACGAGGCGAAGGGTTTGGCCACCGAAGGGATGAGTTGGCGTGAAGAAATCAAACATGTGCTCCCTCAACTTTCGTCAAAGCGATAAAATCACCTTGAAAAATGACTGGTGTTTCGGAAAGTGTGTTAATTTTTTGCCCAATGCATCAAGACGGCGCAAGCTTACCGCAAAAGCTTTTCGGTTGGTAGCGCTTGAACAAAGCGAGAACAAGGTTGAAATCAAATTACCTTGACAGTCTCTTTTCGCCTTGCTATTTTTATCGACAGATAAAGGTCAAGAATCTTCCCAACTTTGAGAGGCCTGCAGGTTTTGAGGCTGAACAGAGGCGCGCACGGCGATTGTCGCAACAGGGTAAAGGGATGATGTGAGCCGGTTGCTTTTGCGGTTTTACGCAAGGGCGTACCGGTTTTTTGTTTAATCATTCCCAAGGGGAGCACGATGGCTACCTACGTTGTTCTTGTCAACTTCACCGACCAAGGCGTCCGCTATATTAAGCAGACCACAGAAAGAGCCAAAGGGCTGGTAAACGCCGCTGCAAACCTTGACATCAAAATTAAGGATATCTATTGGACGATGGGCGCATATGATGCGGTTTTTACGGCGGAGGCTGCTGACGATGAAACCATCACCGCCTTCGCCGGTAGTATGGGCGCTTTGGGAAATATTCGTACTCAGACCATGAGAGCCTTCTCAGCGGACGAGATGAACAAGATACTCGCCAAGCTTCCCATTATGGATGTCACGACATCGAAGTGACGGCGCGGCAAGACCAAAGCAGGAGGAAATCACCATGGCGAAAGTTGATCTCGCAATTGCAATCGGCGGTGCGGCAGGCCAGGGAATCGCGACGCCCGGCGATATTCTAGCACGGATCTTCGTCCGCCGTGGGCTCCACTTGAACGCCTATAATGCGTACCAGTCGATCATTCGCGGCGGCCACATTTTCCTCACGCTTCGCACCAGCGATGCCCCGGTTCTCACGTTCGGTGACAAGCTCGACATTTTGATTCCCCTCAATCAGGACACGATGAATCGCCATCTTCGCTTGATGAAATCTGGTTCTGTTGTCCTTTACAACGGCGATAAGATCAAACCGGGCGAAGTTGAAGCCGGCGTCCAGCTTTGTCCATTTTCGGTGAAGGAGTTGGCGCCGAACATCAGAGGAGATCTGGTTCAAAACACCATTGCTTTGGCAGCGGTGCTGCGCCTGATCGGCGTCGAGTTCAAGATCCTCGAAGACATCCTCACTCTACAGTTCAAAAGAAAAGGAGGCCGTCATTGCCGAAAACGTCGGAGTGGCACGCGCCGGTTACGACTACGCTGGTACGCATTTCAAGCCGTTCGCATTCTCGCTGCCCGACACCGGAAAAAACTGGCATTCTTCGAAGGCAACCAGGCGCTGGCGATGGGAGGAGCGGCAGCGGGCGTGCGTTTCTACTGTGCCTATCCTATGAGCCCTGCATCCGGCGTGCTTCACTGGATGGCCCGACATGGGCGCCAGTTGGGCATCATGGTGCGTCAGATTGAAGACGAGATCGGAGTTATCAACGTAGCCATCGGCGCTGCCCATGCAGGATGCCGGGCGATGTGCGCCACTTCGGGGGCGGCTTTGCGCTGATGAGCGAGGCTCTGGGATCGGCGGCCATGATGGAGATACCCGTCGTCTGTATCAACGTTCAGCGCGCAGGTCCCGCCACAGGCGTGCCGACCAAAACCGAGCAAGGTGATCTCTGGCAAGTGATGGGAGCAGGGCAGGGAGACTATCCGCGCATTATTGTCGCGCCGACGAATATCCCGGATTGCTTCAAAACAGTGCCCGAGCTTTTTAACCTGGTGGATAAATTTCAGTGTCCGGGCATCGTCATTTCAGATCTCTTGCTTTCCGAGGGTCGTTCCAGTGTGGACCCGGCGGAATTAGACTTCAACGTTCCCATCGACAGAGGTGAAGTCATCGGCCTCAACGGTAGCGTCCCGCCCGTCAATGGCGGCTATAATCGTTATCAGCTCACGGATACCGGTATCTCTCCTCGGGCGCTGCCAGGGACGGCAGGATACACGCATGTGGTGGCGACCGATGAACATGACGAGGATGGCGTGCTGATCAGCGATGAATTCACCAACCCGCACAAGCGCCAGGCCATGCATGAGAAGCGCATGCGCAAGATGGAAGCGATTCTGCCGCTCCTGGAGCCGCCTAGGCTGTTCGGACCAGAGGACGCGCAGGTGACCTTGGTGGGTTGGGGCTCAACGGAAGGGGTCATTCGCGAAGCCATGCAAAAGTTAGCAAACGAAGAAGGCGTTGCCGCCAACAACCTCCAGATTAAGTGGATGGTTCCTCTCCATTGCGAAGCGATCACGGCGATAGTTTCCAGAGTGTAAGAAGCTCATCATCGTAGAAAATAACTACAGCGGACAGTTCGCGCGCTACCTGCGCTCGAAACCAGCATCGTCGCCGACGGTCACATTCGCAAGTACGATGGCGAGCCCTTCATGCCGCATCACATTGTCGATGGTGTCAAAAGTATTTTGGCGGGCACGACCCAAAAATATGTGCCGGTCCATGAAATCATGGTCTAATCAGGCCGCTGAAAACGGCCCATTTGCTTCGTTGACGCGAAAGTCTCTAAACGATTTGAACGGCTTGAACGATTTGAGCGGCTTGAACGGTTCTTGGAAGGAGTAATCTATGAGCGTAGATAGAGTCGATATAGAGGCGAGAATCTCAAAGACGGGCCAACAGCCGCCTGCAGGCCCGCGGGTAACCGTCAAGGATTTTAAAGGCAAGGCAGACCCTGACTGGTGCCCGGGCTGCGGCGACTTCGGTGTGCTTACAGCATTGAAACAGGCGCTAGTGGAGTTGAATCTGCACCCTCATCAGGTGATGACCATCAGCGGCATCGGCTGTTCTTCCAACCTGCCTGGGTATCTTAGTACCTACGGTATGCACACGCTGCATGGACGCGCTTTGGCAGTGGCGACCGGCGCCCAGCTTGCCAATCACGATCTCAAGATCATCGTTACCGGAGGCGACGGCGACGGCTACGGCATCGGCGGCAACCACTTCATTCACTCCATGCGTCGCAATATCGATCTCACTTATATTGTAATGAACAATCAGATTTATGGACTTACAACCGGACAGATCTCTCCGACCAGCACTAAAGGGATGAAAACCAAGAGCACGCCTGCCGGCAGCGTGGAGAATCCTATCTTTCCCGTTTCGCTCGCCATTGCTGCGGGGGCGACTTATGTGGCGCGGGGATATACCGGACAGGTAAAACATCTCGTCGATCTCATCAAAGGCGGCATTCAACACAAGGGGTTTGCGCTCATCGATGCCTTCAGTCCGTGCGTGACCTTCAATCTCGACAACACCCACGAGTTTTTCAAACACCGGACCAAAAAGTTAGAAGACATGGGGCATGATCCGACCGACTTCGCCGCGGCTATACAGAAGAGTTACGAGTGGGGGGATGAGATTCCCATCGGGCTTTTCTGGAAGCGAGAAGATCTTCCCGCGCTGGATCAACTCGAGCCGATTCTTGACGAAGGCGGCCCGCTTGCCCGGCGTCCGCTCGGAGTTTCTCCGGAAGTCGCGCGATCATTGGTCCGAGAGTTGATGTAACAAATCGTTTCTACGAAGCGCTGCGATGGACGCGAGGTCTCGGAAATCTTGTGACTTAAAGCTTCGTGCTCTTCGATGTCCGAACTTCGTGCGATGCCAAACTATCTTCGCTCATCTGGTTTCGCATGACGCCAGCGCTTGCGCTCTCGCGAATGACAGCTGGTGATGCCTGACACTTCATCGCTAATTTACGACTCACCTGATCACGAATCAGTTACTAGCGTCTCCGTCGTGCATCGCTACTCGACGAGATCTTCTAACGAAACAAACGGAGCGCACTTGCATGAAATCTGGATTCAAGATCATGGACTCTGACATGCACCTCCGCGAGCCCGCTGATCTGTGGGACAAATACATGGAACCGGAGTGGCGCGAGCGGGCGCCGAAAGTGCTCAGCTCCACGGCGCGCAGCTCAGCGATGGTGATGATCGAAGGGAAAATTCTCCAAGGCTACCAACCGACCTATCGTGGCGGGATTTTTGATGCGACTCGAATCGATAAAGAGATCGCCGACTATCGCGCTCAGGGCTTCGACGCCAAGACGCAGCTGCAAGCGATGGATCGCGAGGGCTTGGACGTGGCGGCGCTTTATCCGTCCATCGGCTTGGGCATCATGATGCGCGACGATATGGACCCCAAGCTTGCCGCGGCGATTGCGCGCGCCTACAACAACTGGCTCTATGATTTCTGCCAGACGGACCCGAAACGTTTGAAGGGCGTCGGGATGATCCCGCTCCACGATCCCAATGAAGCTGTCAAGGAAGCGCAACGCGCCGTCGGCAAGTTGGAGTTTGTCGGAGTGTTCGCCCGACCGGAGCCGCTGCGCAATATGCCGTGGCACGCGCGCTATTTCGATACGGTGTGGTCGGCCTTGGAGGAACTGGGAGTTCCGCTCGGGTTTCATTCAGCGGCGGCTGCCGGCGAAGTGCCGCAGATCGGCGACCGCTTCGGCGACAATCTCTTGCTGCGCCACGTGGTCTCTCATCCGCTGGAAAACATGATGGCCATGGCCGATACCATCGGCGGTGGGGTGTGCGAGCGCCATCCGAAGCTGAAGCTGGCTTTCTTGGAATGTTACTGCGGCTGGGTATCGTTCCTGCTGCACCGGATGGACAACGCCATGGAAAAGGGCGGTTTCCCGACCGCCGGCAAGCTGAAACCGAGCGAATATTTCCAACGCCAGTGCTGGATCTCCACCGAGCATGAAAAAGAGCTGCCGATGATCATCGATCTGGTCGGCGATGACAAGATCGTTTTCTCGACCGACTATCCGCACGGCGATTCGGATTTCCGCACGCGGTGGAGGAGTTTCTTGAGATGGACGGCGTGTCGAACGAGAGCCGGAAGAAGATTCTCTGGGATAACTGCGCGCGGGCTGTATGGGCTGGCGTGAAAGAACGGCAATCTATATTTGTGCAGTGGTGGAGATGTGGTGGCTACCTCCTTGACGGGAAGATTTCGATCAGGGTACGCAATAGTTTTTAGAATCCCTCACCCTGGCTCCTTCCAGCAAGGGGCGAGTGAACAAAGCAAAGTGGTTGACACTTCCATTCGGAATTCCCGCGCGAGCGCATATCGTGATTCGGTCGAGGGCAGTGAAAGTGCAAGTGGAGGAGCAAACCCGTGAAGAAAAAGCATTTGTTGCTCTTCGCGCTTGGCGATCTTGCTTCTGGCGATTAGCTTATCCAGCTCACGCGCAGCAGCCAGGGAAAATCTTCCGCATAGGTTTCCTGGATGCAAGCACTGCTTCTGGTAGCGCGGTCCTCGTGGAGGCGTTCCGGCAAGAGCTGAGCAAGCTTGGATGGATCGAGGGAAAGAATATCACCATCGAGTACCGGTTTGCCGAGCAAAAGAATGAGCGCCTGCCTGAGCTTGCGGCGGACCTGGTTCGTCTTAAGGTTGATCTGATCGTGGTCACAGGGACGACCGTCGGCGTTGGCGGCGAAGAAAGCGACTACTACCATCCCCATCGTGATGGCGAGCGCTGGGGACCCCGTGGGTGCAGGTTTGGTTGCCAGTCTGGCGCGGCCGGGAGGCAATGTCACCGGGCTCTCGAGTTTAGCGACTCGAGCTAAACACCAAAAGGCTAGAGATACTCAAGGACGCGGTCCCCAAGCTCGCCCGAGTTGGACTTCTGCGGCCGCCGGGAGGCAGCGTAGCAGCAGACCTCCAACTGAAAGAGCTCAGGCCTGCGGCTGTGGCACTGAAGCTAAAATTGGAGGAGATCGAGACTCAACCCGACGCCAAAGGTTTAGAGAGCGCCTTTCAAACCGCAAAGCAGAAGCAGGTGGGCGCGATTATGACGACCGCCAGTCGCCCCTTTTTCGCCGAAAGAAAGCGGATCGTCGAGCTTGCCGGCAAATACCGGTTGCCGGCTATTTACTTCCAGAAGGAGTTTGTCGATGAGGGCGGTCTCATGTCCTACGGGGCGGACTACGATGACCTCTATCGGCGCGCGGCTGTTTACGTGGACAAGATCTTGAAAGGTGCCAAACCGGCTGATTTGCCGGTGCAGCAGGCGACGAAGTTTGAGTTTGTCATCAACCTTGAAGGCGGCGAAACAGATCGGTCTGACAATTCCGCCCGACTTGCTCGCGCGGGCGAATCAAGTCATCAAGTGACGATTTTAGATTTTCGATTTTAGATTGCCGATTGTCGGAACAAGAATCGGAAACTCGCTTCGAAGAATTTGCTTTCATGCGTCTTCGTCCCACAATCTAAAATCGAAAATCTAAAATCCAAAATTGAAATGGGAGGTGAATCGTTGGCATTTCGCACCATAGGAAAGGCGCTGCCCCGCATCGAGGGCGAAGGGAAAGTTACCGGTCAAACTAAATACGCGGCGGACTTGCCGTTCGAAGATCTACTGTGGGCTAAGGTGCTGCGCGCTTCGGTGCCGCACGCGCGCATCGTTAAAGTCGATACTTCGAAGGCCAAGGCGTTGAAGGGCGTCCGCGCTGTTCTCACCGGGGCCGATGTGAAAGACATTTTCGTCGGCACGCGGGTTAAAGACCAGCCTGTGTTGGCTTATGACAAAGTGCGCATGTGCGGCGATGCGGTCGCCGCGGTGGCCGCGGACAGCGAAGCGATCGCCGATGAGGCGATCGGACTGATCGATGTCGAATATGAGGAGCTGCCCTACGTCGACGATCCGGTGGAAGCGTTGAAGCCGACTGCGCCGCTGATCCACGAGGACCGGAACAAATACAAAATATGCCGAAACTGCCGGAAGGCATGTCCGGGTCACAATCTGCAGTCCTACGTGCGTCTGGAAAAACGGCGATCTCGACGCCGGCTTTGCACAAAGCGGCGCGGATCTTCGAGCACACGTTTCGCACGCCGCTGTCGCATCACGGCTATATCGAGCCTTGCGCCTGCACCGTGCAGGTTCACTCCGATGGGCGCGTCGAAGTCTGGCCGTCGAACAAAGGGCCGTGGGGCTTGCGCGAGCAGATGGCCGAAGACTTCGGCGTGCCGCAGGAAAAGATTAAGGTTCACATCGTTCACGTCGGCGGCGACTTCGGCGCCAAGGCGTCGTTGATCGACGTGCCGATCGCTTACTATTTATCGAAGGCAGCAGGCGGAAAGCCCGTTAAGCTCGTTTTCGATTACACCGAAGAGCTTCTCGCCGGCGGCCACCGCCATCCGGCGGTGCTATCACTCAAAACCGGCGTCGCGGCGGACGGGACGTTTCACCGCGATCAAAGCGGATATATACTTTAGCGGCGGCGCCTACGGCTCGCAGAAAGCGAATCCGCAGGTGACGGTGCTCGGAGGGCGGCGCCTGGCGAGCATGTATCGCTGTGCCGGCGATCAGCGTGCGAGACTTATTGCGCGTACACCAATCAAGTGCCTTGCACCCAAACGCGCACGCCGGGCAGTCCGCAGGTCGTGTTCGCGTTCGAATCGCAGGTGGACATCATCGCCAAAGAGATGGGCATCGATGCTCTCGAATTGCGCCGAAGAAATATTCTGCACGACGGCGATGCCAATCCCATGGGTGAAAAGTGGACCGATATTCTCATGGGCGAGGTGCTAGAACGCGTGGTCAAAACTTCCGGCTGGAAGAAGGGCGGCGACGAAGAAGAACCGCGGCTGGGGCATGGCGCTCTATGATCGCGGCACGCCGGAAGGAAAGGCGAGCTCGGCATTGACGCTGGAGGCCGATGGCAGGGTCAACATCTCTCACCGGCGTGCCCGATGTCGGCCCCGGATACTATACCGTCAGCCAGCAGATGGTCTGCGAAACGCTCGGGCTGCCGCCGGAGAAAGTCGGCGTGGTTTTCAAAGACACCGATAGCTTGCCCTTCGATCCCGGCACGGGCGGCAGCAAACAGACGAATACTTCCGGTCACGCGGTCAACCAATCAGCCCATGAGGTGCGCGAGAAGCTAGTCAACTTGGCGGCGCGGGAGTTGGGCTGTTTAGCCAGAGGAGATTCAGCAGCAAGGCGGCAAGCTGAGCGCGCCGAACAAGAAGTCGACGACCACGCAAAAGATGATCGAGCTGGCTGTCAAAGAAAACGGCGGCTCCGGTCTTTCACCTGACCAATTTTGTCCCCAAAGATATGCCGAAGGTCACCGGCTTCGCCGCGCAAGTGGCTGAGGTGGAAGTCGATCCGAACACCGGCGGCGTGAGGGTTTTGAATTTGACCACGGCGCACGATACTGGCACGGTGCTCAATCATCTCACGCTGACGGGGCAGATCGAAGGGGGCATTGTGACCGGCTTTGGCTTTGCATTAATGGAAGAAAATCCAATGGTTGACGGCAAAATCGCAACATTAACTTTAGGCGAGTCCAAGTTGCCGTGCATCGCCGACGTGCCGCCGTTGAAGACTGTATTGGTCGAGAGCCCCACCGGCCCGACGCCATTCGGCGGCAAAGCGATCGCGGAGAACCCCAACGTGCCGACGGCGGCGGCGATCGCCAACGCCATCGCCGATGCCTGCGGCGTGCGGCTGTTCGATCTGCCGCTGACGGCGGAGAAAATTTACTGGGCGTTGAATCAGAAAAGAAGCCACAACGTGGCAACGCAGAGCCAGCAGACCGAAGTCAGAATCGCTCCGCAAAGACGCAGAGGTCGCAAGGTCAGGAAAAATGTCCGAATCACGCTACAGATTGATTTATCCGTTCCTTCGAACCTGGGCCTTGCGCGGAGTACTTCTGTTCAGTTCTACGGGTCACCGGAAATTGTGAGCATGGTTTTGCCAGTGGAGAACTGATCGATGAAATTTGTCTTTGGCGTGCTCTTGTTAGTTTGCCAGCTCATTGGTCCTATCCGACCCATTCTTGCCGCCGAGTCGAAAGCATCATGGCAATCCGAGTGGGACCAAACGGTACGTGCAGCTGAGCAGGAAGGACAGGTCATGGTCTCTATCGGCGGTTACGGAGCTATTATCGATTCAGGGGTATTTCAAAAGACTTACCCCAAGATCAAAATAACTCACATTACCGGCGCCGGAACCGACCTCACCCAGCGCATTTCGGCGGAGCGGCGGGCCGGCAAATATCTTGTCGACGTTTACAACGGCGGTGGAAATTCGCTGTTTCAGGTTCTTTATCGGGAAAATGCTCGACCCGATTAAGTCGGCGTTGATCCTGCCGGAGGTGACGGATGCCACAAAATGGTGGGAGGGCAAACAGAAGTACGCGGACAAAGAAGGTCAATATATTTTCGTCTACGAGGGCAACGTATCGGCCGGCGCGGGCGCGGCTTACAACACCCAATTGCTTGATCCGCGCGAGTACAAGAGCTACTGGGATTTGCTCAATCCCAAACTGAAGGGAAAGATTCTTTCCACCGACATTCGCAAAGTTCGCGGCGCAGGTATTCCCTGGCAGTTTCTTTATTATTACTCCGAACTTGGGTCCCAAATATCTCCGCCGTCTGTTCGGCGAGATGGACGTCACTCTAACCGCCGATCTTCGTCAAGCCGTTGACTGGCTTGGCACGGGAAATTCGCCGTGGGTATGCCGATACAAGGTGGAACGGTCTATAAAGCAAAAAACCAGGGTTTGCCGGTGGATGAGTTCAGTCCCTACCACTTCAAGGAAGGAGTCAATTTATCGTCGGCATTCGGCTCGCTCGCGTTGATGAATCGCGCGCCTCATCCGAACGCGGCCAAAGTTTTTATCAACTGGTTGTTGTCGCGCGAAGGCCAGACGCTGTTTCAAAAAGTAATGTCGCAGCCGGCGATGCGCGAAACTTCCCGCAGAGCGGATGTTCCCAAGCGATCATATCCCGGCCGACGAACAGCGCCGCGACAAAATGAGCTACTTTGACACCGACGATCCGGATACAAAAGATCTCAATCCGGCGATGAAGTTGCTGGACGAGATATTGGGCGGGAAGAAATAACGGCGTCCAGAAGCAAAACGGTAATGCAAGCCGCAGCGATGTTGCGTCACCATTCTAATTGTTTTTCTAATTTCGGTTTGCTTGACTGTTTGCCCTGAGCCTGTCGAGAGGGCTCGACAGACGAATCGATCATTCAAAAGGTGGGGACGGAACCGCTATCGCATAAAGGATAAGCAATATGAAATCTATAGCTATCCTTTCACTGCATTTTTCTTCTCTTGGTCTCGTCGAGTGCCACACTGCTTGCCGCGGATGCTCAGCCTTCCTGGCAAGCAAGCTGGGAAAGTACGGTTGCGGCGGCAAAGAAGGAAGGACGGCTGAATTTCTACGTCGGGCGCTACGGCAGCGAGCCGCTGCTCAATGAATTTCGCAAAGAGTTTCCCGAGATCAAAATATTCAGCACCAACGGCACCGGCAATTCGTTGGGTACGCGCATCGTCACCGAAGCGCGCGCGGGCAGCGTGCTGGCCGATCTTTACAGCGGCGGCGCGGTGACAAACTTCGAAATTCTTTACAAGGGAAAAGTCCTCGGTTCGCTCAAGTCGGCGTTGATACTGCCGGAAGTTCTCGATGAGTCCAAGTGGTACGGCGGCAAGCACTGCTACAACGATCCCGAACAGCAGCATGTATTTATCTACCTCGCCAATCCGACTTCAACGAGCATTTACTTCAATACCAATCTGGCTAATCCGAAAGACTTCAAGTCCTACTGGGATCTCGTCAACCCGAAGTGGAAAGGCAAATACGTTTCTCAAGAGCCAACCAGCACGGGCATCGGTCCGTCCCTGCAATTTTTCTTTTATCATCCCGAGCTTGGGTCGGAATTCTTGAGAAAACTCTTTATCGATATGCAACCCGTTTATAGCCGCGATCGGCGCCAGATGACCGATTGGCTGGCGCAGGGAAAATACGCGCTTTGCATGGGCTGCCGCGATTCTGATAGAGCCCGCAAGCAAGGTCTGCCTGTGGACGATATGGACATGGTCGATTGGAAGGAAGGTTTGCCGATCTCGCCGGGCGGCGGCTCGATCAGTCTCATCAAGGGCGGGCCGCACCCCAATGCCGCCAAGGTTTTCATCAACTGGTTCCTCTCGCGCAGAGGCCAGATCGCGCTGCAAAAGTACGATGATCTCTATGGCCAAGAGCCGCCCAACTCGCGGCGCATCGATATCCCGAAAGATATGCTGCCGCCGTCGCAGCCGGCTTGTCGAGGGCAGACGCTATTTCGATTTTTCCGAGCCGAAGTACTTCTGACATGACGCCGATCTATCAGCTGGCCAAGGAGTTCATGAAAGGCCGTGAAGGCAAATGAGAACGAAGACATTTAGGGTCGTCATTCTCGTATTTTCGGCGTAATCTAGGTATCCACTGGCACGCTCTTCGCTGCCGATGCAAAGCCCGCGTGGCAAGCGACTTGGGAAAAGACGCTTGCCGCCGCAAAGAAAGAAGGAAAGCTCAACTTCTACGTCGGCCGCTACGGCACCGAGCCGCTGCTCAACGAATTCCGCAAAGAGTTTCCCGAGATCAAACTGGTCACGGTCAACGGCACTGGGAATTCCTTGGGCACGAGAATTGTCACGGAGATTCGCGCCGGCAATGTTGTCGCCGATTTGTTCAGCGGCGGTGCGAACACGAATTACGAAGTGCTTTACGAAGGCAAGGCGCTCGATTCGATCAAGATCGGCGCTTGATCCTTCCTGAGGTCCTCGACGAGAGCAAATGGTACGAAGGGCACGCACCGCTACACCGACCCGGAGCAGAGACATATCTTTGTCTACATCGCGAATCCTTCGTCGTCGGGATTCTATTACAACACCAATCTCGTGAATCCGAAGGAGTTCAAATCCTATTGGGACTTGGTCGCGCCTAAGTGGAAAGGCAAATACGTTTCCAGGAGCCGACGAGCACCGGGCTCGGCGGTGGACTTCAGTTTATGTATTATCATCCCGAGCTCGGGCCGGAGTTTATCAAACGACTGTTCGGCGACATGCAGCCAACTTTGGGCCGGGACAGGCGGCAAATCACGGACTGGTTGGCGCAAGGAAAATATGCGCTTTGTGTCGGTTGCCGCGAGACGGCGAAGCGCAAAGAGCCAGGGACTGCCGGTCGACGAATTCGATGACCTCCAGTGGAAGGAAGGAGCTCAATTGACCACCGGCGGCGGCTCAATGAGCTTGATCAAAGGCGCGCCCAATCCAAATGCCGCGAGAGTTTTTATCAATTGGTTTCTTTCGCGCCGCGGACAGATCGCACTGCAAAAGTACACCGACCTCTACGGCGAAGATCCGCCAAACTCGCGGCGCGTCGATATCCCAAAAGATATGCTCCCGCACGGCAACCGGATTATCCGGGAAAAAGATACTTCGACGTCTCCGATCCCAAGTACGCCGACATGACGCCGATGTTTAACCTCATCAAAGAGATCATGAAGGCGCGGGAGCAGAGGAAAGAGTAAGCCAGCCGATGCTAGCGTGGATTATTTACGGGAGCGACCGAGAAGCGAGCTGCTCCGGTCGTGGCTAGCGTGACGGCAGAGGATCGGCCGCGTTAATCTTCTTGAACAGCTCGACGATTTCCGGATCCCGGGGCAGATCTTTAACGAGTCGCTCCATTTCTCCCGGCATTACCGGCGTCGGTTCCTCGCCGACAAGCTTATTGTACTCCTTGTGGAACTCTGGATCTTTAAACGTTTTGACCATCGCTTTGAGAACTTTTGCCCGTTCGGGCTGCGTCCCAGGCGGGAGTATGTAAGGCGACCCGACCTGGCGAAAATCTCGCACCATACGCAACAATCTGCGCTCCTTTTCAGTTTTGGCAAAGTCCTCAAACTCCGGCAGCCGTTCGAAGCCAGCCTGTTTGAGTCCTTTGGGCACTTCCATGATGGCATGAAGGTCTATCACCCCTTTTGCGATCGACTCGGCGTTTCGTCGCAGCAAGGTATCGGCGTTGTTTATGCGGCCATCCAATTCTCCTCTAGCCAATGCGATATCTAGCTCGCTGCCGGAATAGCCGACCACGAAATTCGGCGACTTGAGCCCGGTCAAATAGGCAAACAGGCGGCCGACAAAATAGTTGGAGTGTCCCACCGCCTGGGCCCCGATTCTAACGCCGGAGGCCGAACGCAGGGCTTCCATACTCTTGAAGCCGGCGTCGCCCCTGGTTAGAAACACCCAATGGTAAGTGCTATGGGAGGAGCCCAAATAGATAAATTTATTAAGATCGTATCGAACACCCGCTTCTCGCAGGACGGCATTGGCTACCAGACCGCCGCCGATGCGGCCGATAGTAAGACCGTCCGGCCGCACGTTGCTGAAGATATGGTTGGCGGCTTTCGTTCCCCCACTGCCGGGCATGAACTCCAACTTGATGGTCGGCTCGCCGGGGATATGTTTCTTCAAGAAAGGTACGATCGCCCGTGTCATCGTGTCCGAAGTATCACCGGCCTGGGTAGATTGAAGAAGGGCGATCGTCTTTCCCTGGTAAAAAGGAGTTTGCGAAAATGCCAATGCAGGCGAAAGAAACAATAACCCGGCGACTCCGGCAAGATCGGCGAGACGCCGCGCCTTTAATCCATTCGTCCGCATTCTTTTGCCTCCTTCTTCGGGCCAGGAAAACGCTAGGCGATCACCAAAACCATCGGACTCCTTATGCAGCATCTTTTTGAAAGTGCGACCCGGATTGTGGGGGTCGAACAACCGTGCTGACTCTTCTTCCCATCGGTCACCGCCTCTTTATTGACAGGCCAGTACCGAGAGTTGTTGAACTCGATTATCACCATAGCTCAAGGACTGTCAATTGGAATGGTTTCTATTGCCGATCTTTCGAGGTTGAGTTCTGTCTCGCCGTATCTTTACCGGCCATTGCTACGACGATCGCTTGGAGTGAGTGGTGCGTTACCCCGGGAGAACCGGAATCAAAATAAGGCAAGCGCCATCGCCAGGATGCCCATTTGACCCTGGACAGAAACAATTTCAGGAAAATCAACCCGAGAAGGAATTATGATTTCGCTCAGATGCTAAAGATGGTGAAACCGGGCGAAGTTGACATTACTTACGACCTCGTTAGTGTCCTGGCAGGCGTTCTGAGGGGGCCGAACCCTTGATCTCTTCTGTGCGCAGTCCGAGTTTCTGAGCTTGCTCATGGCAACGATGGCAAACGATGAGATCAAGCAAGACGATACCGGACTCTTCACTTATAACCCGATACGGTGAATCGACAAATGGTGCATCGCAATGTTGGCAGATCCGTCCCATATTTAGAGGTTGAGCAAAGGGTATGCCATCCCAACCGGCGTAAGGCTCCGCTGTCCGACCAAGGAGGAATAGGTATTGGCTTGAAACACCCTAGGTCTCGCGCTGTCACGTCGATGAGGGCGTGTTTGAAAAACCGGTGTGAGTAATTGGGCATACAACTGTTGGAGGAAAATCCTGCAAAAGGGTACTGACTCAACGCGGTCCGATACGAAGGTTCACCGTGGCCACATAGATCTCCCGCAAGACCACGGTGTTCACCGCGACGCTGTTGAGCCGTTCTGCAAAGCCGCATAAATCTTCTCCGACGTGAGCGGCAGGTCATACAAACGCACGCCGACAGCATCTTCGATCGCATTGGCGATAGCGGGCGCTGTTGGGACGTTGGGAATTTCAGCGATCGCCTTGCCTTGATACGGAGTTGGGCCGGTGGCGTCTTCCATCAACACGGTCGTTAACTTCGGCACGTCCGTCACCGTCGGCATTTTGAACTCGCCGAGATTGGCGGTAGACATCTTGCCGTCTACCAGCGAGCTGTCTTCCATGAGCGCGAAGCCGAGACCGGTGACAACCCCGCCGTCGATTTGTCCTTGGTAGCTCAAGTGATTCAACACGGTGCCGGAATCGTGGACCGTTGTCAGTTTCTTCACCTTTACTTGACCGGTTCCCGGATCAACCTCGACTTCCGCCACTTGCGCGGCGAATGAAGTAATCGCCGCGCGCGCAGGCTCATAGACGCTCAGGTGCGTTATGGCGCCATGGTTTTGTTCGACGGCGAGGCGCATGAGGTCGGCGAATGCCAGTGCCTTCTGTCCGGGAGCGGCATAGCGACCTTTGACTTCTTGTAACTCTTCGGGCTTGCAGCCTAGTCGAGCTGCGGCCAGCGCGACGATCTTTTCTTTAACTTCAGAGACTGCCTGATAGGCCGCGGTGCCGACGCTGTTGGTCGACTTGCTTCCTCCAGTACCAGAGTCGTAAGGCGAACGGTCGGTGTCTTCCACGCGGATGTTAACCCGTTCCCGCGGCAGATCGAGCATTTCGCCGACGATTTGTTGTACCGACCGTGTGGATGCCGGGGCCGACATCCGGCACACCCAAGTTTACGGTCACCTTTGCCGTCCGATTCAAATGTGATCGCTGCGCCGGAACGGCCGGCGCCGGAGGGCCTTTCGTAGACTGCGACGCCGCGGCCGGTATTCTTCACCTTCGGCTTCTTCCAGCCGGAAACATCGAGAGCTTTCTTAAGAGTTTCCTTGACGACGATGCCTTTTAGTTTTTGCCCAAACGGTGTTGCGTCGCCGTCGTTGAGCAGATTCTTCATGCGGAACGCGACCGGGTCCATGCCCAGCTCGCGGGCGATGATATCGATCTGCGATTCCATGGCAAAAGTCGTCTGCGGGCTTCCCGGGGTGCGCGTCTGCGTGCAGGGAACCTGATTGGTGTAAGCGCAGATCGTTTCGACTTGGATCGCAGGAATTCGATAGTAGCTGGCCACGCGCGCGCGGTCCTTGCACGGTAACTTCGGCGTTGGCTTTGAGCGCGGCGTAGCCGCCGCCGCTGAAGACAGCGCGCGCATGCAATGCGCAAAGCTTCCATCGGCATCGACGGCGGTGCGGAGCGTGATCACGGCAGGATGGCGATGCGAGCAGGCGGCCAGCTCCTCAGTGTAGTCAAGCACCATCTTGACGGGTTTGCCGGTTCGCTGGGCCAAGAAATAACAGACCGGCACTTCGACGACGGAAGTCTTGCCACCGAAGTCGCCGCCCACGGGCAGGATATGCACTTTGATTTTTGCGGATCGAGATCTAAATCCCGCGCCACGCGGTCGCGCAATGTGAAGGGCGCTTTGTTCGACGCCCAGATCTCGATCTGACCGTCATCATTGATTCTGACGGTACACGCGTGCGGTTCGATGTAGGCATGAAAACCGAGCGGCGTACGAAACGTATGCTCGAACACACGCGCAGCGTTTTTGAATCCCGCCTCGACGTCCCCATTGCTCCATTGACCGTAGGATTGAACGTTCGGCAACTCCGTAGCGCGCTCGGGCGCGTTCTTGTAGCCCGCCGGATTGTCGTGCAGCACCGGCGCGCCCGGCTCGATCGCTTTCAGCGGATCAGTTATATAGGGAAGCTCTTCATACTGAACGTCGATCAGATTCAACGCCTCCTCGGCGATCTCCGCGCTGTCTGCGGCCACGGCCGCGATGGGTTCGCCGACGTACCGGACCCGGTCGCGAGCAAGCACCGGCATGTCTTTCATTCTTAGACCGGTCAGAACCGGCGGTATGTCGAGGCCGGTGATCACCGCGCGCACTCCCGGTAGTTTCGCTGCCTTCGAAGTATCGACTTTGAGGATGCGTGCGTGGGGTAGGGGGCTGCGCAAGAGCTTCGCCCAAAGCGCGTCCGGAATATCGACGTCCGCCGCATAACGCGTCTTGCCGCTTACTTTCTCCGCTCCTTCGAGCCGTGGCACGGACTTGCCGACAAATTTATAAGCCATCTATTTCCTCCGCCTTAAACACTGGTCGAAGATCGAAGATGGAGGATGGAAGATGGCGATCCTCAATTCTCTATCCTCTATCCTCAATCTCGGCTTTATCCTATAGCTTCACTTTCGTGAATACCCGGAGTGGGTTGGTTTGGAATATTTTCAATTTATCCTCTGGCGTCAAAAACTCCAGGCTATCGATCACGGGAACCAGATCATCCGACGGTTTTCCCGTCTCGGGGCGTACCGCGCCGCCGGATCCTGGCGATTCGGTGCCGAAAGCGTTTGATCGACGCCGCGCTGCTTGATGGCGGCGGTCAAAAGTTCACGTCGTAGGAGCAGGAGTCGTAAAACAGATTCTTGCTCAAATCTTTCTGTGCGATGTGATGGTCCGTTGGAATAAAGCGATTTAATCCGCCGCCACAGTGGCAGATGACGATCCGCAGCTTAGGAAACGCTTCGAAGACTTTGCCGTGCGATAGGAGCTGCATGGCAACGAACTCCTCCAGATAATTGTTCATCTGGTAGTTCGCCGGAATGACTTCCAGCCGCCGATCATAGGTGATGGAGGGATGGACCATCAACGGTACGTCCAATTGCTGCGCTTTTTCATAGAGCGGATACCAGTACTCTTCGTGCACGCCGGGGTCTGCTTGTCGCCCGCTGGGTCAGGATTGAGATAAGCGCCGACGAAGCCAGCTCCTTAACACAGCGTTCGAGCTCCGCACCACGCAGTTGTCGCGTATCCTTTTCTTGCTTTGGGGTAACTGCGCCATGCCGCGAAAGCGGTCGGGGTGGAGCTTGACGATGACGGGCGATAACGTCACTGACCGTCCGGCACCAAAACTCTTGCAGGAATGGCCGCATCCAATGCCACATGGCAATGGGCCGTGGACCAATAAACTGGACATCGATACTTCTGTCGTCCATGAATTTGAGATGGCGTTGCTGGGCATTTTCTAGCTGCTCTTCGAGTCATTTCCAGTTTCCGGCCTGCGTGTATTCTGCGCCACCGTTTCGGCGAGGAACTCGGCGAAATGGAGCCGGTGTGGTCATGTGCCCGTGAACATCGACGACTTTTGACCGTTATGCATAGAGCCTCCTTGGTTCTTTCTTTGCCGAACTATGGATAAACACGTCGTGCACTCTTCGAGCACGCTCACGGCGAACGGATTCATGGCTTGGACCTTCTGCGTATTCCGTTCGTGCTCGAGCTGCGTCGAAGCATTCTTTCGATTCTTCGTCCGGAGCCCGGACCTGATGCGACAAGAAGATTTCCTTTCTTTCCTTGGCTGATTGCAGGATCGCCAGGCAAACCTCTCAACGTTGCCATTCCCCACGGGCCACTGTGCCGGATCGGCTTGTCGAGAACTACCGCATTGTATAGCTCCTCCAGTTCCCCACGCCGCGACGGACCGCCGCCGCCAACCAATGGAACGTCTTTGGTGCCCTCGTCGCTGTGGAACGTAAAGTCCCAACTGCGACTGGCGGATATCGCCGCGTTCACACGTAGCGATCAAGATTCCTAGGTCGTTGGGAAGCCACGGCTTGGGTTTACTACGGTCGCGGATGTCTCTTTCGTGCGTGCCACCGATACGCATCTCGTCCTTGTCCGCGTTTTCGTTGCGAGTACCGTCCAAAAGCGATTTCCGAATCGCCGCCCGCTCGGCTCGGGATAGCGGCTGTTTTGGTTGCCTCCACGGCACGAGCTCCGATGCTAGAAAATAGCCGTAGCCGTTGTGCATGAGCGTGGCCGGCGTGCCGTCCTCGAACTCCATGAACGCCGAGTAATAGCCGGGGATCGGCCGGCCGGCGAACCATTGACCCACCGCGCCCCGCACGCTGCGCACCAATCCGCCGCCGAGCAAACGGAGTGTATCGATCTGGTGCGGGCCCTGACGATAGGGCACGCCGCCGCCTTGGTTAACGTCTAACTCCTCTGCCGTTCGTGGTCGCAGCATCCAGTCGGTATAGGCCCATACATGAAGGGCGCAAAGCCTGCCCAGCTCGCCGGACTCAATGATCCTTCGCATAGTCCGGATATGTGGACCGTAGCTTTGCGTGTGACCGCATAGGAGTTTAACTTTGTGCTTCTCCGCCGTTTCGATCATCTTTTCCGCTTCGGCGAGAGAGATCGCCATGGGTTTTTCCACGACGACGTGTTTGCCGTGCTCCGCGGCCATGATCGTGTGCGGCGCGTGGAACCTGTTGGGCGTGGAAATCCAAACCGCTTCGACATTCGGGATCCGCGCGCATAGCTTTTCAATGCTGTCGTAGGCCTTTGCGCCGTACCGGTGCTGAAAAGTGTTCAGCACCCGCCGGTTGATGTCGGCCGCCGCCACGAGCTGGATGTCAGGCATCGCTTCCATCTGCGGCAAGATCTCCGACGCGCCGACACCAATGCCCACAATACCGAGCCTGAGCCGGCGGTTAACCGGTTGGATCCGTGTCCTTCTTCGTCCCGCCATCGCCAGGTTTCCTTTGATTATGAACCACCATTAGTTTACGTGGTAGAATCCCGGCGCAGTTGTCCCACAAAATCTTGCGCGTTTGTCGTCCTGTGTAATTTCAAGCTTTAAGAAGCTCTCCACAGCGTGAGGAAACTTGGAATCGCCGTGGGGATAGTCGGTGGAGAAGACGAGTCGATCCGTGCCGATGAAATCGATCACGTACTTTACCCCAGCTTCGTCCGGTTCCACCGAAACGAAGACCTGGCGCTTGAAGTACTCACTGGGCGCCATCGTCAAATCGTTGGCCCAGACATCTCCTTCACGCTCCCAGCCTTCGTCGAGACGCCAAAGCAACCAGGGAGCCAAGTGCAGTTGGCTTCCAGAAATGCCACGCGAAGTTTGGGATGGCGCGCCAAGACGCCGCCGGAACAGAGACTGACCAAGCCCAGCATCTGCTCCATGGGCTGTGCGACAATTCGCCGCAGCATGAAATTGGGCTCAAAGTTATCGCCGATCTGTCTGCCGGCGGTCGACGAGGATGCTCGTGGAATCCAAGTGGAATCTCAGTTCCTCGAGCAGGGACCAAAGTGGTTCGTAATAGTCGTCGTGCCAGCTGCGCCCGTTGGTAATGTTGGAGCGCATGAAGATCGCGCGAAAGCCCAGTTCCTTAACGCAGCGCTTGGTTTCAGCCACCGCCTCATCGATATCAAAGGGAGAGATCATCCCGGCGCCGAGAGCAGACGATTGGGATCCTTCGCAAAAGTCGTACAGCCAGTTATTGTAGGCGCTGGCTAAAGCTGCGGCGAATTCTGGTTCCATGTTCGGTTCCGCCAGTACCTGAAGGCCGCGTGTAGGGTAGAGCACGGCAACGTCGATTCCCTCGATGTCCATCGCTTCCAGTTGCACTGTTGCTGTCCATCCACGTTCGGCATTGGAACTATAGATGCCCTGGTTCTTGCGAAAGTTATGTCCCTGATTGAGTTCCGTCTTCCATGGGTTTGCGGGAGGCCCCAGAGCCGGCCATCGGGATGGGCCATTCTGAGGTCGCGGACATTCTCGCTGGTCAGGCCCTCGCGGTGCTGCGCTTTTGAACTTTGAATCGATGTAGCGCTCCCAGAGATCAACGGGTTCCATCAAGTGCATGTCACTGTCGAGGATCTTAAAATTATTTCGAGCCATGCTTCACCTCGGCGCTGAACGCTTCTAGTCTAGCGATATAACACCGCCGACTGTGGTGTCAACGTAGATGCCTGGTAGTTCCCTTTGCCGAATGTTGGCTATTTGTTGGAGTAGGTGCGGTTCTGATGGTCGATAAGAAAGGCACGCGTCGGCTTATGGTCGTAGATGAGATTCAACCGGAGGTAATAACTAGGCGAAATAGATCTTGTATCGCTTTGCGGCGACTTCGGTCCCTCCCTTTATCGCGCTTGTTTGCATTGCCATCCCTTATTCATCAATTGCCCAGGAAAAGAAAAACGTGAGGGTTGTCTTTACCAGCCTCGCATGGAACAGCGAGTTGCCCTTTCGAGTGGCGCTGGCGCGAGGGTTGTTCAAGGCCCAGGGGCTTGAAATCCAACCGATCTTTTGTCCGCGGCGGGCCGGCGGCGATGGCGGCACTTCTCTCCGGCGAAGTGGATTTCGCCAGAGATTGGCGGAGCTCAGGCCGTCATGCGTACCCGGGCACGGGGCACCGATGTGACGCATGACTCGGCTTGATTTCGAATACGGTAAGCTACCAGCTGCTCGGTAACAAAAGCACGCGGGGCTGGAAGAATTGAGGGAAAGATCCTAGGAGTGACCGGCGCGGGCGCATTCTCCGATTTTGCTATGAGAACATTCCTGCGTAGACGCGGCATTGATCCGGATAAGGATGTGACCCCAGCGCGCCATCGGCGGCAGCGCGTTGCGGGCCGCTGCGTTGGAGAAAGGTCTCTCGTCGCGGCCGCGCCTTTTGCACCGGAAGATACCGTAAGGCTAATGCGCCTCGGTTTTCCAATGATCGCAAATTTGGGCGATAGCCTGAATATCCCGCAAGGCGTTATCGCGGACGCGGAGCGACGTTCTGGAGAAGTATCCGGAAATGACGAAGCGGTTCTTGAAGGCTTTGATCCTATGGTATGCAACTTTACCAAGACAAACAATGAAGCGGAAGCGATCAAGGCGAAGGGCTATGAGAGCGGCTTACAGGGCGGGAGCCGGAGGTCGTCAATCATGCCTATGATCTGTATGCGACGACGTTGTCCTCCGATTTGGCTGTTAATGTGCCGGGGATGCAGTTCATGCTGGACGAGGACAAACGCAGCGGTTTGGTCGATAGCAAGTTTACACTCGATCGGGTCATCAACGATCGGCCCTTGAAAAGAGCACAGGACGAGAGTTGAAAGCGGAAGGGCGATTAAAAGCCCTAGAGCTTTGTTTGCGTGGCAACTGTAAGTGACGCTGGACCCCGGGTCGCTGTCGAGGAGCTTCATCGGAGCAAGGAAGCCGAACATGGGCGTTGGCTATTTGCATGGCGGATTCAGAACCTCACGGAGGAACCGATAACGTTTGTTGCCGCCCGCTGTCCTCACGGCCAGTTTCGGAGCGAAGAACGGTTTTTCGATCCACCCCTCCATGCCGCCGCCGGAAGAAATGCGACTATCGAGATGCTGGTCCTCTGCGACGAGCCGGCGGGAGCTGTGATTGAGAACGGGTTTCTGATTCTTTTAGTCGAATGGCTCGACAAACAGTGGAGAATATTCGTGAGATTGCGCGTAACGATCAACCAACAAGGTGAACCCGAAACGGCGACGGAGCTGATTACAACTCAACGGGGTGGGTTTTTCCGGAGTCGGCTAAGCTGAAGGGGATCTAATGACGGAAGAAGATCGAGATTTTCTTATCCTCCAAAAATGCGCGGTTGACGGCGCAATTGAGGGCCTCGGCTTCGAAGAGACCACGGGTATGGTCTCCAATTCGCTAAAGATCAGCCAAGAGGAAGTCGTCAAAGCCCTGGACAGGCTGCGGCGGGAAAAGGCCGATGATCCCGAATACAAGAAGCTCCGGAAAGATCTGCCGAAGAACTGGCCGGTGTAAAACCAGTTCAGGTTCAACGTTTCGAGTTCGAGATTCACCGAAACCTGACACCTGAAACCTGGAAACTTTGGTCTTGGCAAGTTAGCGCCGCCTGGACTCAGGCAGCCTGACGGTCGGTTGGCGTAGTTGCAGGCCGGTCACGCCGCTCCAGAATTCTCTCTTGCCTGTCATTGCCTGGACGTGGCCGTCCCATTCCAACGTAAATGCAGTCAAACCGAGCTTAACGGCTGCGCGTACTTTGTCTTGAGTTTCAGTGTCGTTTGCCAGCAGCCGTATGGCGTCGATCTGGCGAGTCCCGTGACCCTCGTCTTCCTCTGCGTGAAGGCTGTAGGTTTCCGCTGCGCGCGGGGAAAAGCCGTAATGGCCGGTTAGCTCGCGATACACTTTTTCCGACACCTTGCCAGCCCCGCCGAGCTGGCTTTCGACAAAGGCCAGCATGGCTACGCCTTCCAACGCGGACCGGCGTTGGCAACAGCCAATAATCATTTCGATGGCGGCCAACGTTCCCGGAGCGGGCTCGGCGCGGTCCGCTTCTTCGCGGAAATGCCGCCCTCTTCGAGAAACTGAAGCATGATATCCACGTGGGTTCGTTCGCCGCCCAGCTCCTCCATGAAGTTTTCCAGAATGGTCTGCATCTAGCTCGTAGTTCTTGTCGCTAACCGCGTTGACGGCCATATAGCCGAAGAAAATCGGATTGGTTCGGATACGCAGGTAGTGCTGCACCTCGCCGAGAATGATCTGCTCCCGGCTCCAGCGATGCTGCAAGATCCCTTGAAACCAGGGATGCTCACCCATCGGAACCTCGCGGGCATAGCCCCACAACTCTTCAATAAATGCGTCCGAAGCCATCGAAATTTATCCTGCGACTGCGCGCACGGCAGTCTTTCCGGTTTCAACCCGGTCTCTCAAGCGCGGATAAAAGCGCAGCGGGTTGTCCCAGAATATCTTCCGCTTGAGCTCGTCACTGACGTCTTTCGATTGATCAGGTTGGGGATATCGTGACTGAAGTCGCGTTGATCGCGCTCATGGGGATAGTCCGAAGCCCAGATCAGCGCATTCTCGTTGGCTACCTTGGCGGCTAAAGGTAGCGCGGACTCTTCGACCTCGACGGCGAAAAAGATGTTGCCCTTCTTGACGTATTCACTGGGCTTTCAGCTTGCAGCGCGGTGAATAGTGGCCTTTGCGCTCCTGTTCCTCGTCCATGCGGTCCATCATGTAGGGCACCCAACCCACGCCGCATTCGATGCAGCCAAAGCGAAACTTCGGATACAGCTCGAAGATTCCTCGAACATCAGGCTGACGAACTGTCGCATTTGGGCGAACGGATGCTCCAAAGTATGGGCGATGGTAAAATTGCCCAGGAGATCGAGACCCAGCGCCGGCATGCTCAATCCGCCGTGGGTCGAAATCGGCACATCCAACTTCTGCGCTTCTTCCCAGAGCGGGTAGAACTCCGGCCCACTGAAAAGTCTGCCTGCTGGCGCCACCGCCGGCAACACAGCGCCGACCATGCCAAGCTCATTGACGGCTCGGCGAAGCTCTTTGACTGCCTCGGCGATATCTTGCACCGGCAACAGCGCTACGCCAACCAACCGAGGACTGATCGCCATGAATTTATTGTAGAGCCAGTCGTTGTAAGCGCGGGCCATGCAGATCGCCCAGTCTTTATCCTGAATCGCGGCGTGGGTTAGGCCCTGGGTGGGATAGAGGACGGTGAGCTCGATGCGGTTCTTATCCAGAAAATCAAGCCAATGCTTTGCCTTAGGGCCGTCTCCTCCACCAGCCCAGCCGCCCTTTTGCCTGAGAGAGCGCAGATAGCCGTCCATGGTGAGGCCGGGCCAGAAAGAATAACTCTTGTGCCACTCCGAGGTTGTTGTACGGAGGTCCGATGAACTCGCGAAGCTCTCTCGTCCAGCTCCATCACATGGCCGTCGGCGTCGATGATTCGATAATCAGCCATTTCTAAAACCTCCTGCTAAACTTCAAGTTAGTTGAATCATAGCTTCAGTTTCTACGGTGCACGGTGGTTTATGTATTTCTCGTGTTTTCGGTGAAAAGCTCTTCCACAGTGAGCGAGCGGGCAAGCATCCCTTGCTGGTCCGCGAAGGTTATCATGTTCTGGACGTCGTGATGGTTCTCTTTGAGCCCCTGGTAGAACGGATGCTTGCCAAAGAACTTGCGCTCTTCTTCGAGATAGGAGCGGCCCCAGGCGAAGCTCAAACGATGGGGCTGTTGCATGAATTCATCATAGGCGCGACGCGATGCCGTGAAGGCCTCAAACAGGCTGGTGGCAACCCAGGGATCGTTCTTCAGGATGTCCGTCTTGATGATGATGGGATGCATGATCGGAAAAATCTTCGTCCTTCTGGTAGTAGTTACGCTCGTCCTGCTCGAAGTCAGAGAACAACCGCTCCACCGTTCCTTCGCCGCGAATCCACGCTTCCGGGCAGGTCCGGCTCCGCCTCCGCATCGACCTTTCCTTGCAACAAGAGATCTTCCAAACGCCACTTACCTTCAACCTGCTCGACTTTGATGGAGGAAGGCGAGCTTGGAGCCCACCGGTTCTTTATTAGTGATCACCCAAGTGACGTCAGTCACCGGGAGATCATAGGTGTTGTGAAACATTCCCTTGGTGATCAAAGCTAAAGTATTTTCGTAGCTTCTTAGTCCGATTCTAGCGCCCTTCAAATCGGCGGGCTTCTTGATGCCGGAGCCGGAGCGAATGAAACAGAACTTGTGGGTGAACATGCGCCGCGGAAAGAAGGGGATGGCGTGAAACCAACCGACATCCTGGCTCTTGGCCACGAGATACGATGACATCGAGAACTCTCGCAAGCGTCGTATTCGCCGTGATGGTACATGCGCTGATGGCGAATGCCGCTTTCCACCGTGATCAGATTGAGATCGATGCCTTCGGCTTGTACCGTTCCGTCCCGCAGGGGCTGCAGAGTAATCGTATTTGTCGCACGCGACTGTAAGTTTCAATTTGGCCATTCTAGCTTCCCTCTCGATGACTTATGTGAGTACGATATTGCAGCTTCTCATGCCAGTCAATGAGCGCCGCCCGTGCGTTGACACTTTCGAGACGGGAGTGTTAAGGCATAGCAGGGTTTCAGGTTTCGGGTTTCAGAGAAAATGAAAGGGGAGTGCGACATGCGATTCAAAGATAGATCAGTCATTATTACCGGCGGAGGAGGCAAGATCGGCAAGGCCTATGCCTTGGGGTTTGCGAAGGAGGGAGCGAAAGTTGCCCTGCCGGACATAGCGAGCGCCGACCCTGTCGTTAAGGCGATTCGCGATATGGGCGGGACTGCAATCAGCATGGCTTGCGATGTGTCCGATGAGAAAAGTGTAAAGTCCATGGTCGACGAAGTGGCCAAACAATTCGGAGGCGTCGACGTGCTGGTCAACAATGCTGCGTATTTTATGACTGTGAAGAAAAGCCCGTTCTGGGAAATGGAAGTGGACGAGTTCGACAAAGCGATGGCGGTGAATGTCCGCGGCTCATGGCTGTGCGCCAAAGCGGCTTTTCCGCATATGAAAAGCAAGGCAAAGGGAAAATCATCAACATCTCGTCGGGTACCGCGTTAAACGGTGGCCAGAACTACATCCACTACGTGACTTCCAAGGGTGCTTTGATCGCAATGACGCGGGCGATGGCCCGCGAAGTCGGCGACCACAACATTTGCGTCAATACGGTCTGCCCCGGCTTTGTCGTGACGGAAGGGCGGCAGGTTGATCCGGCATTTAACGCCAGCCGGGTCGCCAACCGCGCGTTAAAACGGGTCCAGGTAGAGAACGATTTGGTCGGCACGGTACTATTCTTGGCGTCGCCGGAAAGTGATTTGCATGACCGGGCAATTGCTCAACGTAGACGGCGGTGCCCATTTTGTCGGATAACTGCTTTTACATATTGGTTTAAATACAAGGATTCGAAAATGCGTTTCGAAAACAAGTCGGTGGTCATCACCGGCGGCGGAGGAAAGATTGGCAAGGCGTACGCGATGGCTTTCGCCAAAGAAGGAGCCAAGGTTTCGCTGCCGGACGTCGCCAGCGCGGACCCTGTTGTCAGGGCGATCAAGGACATGGGCGTGAACGGCCATCAGTAGTGACGCTGCGATGTTCGAATGAGAAAAGTGTAAAAGCGATGGTCGATGAGACGGTCGAGCAGTTCGGTACCATCACGACGTTTTAATCAATAACGCGGCTTACTTCATGACCGTGTGGAAGGGCTGCCGTTCTGGAAATGACCGTGGAGGAGTTCGATAAGCAATGGCTGTCAACGTGCGTGGTTCGTGGCTCTGCGCCAGGCCGCCGTCCCGTACATGCAAAAGCAGAAGAAGGGAAAGATTATCAACATTTCGTCGAACGTCGCACTGACGGGTAATCCGAACCACATTCACTAGCGTCACTTCCAAGGGCGCTGATCGGCGATGACTTCGCGCCATGGCCCGTGAGTTGGGCGACTACAATATCTGCGTCAACACGGTGAAGCCCGGGTTTCGTTGTCACCGGAAGGGCGACAAGTTGATCCTGCGACGAGAAGGTACGCGCCCAGCAACGAAGCATCAAGCGATCTCAGGTCGAAACCGATTTGGTCGGTACCGTATTGTTTCTATCTTCTCTGCAGCCAGCGATTTTACTGACCGGCCAGAATTGCTGAATGTGGACGGCGGGTTCCACTTCGTCTGATTCAGACTGGAAACCGCAAAGATCGCAAAGGTCTTTCCGTAGGGGACCGTGGCCACGTCTGCTCTCCCACCACTGCCACAGTGGGGCGCCCTTGCGTCCGTGAAATCCTCAGTCGGTTTACCGCGCGGTGGATTAACCAGCTTAGTCGTCCCGAAGCGGCTGCGCAGATGAGCCGGATCTCGCGATAATTCTTTTCAAATTCGTATAATATTGGACAGAAACCCCTACCGAATCAGGATATCGTTACATCCGAAGACTTGTTCCTGGGCTCTTGAAACATGGACTTATTGGGTCCACACTTTATGTAGGACGATGACTCCCTTGAGTCATCGCCTGGCCATCCCAGGCAACCGGCCGCTATTATTTCTCGTCCCAGAGATTGCGTTTGCTAGAAACCGCTCACGTTTAGGGCGACCCAACGAGAGAACCTTCGCTGGTAACCCGCCCATCCGTTGACACAATCTGCTGCCGAGGCAGTGACTTTATCCCGCAGCTGTTCCCTCAACACGTGCTGCGTCCGTTAGGAAACGGGAGGAGACTTTACGTCATTATTAAACCAGTTGCCCGAAACAGTTTTTACGACAAAAGTTGATGATCTCCTCAATTGGGGACGCGCTTCGTCGCAGTGGTACATGCTCTTCGGCTTGGCCTGTTGCGCCATCGAGTTGATGCAAACGGGAGGACCGCGCGCCGATATCGATCGCTTTGGCGCTGTCCCGCGCGCTACGCCGCGTCAGTCGGATCTGATGATCGTGGCCGGAACGTTAACTTACAAAATGGCCAAGCGGACCAAGCTGCTCTACGATCAGATGCCCGATCCGAAGTATGTCATCTCGATGGGGAGCTGCGCCAGCTGTGGGGCTTTCAGCTCGCCTACTCGGTTTGTAAAGGCGTAGACAAGATCGTTCCTGTAGACGTTTATGTTCCCGGGTGCCCGCCCCGGCCGGAAGCCCTGACAGAGGGGCTGCTGCGAATCCAGGACAAGATCATGCGCGAGAGGTGGCTCGTTAAGAATAACCAGAATAACCAGCATGCGGCAGAAACAATCTGAACCTTGAGGTGAGTTATGCTTTGGGCCGTTTTCATTGTTCTTCTTAGTTTGTGGGTCTTTGGCTTGGTCACTCAGGTCGCCGGCGGAATGATTCACCTCGTTGCTGGTTGCTGCAGCAGCAGTAGCGCTGATGAGCATCCTGCTCAGCGGTCGGCGGAGCGTGTATAGAAGAAAGCTGACTGATACATGAGAATACCGAATCATAGCTCTGTAATCCGGAGAGTTCCGCTCTTGTCCAATCGGGAGGCCGACAAAATGCCACAGAAAGCCGGTCCACGAGAGTCTGTAAAGAAATTCCTCGCCGACCTGCGGACTAATTACCAAGCGAAAAGAAAAACAAGCTACCGATGGAAAAGAAACGGCGGCAACTTTCCATCGGGTATTTCATTTTCGTTTTTTAACCATCCTAATGATTCAAAACTACTTTGGCAGTGCTCATGTCGAGATTATCAGCTACAGCCAATTCAAGTCACTACTCAATAAGGGGCTCATCAACGATCTTATAATTCGCGAGACGACCATTGATGGTAATTTGAAGGGAGCGGCCGTTAAGGAAATTTTCACGCCGGAGAAAGTAAAAACAATTCCGCCGGAAATCGTTGAAGGCAAAAACCTTTGCCCTTTGAAACGGTGCGAGTAGAGGATCCCGGTCTGACTGCCGAACTTGAAGCGGCAAAAATACCCTTCAAAGGAGAGGTAACCAATAATTGGTTGCCGACCATTTTATCCTGGGTGGTTCCGGTGGCGCTATTTTTTCTGCTGTGGAGCTATATTGGCAAGAAGATTGGGTCCGCGGGCAGCGGCTCGATGCAGATCGGTAAAAGCAAGGCGAAGGTCTACATTGAGAAGGCAACGGGAGTAACATTTGCCGATGTCGCGGGAATCGACGAGGCCGAAGAAGAGGTCGCTGAAATTGTCGGGTTCCTGAAAGATCCAGAAAAGTATCAAAGGTTGGGTGGACGTATTCCCAAGGGCGTCTTGATCGTGGGGCCGCCGGGTACAGGAAAACATTGTTGGCTCGGGCAGTCGCCGGTGAGGCCGGCGTTCCCTTCTTCAGCCTTTCCGGTTCCGACTTCGTCGAAATGTTTGTCGGAGTCGGGGCGGCTCGGGTCCGGGATCTGTTCCTTCAAGCAGTGAAAAATGCCCCCAGCATCATATTCATCGATGAGCTTGATGCCGTAGGCAAGGCCCGGGAGTGAACATGCTTTCAAGCAACGACGAGCGGGAGCAAACCCTCAATCAGCTCTTAGCCGAGATGGATGGATTTGATCCGAACCAGGGGTCATCATCATGGCCGCCACCAACCGGCCGGAGATTTTGGACGCCGCCCTGTTACGCCCAGGCAGATTTGATCGGCAAATCCTGGTGGATCGTCCCGATATCAAGGGACGCACGAAAATCCTTCAACTGCACGCGAAGAAAGTGAAACTCGCTCCTGATCTGGATCTCGCCGTAGTGGCAGCGAAAACGCCGGGCTTCGTGGGCGCGGACCTAGCTAACATCGTCAATGAGGCTGCCTTGCTGGCGGCGCGCCAGGACAAGGAGTCCATAGAGATGGCGGAATTTGACGAGGCGATTGAACGGGTAGTCGCGGGACTACAAAAGAAGAGCCACGTCATCAATCCCAAGGAGAAAAAGATCGTCGCCTACCACGAGTCGGGTCACGCCCTCGTCGCGGAGCTTGTACCTGGCGCTGATCCCGTTTCCAAGATCTCTATTATCCCGAGAGGCATTGCTGCCTTGGGTTACACAAGCCAACTGCCGACGGAAGATCGCTATCTCATGACACGTTCTGAACTACTCGCGCGGATCTGTGTGCTGCTGGGAGGAAGAGTCGCGGAGGAGACCGTCTTCGGCGACATCTCAACCGGCGCGCAGAACGACCTTCAGCGAGCGACCGAGATTGCCCGAACGATGATCACCCAATTCGGTATGAGTGAAAAACTAGGCCTCGCATCTCTAGAGGGAGCTAGGACCGCCACGTTCCTGATGGTGCCGACTCAGAGTTCCAAAGAGTACAGCGAGGAAACTGCTCGGCTCATCGACGAAGAGGTAAAACAAATACTCACCGAAGCTCATACCCGAGCTCGAGACATCCTAGTCTCTCACCGCTTGGCACTGGAGGAGTTGGCCAAACTGCTGCTGGAAAAGGAAGTCGTCGACAGACCCGCATTGCAAGCGATTCTAAAAGTGAGGAGCATCGACAGCATCAAGGATAAAAGAGATCGGCGGAAACACACGGAAGTGAAAACAATGAAGGGAACGTCGATCAGGAGCAGCCAAAAGCATGAGAACCTGAATGTGCGTTGACTGTGAGAGCAAAGCCATGGAAAACGACAAGGATCGCTTGGGAGAAAAGCTGAAGTTCGATGAGCGAGCCAATGAAGATAGCTATTTTGCTGTGAAAGAACACGAACTGATTGAGGGGATGAAGGCCGAGTTTCAGAAGGTTGAAGCGGCCAGGCGGGAAGGACAGATAGTCAACTGTCCAAAGTGTCCGGGAAACTTGAGAGCTATAAGTTTATGGATTTTGTCTTGGATCGCTGCGAAAGCTGTGAAGGAATTTGGCTGGATAAAGGCGAGCTGGAGGGACTTTTGAGAAAAGCGGCGCGCGGTCCGCTCGGTGCATTCCTTGATCGATGCTTCGCCAAAGATGAAACGGGAAAAAGAGCTGGTAGGACCTAAGCGGACCTGGGCTTACCGCTCTATTGATTACTTCGTCAGGAAAGCGAACTGAGCCGCGAGTCTATCACCGGGAGAAAAACCACTCGGAGCTTCGGGTTCTAGGGCAAGGCGTAAAGCCTCGTCCGCCGTTTGCAAGAACTCAAAGCGGATACCCTGGCGACCTGCGGGGGAATCTCTTCCAAGTCTCTTCGGTTCAACTCAGGCAGCAAGACGGGAGGAAATACCGGCTCGTTTTGCTGCCAGCATCTTTTCTTTGATTCCTCCGACCGGGAGTACCAAACCGCGCAGACTGATCTCGCCCGTCATGGCGACATCTTTGCTGATTCGCCGTCCAGTCAGAAGTGAAACGAGGGCGACAAAAAGCGTGACTCCAGCGCTGGGACCGTCCTTTGGGATAGCGCCCGCGGGAATATGAATGTGTAAGTCATTCTTCTTGAAGATATCGGGATCGATTCCCAGGGTCTCGGCACGAGATTTGACAAGACTCAAAGCGGCCTGCGCGCTTTCTTTCATCACATCGCCGAGCTGGCCGGTTAAAAGTAGCTTGCCGTCTCCCGCCATTTTCGTCGCTTCGATGAACAAGATGTCCCCGCCAAACGGCGTCCAGGCCAAGCCGGTCGCCACTCCAGGCAAGCTGGTGCGCAGCGCGATCTCGTTGAAGAACTTTTGCGGACCCAAGTAGGTGGCGAGAGATTCTTTATTGACGGTTATAATCTCTTTGAACCCATCCGCGACGCGCGTTGCCACACTGCGGCAGACAGCTCCCAACTGACGCTCAAGTTGGCGCACCCCGGCTTCGCGTGTGTAGGACCGGATAATTTCCCGGATCGCGTCGTCATGTAAAAGTAATCTGTTCGGGTTTAAGACCGTTTTCAGAAATCTGCCGAGGAACGAGGTATCCCTTGGCGATAGCCAGTTTGTCGTCCTCGGTGTATCCAGGCAATTCTAAGATCTCCATGCGATCGCGCAGGGGCCCGGAACGGTATCGAGCACGTTAGCCGTCGCGATGAACAATACCTGACTTAGATCGAAGGGCAGTGCGATGTAATGGTCTTGAAAGGTTGCATTCTGAGCGGGATCGAGGACCTCCAGCAACGCGGCGGATGGGTCGCCATGAAAACTAGCGCTGAGCTTATCGACTTCATCCAGCATGAAGACGGGATTTCTACTGCCGGCCTTTCTGATTCCTTGAATAATATTACCCGGGAGCGCGCCGATATAGGTACGCCGATGCCCTCGAATATCCGCCTCATCGTGGACCCCACCCAGACTTTGGCGCACGAACTTACGATTCATCGCCCGAGCGATGCTTTGTCCAAGAGAAGTCTTCCCACTCCCGGGGGACCGACTAGGCACAGAATAGGGCTTTTCCCTTCCGGCATGAGCTTACGAACCGCGAGAAATTCAATAATGCGCTTTTTCACTTTTTCGAGACCGTAATGGTCTGTGTCGAGAATTTCACGTGCTTTTGGAAGGTCGATCTCTTCTTTGGTAAAAACGCTCCAAGGAAGCTCCACCAACCAGTCCATGTAAGTCCGTAACAACGAATGTTCAGCCGCCATCTCAGGAATACGCTCAAACCGAGCCAGCTCTTTGAGCACTTCCTTCTCGATCTCGGGAGGCATTTTTGCCTCGTAGATTTTCTTTCTCAGCTCTTCAACTTCGCTACCTTTCCCATCCTCCTCGCCCAGCTCTTTTGAATGGCTTTCAATTGTTCGCGCAGGAAATATTGGCGCTGGGACTTATCCATGGATTCCTTGGTTTCATCGCCGATTTTTCTGCTCAGTTCCAGCAACTCGATCTGACGCGCCAACTTTTCTGAAACCCTTTGGGCTCGCGCCTCCGGGTCAAGGATCGCCAGGATTTCTTGCTTCTCGGCGGACGGAAGGTCCAAGGTGGAAGCGATGACTATCGATTACGGATAAGGGATCGTCAATCCTTTCGATCATCGCTCTCAGTTCGTTCATGGGTTCAGGAAACAACGATAGGGCCCTGGCTGCTTCTTGACGCAGGTGTAAGATTCTCGCCTCGAACTCCTTCGTCTGCGGTATCTTTTCTTCCACCATCGTGACACGCGCAATGAGGAGGGGAGCGGTCTCAAGGAATTCGCCGATCTCAAAGCGGCGGCGGCCTTGAACAAGGATCTGGCGCTGACCGTCCGGCAGAGTATACATCCGCAGAACATCCGCGGCGGTACCTACTCCATAGAGGTCTTTGGGCTGTGGGGCGTCTATATTTGGATCCCGTTGGGTGACAAATCCAATGGGCAGTTGTTGGCGCACAGTCTCTTCGACAGCATGGAGCCTTTCTGGGCGGCGGACCATAACGCGGCATGATCATGGACGGAAAGAGTACCCGGTTGCGCAGGGGTATGATGACCATCGCTCCCTCAGGGATATTGAGGCGCGGCTTGGATTTAGAGGATTCGTTTTCTTCAGCCTTCATGAATGCTTCCTTATCTCGATGATGAATAGCCCATCCTTGAAAGAAATTTCTCCCACCGATAGAGGCTTTTCGCCTCCCACGAGCCTGAGTCGCCGCTCGAAGCGGCCGAGCGGGATCTCCCATATCTTTAACTCCCCGTCAGCGCAGCATCTTGGCAGCGGGCGCTCGCCTGCGATGACAAGTTCGCGGCCCTCTAGCCGTACGTCCACTCGGTCAACCGCTACTCCAGGCACGGCCGAAATCACCCAGACGCTTTCGTCAGTCTCGACGACATTGACCGGGGTTGCCAGCTTGGCGTTCTCCCGTGAGATGTCCGATAGCGAGCCCCTTCGGCTACTTGTAAAAATTCCTCCGGATCCGCTCTGCCTGTTGGAGCAGATCATTTGCTCGCTGCCAGATTATGAAATCCCAATCGTTCGCTGACATAAATAACCGAGCCTCCACACTTACGAAAATCAGCCGATACCAGGGGCGAATAAATAACCTAGGGATGGGATGGGCCATTGTCAAGGTAAGTAAGTAATCCGAAGCCCTTTGGTAACGGAATAATCCTTGAATAGTTGAGAGCTAAGGGAAGAGACTTTTGGGGAAATCTACCTGTCTATTGTGATGTGTTCGTCCTCCGCGTGATGGCGATAAACCCCAAAGAATAGCCAAGGGAATGATCAAGGGCAGCAAAAGGGAATGCAAACGCTGCCATAATCGTACCTACAATAACAAAGCACCCCAACACGATAATGCTAACTAGCGACGGGCGAGTCAATCGGGTTGGACGACAAGAAGAACTAAACGCGTCGGGAGTCTTTTCTCATTCGAACCTTTAGGTTTGCTTTGAAGGCTGGCGAATTTTTCAAATGTGGAGTGTAGATCGATCTTACAGTGCTCCGACGCCTCGGGGATTAGCTCTTAGTTGGAACCAAAAAGATTTGGTGGTTGTTTTTCTGAGTCGATTGCCTCCCTGTCTGGGGACAGGTCACGCTATTGCTGGTAAGGTCTGCAAGGCTTTTGGGAAGGGTTTTTCCATTGTACAGGTCGCTGATGCTTTGTTTATCAGAGGGGCCATTTTCCACTACAACGGAAATCCCCATCTCATGCTCGCCCCCACATCTGTTGCAAGAAACGAAGACCCTATACTGGGCTCGTGAATTCTTCGCAGTAGAGGGTACGGTCTCTCCTATCGTAAGTTTTGATTGCATTAAGGCCGCCGTTCTTAATTGCGCATCGTCCGAGGACGAGATTACATTCAGACCGATAACGAGTGTGGATTTCAGTTTCGTGACTAATTCAACTTGTTCTTACCGGGTTCGAGCACGTTGTCAATTCGTGCCTCTGCCGCAGTTTTGCTTTCGGCCATCACTTCCGAGATCTCGCATATCAGTAGCTTTCTCGCACGATACAGTGTATCCCGATCGTGCGGTGCTAGGGTCTTGGTGCCGCTCAACTGGGTCAGTGACTCGACCATGTGGGCCAATTCGAATATGGATCCGGTGTTGAATAGCTTTAAATTGTCTATCTCGCGCTGCCGCCAGTTTTTGGCTGTGCCAAGATCTTTGGTTACTCGGGCGCGTGTTTTGAGGTGGCCTAGCAGCTTGGGAATCTCCGACCGGTTCAGCAAGGCCCGCAGGTGTAAGTCGCGGGACTTAGCGACCGGCACGAACAACTCGGCCCTGCTATCGTCCAATAGGGCTAGTCGGTAAAAGCTCGCCGACATTCCACAAACCACTTTGTCGACGACCTCGCCAATAAGACAGGGTCCCCGACCCGGATAAACAACTTTATCGCCAACTGTCAACGTCATTCGAATCTCCATTTCTGCTGGATCTTGGGTGAAGTGAATCTTTCCAGCTCGTTGGTTCCAATATTTCCAGATTCCAAACTAAAATCCGTCCACAGCGGATTTTTCATGTCCACTGAAACAACACCCGGCAAGTTGAACTCAAGCTCGTCCGGTGCTTACGGGGTCATCGGAGAAGCGTGTCGGATACTAAGGCGAGACGCGGAAGAAGTTCGCTACGATCTTCGGTGTACAAAGACTCTACCACTTCTGATTTGAATAAGATATGGCCCGCGAGGGTCTCCAGCTCCAGCATCTAATCTTTGCCGCGATTACGCCGCCGTTTCCCACTTGCCGACGTCGACTTCCCAGCCTTTCGTTTGCGATAGGTCCAACGGGTTGTCTTCGATATCGCGGAAGCGAAACTCAGCGTAGGGACGGGTCGATGGGCGCGGAGCGATCTTCAGCACGGTGCTTAGCTCCGCCATGGTCGCCTGCATATTGTCGACCAAAAAGCCGATGTGGTTGATGCCGAATCTCGGCTCGTGGCCCTCGATGGGGTTGTAAAAGGGATGGAGCGCGAGATTGGTTTTGCCATCGGCGCAAAAGCGGTTGTCGCGCCCCTGCTGGCGCCGGAGATAGCTCGACGGCACTTCGCGCATACCGAAAACGTGAGAATAGAAACGTAGCATCATCTCCGGATCGAGAGCGTTGTAGGCGATGTGGCGGATGCGGGGAAACTGCTTCTCCTTTTCTCGCGGCACACCAAACCCCTTGGTGGAGAGGCTCACCGGATGGCATTCCGGATCGTGAATACGAATTTCGCCGTGATGGATGTCGTCCGGTTCCTGGAGGATCATCCCGCGCGGATTAAGGGCCAGAAACTTTCCCTTGACGTCTTCAAGATTGTCGACTTCAAGCCGATGTGGTGAAGACCCGGTCCATCTTCATTTCGCCGAGCGCGGGGCGCCGTTTAAAAAACGTCAAATTGTAGTATCCGTCAGTAATGGAAATATCCCCTTCTGGCGATCGGGCTCAACTCCTCGGTGCCGAGGAATCGATGATAAAAGTCTACGAGCCTTGCCGGATCTTGAGCGAGAAACGCGATATAGCGAAGTGTAGCCATGAAAAACTCCTCGGAGATTGGAGTAATGGAGTGATGGAGTATTGGAGTACTGGGCACGACGAAACCAGCATTCCAACACTCCAGTACTCCATCACTCCAATTCTTCTTTAGTCTCTAATATTTTGTGTGAACCACTCAAGCGGTAGGGGATGGCCGAGTCCCTTGGCTTTCGCCAGATTGTAGGCGGTGCCGCCGACGGCGGCGAACTGGAGTCCTTGAGTCCCCTGGTTGTTGAGAAACGTAACCTGCTGATCGTTGGCCCGGCCCACCCAGCGGCCGGCCATGATATCCGGCACCGTGCCGATATCGGGATTGTCGATGTCCTGATGCGGCGCAACGGGGATTTGCTGCTTTTCTTCGGCGTTGCCCGCGATATAGGCGAACATGCCGTCGCTGCCGGTGGCCACTCCGGAAACGCTGCGATCGGCGAACAGGGTCGAAGTCCCGAGGCGCGCTCTCACATCCGCGCGCTTGCAGCACGTCCGCGCCGGTCTCGTTATTACGCACGTTATTGATGTGCATGCCGGGCTCGAGCCAGTCGGCCTTGATCACCGGCACCAGAGAATCGGTGGTCAGCGACACGATGTCGGCGCCTTTCAATGCCTTCTCCGGCGAATCCACCGGCGACGACTTCGATATCCAGCTGCTCGGTCATTTCCTGTGCATAGCGCTCTCGGTTCGCTTTGGTGGGGCTGAAGACGCGCATGGTTTCGATGGGCCGCACTTCTTTGATCGCCATGGCATAGGTTCGCGCCATGCCGCCGGAGCCGATCATGGCGAGCACTTTGGAATTCTTACGGGAGAGATATTTGGTTCCCAAACCGGCGCAGGCCCCCACGCGCATGTGCTGCAAAAAGCCGTCGTTCATCAAGCGCGAGGGGTTCGGCGTTGCGCGTGCTCAGGAGAAAGATCAAGCCGCAATAGGTGCCGCGCTGCATGCAGTATTTATCTTCCACTTTAAATCCGTCCTGCTCTTCCCAGGCGAGCATGTCGGACTTCATGCGGATCGCAAACACACCGAGCTTGCGCGACGCGCCCTCCATAGTACCCCAGCGATAGTAATGCGGTTCCTCGGGCACGTAGAAATCGATGCGCGGCCGGTAGCCGGCGCGCCCGTCGTTCGAGTTCGTGATAGGCGTCTTCCATTGCGCGCAAGCAAGTGGGCATGTCGAGCACCTGCTGCACGTGCTCATTGGTCAAGAAAATCATCCTCTGTTACTCCTCGTTGACAGTTGCTTTTCGAGATTGGTATAGCCGTTCCATGTCTCAGCTGTAAAGCTCGGAGGGTCGCGTGAAGGTCGTTATAAGTCTACTGGTCTTGTGTCTGTGTTCGTGGCTATCCATCGGAAAAGCCGGGGCCCAGGAAAAGTTTCGCGTCGCGAGCGGCGGCTTTTCAACCGCTATACACGCCCTGTTGTGGGTTGCCTACGAGAAAAGATTTTTCAAAAATACGGACTGGATGGCGAGTATCTCGCTCTGGAGAGCGGCACCCCGCCATGCAGGCGCTGCTGGCCAATGAGCTTCAGATAGTCTTTACCACCGGTGCCCTCGCCATCACCGCCAACCTTCAGGGAGCGGATACGACTATCGTCGCCGGCGGCATCAATTTCATTCCCAACAAGCTCCTGGTGCGGCCCGACATTAAGACGCCCGAAGGTTTGAAAGGAAAAAGGGTCGCCATCAGCCGGTTTGGCTCGGCATCTGATTACGCCACTCAAGTGGCCTTGGAAAAAGTGGGTGTCAATCCTAAAGACGTCACCATCGTACAGATGGGAGGTAACCTGACCCGTCTGGCCGCCCTCGGTAACGGCACGATTCACGCTACGTTATTGAGCGAGCCCCATACCACCATCGGCATCCGGCAATATAAACTGAACTCGTTAATCGACCTGGCGGAAAGCGGCGTCGCTTTTCCACAGAACTGTTTCATCGTCAAACGGAGCTATCTCGATACCAACCGGCCGAAAATTGTCAACGCCATGAAAGCGGTGATGGAAGGCTATTTCATCCTCAAGAAAGATAAACCGCTGGCGCTTCAGTTGATCAAGAAATACAGCCGGGTCAGCGACGAGGATGCCAGTCTCGGTTATGATTACTATCTCGCCAAATACGGCGACGGCGTGATGGTCCTGCCGGACCGCAAAGGGCTCGAGTTTATTATCTCCCAGGTGGCTCTTACAAACGCCAAAGCCAAGGGACAGACACCGGAGAGCCTGCGGCTGTTGGATGGAAGCGTTCTGGAGGAGATCAAGAAGAGCGGGTTCTTCGATAAATTCAAATGAATAAGGAGAGATAAAAATGGCCGGTGTTGTCGATGCCGATACTCATATCGCCGAGTCCGAGGCGATGTGGGGTTATATCGATAAGGAAACGTACCCGCGCAGGCCGATCCTGGCCAAGATTCCGGAGGATACCTGGTACAAGGAGCGCAATGCCTTTTGGCTGATTGACGGCGAGATCTTTCCGAAGCCCGCGGGCAAGGGGAGCTTCAGTCTGATCACCCCTTCAGCGCAAAGAAAGAATCCGGCAGGGGCGATATCCATCTTTCGGCGCGGGAAATCACCGATCCCGCCGCGCGCCTCAAAGACATGGACAAGATCGGTGTCGAAATCCAAGTCATCTATCCAACGTTGTTTCTGGTCTATCTGACCGACGATCCCAAACTCGAAGTCGCGCTGTGCCGCGCTTATAACAGGTTCGTCGCCGCGGCTTGCGCCCAAGCGCCGGATCGGCTCAAATGGGTCGTCATCTTGCCGCTGCGCGACATCGAGGCGTCACTGGAGGAAATGAAGTGGGCGAAAGAACAAGGCGCCATCGGAGTTTTCTTTCGCGGTATGGAAGGCAATCTGACTCTGGATAATCCTTACTTCAATCCCATCTACGCGTTGGCAGAAAAACTCGATATCACGGTTTGCATTCACACCGGCTCCGGAAGTCGCCATCTCATGCAGCTCTTTGATGTCGAACGCAACCACACCTTCGCGCACAATCGGGTTCTGCCCGTCGTCGCCTTCCGCGATCTTGTCGCCAATCGAATTCCCGAGCACTTTCCCAAGCTGCGCTTTGGCTTCATCGAGGCAGCAGCGAGCTGGGTGCCTTATATTTGGCATGTACTCAGACGTTCGGTGCGTGCCGATCTGAAACAAAAGAACCCTCAGGATTTGTTTCGTGACTATCGGTTTTGGATCGCCTGCGAGGCCGACGAAGAATTGCCGCATCTGCTCAACTACATCGGCGAGGATCATATCGTCATCGGCTCCGACTACGGCCACAACGATCCGTCGAAAGAACCGGAGTTCGTGAAAAATATGCGAGCCCGGGAAGATGTTTCGCCCGCAGTGGTGGAGAAGATTCTTAGCCGCAATGCACGACAGCTGTATGGATTATCGTGATGGTTTTGTTGGTGGGTAAAGCGGTCACAGCAAGCCTCCCAGAGCTTGGTGTTTGTGGGGAGAGATAGAGCGGTCGGGGAAGCTCTACGAGTGGTCAGTAACGTGTTCAGACAAGTAGGAGGGATGGTCATGAAAACCAAAGGAGAGCTGGCTCTGTTAGCGTTGGTTTTCAGCCTCTGCTTAGTTTCATCCTCGCACGCGCAGCTAACCAAACTCAGTGCAGCCTATTCGGCTGAAAGCTCATGGTCGCTTGCGACCTGGGTTGCCTATGAGGGTGGCCTTTTCAAAAGTATGGGCTCGACGTCGACCTGGTATTGATCCGTAGTGCGGCGACCATTACGGCGGCATTGCTTGCCGGGGAAGCGCCGATGATACAACTCGGTGGGAACGGGACGATTCAAGCGGCGTTACAAGGCGCAGACAGCGTGAATGTTTTGACGCTCGTGCCGATAATCCCTCAGAGTTTGGTGGTAACTCCGAATATTAAGACTGCCGAGGATCTCAAGGAAAGCGGATCGGTGTAAGCCGTTTCGGCGCGCTCAGCGATCTGGTTGTTAGAAGATACTTGCGGAAATTCGGTCTCGACCCGGTGAAAGATGTCACCATCGTCCAGATTGGCGGAATCCCGGAACTATTAGCGGCTATGAAAGCGGGCGCGATTTCGGGAGGCTCCATGTCGCCGCCGGTGCTGACGGGCCGCCAAAAAGGCCGGCTTCAAAGAATTCGCGGATTTTGAGAGCCTCGACTACAAATATCCCGCGGTGGCCATCGCGACAACCAGGAGTTTTATCCAGCGCCAGCGCGCCACGGCGCTCAACTTTCTGCGCGGCGAGATCGAGGGCATTCATGCGATCAAAACGCAGAAGAGCTTCGCCGTTAACGTTCTCAAGAAATATATGCGTATCAGCGATCCCGAAATCCTTGAAGAGGGATATCAGTATGCGCTGCGATTTATCCAGCCCCGGCCGCTCCCCAAATTGGAGGAAACCAAAGCGGTGCTGGACGAGCTCAAGCAGCCCCAGGCCAAGCCGGAGAACTTCGTTGATTTGAGCTTGATGCAGGAATTGGAGAAGGAGAAGTTCTTCGATAAACTCAAATAGGCTCCAGAGGAGTTAATCGCCGTCAGCGAATTATTTTGTTAGAAGTCCTGATCGGTTATAACCATTTGATCTTGAGTTGAGTACGGATGCATCCGGCGCTGGGAGCTGTGAAGGAGTCGAGTAGATGCCTGCGGGCGATGCCAGCCGCACGTGGTTTTCTGAAATGATCGAGACCTTGCGGCAAGCGTGGAAGCCAGAGATCGCGTGGGGAGCAAGTAATCGCCCTCCGCGATCGGCTGGATGCTATGCTCAAAGAGATTCTGTTTCTCCCGAGGCATCCGGCCGCCGACGATGTGGTGCCCCGTCTGCAACCGGCACACACAGCAGGCTCCGCCGAATGTTTCGGTTCGAGCTCTTATATTGGCGCTTGGTCGTTTTGGTCTAGTTGCTGCGGCGCAAGGGTGAAATCGTTGGAGAAGCGCTGGGCAAAGCACCGCAAAGAAAACAACCTTGATCGAAATGGTAGGCCCAACCTGCCTGTCTCCACGGGTTCTAACCTTCAGGAACCGGACCGTCATTCGCACGATCCTACTTAACGATATCACTTCAACTTTAGCGGAGACCTCGAGCTCGAAGCGCGAGAAGGCGTGTCGGTGGATGAAGGATTTACCCTCGGCGCTAGCGAGTATTGTCCGAGATAGGCTGCGACTTGTTAGGGGAGATGGGCCGCCGCCCCTGGCAGTGTTTAGCGGCGAGAAGATTGTTGACAACGTGGGGTAGCTGGTGGATATTGCAACCGATTCAAATCTGATTGGTGGAGCCGCGCTAGAGATGGGCCGACCGGCATTTGTCATCTCCTTAACGCGGCTCACTTAATAGTTCGGCAAAATAGGAGCGCTATGGCCAAATATCTGATCTCTTTCCCCAGCGCGGCTATGGTTGTGCCCGACGGCGAGTGGGAGGCGGTGGGCCGTGACGCGCACGCAGTGATCGACGAGGCGAAGGCCGCTGGCGTTTACGTCTTCGGCGGCGGCATCGACGAAGACGTGCCGCCCGCTCGTCTCGGCCGACGGCAAGGTCGCCCAGGGAGGCTACCCGTGGGCGCCCCCACTTGACGGCGGCTTCACCGTGCTCGAATTGCCCTCACGCGACGAGGCCGTCATGTGGGCCGCGCGCATCGCGAAGGCCTGCCGCTGCGACCAAGAGCTACGCGTCTTCGGGTTCGACCCACAGTCCTGAGTCAATGTCGCTCAGTAGCCGAGATCGAATATGAAGAAAGAGCCGAACCAGTCGCTAGAGCCAACGCCGCCAGCTGGCACGTCGGCTGCGGAGCAGCCTTTGCGCCAGCTGCCGTCGTGGCTCATCTGTGACGTTAGCCGGACATCGCGAGCGGCCCATATCAGCGAAAATGTCTGCGATCAAACCTCTTCCGAAACTGCCGGAGAATCTCGGTGATCAGCCCACAATCGTGGCAGCGTTAGACGACATCCGTTTCACGATTGAAGACGATGATCGGGCCGAATTTGCTTGGTTTGCTCGTGAATATCCTCGCATATTTAGGTATCACATCTACCACGCCGAACACCGGCTCGAAGACGATACACGAGAACTATCGCAAAGCGGCTTCGGAGTTCGAGTTGCAAACTACAGAAAACGAGAACCTGTTTTCGGTGTCAAGCGGGTGGGCTCGCGTGGCAGATATACTGGGGACTTCGAGGCCTTCTTGAATGCCGTTGATCGGCACTTGACGTTCTCGCCCGCATTGTCGGTTTGTTCTACACGGATCCTGTGCCGTTGTCCTTCAGCAAATTGTGCAGCAAACGTCAATTGTCGAGGTGCCGTCAGACGTGTTACGGTCGGCCCAGCATCTTTGGGTCCATGAGACTGAAGGACTACCGAGACTGCTTTGTTCACTATACACCCGTGGACAACGAAGCTTGATTCACTGTCACAAATATCGCGATGGGTGGGAGATCGCCGCGCGATCCCGGTCAACCCTAATATTCGCGAAACCGAGGGGTTTCGGTTCTCTAGACGTCTAGAATTGCTCCGGTACTCCATCGCGACACACAAGCGCGTTATGACACTCGATAGACATGTCGGCCAGCTGATTCGCAAGCACTGGGCGGCCGGAGCATTTCCGAAACGCTTCCACAACCTGCTCTTTGTGGGTGAGCGCCAGAGAGTGCTGGCTAACAATCGGCTTGAGACTGATCTCCGACCGGCTCGCGAAGCTCGCCGGCCTCGGCTGCTCAGCCTTGACGTTATGCGCGCTCTGCCCGTGAGGAGAAAAGCTATGAGAAAGCTTTTACTAATAGCGCTGATATTTGCGTCACCAACGTACGCTCAGGATCACAGGGTCAGCATCACATTCACTGCCTCAAAACCAACAGTACGCCGAGGCAGCTGAAGAATACCGGCGTCTTTGGGCTGACGAAGGAACGAGGATGATTCAGGCGATGGAACGAGTCTCTGGATTGAAATTCGCTGAGACAGAGCTCAGGCGCAGTGATTTACGAGGGGCCGAGCAATTCTGATTTGGCAGTAACCCGATGAACTTGAGAGCAAGCTACCCGACCGATGTGAAGAAAGCGACGCTGGTTCATGAACTCAGTCATAGAATGAACGCTCAACTTAAGAAAAGACCGAAGGATCTCGACGAACATCGGATTCTCTTCCTTTATCTTTACGACGTATGGGAGAGCCTGTACGGAAAGGATTTTGCTGACCAACAGGTCGAAGTCGAGAAAAGAAGAAAAGGATTGTATGACTACGAATCGGCGTGGAACTGGGCGTTATCGATGAATAGAGACGAGAGGGCTTCAAAGTTTGAGGGCATATTGAGGGCTAATCTCAAATGAGAGGTCCCCGCCCTCAAGTGGCGCATGCATTATCCGGCTTGAGAAGGATCTTCGACTCCGCTCGCTTCGCTCGCTGGTCTCGTCCTTCAGCCTTATGCGTTAGATGACGAAAGGGGTCAAGGAAGTGAAGGTAATTTTTCGACACCAATTTCCTGGTCCTATCTTGCTCAGTCTCAAAGAGCCAGTGACTTCGAGAAACTCCGAGCGAGTGCTCAACCTTGAAACCCTCCTTCCGCCATCAATACTATTGAAGCGGCTAGAACTCGAGCACTAAGCACCAGAGTCTCAATCAGAACGATGAATCGAGGGCATCGGACGAGGCTGAACGGAAGCAGATCTAGAAGGCGAAGAGCCAGAACGAAGTTCGCCGACTGATGCCTTCGCTACGTCGGCTAGAGCTGGGGCACCTGCCGAGTTGGGCAAGCTTCGGCGGTTCGGACTAGGACATCTGGAAGAAATGCCTGAAGAGCACGAGCGGCTTCATCAGGAATCGACGCAAAAGCAGCAAGATGAAGTCAGGCACTGATCGCGAATCAGTAGTTTAACAAGGGAAACTTTGCTAAGTGGGACATAAATAAGGCAATTCCATCTGGTATTACAGCGATACCAAAAAGGCACCCCATCTTGAGGGTAATGACGTCGAACGCGAGTATGAGGCGTGAGGATTCAAAACGCGGAGTACTACAAGAAATACCTTAAGCTTGTGAGCTTGCCACTGAACAGCGATGACAGAACTGTTGCGATTGGTGCGAGGCCTACATAAAAACGATCCCTTCCTGAACGCGAAGAAGCGAGGCGGGTCATGATTTTTGCTCAACGGGGCTGAAGCGCGAAGAATGCCGAGGCAGAACTACACTCGGTGGGCCATGGAATTCTTCAGCCGTTTCGCAAGATATCTGATGGAACCATCACCGACAGCCAACACTCAGCCTACCTGGTAGGCTCGGACCTCTTCACATGCGACAGGAGGTACTTTGGTTGCCCCTGAAGTTATCTATCAAGCACAAGGTGGTCCACATTGCTGCGCTCCATTCTGTTGTCTTCAGAGATCGGGAAGTCCTTACAGGAAATAGAGTCTGCGGTCGAGGAGTGAACGCATCCTAACATTGCCTGAGCCGATTCGCATGATAAATCATGCTCAATGCCCAACTTAGCGCAGCTGGCACGTGCTTACGTAGACGGGGCGGTAATCAACGAAGGAGGGCAGTCCACGTTCAGCACGATTTTTCATCGCATTCATGGGTTAGCTATCATTGCACTCGCACTCGCGCTACACGCCGCGGAGATCGCGGCGGGAGATCGTGCCCGTCATCGGTTATGTTGCCAACGAAAACGTTGATGCAGAGCGCCTCGCCGCATTCAAGAAGGGCCTCACCGATCTCGGCTATGTCGAGGAACGAATTTGAAAATCGGCGACGCTACGCCAAACTGGACTGCAGCACACGCGTAATGGCTGAACTGGGTATCGCGGAAGGTCAATGTTATTGTTGCCAAGCCAATGCCGCTGCAGCGCCGGTTTTACGCGGCATGACGCGCACCATCTGATTGTTCTCGCTGGAGTGAACCGATCCGGTCGGGCTTGGCGTGGCTGATAGTCTGCAGCACCCCGGCTGGAACGTGAGCGGGATACCCATTTATGCGCCCCACTTGATCGGTGAGCGCCTGGGCATGCTTAAGCGCATTAATCCATCCCTGGATCGAGCCGCTATATTCATGAATGGCAACAACCGGAACAATGCGGCACAAGTTGAATTGTTGACGGTAGCCGCAAAGGGAATGGGGATCCAAGTAGATGTATGGACATCCGATCGCCTGCCGACGTCGAGCCCGCCGCTAACAAGGCAATCGCGTCGGGCGCGAAGGGTTCTTCAACTGCGTCGATACCTTCATAAACTCGCAGCGCTTCACGATTGCCACCAGCTGCGAAAGAAAGGTCCCGACAATCTACACCGATAAGGAATATGTCCTCGCCGGTGGGCTCAAGCGGCGCTCGGCGTCGGTCATCTGGAGTGGCTATCACGGCGCGGCGAAGCATGTGGATCAGGCACTGCGCGCGACGCAAATCCCGCCGATCTGCCGATCGCACCACCGACCACGCCGTCCTTGAGTGTAAGCCGCTCGGCGCTGCAGTGAACATCGGCATTGCGGTGCATTGCTCAAAGAGATAAATGACCGCGTGACTGGAATGGTTGCCCTGATATCTCCGGCGCGCAGCTGGCGAGCAATGCCAGCTATTATAACCATCCAGTCAACGCGGACGCGCGCACAAGCCCCTGCGCTTCTGCATGCGCACGGGCAAGCGGGCGCTGGTTACTGGAAACGTTAGACCGTCATGGGAAATTCGGCGCGGATGGATCGAATGCTGAAGACATACGAAGGGCAGTTGTCATTGCGGTGCGGTTCGCTTTGAGGCAGACATTGACTCCGAGTGCGGCGACATATAGATGCAACTGTTCGATCTGCTCAAGAAACAGATTTTGGGCGGCAGTGGTAAAACCAGAGGGCGTTTCGCCTCTTCTGGTGAGTCAGAGCTAACCAAATACTTGTTCAACACCAAACGAAACGAGCACTATTTCTGCAAACGCTGTGGCGTGCGCTCTTTCGGCATCTGGTAACGCGCCCGATGCAAATCCGAGTTTATGGAGTAAATTTGGGATGCTTGGAAGACGTTACCCCCGAAGAGCTTGCTGCCGCGCCCATCACATACGTTGATGGCAAGCACGACAATTGGCACTCGGCTCCTCCCTCACTGCGCTATCTATGAGGTCTAACTCTAGGTGTTGCGGACGGGCCGCCAGCATCCCGGCAGTTCCGTCGGTGCTGGCTCGCCGCAGACCAAGACGTTAGACGCCTCCGATACATGGGCATGATTGAAGCTATTGGCCTGGTGCTAGCGATTATCGGGGGTCGTTTGCCTTTGAGGCACCTCGACGAAGATTTGTTGCATTGTTCAAGAAACACCCGCCAGAGTGAAAATGATTTCAAGAATCGGCCGTTGAAGATTAGGCGGGCATTCCTGGTATCCATCATCTTCAATGAGGCAGAGAACTTACCGCAAGTTTTCTTTGATTTCGACAGCGACATCGGGCAACGACTTGCATCCAAGTCATCCATCGCGCGTCCGTATCAAAACATTGACGGCGAGGCTGCATTGATAGTCCCGGTGCTAACCACGGATGAACAGAAGTTCTTGCACGGAGTAGATGCACTTAATGCAAATGCTCGTCGATATATGTAGGCTCCAGCGTGGCGGCTCTGTACAAGGGTGGTCGGCGAAGAAGGGCGTGATTCCTGCACAATTACGACACCGAATACCCCCGGAGCCCATTACCCAATCCCGGGCAGCGTGATACTGACGCCCTGGCGCAGAACAGATTTGCGCAGGCGATATGACACGCGCAGTTCGAGTACTCGCAGATACCATTTCCCAGTGGAACATCAATGCGGTTGGTGTACCACAACCATCGCAGCCAGGCGTTGGTCCAGAGCAGCGGCGTGTGGTGGTAGTTTATGTCGGAAAGCGACGATCGTCGTTTCCGTAGAACCCTGCCAGCGTTTGGTCCCGGCGCTCACCGCAAGGCGTTTCCGTGCCTGACGGAGCGCCCAAGTACTGCCGACGCTCACCTTCTCGGTGCGAGTTGATGCGGGAGATCCTGCGATCCGAGAACGACGCGGACGTAGTTCAGGACTACACGGCATGGATCGAGTGGCTTGGTGAGCGAGCTTCAGTCGCGCAACGCGGGACTAGCCAGCGCAAAAGGCGCAGCGAGGGTACGCAGGGTGCTTGAGTTGAACCAACCGTCGCAGCCGACGGGAGCGATATGCGCCTTCCAAGAGATGCAGTCTCTCCCGGCTGGCCCCACTGCGACCATTACCCATTGCCAACCTTGGTATGCTGGTTCTCGCGCCGGAAACTTATAGATGCCTCTCGTGAACTTGGCGTTCAACTGGTAGCCCATCGAGACGGACCTTCACAGCCGGGTTACGCCCGCTTGTTCGACCGCCTGCGAAGCGACGTTAGGCGGCCCTATGGCCATCGGTACTCCTACATAATGCGACCCCTTCGGTATTCCATCAACGTCACATTGGACGGGTGCTGCGATCATCGTGCAATGTTCGCGGACGAAGACTTGCATCGTCACGCGGTCGAGAACCTCGCCCAGGCCGATGCCCTCCTCTTTGGCCGGGTGACTTACGAAATGATGGAGGCAGCGTGGCGGCCGCCGGCGCGGACGGGAGCGAGGCCTGATTGGATGGAACCCTTCGCCCGGACGATCGACGCGGCAAAGAAGTACGTCGTGTCGAGCACCCTGGACCGGGTCGATTGGAACGCGGAGCTCGTGCGCGGGGATCTGGGGAAGGCCGTTCAGCAGCTCAAGCGGGAGTCGGGTAAGGGACTGTTCGTGGGAGGCGTGAAGCTCCCGCTGGCGTTGGCGGAGCTGGGATTGATCGATGAGTACGAGTTCGTGGTGCAGCCCAGGCTAGCGGGCCATGGGCCGACGTTGTTCGCGGGGCTATCGAAGCGTGTCGACTTGAAGCTCGTGAGCCGGCTGGAGTTCGGCTCGGGGGCGGTGGCGATGCGGTATGAGCCGAGAAGGTAGCCATTGGGATGAGAGAGACGCATGCCTAACCATGCGCTGCAGCGAACCCGGCCATCGCGCTCGGGTTGTAACCACGCGTCCCGTGGGCCGGGTCGCTGAGCTTGGGTCGTTCGGCAGCCCTGCCTAGGGTTTGTTGCAGGTGGGATAGAAAGGAGGGATTTCCGTGAACTTCAAGCAAGCCACGTGCGCCGTGATACTCGCTCTTGGAAGCGTCCTTGGCGTTGCCCTCTCCGGGGCGCAGCAGCCGGGCAAAATGACGCGTGTGGGGTTTCTCGGCACTGGCCCTGCCCCCACGCCCGCCACGTCCTATGCCCCGTTGCAGGCATTCCGGCAGGGCCTTGACGAACTCGGCTATGTCGACGGCCGGGACGTCGTCATCGAAACGCGCTGGGCGGAAGGGCGGATCGACCAACTCCCCGCCTTGGCTGCCGAACTGGTGGGTCTCAGGGTGGACATCCTCGTCGGAGTCGGTGCAGTGGTGGCGCGGGCGGCCAAGAGTGCGACGACGACCATTCCCGTCGTGATGGCGGTGGTGATCGACCCCGTTAACTTAGTCGCGGAGCGGCCCGGTGGCAACCTGACGGGGCTCACCACCTTTGACCCGCAGGAGGCCAGGAAGAAGCTCGCACTCCTGCAGGAGGTGGTGCCTGGGCTGGCGCGCGTGGCGCTCCTCGGGGATCAAGCGTTGCGGGACACGAAGGGGCATGCAGAGCAGGCACGTGCATTGGGTCTGCAGCCGCAGAGTCTCACGATTGCTGGGGCTAGCCCGGATCTGGAGGCAGTCTTCCAGGCCATAAGGAGAGAGCACGCCGACGCGCTCCTGGTCCTGGAACTGCCCGCGACGGTAATGCATCGCAAACGCATTGCCGAGCTGGCGGCGCAGCAGCGGTTGCCCACCTTGTTTGCGGCCGGCTCGTCGGACGCAGGGGGCTGCTCGGCTATGGCACCAGGGTCACCGAGGCGACGCGGCGCCTGGCGGCCTACGTGGACCGGATTGTCAAGGGGCGCAGCCCGCCGACCTGCCTTTCGGGGTCGTCGTGCGCCCCGAGCTCATCGTCAACCTCAAGACGGCGCAGGAGATTGGCGTCACGATCCCGCCAGAGGTGCTCAAGCGGGCAGACCGGGTCATGCAATGAGGGGCTCAGCTACCAGCTCGACAATAGGCGCGACCGAGCTGCCGAACCACCGCCTGCAGCCGACGCCCTTCAGCCTCCGCTGCGCTGCGGATTCCGGGCGCGGCTGAGGCGCAGCGTTAGAGCGCGTGAAAGGTGACTTGGGTCATCCAACGAATGGAAACGGAGGGTACAATGAAAGAATATCTATTCCAGTTGTGTACGCCATCGCTCTCGCGCTGGGCGGGATGGCGGGAAGCGCGAGCGCAGCGGAGATCAAGAGTGCTTTCAACGATCGCCTGCAGCGTAATGGAGGATCTGGCGCCACAACTCGAGACGAGAGCGGCCGGCGACAAGGTAACCATCACATTCGGCCTCAGTGGCGCCAATAGTCGAAACGCGTGCAGGAGGGCGAGACCGCCGACTTGCTGCTGGTACCTCAGAGTGCCGTTGACGGCCTACTCAAGGCTGGCAAGGTGCAACCCGGCTCGGACTTCAGCCTTGCGCGCTCGAGTGTCGGCGTAGCCGTGCGCAAAGGCGCGCCGAAACCGGATATTTCGACGCCGGAGGCGCTGAAGGCGAACGCTTGTCGCCGCCAAGTCCATCAGCTACTCCAATCCGGCCTTCGGTGGAGCAAGCGGAGTTCACTTCGCCAAGGTGCTGAGCGCCTGGGCATCGCAGAAGAGATGAAGGCCAAGACCAAGCATCCGCCGGAAGGCGGCCTTGCGGCGCGCTTGCTCGCTGCTGGAGAGGCCGAGATAGCGGTCCAGCAGATTGGGGAGTTGATATCCGTCGAGGGCGTCGATCTGCTCGGCCCGCTGCCTGGCGACCTGCAGAGCGTCACGACTTACGCAGCCGCAATTCCATCTGCGGTCCAGCAGCCGGAGTTCCGCGAGAGCGCTGATCAGGTACCTTCAGTCACCCAAAGCCGCGGCCGTCATGAAGGCCAAAGGGTTAGACCCGATAGCGGACTCACGCTGATCCCTTGGTTATTCGATGAGCGTCCTAACCTTTAGCTGCTGCGGACGGGCTTTCAACTTTACCTTCCATCAACTGCCGGCACTCGCCCGCCGCAGAGCAAAACGTTAGGCCCCCTTCTGGGCGTGTTCCTCAACCATGGGAAGGAGTGCTCAATGAGCCTGGCAATTACGGCAAGGCTGCCAGAAGAGCGTCGGTGACGAAGTGCGAGGAATGAGTACTGGGGACTCGATCCATGACCTGCCAAAGGTTGGGGACTTTAGTTGCTCAAACCGAGAGCGCACGAGCTTATTGAGGTCGTTCCATCGAAATCGACCCTGGTACGATCCGCTACCGAGCAATCAGGCGACCAGAAGATGTACTGCCGGGCGCGAACGTTTAGCTACGAGCCCAACATCCGCGATTATTGACGTAAGGCGACAAGCCAGGTACGGTGCGGCATGGGCCTAACAACACAAATGCACTGGACACCCACCATTGTCGTTCTCGACCCAGCCTCTGGTGCGCCAGCGCTGGTGGGCGCCAGTAATCGTGGGCGTTAGACAATTAGGATTAAAACGAGGTGGGAGATGAACGAGTTTAGGCCAAACTGCCACTGGTGATATTTCGCCGTCTGTGGCTATGCTCCAGGTGGTGAGGGCTTTGGGTTTCGCGGGCTATCTACGTCGCCGCTAACCTCGGCCTTGCTGATCTGGCTCAAGGACGAGCCAAAGAGGAGCGAGGGGATTCTAGCGCAGGCCATCAGCAACGCACGCACCGTCGCTTTACCGACTCATGCGCGCGCTCGCCAGCGTGGGCATCTTCGCCCAAGATTTGCTGAGCAGGGACGCTTTGCGTTGACTCCCGTTGGCGCCACCCTCTGCGGACCGGATGTCCCTGGCTTCGCTGCGCGCCTGGGTGCTGCTCTCAACCAGGGGAAGAATACTACCGGGCGAGGCGGCGACGTGGATGCACACCCCGCGAACAGGCGAGATTGCTTTCGATCATCTCTTCGGTATGGGAGTGTTGGGAATATCTGCGAGCACAGCATCCTGAAGCAGCCAAGATCTTCGACGAAGCAATGGCGAATCTGGTAGGAATGTACAATGCCGCCAGTGCTTGCCAGTTATCCATTTTCGACGATCGACAGAGTTGTTGACGTGGGGAGAGCGGAGATGGCAGCCTCATGGTCGCCCTCCTTCAGGCGGGCCCCGTGGATGAAAGGAATGCTATTTGATTTGCCCCACGTCGCCGAAAAGGCCACAAGACGGATTGGGAACGCCGGGCTGGCGGGACGCTGCGAAATTCTTGCGGGAGATGCCTTTGCGTCGGTGCCAGGCGGAGGAGATGCTTATGGTCTCTCACGAATGATTAACGGATTTGATGATGCCCGCGCGGTTGCGCTCCTCAAGAACTGCCAACCAGGCCATGACAGAGAAGGGTAAGCTTCGTCGTCGCTAACGGGTTCTACCGGATCGGGTGCAACACTCTCATCGAGGACCAAGCCGGAGTGCTGTCTGACTTTAACATGATGGTGATGATCGGCGGGCGCGGGCGCACCGGGGGCGAATGTCGAGCACTTCTTGGAAGAAGGAGCCGGCTTCCGAGTGACGAAGGTCATTCCGACCCAATCTGGAGATGACCATAATCGAGTGCGCGCGTCCATAGATTCAAGATGGATACGAAGGAGGCGTCTAACTTGGCACTTCAGACCGATCGCTAGAGCGCCGGCTGAGCTTTGCGTTCGCGCCCCGCTCTAGGGTTTGCTGCAGGTGGGATAGAAAGGAGGGATTTTCGTGAACTTCGCGTTTTCACGTGCGCCGTGATACTCGCTCTGGAAGCGTCCTTGGCGTTGCCCTCTCCGGGGCGCAGCAGCCGGGGCAAAATGACGCGTGGGTTTCGGCACTTGCCCTGTTCTACCATGCCGCAATGGGATGCCCTACGTCGGTCCATACGCCGCGACCAAAGGCACGCGGTGGTTGGCTCTGACCAAGTCCGGCGCGCTGGACTGCACGCGCCGCAAGAATATTCGGGCCAATGCCGTGGCTCCCGGCGCAATCAAGACTGACATCATCACGCAACAAATCGCGTTGGGGCAGTATGACGAACCCACGGTCACCGCGCGATGCATCCGATGTGCCCGCATGTGGTGCCTGACGAAATCGCGCAAGGCATTGCTCTGGTTGCTCTCGGACAAAGCCTCTTCCGTGACCGGGCATGTCCTCAGCATTGATGGTGGGTTTTCAGGCCAAGTAGGGCATGTCCGCCTGTTCACAATGCCGCCTAACAAGGCGTTCCGAGACGGACGGGCCTCGCTTCGCTCTGACCAGCGCCGCAACTTTGCATCGATTAGGATTCTGGAGGTTGCAGATGCAAAGCGATAACAGCTACCAGACAACGCCTCAGGCACCGCTCCACCGGGCTTCGGGCCGAATACCACCGCAAGGAAGTCCTTCGCGGACATGATTTGATGGGCAAAACCGCCATCGTCACCGGCGGCTATTCCGGCATCGGTCTTGAAACAACCCGCGCGCTGGCGGAGGCCGGCGTGACGGTCATCATGCCGGCGCGCACCCCGAAAAGGCCTGCGCGTCGTGACGGGCGGTGTGTATGCCTCGCGTTGAGCTTGAGCAGATGGATCACGATCGATCCGGCCTCCGTCGACGCATTCTCCCAACGCTTCCTGCACTCCGGACGGGCGTTGCATTATCTCATCAACAACGCGGGCATCATGGCCGCTCCGCTGGTGCGTGAGGCGCGCGGGTACGAATCGCAATTCGCCGCCAACCACCCCGGGGCACGCTTCCAGTTGACGCTGCGGCTCTGGCCAACGTCGAAGCGTGCGGGGCGCGGCGGAGGCGCGCGCAAAGGTCGTCTCTGCCGCTCTCCTCAACCGGCATGCGCTTGCGGGGCCGTTGATTTTGACTGACGATCCGCGACTACTCAGCGCCGGCAATACGCACCACGAGCGGTGGAACGCCTACGGCCAGTCGAAAACCGCGAACGCGCTGTTTGCCGTCGCATGGACAAGCGCGGCCCTGCGGACGGCATCCGCGCATTCTCGGTGCGTCCGGGCGGCATCCATGGCGGGCCTTGTCGCGCTTCATGACGGAGGACGAGAAGCGTGCCGCCACCGGGCCGCTCAAGACCGCTGGAGCAAGGGGCCGCGACCAGCGTGTGGTGCGCGACGAGGCCCGCAACTGGACGGCAGAGGCGGCGTGTACTGTGTGGATTGCGACATTGCCGAGGTCGTCGAACGCGAAGCCCTGGGGAGGGCCCCATCCGGTCCTCAACGGCGTGATCCCGTGGGCGATCGATCCCGACTCGGCGGAGCGCCTGGGCTCGGCGAGGAGATGACGTGCGTGAAGTTCAGCGGCTGAGTGACAGGCGGCGCTGCCGAACAAAAGTGAGAGCCGACCACTATGAGGCTCTAGTCGGTCTCAACATTAGACAAAAGCCGCAACTATCTCAAGTCCGTGTTAGAGCACACCCTATCGTCAGGCTCAATGGCAATTTCTGCCGGAAAATCATGGCCCTCGTGGTGCAATCTCGAGGGACCCTATTTGGCAGGGGAGCTGGGAACCGATCGGCGCAGTTCTGTTTCTGAAAGACTCGGCAGTATACTGCGTGTGCTTGACAGACTCGTCACGAGGAAGCGGGCGCACATTGTCGGCACGATCTGTCTTCAGATCTGACCGCAACCCGAAGGTGAACGAGGAGACTGCGATGACGATCGCCTCCGATCTCTTGCAACGCCATATCCAAACACTCGTCGCGGACAACGCGCAATGGCAGACGCTGATCGCCGATGATCTGGTGTGGGAACTCCCCTACGCGCCCGCCATCGGCCATCCGGCGCGGCTCGCGGGGCGGGAGGAGGTGGTGGGTCTCGTCACCTGGTTCCTGGGGGCGGTGGAACAATTTCCGCTTCTTCGACCTCACGGTGTATGCCTGCGCCGATCCGGACGTGGCCGTCGCCGAAGTCAAGGCGGAGGCGCGTATCAAGCCGACGGGGCGGCTCTATCGCCAGGAGTATGTGGTGTTCCTGCGGGCGGCAGGCGGCAAGATCGCGTTCCTCCGCGAATATTTCGATCCCGTGCGTGCAGCCAGGGCGATGGACACGCCAATTCGTGGTCTCGAATCTTGAGAGGACACGCGGCAACGGGCCGGTTACCCGTGCTGCAACACTATGCCCTGGAGTGTTGCGCAGGACGGGGATGGGGCAATAACAGCCACCCACCGGCTATCGTCATCGCCTCGGCATGTCTTGTGTTGCCTCATCTGCTATATGAGCTGGCGTCATGACAGGGAGGCGAAAGGTATCTGTTCTCGTGCACGGAGCGCACCGAGCATGGGTAGGGAGGCACAACGGCCCGCACACCCCGTCCATGCGGGCTCCCGCATCGTCAGGGAGGAACCTATGGGGAATGGTTCCGAGAAAAAGACGCTCGGCACCCTACTGGAGAGGCCGCCCAGCGCTTGGGGTCCCAGGGAAGCCCTGTTCTATGAGGGCCAACGCTGGAGTTTGGCCCACCTCCAGGCAGAGGTTGACGGCACCAGGGCCATGATGCCAAGCCGTCGCATCGTCAAAAATAGCGGGGTTGCAGGGGGTTGCCATACTGGTTCTTCTCACACTGAACTCCTGGAGCGGGAGTGAGCACAGTGTTTTCACTCCCCTGTGCTCGATCGATCGGCGCTGCACCCGGCATCACCACTGCCTTCGCCCCGCGAGCGGGTTACAAGCGCGCTCTTCGAGCCGATAGGCCTGCCTGGCCAGCCGCTGCCATTTCCCGTCGTGTTTGTGCCAGATCATGACGCCGCCGATTTTGACCGGGTGGTCTGGGGCTTAAAACGGATCTTCCCCCAAACCCAAAGCGCTAGAAGTCAGTTAAGTAGCTGAATTCACTAGCACAAGTCGTTCTGATTGGAGTTTTTCTTCGTGGACACACGCGTGCCAGAGAGGGAGAAGGCCTTAGGGAGCGTGATGTCGGCGCTGTGCAGTAAGTGCGCGATGGCGTCACGAGGTGTGGGGATGCAGTGATAGCTGGGGGCATTCTGTGGGCGCTACTTCGACGAGGCACAGCGTCGTCAGGGCGTGGAGTCCTTCTTCCACCGTGACGTCGAAGGCGCTCCAGCAGGACGCCAGATAACGAATGATCTGGTAGGCCAGCATCACGACGAAGGCATGGGCGCGTGTGCGTGCTTCGAGGCGTAAGAAGATCGGGCGCACTTCGAGGTGCGACGGTTTTGCAGGAACGAAACGCGTGCTCGACAGACGCCAGATCTTTGTAGCGGTCATGCACCATCTCTTTGGGTGCTTGCGCGTGGCGTCAGGTCGGTTTTGAGCACATAGCACCCATCGAGTTTGGCGGCTTCTTGTCTGCGCATCCTGGCATTGACCGTCAGCGTGATGGTGCGCTCCTCTACGGTCAGCTCGACCCAGTCAGAGAGGCGTAGTGTTTTGGCGCGGGCCACGAGCTTCTGCAAAGCACCCTGGGCATTAGCGCGCGGATGCTCTGTGAGGTAGTGATTGTGCTTGGCGACAAGAGCCTGGAGCGTGGCCAGTTTCGCTTGACGATTGTCCCTGACTTCTTGGGCACGCACGGGATTACGCCGCAGCACGTAGCGGACGCCCTCATCCGCGAGCACCTCGGCCAACTCCTGCTCAAAAAGTTCCATTTGGAATGTCCCTGTTGCGTAGCAGTTTTTCAATCTGGGGTTTGGTAATCGCCGTAATGTAATGGAACCCCTGCTGGGCGAGGTCTTCGATTTGCTGGCTCTTGATCATGCCACGGTCGCCAACGAAGGTGATCGCTGTGACGCCAAACCGTGCCCTTGAGCTTCGCAACCTGCGCAGCCACGGTGTGCGGATCGTGGGTATTGCCGGGAAACACTTCGATGGAGACCGGATGGCCGTCCTCGTCGCAGAGTAAGCCGATGACAATCTGCAGCTTGCCCTTTTTGCCATCGCGATTGTAGCCAAAGGCCGCCAGTGCGTTGTGCGTCCCTTCCAAGTAGCTACTGGTCACATCATACAAAAACAGGCTGACCGGTTTGGTCTTGGTGCGCTGCGCAAAGAGCCGATCCTCTATCGCGGCTTGGGCCCCAGCCAGCCAATCCAGGTTCTCGTAGAGTGCATCCTCATCAAACGTGCCTACGCCCAGCACGTCACAGGCGGCGTGCGACATCGCCAGACGCACGGCCGAGAGGCGCGAGCCTTGATCGATGACGCGGGCGATCACTTGCCACAGCGCCAGTTTCCCTTCGCGTGTCGTGCCCAGCGCCTTGTGCTATCCCCAAGCGTCGGGCGACGTGGTACACGGTCCACACCGCACCAAAAGACAACCCTTGCTTCAACGTGATCGCGTCCTGGATGGTCCCAAGGTGCTCCAGGTCCTCCTTGTGTCGCAGCGCCAACCGCATCGCTTCGATCTCCGCGGCGGAACAATGACTGACATTGGCAATCGTGCGGTGGAGGACCTTGCCGTTGGCGCGATACGACTCGCGCAGCAGATGCCGCGTATACGTTTTGCCACCACGGGTGATGTGAGAGGTATCGATATACATAGTGGCTACTATATATAGCATATATATATAGATAATATCAAGATATAATTTTCAATATAAGCTATTATTATAGTGGCTACATAATAGAGCAAGAATTCAAATAACCCTCGAAATTGTTCGCCTTTCTCCACAATCGGGGAGGGAAGATCCGTTAAAAACGGTACAGATCCCCACGGTAATGCGGTGCATGAGCCGCCGATGCTGGGGCCACTCGGTAGTCAAACGCGGCCAGGTGCTGGACGCTACAGCTATCCCACAGGAGGACGCGTCGTGGGGCTGCCAGGCATGCACATGGCGAAACTGGGGCTGTGGGCGCACCCAGGCGAAGCCAGTGTCCGCAACCAGCGCCAGCGCCCCCGTCCGTCGCCAGCGCCTTCGATCGCTGCCGCACATTCGCCCCTCATGTGACGGTAGAGACATTGCGGGCCCGTGTACGGATGCGTGCGTGACCACCGGATGCACCACGTCCGGCTGCTGCGTGCGGGAGCGCACCGTCCCGGCCGGCCGGTGCCCGCGTGCGTGCCCGGCGCCCAGCGATCCACCCGGTGGACCGCCCGCAACCCGGTGCCAGCCGGGTTTGCCGTGCCGCCGGCAAGCCCGGCATACGCCGCCGCGGCGCTGGCAAACATGCGTCGCGCCCAACGCGACACCGTTTTCCATGGGGACTTCCAGCGCATAGAGCAGCGTGGTGACACGGGGTGGGCGGGCGGTGTAGTGACATGTCGGTGTGCCAGACGCGTCCCGCGTCGGCATGGCCAATAGTGGCGGCCATTGTCCCGGATGTTGGGCACGAGCAGCGATCTCTGGATGCTGCGGACGGGCGGCTAATGCGTCAGGAAGATGCGCTCGACCTCGCCAAAGCGGCGGGCGTAAAGTCGATGAACTGCTGTGCCGTGAGACGCTGTTGCCGCACGCAGAGCACCGCACGTGTGTGCAACGCGGTTTCCAGGGGTGGCAAAGGCGGCCGGGGATAACGGCTGCGAGAGATCGATCACCGTAGACATCTGCGCCAATGACATCGCGGGACTCACATTGCAGACCTGCTGGTCCATCGTCGATTTCTGTCCCTGGTCCGGTTCCCGCACCCTGCTGAGTTCGTCGGTGTGGTCTGGGTTCAGCCATTGTGTCTCTCCTCCTCGATGGAGCACATGCCATCCTGGTACGGCGCTTGCAGTGCTGTTTCAGGCAGTCTCTACTCCCCACACTGCAAAGAAGGCTAGCGTGAGGCACAGGAAGCGTAACAAAAAGGTTGCTATCAAGCACAGCTTCGAAGGCGCACGGGAGCGCATCTTGGCATGGAAGGGATTGCGAGTGTGCGCATCGGCTTCACCTCTTGGAGGACCGTGCCACTGCTCTTCTCCTCGTGTCTTGCACTCATAGGTGCTCTGAACAGGCATGCGCAGAAACCTTTTTGTTACGCTCTCTCCATGTGAGTTCGTGGACAACACCTGTTGTTGTAAGTGGCCGAAAGTGGCCGATGCGGTGATCGAAGCCTTTTGCTAGTCATTCGTGGGAAATAGAACCAAATTGTCCAATGTCCGCGCGGGGGTGGAGGGCGATGCACCTCACCCACTCAGTACCCCGCTCCTAGCCTGGCAGCCTCCTGCTTTGAGGTTAACGCCACAGTCGGTGAACGATTTTATCATCGATTTTGATCAGAGGCGGGTGGGGTCGAGAGCCAAACGGACCTAAGATCGTCTGGAGTATCGACCTTTTTCGCTATCCGGACAAACCAAGGCCGTGACGCTTGGTTAGCGCCGAGTTTCGCTGACTCAAACCTCAACAAGACGGCCAGGGGTTAAGACGTATTGATGCGCAAAACGGGGTGAGACTTCTCAAAGCCATAAAACAGGGCTTCCAACAACTCTCGCATGGACTCGAGGCGGTAGTCATAGAACAAGGCCCGCATGCGCTCCCACAACCAGGCGTTTGCTCCCCAGCTTGGCCCAGACCGCGCGAAATAAGGCGCAGCACAGCTGCTGGGCCTGGTCCACCAAGAATGCCAGCATCATCAGCATGGCAAACACGACAGACAGGTTCTGCTTGCCATGCCCGTAGTTGTGCTCAAAGTTGATAGCCCTGGTTTTTCAGGGTATTGAAGGTCTCGTTTTCGATTTTCCACCGGGCGCGACCTCCCCGCATGAGGTGAAAGACATTCCGTGTGTTCACCCGCAGGTCCGTCACCCAACTGAAGTGTTGCACCTGGTTCCGGCCGATCTCCCAATACTCGATGAAATGGACCCGCACGTCCGCTCGTGATGCATTGAGCGGCACGTCATTGACAAACCGAAACCGATGCCTCACACCCGCGGCGCGGTCCTGCCGCTCATAAGAGGTGACGCGCCCAGCGTGCTCGGCTGCCTGTACTTGTTGGAACAAATAGGCATGATCGCCTTCTTTAACGCCGAGGATATAGTGACAACCAGCATCGTGCAGGGTCTCAATATGGGGAGCATTGGAACTCAGACTGTCTTCGGTGACGATAAATGGGAGATGTGGGTGATCCTGGCGCAGCTTGGTAATGAAGCGTTTGGCGGCATTGCGCTCACAATCGTTTTTCGCCGTACCATCCTGTTGCACAATCGGTTCGGGCATCAGCGGAATCACGGTACGCACGTCCGGATGGATCAGCGCCGCGCCCAACAGCTGATGATAATAGGTGAGCGATCCGTTACGGTGGACCTTGCGCAGACACGACGCACAGTGAATCGTCTGGGAGGAAAAATATCCCGTGCCATCGAGGGCCAATAAGTAGTGGCCCTCCAGGAATACCATCTCTTCAAGCGCCTTGCCCTGCTGGAGGTGCCGCAAGATGCTCTGGAACGATGGCCGTAGCGCCTCAGGCCACACCGGATCGAGTCGCTCGCGCATGTGCGTGTCGCAGGGGCATGCTGAATGCCGTAGATAGTGCCCAAATTGCCCTCTGCCCGTTCTTTATCAAAAGCGAGGAGCGAGGGTGATTTGAGGGAGAACATGGCGAACGCCGACATCAGCACATCCGGTAAAGCAATGTCCGTATCGCTCAGGCGGTCATCTGGGATGGCGGCAAAGCCACTACGAACCAAGCCAAAGAGGGCATCGGCAGAGAGATGCTTGCGGCCTTTGGGTGCAACAATCGCCATGGCAACCCCGACAAGAAGACATCAAATCATTCCGGCGAGGAGCGTATTGTCGCATGGAGGTTTACAAAAAGACAACCCGGAGAGCACGGTGATTACTGAGTTTTATCGGCCTCCGGGAATTGGCTTTTCGCCACCCTCACGCACGCCATTGCGGGCTTTTCGCGCGGAGGCAGTCCACGATCAGGTCATTTACGAGATCGCGCCTGCAGGTGAGGTGGTGTGGCAGTGGGTGGTGTCCGAGCACCTCGACGAATTCGGCTTCTCACCCGAAGGCCTGGCGCTCATCCGCGCGGGGTTTTCCACCAGCGGTGGGCGGGCCGGCTTTCTGACGATCAACAAGATGACCGTGCTCGGCCCCAATCGCTGGTTCGCGGCCGGCGACACGCGCTTTCATCCTGACAACCTCATGATCGATGCGCGGGAAGGGAACTGTCGTCGCGATCATCGAGAAGCGTACGGGCACGATCGTGTGGCGTCTCGGGCCGTCCTATCCCGACGCCGGGGTGCCGCCAGGCCAGCGCATCTATCAGGCCCGCCTGCCGCGCCCTGTCGACCAACTGAGCGGCCAACACGATGCGCACCTGATCGCCGAGGGACTACCCGGCGCGGGCGATGTGCTGGTCTTCGACAACCAAGGCGCGGCCGGCTTTCCTCCCGCCGCCCTCGGGCATTTCGTCGGTTCGCGCGTGTTGCAAATCGACCCCATCCAGCACACCATCGTCTGGCAATACACCGGCGCGGACTCCCAGCGGGACGTGTGGACTTTTCATAGCTCGTTCCTCAGCAGCGCCCGCCGCTCCCGAACGGGAACACCCTGATCTGCGAAGGGATGACGGGCCGCCTCTTCCAAGTGACCCCGGCTGGCGACATCGTGGGAATATGAGCAAATACGTAACTGAACGAAGTACGCGA
>ERZ1370068.9019-contig-7829_pt1 | contig 89857 bp, 102 predicted proteins | sample MGYA00561227_ERZ1370068 | MGnify/ENA primary metagenome ERZ1370068 (study PRJEB38410, sample SAMEA6850437) | metagenome | study: Metagenomic assessment of the ecological functions of the soil: analysis of the soil microbiota associated with the... | reverse complement strand
GTGTACTTCGTTCAGTTACGTATTGCTGCTAGAGCACGATGACTTTCGACGTCCTGAGCCGACTCGAGCGCAAGAGGGATTCGGCGAGCGCATCGCCGATATTGGTTTGTCCCTCATCGGGTCGCCGCGATTGTTCGGCCCGCAGCAGTTGCAATAATACCGAATGACTGAGCGTGAGCGGGGCGACCGGTTCCGGGTAACTGGCGAACGTCACCAGGGCGATCAAATCTTGCGGCCGACCTTGTAGCGTCTGCCCACCCGGCGCGACCCCGCCGAGCACGAACAGCTCGAAGACCCGCGTGGCCGCATCGAGCCGACTTATCCGTTGCCCGCCCCAATCCGCATCGACTTCGTGCATGCTCCCACTGACATCCACCACCAACACGAGCGAGATGCCTTCGGTCGTGGTGATCGGCGTCGGCTGCGCGAGCCGAGGCCCGGCGAGCGCCCAACACCAAACACAGCGTCGCAAGAAATAAAGGCGCAGGTCGGTCGTCGCACGAGTGGTTGCCGTCGGCCGGTAACGCGGCACGAGCAAGCGAAGATCTGAGAATCGAAGCGCTGGCCGCGCTTTGCCATAATGCCACCACGCGACCATCGGCGCAGAGGGAGCAATGGCAGAAGCCAAGTACACGCGAACGACAACATGCTCATGATGATAACACGAAACCCTCGTTTTGCGGCAAGCCGAAGTCGTCGGCATTGCGACATCCGCCGACGCCGTCGGCACCGCTAAACGAGAAATCTCACTTCACGGGCACTTCGAGTTGCCAAAACAATACGCGTACTGATCAACGGGGATCATCGACTTGCCGCAGAAATTGGTTTACCTGCGGAATGCCCGCTTGCGTATCATCGTAATGAAGCAGCACGGGTCGCTCGGGACCGGACCCGGTGTTGGCCTGCAGAAGTGCGGCGAACTGCGGGCGTGCAGCCGGATCAACACAGTGTCCGCATCGCCGGTGACGATCAAGACACTCGGGTACTTCGTCCACGCTGACGACACGATGATAGGAGGGCGAATACGCGTGGATGTACTTGAACTGGTCCGCGTTTTCGGCCGAGCCGTGCTCAGGCACCAGAACTCGCGACGAGGAACTTGTGATGGCACCATGTCGAGTAGCGGCACGGAACAGACGACGGCACGGAACAAATCCGGCCGTTGCGTCAGAACCACGCCACCGGCAGCCCGCCATTGCTGCCGCCGGCGATCGACATCTTCTCGGGCCGCGAATACTTGTTCGCGATCAACCATTCCGCAGCGCCCGATGAAATCGTCGAAGACATTTTGCTTCTTGTCGAGCATGCCCGCCGTGTGCCACGCTTCGCCGAACTCGCCACCTCCACGCAAACTGGGCAGCGCGAACGCGCCGCCTTGCTCGCACCAAAGCGCGTCGTCGACGAAGGCGGGGTACGGCTCAGGTTGAAGTACCGTAACCCGTGAGATAGACCGGATTTATCGCCGTCGAGCTTTAGGTCCTTTTTTGTGGACCACGAACATTGGAATCTCGGTTCCATCTTTCGACTTGTAGCGTACTTGCTTGACGACAAAGGCGTCGCTCTCCAACCGGAATACTTGGCTTGAACCAAACATCGCCCAAGGGTATTGTCGTCCGAGCTTATAGCGGTAGGTCGTGCCCAGGTGGCGAAACTATTGAAGTTAAAGAATGCTTCTTTCTGATTCCCATTGCCCCGACACTCCGCCACTGCCGATGCCGGGAAGTGACATCGCCCAGCTTCTTCCCATCGGGTGCGTGGATTACTTGCTTCGACGCCACGCTTTCAAAATAGCCCCGACCTCTTGCCGTCGATGAGCGTGAAGCTTTGCAACGCGTTCTTCTTGTCTTCGCGATGATTTCCTTCCATGACTCGCGTGCGGGGTTCTTAAAGATCGACCGAAAGCATGCGTTGTTGGGCGTTAGTTTTGGAGAAACAAGGTATCGTCCGCGATACGGCCATTGAACCGAGCGGCGACATCGTTAACGATCGGCGCTGTCTTATTGTCGGCGACGTTCAACACATAAACTTCGGTCTTCGAAGCCGCGGAACCGTACAGAACAGTGATTAACAAATGCTTGCCATCCTCGGGCATGCTCACGCTGATGATCTTTTCCGGCCCAAAACCCTTGCCGAACAGCTCAATTTCGTTCTCCCCGTCGAGCCGTTTGACGCCACCACGCGGGCCTACCTTGGTCATACGCGAGTAATACACTCTTCTTGTCTCGCGTGTGAGTTGGACTCCAAAGTAACGGGCACGCGGCAACGGCTAAATCCTTCTTGGTGTTAACATCGCGGAAACGGACCTCGACCTCGTCCTCGCCGCCTTTTCGCAACCCATAAACCCACATGTCGCCATCGTGCGAAATGTCGAGTGGTGATGCGCTTGGTCATTTTGTCGGCGGCGAGGGTGTTGCAATCCAGCAGCACGTCGAAGCCGTCGGGTCCGTTGCGATGCAAAATACATCGGTTGATCCTGCGACGCATTTCGCCGCGAGTAGAACCACTCCGCCATGGATCGATGGCGTCGAAGCAGCTGATGGTCTTCAGCAGCGTCGAGACGCTTACGAATCACCTCGCGGCCTGGCAGCGGGTCGATGACGGCACGCATGTATTTGTGTTGCTCTGCCGGTAAGCACGGGTCTCGGGGCTCTTTTGCTCTTTCGAGCCAGCGGTAGGGATCGACGATGTCCAGGCCGTGCAACTTGTCGGTGACGTTTTCGGTTTTCGTCGAAGGAACCGCGGCGACCCCGCGCCGGGCGAGTCCCGCACCACGTGTTCGTCGAACCAATCAAATGCGCAACCGCATTGCATCGAGCAAGAGCCGCGGTTCGGTAATGGAGTGCGGGGTGCGCGGATAGACAATCATCTTGACGACACCAATTCTGCCGCTTGAGCGCGTTATGAGTTCGAATCCCTGCGATAGCGGAACGTTCATCGGCGGCGCCGTGCTTAACGGATCAGCGGCGGTGTTGACACACCCTTACATTGCAACACCGGCGAACGCTCGCGATAGGTCTTGTCATCATTCCAAAACTCACCACTGGTAGTCTGGAATGAAGCTTGGAATGTCGGCCGTGCCGTTGAAGCTCAACAGGTTCGTGACCCCGCACCGACCGAGGCGGCTTTGAATCGCTTCGTCTGTGTAATAGTCCACGAGGTCATGAAACCGCCAGCTCCAACCCATGACGCCCAGCTTCTCGGCGTCGGCGACGCCCCTTTTTTCGATCACGGCATCCACGCCGGTCATGATGTCTTGAAAATCTTCCGCCCCAATCCCTATAGTTTGCATAACGGAATTCCTTGCCATACCCACCACTACCGCGTGGATTGGGCCGCAGCACTGCGTACCCGCGCGCAGTAGAAGGCGCGAGAGGGTATGGTATGGTTGGGCAACATAGTTCTCCAAAAAGAATACACCTGCGGGTCCACCGTGAATGATAAGCATCAGTGGAACGCGGGTTCACCATGCTGTAGTCAACCGGGTAAGTGAGCAAACCCTCGACTTCGCGTCCGTCAGTAGATTTCCATTTCATGACTTCCGTTTCGCCCAATGGAGGTTTCAGGCGTAGTTTGTTGACGCGACTAATCACATGTGGTTCAAACGGATCAACGCCGTCACACATACGCCTCGGGGGCTTTATCCGACCATTCCACGCGAAACCCGCGACGATGCCATTGCGACTCAGATTCACGCCGCCGGTGCTGGCACCGTCCCGTGCTTAGTTCTCGCGGAAGTCCGTTGAGCCAGGAGAATATAAACCTGGCTACGCGTGTGGCGCACCTCGCCGCAAAGAATCGCGTCATTCGCGGCGGTCCAGCCGAAGATCGTGGTCGCATGTCGGGCGTGGCCGCCAGAATTCGTTGCTCTTTGCGTCGGGCGGAGATGAGATTGAATACCATTTGTGCTGGCACTGTACGGACTGTCGGTTTCACAAACGCGATCCAGCGACCGTCGCGCGGGCCTGGTGTCGATTCGGGCTGCCGTCTGACACGCGAAGTGACTTCACTTTAGCTGTCGCGACATCGACAAGTGAAATGTCGGAGATCGGCCAATCGTCAACTTTGGTGGTGCGGCGTGTGGGCAAACGCAGTGGTCGTCGAATCCGGCGACCAATCGAACCCGTCGGGCGAGACACTGTTGGATTCAATTGTCATCACTCCCGCGTAGGTCGCTTACCAGACGCGTCCTTGGCAGTGGCAATGACGTAGAACGTATGTGTTTGATTGTCGTCAATAATGCGAACATCGGCCTTGATGCGGACGGCGGCCTCCTCGGCGAGTGTTAACGGATCGACTGCGGTGTACGCGATCTGTTTACCATTGGGCGACCATGCGAATGAGCTAACGCTCGATTTTGATGTCGGTCAGTTGCTCGGCTTCCGCCGCCCGCGACATGACCCAGATGTTCGATTTCCCATTCCGGTTTCGAAATAAAGGCAATGTGCGTGCCGTCACAGGCGAGCTGTTGCGGATTGTCGGAAGAGGTCGTACCTCGCGTCAGTTGCAGGGGCGGCCACCGTCAGGTCAGCGAGGTGAATCTGCGTGACATATTCACTCTTGAGGTCGTCCATCACTGCTTCCGCGCACTATTGTAGGCAATGCGATTGCCGTCGTGCGAGGAGGATACACGCCTCCCGATGCGTTTGATTTGCATCATCTGCGCGGGCGTCCACGACGACGGTTCGGCGGAGGGAAGGAGGATAGGCAAAAGAACGCAGTACGCGAAACATGAGGAACCTCGAAATCGATTGCGATGACTTTGAGGGTTATCAAATCGCCCGCTTGCGGGTGCGCTTTTTCGCAATTCTCAAGGCCTTTAACCCGCAAGCGGGTTACTCGAACTCCGCGAGTTTCGCCGCGACTTCAGGGTCTTTGCCTTCGCGCGTGATCTGGAACTTCACGGTTTCTCCCGGCCGGCGGCTTTCGATCGCGGTCAGCTTAATTCATCGAGCGTTTTCACCTTTGCCCGTCGATCGCGGTGATCAAGTCGGCTTTAGAGCGATCGGCATATTTGTAAAGCCTGTCCGCCGCGTTGAACGGTGCGGATTTGCGGGCCACGTAACCCGGCCCGGGCGGCAGGGCCATCGGTGTCAAGGCGGGGAAATCAACAAGCCGCGTTCAGTTTGGAAGACACTGACGATGCCGCTATCGCCGCGGCTCACGCGGCCATCTTGATGAGTTCCTCGACGACGCGGCGAGCGGAGTTTGACGGCCGCCATGCCGATGCCCGAACTCTGCCCGGCCCGGCTCACGATTGCCGTGGTGATACCGATCCTCATCTGTCCTTGGCGATTGAGCAATGGCCCGCCGATTACCGGGATTGATCGCCGCATCGGTCTGGATCACGCCCTTGACCAATCGTCGATTCTCGGTGCGCGAACGGTGGGAACTGCCGACGATACCGGTGGTCATGGACCGATGAGTCGAACGGATTACCAATGGCATACGCTCGCATGCCGACCAGCAGTCGATTACTTTATCTTTTGGGTGATGGGGAAAACGTCCTCAGGCGCGCATCGATCTTGAGGACGGCAAGGTCATTATTCGGGTCACTGCCGACAAGCTTTTTGCCTCATGTAGGCTGCCGTCGAACAAGGTCGCACGTTGATCTGCCTTGCCGCCTTCGATGACGTGGAAATTCGTGAGCACGTGGCCAGACTGATCGAGAATGCTCCCTGATCCGCCATCACGGGCTTCACCAAACATGCCAAGTTCATCGCTGCCCACGCTGCGTGTCATTGATGTTCACGACACTGCGGTTCACGTCGCGATAGACTTTGACCCGGAGGTCTCTTCCTCGGCGGTAAGCGAATGGGTGTGTTCGGATCGGTCGGCGGTGCCGCAGGAAGATTGACGGGCCGCGTCGTGGCGACCACCAGAAACCGCCGCAAGGGCGGCGACGCCGATGTAATACCGGTGAACTTGCGCATGGGCGGCCTCGTGCTCAGGGTGACGGACATCGTTATCATTGTCCTCGCAGGGCGGTTGAGTTCAACACATTGCGTTCGATGCGCGAGCTTCGCGGCGGATTCACCCCTTGCGGACCAGACACGAATCTCATCATGTCTTCGATTGCCAAATGGGAGCCTTCGCATGTTGTTTCGCGCGCCGTCGTATTGTTGTTGGCCGTCGTTCCTGCCGTTGGCCGAGTTACTCGTACCGCACGACCAGCCGTTCGTCGTGAAGAGCAATACGAAAGTACGAGTATCGCATTCCGATGCGCGATGGCAGAAACTCTTTTACTACCGTGTACGTGCCGAAAAACATCGGCGAAGTTCCCGTTCCTGTTGAATCGCACGCCTTACAGCGTCGGGCCGTATGGGGTGGACAAGTACCCCATTGGCCCCTCGGTCAACGCGGCGCGCGAGAATTTACATCATCGTCAGCAAGACGTTCGCGGCCGATGGATGTCCGAGCGAATTCGTGAACATGCGGCCGCACCGTCCCGAAAAGCGGGCCGAGTGAGATCGACGAGAGCACCGACACCTACGACACGATCGATTGGCTGATCAAGAGAATGGCCTTGCTAACAACAACGGCAAGGTGGGCACGTATGGCATTTCGTATCCGGGCTTCTACGTCGCCGCGGGCATGATCGATGCCCATTCGGCAACCAAAGCTGCGTCACCCCAGGCACCGATCAACGACTGGTTCGTGGGCGATGATTTTCATCACAATGGCGCGTTGTTCCTGCCACTGTTTCCAGCTTCATCGCGAACTTCGGCAAGCCACGCGACCCGAGCCAGTGAAGAAATCGCAGCACACATGCGCCGATCACGGCAACGCCGGGGACGGGTACCAGTTCTTCCTACAGACCCGTCCGCTCGCGCAATGCGGACAGCGCTGCTATTTCCAAGGGTGACAGGTCGCGTTCTGGAACGACATCGCCGGGCAAGCACCCCAACTACGACGCGTTCTGGGCAAGTCGCTGCAGCTTGCTGACCGCATCTGAAGCACGTCGCGCCCGCGGTGATGACCGTCGGCGGATGGTTCGATGCGGAGTGCAGATCTGGTACGGCGCGCTCGAGACGTACCGCAGCGATCGAAAGGCCCAGAACCCGGGCGTCGGTCAACATTTGCTCGTGACGGGGCCGTGGCGACAACGGCGGATGGGCGCGCGCCGACGGCGATCGGATTCGGGCGACGTGCCGCTTCGGCGCGAAGACCGCCGAGCCTACTATCGCGAGGAGATCGAGCTCGCGCCCTTCGAGCACAACCCGACGCGGCGGCAGGCGAACCGAAGCATTGCCCGAGGCGTATGTCTTCGAAACGGGCACGAATGTTGGCGCAATACGACGCATGGCCGCCGAAAGAGGCGAAGGCACGCACGATGTTCCTGCGACCCGGCGGGTTGCTCGCCGTATCCGTCGAATGGGACTGCCGACGAGTTCGACGACTTCGTCAGCGATCCGGCGAAACCCGTCCCGTTGCGACAAAACCGATGTCGGCATGGTGGCGGAATACATGTGCGGCGACAATCGCTACGCGAGCAGGCGGCCCGACGTCGTTACCAAACGCCGGCGATGGAGGTCGATCAAACCGTCGTCGGGCCCATCAGGTCACGTTGCGGGTTTCAACGACCGGGACCGACGCGGACTGGATGTGAAGTTGATCGACGTCCATCCCGACGATTCACCTGATCCCGAACCGAATCCGACGGGCGTCCGGATGGGCGGGTACCAACAACTCATTCGCGGCGATGTGATGCGTGGGCGATTTCGCAAGGGTTTCGACAAACCCGAGGCATTCAAACCCGGCAGGCCAGTTACTTTCACCATGCCCGATGTTTGTCACACGTTTCGGCCGGGACATCGGCTCATGATTCAGTGCAAAGTAGTTGGTTCCCGCTCGTGGATCGCAATCACCAAACGTTCGTGAATATTAACGAAGCCACCGAAGCCGACTTCAGAAGCGACCCACCGGGTGTACACGAGGTGGGGCAAGGGATATCTGCAAATCGCGTTCTCGGTGATGCCCTGAGGGGATGCTATCGAACGCGTGAATTCATATCTCTATGGCAGCGCGTCGATTATCTCGGAGACCGCGTGATGGCGACGACGATGGCGACTGCGACTGACCCGGCCGTGCGACCTTGTCAGGATTTTCTCGAACGGCTGATGGTAGGCTACGGGCCGCGAGACTTCTCGATCCAGTTTTGGAATGCCACCACCCTCGGCCCGGAAGGCGGCCGGCCCAGCCGGTTCACGCTGGTGCTGCAGCATCAAGGGGCGGCTTCCACCAAGATGTTCATGCCCCCGGTGCAATTGTCGCTGGGCGAATCTTGCATCTACTCCGATTTCGACATCGACGGCGATTTCGAGGCGTTTTTGATCTCGTCGATCGGTGGGTCACCACGCGCGTCAACTCGTCTCCTTTGCAACCTGATCAAGTTGCGGCACGGGCGGTCACAAGTTGCCCACGGGCGGCGGAGATTACGTGGGGTGAAGCTTGGCACGAACTCACGGGGGCGGCTCATAATCAAGAACGCGATTCCAAGCCAACACGTACCACTACGGCATTTCCAACGACTTTTACGCGCTCTTCCTCGACAGAACAGCGAATGCTGTACACCACCGGCTATTTCTGACCCCGATCACGATGTAAATCCGCTGTCAGCTCGACAAGCTCGATCACGTCTGCCGCAAACTGCAGCTCAATGACCCGGCGAGCGTATGCTCGATGTTGGTTGCGGTTGGGGCGGACTCGCGATCCATGCGGCGCGAAGTACGGCGTGCGCGTGCTCGGCGTCACCGTATGCAGAACAGAGCAATGGGCCGACGAACGCATCAAAGGCAACCGGCCTCGGTGATCGGTGCCAGGTCGAGTTTCGTGATTATCGCCAGGTCAATGAGCCGGAAGCGTTCGACAAAATCTCGGCCATCGGCTGCATGGAACACATCGGCGAAGTGATGCTGCCGGTCCTGGCTCAAGCAAGCGATGCGGCTGCTCAAGCCGGGCGGGGTCTTTTGAACCACGCGATTGCCCGCGGCGGACTCATTCCGCATGGTTCGATAACTTCATCGACCGTTACGTCTTCCCGGACAGCCAACTCGAATCGATCAGCACGACGCTGCGGCTCGCGGAGAAAACCCGGCTTCGAGGTCCGCGATGTGGAATGCTTGCCGCAGTATACATCCGACGCTGAGACATTGGCTGCGACCTTATCGGGAGAATGCGGATCGAGCACGCGAACTCACCAGCCCGATCGCGTATCGCATCTGGCGGTTCTACATGTATGCCTCGATCTACGCCTTCAAAGGTGGGCCGCGCCCGATCATTATCAATCGTTGCTGTGGAAACCAACGCGAACACCGGGCGGCCTGCCGCTGACCCGCGACGATTGGTACCCGTGACGAAGGCAGCAAGCCGCAAGCGGCTAGAAGATCTTGCAGCTCTTCAGATAATCCTGCATCGCGCAACGCGGAGTTGATGAGGGGCTTGCAACCGCAGCATCGCTTCGGGCGTCGGCTTCATTTCGAGGGCGGGGGTGGCCCGCTCACGCCGATGTGACAGATCAGCTGCTCCGCACCCTTGAGGTGCTCGGCTTGCCACGACGACATCGTCCCGAGCAATCGATTGATGCGGTCGATGATTTTGAAATCGCCGCCTTCCTTGATGGGAGCCACGTCCCCAGGAACGGCGACTTTGTCGTCGAGCAATAGCCCGATGATGGCGGGTCGCTCGTTTTCCGGCTCGGCGGGTCCGAAGATCGCGACGACTTCCGGATCCTCGCGTTTCAGCAGATAGTGAATGGGGAAGCCCGCCAGCAACCCGCCATCGAAAATCAAATGTCCTTCGATGTCGCGGCCGAAAATAGGTTCCCCCACTCTTTCTTCCATTCGACTTCCGGGCCAAACCAGCGGCACCGAAATCGACATCAATACCGCCTCGACGACGGGACAATCGGGCGCTGCGATGATTGAGCACGAGCGGTTTCGCATCGGTGGTGTCGGCGACGACGACGGAAAGTTCTCGGCCGACATCGCGGGTCGCATCGTGGAATTGCTTGAGCGTCATCTTGCCGTCGAGCAGTGGCACGCGCTTGCCGAAGATCTGCGGCATCCATTCGCCGGAACAGATTCGAATCGAACAGGCCGCCGAACTCGATCAGCGCGACACACTCGTCCGCGGCCGCGGCTGCTGTTTGGGATTCTCACGCTCGCCGGCTTTGTCGAGGAACCGAGAACGCGTTCTCGTAGAGCTTGTCTTTGTTATTCGCGACGAGCCCCAGAAATCATCTCGCCAATCCGCGGTCGCCGTTCGCCCGCGCCCTTTAGAACACCATCGAGCGCCATCGACGGCCCCGCGCGCGATTTCCGCGTCTCACTGTCCTTCTTCGCCGCGGCATCGCCTGCACGACTTGTCAGGCGGCGACGCGAAGAATGAGTTGAACGTGAACGGATCGCCATCTTTTTTCCGGTACCAGCTTTTTGATAATCCCGACCAGTAAAGCCAGCAGCACCAAAGGCGGCCGCGATCGCGCCCGGCGGACGTGCCGATGAGCCGCTTGATGACGGGTCGCCGCGCTCCAGCACCTCAAGTGCGCTGGTGGTACCACGCGTGCCGCCACCACTGAAGACCAAATCAATTGTCGTGGCCATGGTTGTTCCTTGAGTGAGCTCTTTCTTGCGAAGCCGCAAGCGGCCAGGTTATCTAGCGCTTCACCCCGGCCCCGTGATTCATCGCGGCTCCTGACGCTGCGGCCTCGATGAACCCTACGATCTCCAGGAGACCGCGCGGATCGAGCGGTGACTTGCCGGTTTGAAACATCGTGACGATGTTTTTCAGCAACTCGCGATAGATAAAAGCAGTGCCGATGGGAACCGGCATCACGCCTTTGTCGGTGAAGGCCACCGCCCCAGGCACCGGCCCCAGCTGCATTCCGCGGATTGAAGCGACGCGGCCGTCCTTCCAGTGCCCCGTTGTGACCTCGGCGTTCTTTTCATAAAGACGTAGCTGACGCGGTCGCAGCCCGGCCCCCCATTAGGGTGTAAGGATTTCCACCGCGTGGATGATGCCGTAATGGAACAGGCCGGGATTACGCTCGTAATTCCGAGGCGGGGCCATACACTTCCGAACGCCCCGACGATGTTGCCGTGCTTCTTTTCCGCAACAAACTGCACGAGTTCCGGCGTACCGCAGCGATGACGAACTGAAGATCGCCACTTTCTTCTGGTTCGCCAAATCCGATGATCTTCCGCGTGATCGACGGAACAAGTAATGGCTTGTCGATAAAACGCACGGAATCCCGGCCTTTACCTCGAAGGAACGGCCGCGCGTGCAGTGGACCGTGCCTTCCTGCGATTCGATTAACTCATCCATCGACTTTGCCGATCATTTCCTCCGGGCTTCTCGACAAGCGGAATATCGAACTTCTTGATTTGCGTGACATATTCCGCGATCCGCTCGGGCATGATCTTCGATTCACCGGGACAACCAATGACGACCCTTGCGCCCATCGACCCATTGATCTTCCTTGATGCCGACGTGATTGAACCGCTTGGTGAATTCGACAACATGCAGTGTCGAAATCGAGGAGACGAGACGAATCATGGTGAACTTTCAAGAAAATGAACGAAGCTCAGTTGTAGGGTGAGCCGAGCGTAGAATTGGGCCGAGTCTTCGAGGCCCGCACCATGCGTTCAAGGTCGATGGTGGGCCTCGAAGACTCGGCCCACCCTACAACAGACGCTTCGTTTCGTTAAGAGGAACAGAAGCTTTCCTATTCATGCGTCGAACGTTCGTCGCCTTTCGCTTGGCGAAGAAGTTTTGGCCGAAAGGAAGTCATGACGGTGACGCGACGCTGTGGTGATCTTGGCCTTGATGGTGTGGCAAGGCGGATTCATTTTTACGGCGGCGGTCACGGTGCCGGTGTTGCGCGTAGCTCGAAGGCCGGCCCGAGCGCAGTACGACACAGGCCGTCACGCAATGGATGAACCTCGCGGGCACCGTGGCGATTCTCGTCATGTACGCGGATTGCTGGCTGAGCCCGGTGTCGAAAACGCTGGCCTGGGCGGCCTGGCTTGGCATGGCACGGCACCACCATCCCTTGTTGCTTTGGCTTCACGTGCGGCTCTCGCAGCAGATGGCGGTGCCAGGATTTCACACACCTCGAGTCTTGCCGGGTTCTCGCTTTGGCATCGCAGCTACTTGATGATCAATACGCTGCAATGGCTCGCGGGTATGATCTTCGTGGTGCAAATCGCTGAAGATACAGCGCGACAAGCGATTGCCGGCGATCCAAGTAGTCGCTTGCCAGATGCGTTCACGCTTCTGCGAAGCACTATCCCAGCAGCGGCGCGCGGATGCGTCGCATGTGCAGCAAGGCATCGCCAGCATTACACGAGCAGCGGCCAGATGGGACCGAAACCGGCTAAGCGGATGAGATCGAATGGCTCGCCGAGGATCGTGACCGCGAGCAGAAACTGCACGGTCGGCGACGTGAATTGCAGAAACCCGACGTCGTCATGCGCAGCTTTCAGCGTGCCGATTGCGCGAGAAACGGGAATAACGGCACCACGGTTTGACGCTGCCGCCATCAACAGCAAATCCCGTTTGGCGATCAGCAACGTGACCGAACGAAGCGGAGCCAGCCACCTGAATCCAGATCAAGTACCCGAGCGACAGCGGCGTCCAGCACGAATGATTCCACGGTCAATCCCGTGAGGGCGTCGGCAGCGACTGTCTTGCGAAGCAGTCCGTGATGCTGAACGAGAAAGCCAGCCCGATCGCCAGCCAGGGAAATCCTCCCTGCATGACCGTGAGGATCGCCACGCCCGCCGCGGCCAGAATGATGGCGACCACCTGCATTCGCCGCAGCCGCTCGCCAGGACGAACGCGCCGAGGGCATTGTTCACTAGCGGAGCGATGAAGTATCGAGACTCGCTTGCACGACGATCACGGTCGCGGCGGCGTAAATGCCGCAGGTACCAATTCACGCGATGAGCGCGACGTGATGAGCAAAGGTGCGACGAGTGCGGGCGACGGCGAGAGAGATCGGCGTAGGCGGCCCCACCCGCGAAGTAGAAACATGAGCCCGGTGAGCAGCGCGGTGGACCACACCACGTTGCGCGAGCAATTCCCACGGGGTGACGTGGTGCAAGCGCATCACCAAAGGCGTTCGAAGCTCGTCGCCTCGGCCCGGCTCGCGCCGCGCCGAGGCGCGGATCGAGCGATGCGGCCGTACGCCGACCGGATGCTCGAGCTGATGGGCGTCACCGCGCGGGCCGCCGGCTCGGTTCGGTTGCCGCTGCTCGAGCGCAGGGCGATCGCGCAGGTCGCGTTGCTGCCGGTGACCGCCGATCGCGGGCTGGCCGGGGCGTTCAACGCGCGAGGTGCTGCGGCGGGCCGTTCGCGCTCGAGCGGGAGCTGCGCGGCGAGGGTGTCGAGGTCAAATGGCTGGCCGCCGGCCGCAGAGCGCTCGACCCTGACCTTCCGCCGGTTACGACCTGATCCAGGCGTGGCGGGGCTTCAGCGAACGTCCCGACTACGCCGACGCACAGGCGATCACGCACGACGCGCCGACGGCTCTACTCGAACGAAGAGGTCGATCGGGTGGTTGTCGTCTACAACCGCTACGAGTCGCCGCTCGTCCAGGAAGTCACGGTGCAGGACCTCCTGCCGATCCCCGAGAAGGTGATCGGAGCGGCGAAGAAAGATGCCGCCGAGGCAGCCTTGCGCGGCGACTTCATCTACGAGCCCGAGCCCGGGCAGATCCTCGAGCGGCTCTTGCCCGTCTACGTCGAGACCGAGCTCTACCGCGCGCTGCTCGAGTCCGCGGCCTCCGAGCAGGGCGCGCGAATGACCGCGATGCGCAACGCCTCCAAGCAACGCCGGCGAGCTGATCGACGAGCCTGACCCTGGCGATGAACCGCGCCCGACAGGCCGAGATCACGCAGGAGATCCTCGAGGTCGTCGCCGGCGCCGACGCGTTGACCGCCTAACTAGAAGGACCGCCGGGCGCGTCCTAAACGGCTATGGCGGCGCAAACCCCGCGTCGACTATATTCCGCGAACCTGTGGCGACCGAGCAAAAGAGCGCGAGCTCGTCGGCTCCCAAGCGGACTCGCGCTCTGCGATCAGCCGTCGAATCGCACCGGTGAGCTCGGCGAGATCGAAGCGGTTCGCGCCCGCGGCTGCTGGGAGCAGGTCTGGCGCCGCTTCACGCCGCGACAAGGTTGCGATCATCAGCGGCGGCTTCATCATCTTCCTCGTTCTTCGTCGCGATCGCGGCAGGCCCGATTGCGGCACACTTCCTCGGTCACGGGCCGAACGACACTCAACCTGAGCGCCGGCCTGAGCGGCCCCTAGCGCCAGCTTCCGGTCGGCCCGTTGAGCCACGTCCCGTGCTCGGGCTTCGCGGTGCCGCCGAGCGGCTGCGTGGGCCACCCTCGGGGACCCAGCTCTACATCCTCGGCGCCGACGGGCAGCTCGGCAACGACGAGTTCCTGCGCGCTGCTCTACGGCGGCGCGGGTTTCGCTTCGAGGTCGCCGATCCTGTCGACGATCAGGATCCATGCTCGATCGGCATCGCTCCTCGGCGCGATGGCCGGCTACTACCGCGGCTCGGATCGACACCGTCGATCTCCCGCGTGATCGAGCTGACGATGGTCGTTCCCGGCGCTCGCTCTTCATCATCGCTCTGCAGCCGCGACGGTCGGGGCCGCGGTTGAACCACATCACCTTCGGCGGACTCTTCGCCCAGGGGTGGTCACGCTCGTGCTCGATCTTCAGCGCTCCTCGGCTGGTTCTATCCCGGCGCGGATCATGCGCGCGCCGGGTGCTCTCGCTGCGCGAGAAGGAGTTCGTCGAGGCCGCGCGCATGATCGGCGCCAGCGACTGCCCGGATCATGCGCTCGCATCGCTCATGCCGCACCTCGTCGCGCCGATCGATCGTCTACTCCGACCCTGTCGATGGCGTCGTTCATCTATCCTCGGGAAGCGAGCCTCTCCTTCCTCGGCGTGGGGATCGACTCGCGCGTTCGCGAGCTGGGGCAACCTGCTCTCGACGGGGCCGGATTACTACCTGACCCAGCCGTGGCTGATGGTCTGGCCGGGCCTGGCCATCCTGTTCACGACCCTCGCCTTTCAACCTCCTTGGCGACGGGCTCCGCGACGCGTTCGACCCACGCTCAGCTCGCTGAGAGACGCAGTCGTCGTCGAGCCCGGAACCGAGGTTAAGGCGGCCGCTGCGGGCAAAGCCCCGCACGGCCTCGAGACAGCGCCGCCGAGTCGGCACCTTCGGACCCGCGCTCAGCTCGCTGAGAAACGCAGTCGTCGAGCGGAACCGGGTTCAAGGCGGCGGCCGCACGGGCAAAGCCCGCACGGCCTCGAGACGGCGCCGCCGAGTCGGCGCCTTCGGACCCGCGCTCCGCGCGCTGAAACCCGGTCGACGAGCGGCAGCGGGATGACGCGGCCGCCCGGGCGAAGCCCGCGGCCTCAGGCAGCGCCGCCGAGTCGGCGCCTTCGGATCCGTGCTCAGGGCGCTGAAAACCTTTCCGCGCGCTAACCAAACCCGGGCCCGGACGTCAAAGAAATCGTGCAGATCTTTAGCGGCCGGTCTATTGTCCCGGCCTGTTTACGGCGGAAAGGAGTCAGATGTATAAGCGACTAACGCTCTCGTTCGCCATGCTGGCGGTGGGAGCGGCGATGTTGGCGGCTTCAGGCATCGCGAGCACCGGGAGCGCTCACAAGCAGAGCGCGTCTTCCGGCTCGGTTGCCAAAAGGGTGGCATTCTCAAGGCTTCCCTGACTGTCGGCATCGAAAACATCGATCCGCAGCGCTCGTACTACGTCCAGAGTCACAGTACGAATGGCTGACGCAGCGGCCGCTGCTCAACTTCGCCCACGCGGAGGGCGCTCGCGGCTATCGCCTCCTCAACGAAGGTGCAAAGAGCTACACCGTCTCGAGGGACGGGCGTACGTACACCTTCCACATTCGAGCGGGCATGCGGTTCAGCAACGGCCAGCCGGTCACGGCGGCGAACTACAAGCACGCGCTCATGCGCATTCTCAATCCGGCCGTGGGCTCGCCGATCGCTTCGTTCCTGACCGACCCGTCCTCGGCGTAAACATCGTCGGCGCGATTGCGTACAACACGACCGGCAAGGGCTCGGTCGGTGGTATCCGGACGACGGGCAAGTACACCCTCATCATCAAGCTCGATCAAGGCGAACGCTCTGCTTCCGACCCTGATCGCGATGATCGCAGACGGGTGCCGACGCCGCTCAGCTGCCCGATGAAGCCGATCACCTCGCCGAAGCAGCGTGGTCCGTCGGCAGGTGCCTGCTACGTCTCGAGCTATACGCCCGACCGGTCGATCTCGGTCCGGATCGGAACAAGTTCTACAAGCCGCTCGGGGCTGTGCCCTATCCGGCACAACCTGAACGGGTATCGATTACACGATCGGCGCCCAGCAGGACCAGGCTCTGCTGCTCGTGAAGAAGGGTCAGCTCGACTGGCCGGCTGACGGTCTCCCGCCGAGCGCTTGGGGGCCCGCTGTTCGCGCAGTACGGCACCAAGGGTCGTGCCCGGGCGTTCGCCTCGTCGATCGTCGACTACGCAGGGTCATGAACACCTCGAAGGGCGTCTTCACGAATCTGAGCGCCCGCAAGGCGGTTGAAGTACGGCATCAACCGCAAGTCGGTCGTCAAGATCCGCGGCCCGCGGGCCGGCTTCCGCAGTGCTCGATGCTGACGCCTGCGATCCCCGGCTACAAGAAATGCAACTTGTACCCGCTGAACAAGCAGGATCATGCGCAAGGCGAGGTCTTTGGCTAGTGGCCACACGGGCCACATCAACTACTGGTACTACGGCTCGACGCCACGAGCACGCTGGTCAAGCGGCTGGTGTTCATCAGCTCAACGCCATCGGCTTCACCAACATCGACTACGAAGCCCATTCGCAGAGCGGTCTCTTCACGGCGCTCGGGGAAGAAGGGCAACGACTACGACTTCGCGACTCGTCGGCTGGTCAGGCGGACTTCCCGGATCCGTACGACTACATCAACAAGCTGCTCTGCGGGTCAGCACGATCCAGGACGTGCAGAACAACAACGCGTGCCTACTTCAACAACACGACGGCTGACACACGCTGATGAACAACGCCGCGCAAGCTGCGCGCGCGACGAGCGCTACACGGCGTACGGCAACCTCGACAACCATGATCAGAACGACGTGCGCCCCGATCGGCTCCGCATCGACAACCGCAACGACCGCGACTTCTTCTCTGGCGCGTGTCGACACCAACGTCGATCGTCCACGTCGCCCATCTACGAGAGATCGACCTCGGGCAGGCATCGCTCTGAAGTAAGCAGAGTCTTTTGCCGAAGATGCAATGACAGCAGGGCGCCGATCCGACATCTGGATCGGCGCCCTGCGTTGTCATAAGCTCTTCGTCCACGGTGGGTGGTGCAGATGCTCCGGTACCTGATCAGGCGAGTCCTCTGGGCAGCCGTCCTGTTCGTCGTCGTCACGCTCGTGACGTACGTGATCTTCTTCCTAGTGCCGAACGACCTCGCCGCGAAAGTGGCCGGCCAGGGTTCGAGCCAGGAGCAGCGCGCACGGGCGATCCACCACCTCGGGCTCGACCGTCCCGTCTACGTGCAGTACGGCAAGTTCATGTGGCAGCTGATCAAGCCTGTGCCCGTGCGCGTCGGCGGCGTGCCCGTGTTCGTCCGGCCGAATGGAAACCTGGGGTACTCCTACGTCCGCGCGAGCTCGGTCAACAGCCTGGTCAAGTCAGCGGCGCCGGTGACGGGCTCGCTCGTCCTTCGGCGGCGTCGATCGTCTGGCTGCTGATGGCGCTGCCGGATCGGGATCCTTTCCGCGCTGCGGCCCCGCTCGGTCTTAGACAGGACGTCGATGACGTTCGTCCTGATCGGGATCTCCGCTCACCCCGATCTGGATCGGGCTGATCTTCGCCTACATCTTCGGGTTCAGGCTCGGCTGGTTCCCGATCTCCGGACTACTGCGACTTCTTCAACGCCGCGGGCGGACTGCGGCGGGCCGGCCCAGTGGGCGTACCACCTGTTCCTACCTTGGCTCACCTACGCGATCCTCTTCGCAGCGCTCTACGCGCGGATGGTCCGTGCGAACGTGATGGAGGCGCTGACCGAGGACTACGTGCGCACGGCGCGCGCGAAGGGCGCGCCGGAGTCGCGCGTCCTGCGCTCGCACGTCCTCCGCAACGCGCTGCTCGCCGGTCGTGACGATGCTCGGGATGGACATCGGCATCGGGCTCGGCGGTGCGATCTTCACGGAGACGATCTACAGCCTCCCTGGGCTCGGAAAGCTGCTCATACGAGCGATCGGCGAGACGCGACCTGCCGATCGTCATGGGCGTTGTCGTCTTCGCTACCTTCGCGATCATCGTCTTCAACCTGCTGATCGACCTTCTCTACGCCTGGATCGATCCGAGGATCCGGCTGAGCTGATGGCGACTCGCGCGGCACCGGAGGGGGTCTAATGGCTCTCCTCGAAGTCAAGCGATCTGAAGACGTACTTTCAGACGGACGACGGGATCGTCAAGGCTGTCGACGGGGTCAGCTTCAGCGTCGAGAAGGGCCAAGACGCTCGGCATCGTGGGCGAGTCCGGCTCCGGCAAGAGCGTCACCTGCCTGACGATCATGGGCCTCAACGCGAAAGAAGAACACGATCACGAGCGGGGAGGCCCTCTTCAACGGCGAGAACCTGCTGACGGCGGGCTCGCGTCGGCTGCGGGAGATCCGCGGGAACGACATCGCGATGATCTTCAGGACCCGATGACGTCGCTGAACCCGGTGCACTCGATCGGCGCTCAGCTCGTCGAGGCGGTTCAGCTCCACCACGACGTCTCGAAGAAGGTCGCGCGCGCTCGCGCGGTCGAGCTCCTGAAGGCCGTCGGCATCCCACGCGCCGAGCGGCGGATGGACGACTATCCCCACCAGTTCTCCGGCGGCATGCGGCAGCGCGTGATGATCGCGATGGCGCTCGTCAACGACCCCGATCTCCTGATCGCCGACGAGCCGACGACCGCGCTCGACGTGACCACGCAGGCGCAGATCATGACCTTGATCAAGCGCCTGCAGGACGATTTCGGGAGCGCGATCATCATCGATCACGCACGACCTGGGCGTGGTCGCCGAGGCGGCCGACGACGTCGCTCGTCATGTACGCGGCGCTGAGGTCGCCGAGCAGGCGCCGGTCGAGAAGCTCTTCAACCGGCCGTTCCACCCCTACACCTGGGGCCTGCTCGGCTCGCTCCACGTCTCGACATCGAGGTCGAGCGACTCGTGCAGATTCCGGGCAGCCGCCGTCGCTCCTGCGGCCGCCGAGTGGCTGCCGCTTCCACCCGCGCTGTCCCTACGTGATGGATAAGTGCAAGCAGATCGATCCTGCCCTGGTGCCCATCTCTGACGACACGGAGCACCTGCAGGCGTGTCACCTGGACGAGGAGACCAAGGACCGAGAGGCCAAGAAGCTGCTCGAATCGACCGATGGCCCAGGCCAGCTAGGCGGTCGGTGATCGGGGAGTAATGGCCGAGGACCTGCTCGTAGTCGAAGACGTCAAGAAGCACTTCCCCGTCACCCGCGGGATCATCTTCCAGAAGCAGGTCGGAGCCGTGAAGGCGGTCGACGGCGTCAGCTTCACGCGTCAAGTCGGGAGAGACGCTGGGGATCGTCGGCGAGTCCGGGTGCGGGAAGTCGACGCTCGCCCGCTGCATCATGCGTCTGTTCGATACGACCGACGGGCAGATCATCTTCGACGGCCGCGACATCACCAAGCTCTCGCGCGCGAACATGAGGCCGATCCGGCGCGAGATGATGATGATCTTCCAGGATCCCTATGCGTCGCTGAACCCGCGCAAGCGCGTCGGCCAGATCGTCGGCGAGGCGCTCGAGATGCACAAGCTCGGGTCGGCCACGGAAACCAAGCGGCGGGTGCAGGAGTTGCTCGAGGTGGTCGGGCTCAACCCCGAGCACTACAACCGCTTCCCGCACGAGTTCTCCGGCGGCCAGCGCCAGCGGATCGGCGTCGCCCGCGCGCTCGCGATCAACCCGAAGCTGATCGTCTGCGACGAGCCCGTCTCGGCGCTCGACGTCTCGGTCCAGGCGCAGATCCTCAACCTGCTCGAGGACCTGCAGCAGGACTTCGGACTGACCTACATCTTCATCGCGCACGATCTGAACGTCGTCCGCCACATCTCCGACCGCGTTCTCGTCATGTATCTCGGCAAGGTCGTCGAGCTGGCGCCGCAAGCTCGAGGCTCTACGAGCAGCCGAAGCACCCTTACACGGGCGCGCTGCTCTCGGCGGTGCCGATTGCCGATCCCGAGCGCGGCCGGGCGCGCCAGCCGATCGTCCTCGAGGGCGACGTGCCGAGCCCGCTGAATCCCCCGAGCGCGTGCAACTTCCATCCGCGCTGCCCTCGCTTCAGGCAGGGCACTGCGACGTGGTCGACCCGCCGCTCTATCCGTTTGGGGACGGCCACGTCGCCGCTTGCCACTACCCGCTCGAGCGCTGGCCGCTGAGCGCGGACGAGTTCAGGAAGCCGGCTGCGGGCCACCCGCCGGCTGAAGCCTCGGCTAGTTTCGTAGGGCGCTAAATGTGGATTCCGGCGTTGCGCCGGTTCGCTCTGCTGGTCCTCGCCGTCGGGGGCGGGACCGTTGTGGTCTCGATCGTGTTCGGGCTACTGCTCGGCGCTTCGCTGCCGCGCTCGATCGCGCTCGGTTACTACCTGGTTGGATCCCTTCTGCTCCTGGCGGGCTTCTTCTTCGGCAATCGCGGGCCGGCCCGGCCTCGCGGCGACGCCGACCAAGGCGACTTTTTTATGCGCCCGCGCGGGCGTCGCGTTCGCTGGGCCACGCGGGAGGAGCACGAAGAGGCGATCAACTCGTCGGCGCTCTTCGTCGTGCTCGGCCTGCTCCTCATCTTTCTGGGCCTCTTGTCCGATAATCGGCATGCGCTGTTTTAACCGACTTCAAGAGGGACTCTAAGACTCTGCCAAGAATTCGCCCGAAAGTGCCTAACCGCTGTCGGTAGTTTTCGTCACACTCAATAATGGTGAGAGCACGTTCTCAAGAATGTGAACGCATGTGCGCGTCGATCTCGGCCGCGCTCGACGGCAGAATTGTCCGAGTTCGAATCGCTGCTCCTGCGCGCGCACCTCGACGGGTGCGATACGTGCAGGGAGTTCGAGGTTTCCGCCCAGCTCTCCACCACCGCGTTACGTGCGGCTCCACTCGAGCAGCTGACCCGGCCGCTCGCGCTTCCGTCCAAGCGGAGGCGCGCTGTCGGGTTGCGGGTGCCCAGCGCGGCCGCCGCCGCGGTCTTGATGGTGGCCTTCGGCGGTGTGTTCGAATCGCTTCAGGGCGGCCCCGCCAAGCCGTCGTCGGTCGCGTTCGACAACCGCGCGGACGCCCAGGCGATCGCGAAACGCCAGCAGCAGGCGAACTTCCAGCAGCTGCTGATCAGGCGCGCCCTGTTCGAGTCGAACCAGATTCCGCGGCACCCGGGATTCCAGCCCTGAGCGCAGCCTTCGGGCGTAACGCTTTCATCTGCAGCGTTACGGATATCTTGAAGTCTCGTGATGCCACTCTCTCATCACCTCGTACGTCTGAAGCCTGGATCACGCCGACCGGGTGTCGGCCATGCTGAAGGCCTACGACGCGTCAACCTTGCCTACCCGACCTGGTCTGCTGCGTCGCGCATGGGTCCGGTTCCGAGGTGGCGCCGCAAACGGGGTTGAAACGAGCGAGCCGGCAAAGTCGCCCCCGCCTCCAGTCGGCATCGCGAGCGATGGTGAAGTGGCGCGGAGGCCCCCGAGCGTGAGCGTCGGCGAAGCCAACGGCCGGGTCAAAACGGCCGAGCCGGCAAACCCGCCCCGGCCTCCAGTCGGCATCGCAAGCGATGCCGAAGGCGTTGGGCAAACTGCAGGCGCTGGTGGGGCGCCTCCGAGGTCGCCCGTTTCCGATCCTCGAGGAGACGCATGCCTGAACAGAACCGTCGGCAAGGTGATCGAGATCAGAGGCGTCGTCATCGACGCCGCTTTCACCGACAACCTGCCTGAAATCAACACGGCCCTGGAGATCGCGATGCCGTCCGACGACGGCTCGGATCGCGTGTTGATCGCCGAGGTGCAGCAGCATCTGGGCGACGACCGGGTCCGTGCGGTCGCGATGGACTCGACGGACGGGATCCCGCGCGGGATCGACGTGATCGACACCGGCGCGCCGATCTCGGTGCCGGTGGGCGAAGCCGACGCTCGGCCGCATCTTCAACGTCCTCGGCGAGCCGATCGACTCGGACGAGCCGGTCGAGGCCGGCGAGCGGTGGCCGATCCACCGAGACCCGCCGACGCTTCGAGGATCTCCAGCCGACGACCGAGGTTTTCGAGACCGGCCTGAAGGTGGTCGACCTGATCGCGCCGTTCATCAGGGGCGGCAAGGTCGGGCTCTTCGGCGGCGCCGGACTCGGCAAGACGGTTCTGATCCAGGAGCTGATCCGCAGCGTCGCGCGCGAGCACCGGGGCATCTCGGTCTTCGCCGGCGTCGGCGAGCGGACCCGCGAGGGCAACGACCTCTACCTCGAGATGCAGGAGTCCGGCGTCCTCGACAGGACACGGCGCTCGTCTTCGGCCAGATGAACGAGCCGCCCGGCGCGCGCCTCCGGGTCGGCCTGACCGGGCTGACGATGGCGGAGTACTTCCGCGACCAGGGCGGCGACGTGCTGCTCTTCATCGACAACATCTTCCGCTTCGTCCAGGCGGGTTCCGAGGTTTCGGCGCTGCTCGGGCGGATGCCGAGTGCGGTCGGCTACCAGCCGACGCTCGCGACCGAGATGGGTCAGCTCCAGGAGCGCATCACCTCGACGCGGGCCGGCTCGATCACGTCGGTGCAGGCGATCTACGTGCCTGCAGACGACCTCACCGACCCGGCGCCGGCCAACACCTTCGCTCACCTCGACGCGTTCATCACGCTCGACCGGTCGATCTCGGAGAAGGGCATCTATCCGGCCATCGATCCACTCGGTTCGAGCTCTCGCGCGCTCGCGCCCGGGATCGTCTCCGCCGAGCACTACGAGACGACCACGAGGGTCCAGGAGGTGCTCCAGCGCTACAAGGAGCTGCAGGACATCATCGCGATCCTCGGCATCGACGAGCTCTCGGACGAGGACCGGCTCGTCGTCCAGCGAGCGCGAAAGATCGAGCGCTTCCTCTCGCAGCCGATGTACGTCGCCGAGGTGTTCACGGGCCAGCCGGGCAGGTACGTCAAGCTCGAGGACACGATCCGCGGCTTCACCGAGATCCTCGACGGCAAGCACGACGAGCTGCCGGAGCAGGCCTTCTACATGGTCGGCACGATCGAGGACGCCGTGGCGAAGGCGCGCGAGCAGGGTGGCGAGCCGGAGCAGGCGGCCGAGGTCGAGGAAGCGCAAGCCGAAGAGGAATCCAAGGAAGCCGAAGAGACCGAAGCGGTCCCCGCGTAGCTCGTTAAGTGGCAAACGAACGCCACACGTTCTCGCTCTCGTTGACGACGCCCGACGGGCCGGTCTTCGACGACGAGGCCGAGATGGTGATCGTCCCGGGCGCAGCCGGAGAGATCGGCGTGCTCGCGCGGCACGCCCCGCTGATTGCGCTGCTCCAGGCCGGCTCGACCCGCGCGTGTACACGAACCGGGAGGCGGAGGAAGTGCAGGAGTTCGCCACGGGTCCCGGCTTCTTCACGGTCGAGCAGGACCGCGCCCTGGCGCTCGTCGACACGGCCGTCAACGTCCGCGAGATCGACCCGGCGGCCGCCCAGGAGCAGCTCGAGGAGGCGAAGGCGGAGCTCGAACGCGTCGAGCGCGGCGAGTCGGAGGCAGATCGCTGGCAGCTCGAGCAGCGGATCAAGGCCGCCGAGAACCAGCTGGCCGCTTCCGGGCGGACCTGATGCAGGCGTTTGCCCCCGGCATCTACCCGCGCTCCGGAGCGGCTCGTCCAGGCGACGCGAGACCTCGACCGGGGGCGCACTTCGCAGGAGGCCGTCGACGAGCAGGTCGAACGCGACCTCGCCGAGCTCGTCTCGGTTCAGCAGCAGGCGGGCCTCGACCTGCTGACCGACGGGATGCTGCGCTGGCAGGACCTCTTCCGGCCGATGCTCGAGGCGACCGAGGGTCTGGAGACCGGCGCGCTGACGCGCTTCCTCGACACGAACACCTTCTATCGCGCGCCGCACGCGACGACCGCGACGCCGAAGCTCCCGCCCCGCTCGGCGAGCGTGACATCGCTCCCTTGCCAGGCCCTCGCCTGGTGACGCTGCCGTCGCCTTTCGCGCTCTCGCAGGGCATGCGGAGTTCCGGCTCTGACGATCGCCGAGGACGTCCTCAAGCCTGCGCTGGACGGGGTCGACGCCGACCTCGTCGTGCTGGCCGAGCCCTTCTTCGGCCGCGCGGAAGACGCCGCGCCGAGCGACCTTGAAGAGCCGCTTGCCGCCCTTTCAGGCGGCCCGAGGCTCGCCTTGCAGCTGACGTTCTGCGACGCTCGTAAGCCGCTCGAGCAGGGCCTCGGGCGAGCTGCCTGTCGATGCGATCGGGATCGACTTCTACGGGACGCACCTCTCCGGACGTCCCGAAGGGCTTCGACAAGCTCCTGCTGGCGGGCGTCATCGATGCCCGCAGCTCAACGCTCGAGGATTCGCGGGAGCTCGCTTCGCTTCGCCGAGCGGCTGCACAACGAGCGCGAGGTCGAGCAGGTCGCGCTCGTCCCCAACGGCGATCTCCAGTTCGTCTCCGAGCGGATCGCGCGCGAGAAGCTGCTTCGACTCGGCGCGGCCAAGACGGCTACCGTGGAGGCGGCCGCATGACAGCTCTTCACTTGCTTCGTTACGACTTGCAATTCCACGACCCGGGTTCAGCGGCCGTGCCGCGCAGGTCGGCACGGCCTCTTAATCGGCATCGCGAGCGACGCCTCGGATGAAACTGTTGACGCACGAGATCGGATCGCTGGCCAAGCCGCCGTGGCTCGTCAAGACCTCCGCCGGCACGCCGCTGGACGGGAGCGACGTCGAGCACGCCCGCGTCTGGGGCGAGAAGCTGGGCGTCGACGGCTACGAGGAGCTCGTCGAGATCCTGGAGCGCGGCAATCCCGACAAGACCGAGCTCGGCCGCTGGGCGAGCCGCTACGCGCTCCGTCTGCTCGAGAGCGCCGGGATCGAGGTCGTCTACGACGGTGAGCAGCAACGCACCGAGATGTACGCCTGGGCCGTCGACCACTCGGATGGCTTCGAGCCGCGCGGCACCGTGCGGAGCTTCGACAACAAGTACTACTCGAAGTCGGCCGTGACCGCGGAGCCGTCGCTGCGCGAGCCGTACCACAACGACGAGTTCGCGTTCCTCCAGTCGGTGCGCGAACCATGACCTGAAGATCCCGGTCACCGGCGCCTACACGATCGCCGTCTGGTCGTACGACGAGCACTTCGGGCCCCAGAGCGGGCGCATCGGCGCCGGCCATGGCCGCAACGAAGAGCTCGCGGCCCGCAGGGAGTTCGCGAACGACCTGGCCCGGAACGTGATCAGGCCGAACCTCGAGTCGTTGATCGAGCTCGGGGCCAAGTGGATCCAGATCGACGAGCCGGGTGCGTCGACCGAGGCGGACGAGCTCGACATCTTCGTCGAGAGCTTCAACGAGAGCGTCGAGGGGCTCGACTGCTTCTTCTCGACCCACCTCTGCTTCTCGGACTACGACCTCTTCTTCCCGGCAATCGAGCAGATGCACGGCTGCAAGCAGTTCTGCGTCGGGTTCGCCAACTACGACAGCCGAGAGCTCGGCACGTCAGGGTCCGACCGGCCGGGCTACGAGGTGATCTCGAAGTTCCGCGACCTGCCGTACGAGCCGATCCTGGGCCTCGGCGTGCTCGACATCCACACTGACTTCGTCGAGTCGCCCGAGCTCGTTCGCGACCGAATTCTCTATGCGACAGAGGTCTTCGGGGATCCCGAGCGAATCCACGTTTGTCCCGACTGCGGTCTCCGGACCCGCAGCTGGGAGGTGGCGTACGAGAAGCTCAGGAACATGGTCGAAGGAACGAAACTCGCCGAGGAGGCGCTCTCAACGGCAGGAGCGACCACCTAGCCGAAGCCGTGGTTATCCTGCGGCAGCGGTGGGCGCCTTCGGGGCGCCTTTGCATATCTGAACACCAATGAGAACGACGCTGAAAAGAGGAATCGGGCGCGGGGCGGACCTGAATGGCAACGGCCACGCGGTTCTGCCTCCCGGCGTGCAGAAGCCGATCGCGCTCTACCGGCAGCCCCGCGGGGAGGCCGGAGCATCGGCCGGCGACTGGCCGGTTTCTTCTTCTGGCTCCTCGTGCTCGTGGCGATGGTCGCGGGCGGGGCAGCAGGTGGCCTCTACCTCTACGGGCACGACTTCGCATCCGCGACGGCGCCGCACTCAAAGGCGCTGAAACGCGCCGCGAAGCGGCTCGACTACGCCGCTCCCGGCAAGCCCGCGATCGCGCTGGTCCTCGGGACCGACCACCGCTACATCGACGGCAAGGCTCCGGGCCGCTCGGACACGATGATGCTGATCCGGACCGACCCGGCGACCCATAGCGTTACGTTGCTCTCGTTCCCGCGCGACATGAGGGTGGAGATCCACTGCCCGGGGCGCGCCTACTGGTACGACAAGATCAATGCCGCCTATCCGACCTGCGGCCCCTTGGGGTCGCTCGAGACGATCAAGCGCGCTGACGAACGTCCCGATCAACTACCTGATCAGCGTCAACTTCCTTGGCTTCATCCAGGTCGTCGACAAGCTCGGAGGCGTCTACATGGACGTCGACCGGCGCTACTTCAATAATCACCGAGGGCCCACCGGCTACGCCGGGATCAACCTGGAGGCCGGCTACCAGAGGCTGAGCGGCAAGCAGGCCCTCGACTTCGTCCGTTACAGGCACACGGACTCGGATCTCTTCCGCGTCATTCGCCAGCAGGAGTTCGTCCGCGCCGCCAAGGAGCAGCTCTCCCGCTATTCGAAGTTCCATGTCGCGAGCCTGCTCGGCGCGATCAAGAAGAACGTCGAGGTCGGCCGCGCCGGCGGGAGCGGCGTCGACCTCTCGACGATGCTGAACTACGCGCTCTTCTTCCACGGCCTTCCGGGCGGGCACTTCGTCCAGGTCAAGATCCAGGGCCTCGAGGGACAGAGCGACCTGACGACCGCGACGCAGAACGTCACCGAACGCGGTTCAGCAGTTCATGAATCCCGATCCGGAAGCGCCGCAGAAAGGCAAACGCCGCGGCCCTGAAGGAGAAGTACAGGCCGAAGACCCATGGGATCAACCCGAAGTCGATCTTCGTCACCGTCCTGAACGGGAACGGCGTCAACGGTTCGGCAGGTGTTGCCGGGTCGCAGCTGAAGTGACCGCGGCTACCAGGTCCCGCAGCCTCCGGACCGGTTGACGGCGAACGCGCCGGGCGGCTGGAACTACCCGGTGACGAGGATCTACTACGACACCGGCGAGTCACGGTCTAAAGCCGCGGCGAAGCAGGTCGCCAAGCTGTTCGGCGACGCCTCGGACCGAGGCCGATGACGCCGAGGCTCACCCCATTCGCCAACGGAGCCATGCTCGTGGTCGTCGTCGGCAGGCCGTTCACCGGAACTCTGATCGGGTCGAGCCCTTCTGCACCGCCGCCTAAGCACCAGCCGCCGCGCACGACCCACGATCCGGGCGCGACGCTGTCCCTGATGCGTGCGATCCGGCGCAAGCTGCCGTTCCGCGTCGAGTACCCGACCATGATCGAGAGCAACTCCCGCGTCGACCCGGAGCCGCCGAACCCTCGCGTCTACACGGTCCAGGGGCACAAGATGGTGCGATTGGTCTTCACGACCGGAGTCGACGGCCAGTACTGGGGCATTCAGGAGATGAAATGGGGCGGGGCGCCGGCGCTCTCGGAGAAGAACTTCATCCGCCACTTCGGCCACCGCACCTTCGAGTTCTTCTACTCCGGCTCGAACCTGCACATGGTCGTGCTGAAGGAGAACGGCGCCACCTACTGGGTCGTGAACACGCTCGATGACGCGCTTTCACCGGAGACGATGATCTCGATCGCGCGCGGGCTTCGACCTCTAAGGTGACGCGGATGGACACGCTACGCGTCCAGTTTGGCTGGAGAATTCCGGTCGGAGTTCATCTCGCTGTCCAACGAACCGCTCGCGAGGTTGTCCACTGAGCGCGCGGGACAAAGAGCCGATCGCGATCTTCGGCGCCGGTTACGTCGGGTTGGTTACCGGCGCCTGCTTCGCCGACCTGGGGCACGACGTCGCCATCCGCGACATCGTCCCGGAGAAGATCGAGGCGCTGCGCCGAGGCGAGGTCCCGATCTACGAGCCGGGACTCGAGGATTTGCTCAACCGCAACTCGGAGCGTTTGCGCTACACGCTCGACGTCCGCGATGCGCTCGAGAGTGCCAAGTTCGTCTACATCTGCGTTGACACTCCACCGCTCTACTCCGGCGACGCCGACCTATCCCGCGTTTGGACGGTCGTCGACGAACTGCCCGCTGACACGCGCGCGACGATCGTCATGAAGTCGACTGTTCCCGTGGGTACCGGCGAGAAGGTGCGGGCGGCCCTCGACGCGCGTGGGCTCGCGAACGTCGGCTATGTCTCGAATCCTGAGTTCACCGCCGAGGGCAGTGCCGTCCGCGACTTCACGGAGCCCGACCGCATCGTCATTGGCGCGAGCAACGAGACGGATGGAGACGCAGTCGAGGCGCTGCATGCGGGAATCGATGCCCCGGTCGTTCGCTCCGACGTCAACTCGGCCGAGATGATCAAGCTTGCCGCGAACGCTTTTCTGATGACTCGCGTCTCGTTCGTCAACGAGATCGCGAACGTGTGTGAGCTCGTTGGCGCCGACGTTCAGAGCGTCGCCGAAGGCGTCGGACTGGACCACCGGCTTGGCCCACACTTCCTTCGCGCCGGGCTTGGCTATGGCGGTTCTTGTTTTCCGAAAGATTCACTGGCCCTGAAGCAGCTCGCGGCCAACTCGGGCTACCACTTCCAGCTACTCACGGCCGTGATCGAGGTAAACGAGCTGCAGAAGCGTCGCGTGATCCAAAAGCTTCTGAAGCACCTAGGCGAGCTGCGCGGGAAGAAGGTCGCTCTTCTAGGCCTCGCCTTCAAGCCGAATACGGACGACACACGTGAGGCGCCGTCGCTCGTGCTCGCGTCGCGCCTCCTCGCGGAAGGCGTGGAGGTTCGCGCCTGGGACCCGATCGCCCGGCCCGAGCTGCACGGCGCGACGATCTACGAGTCACCGCTCGACGCGGTGAGGGGCGCCGACGCAGCGGTGATCGTCACTGAGTGGCCCCAGCTGAAGGGGCTTGCGACGGACGAGGTACGCGCGGCGATGCGACACCCACTGATCATCGACGGACGAAATCTCCTCGATCCACAGGCAGTGCGCGCCGCAGGCTTTGCGTACGAAGGGATTGGCCGAGCTGTTTCGCCGCTCGACGTCCTCCCAGAAACGCCTGAACGCGACACAGAACTCGCGGAATAGTGGAAGCGATCATCCTGGCGGGCGGCAAGGCCGAGCGTCTCGGCGACGTCGCAGGCGGCTTGCCGAAGCCGCTCGTCCCGGTCGCGGGACGCCCGCTGGCGGCCTGGCAGATCGGCTTGCTCGGACGCGCCGGAGTCGAGCGCGTGATCGTCAGCTGCGGCGCCGGCGCCGGCGAGCAGTTCGCGGCCGCGCTCGGCGGCCTGGGCGTGGAGATCGCGATCGCGGAGGAGCCTGAGCGGCTCGGCCGCGGCGGAGGCATCCGCTTCGCGGCGAACGAGCGCCAGGAGAGCGGCGACGTCCTCGCGCTGAACGGGGACGAGCTGGTCGACATCGATTTCCCAAGCCTGCTCGCGACCCACCGTGCCAACGGCGCCGCGGCGACGATCACCGTCGCACGCCCGAAGTCGCCGTTCGGGGTCGTCGGAGCTCGACGACGGCCGGGTCACTGGCTTCGCGGAGGGCGGGACGATCGAGTGCTGGGTCAGTTGCGGCGTCTACGTCCTCGGCGAGGACGCGCTCGCTCGTTTCCCGGAGCGCGGCGACCACGAGACGACAGCGTTCCCCGAGCTCGCTGCCGAAGGGAAGCTCGGCGCCTTTCGCCACGAGGGACTCTGGCTGACGATCAACACCCCACGGACCTGCGCCAGGCCGATGGAGTACGTCGGCGCGCATCCTGAATGGCTACAGGCCTGAGGCGCCGCTTGCGGTGCCTCGCTCAGGACGTGCGGGCTGTGCCCGTGCGTCCGTCTGCCGTGACGGGTAGATGCTGTCCGAGCCCGCCAAAAACAGAAGGCATAGGATCGCCTTACCGTGGAGAGGCCGTTGTCCTCGCCTAATCTCGAGGGGCTCGATCGCTTCTCCTTCCAGCCCGACCGGGTCGAGAAGCCGTGGGGCTACGAGCTGATCTGGGCGAAAGCCGAGGGCTACGCGGGCAAGGTGCTCTTCGTCCGCGCCGGGCAGGCGCTCAGCCTCCAGTTCCATCGCGAGAAGGATGAAAGCTGGTACGTGCTCGAGGGCCGCGCCGAGGTGCAACTCGGTGAAGTCGGGCGAGGCGGTGCTGAAGACGGAGATCGTCGGCCCTGGCACTGCTTTCCGCTTCCGGCCGGGCACCGTCCACCGCGTGCGCGCCGTCGAGGACACGACCATCCTCGAGGTCTCCACGCCTCAGCTCGAAGACATCGTCCGGCTCGAGGACGAGTACGGGCGCGAGGGCACGACACAACCTTGACACTGCTCTGTTAAGGTTCACGGCCGAATGGAGTCGCTCGACCGTCGGCCAGGCCGCCGCGCGCACCGGGTGGTCGCCCAGGATGCTCCGCTACCTCGAGCGCGCGGGTCTCGTGATCCCGGCTCGCAGCGCGAGCGGTTACCGGCAGTACGGCTTGCTCGAGCTCAACCAGCTGCGTTCCCTCGGCGAGCTTCGCCGCCGCTTCGGCGTCGGGATCGACGAGCTCGCGTTCACGGTACGGTTGCAGCAGGAGCCGGCCTTCCAGGCCGCCGTCGAGACGTGGCTCGCCGGGACACAGCTCTCTGCCCTCGACTGGGAGCAGCGCAAGCACGAACGCCTGCTCGCCGCCTAGTGATCTAGATCACACGAAAGGATTGAATGGCCACCACCAAGCGTCATGACGTAAAGACCTGTCGCTCGCGCCCGAGGGCGTGCGCAGGATCGCCTGGGCCGACCGGCACATGCCGGTGCTCGCGGCGATCCGCGACCGCTTCGAGGCCGAGCAGCCGCTCGCCGGCTACCGGATCGCGGCCTGCCTGCACGTGACGACGCGAGACCGCGAACCTGATGCGGACGCTGAAGGCCGGCGGCGCCGACATCGTGCTCTGCGCCTCGAACCCGCTCTCGACCCAGGACGACGTCGCCGCCGCTCTCGTCGAGGAGTTCGACGTCTCGGTCTTCGCGATCAAGGGCGAGGACAACGACACCTACTACCGCCACATCGAGGCGGCCGTCGACCACAAGCCGCAGCTGACGATGGACGACGGCGCCGACGTGATCGGGGTCCTCCATTCGCATCGCCGGGAGCAGCTCGGCGACATCCTCGGCGGGATGGAGGAGACGACCACCGGCGTCATCCGCCTGAAGGCGCTCGAGCGCGACGGTGCGCTCGGCTTCCCGTGATCGCGGTCAACGACGCGAACACGAAGCACATGTTCGACAACCGCTACGGGACGGGCCAGTCGACGATCGACGGGATCATCCGCGCGACGAACGTCCTGCTCGCCGGGGCGACGCTTCGTCGTCGCGCGGCTACGGCTGGGTCGGCAAGGGCGTCGCCCTGCGCGCGCGTGGTATGGGAGCGCACGTGATCGTCACCGAGGTCGATCCGCTGAGGGCGCTGGAAGCGACGATGGACGGCTTCGAGGTGGGCACGATGGCACGAGGCCGCCGAGACCGGGGACATCTTCTGCACCGCGACCGGCGACAAGTCCGTGATCACCAGGGAGCACCTGGAGCGGATGAAGGACGGCGCGATCCTCGCCAACACCGGCCACTTCAACGTCGAGATCGAGATCCCGGCGCTGCGCCAGCTCGCGACCGAGACGCGGAAGGCCCGCGAGTTCGTCGAGGAGTTCGAGCTCGAGGACGGCAAGCGGCTCTTCCTGATCGCGGAAGGACGGCTCGTCAACCTCTCGTCCGCAGAGGGCCATCCGGCGGCCGTGATGGACATGTCGTTCGCCAACCAGGCGCTCTCGGCCGAGTACGTGGTCACAAACGCCGCCAACCTCGAGCGCCGGGTCTACCCGGTGCCGAGCGAGATCGACAGCGAGATCGCACGGCTGAAGCTGGCGACAATGGGCATCGAGATCGACACGCTCACGCGAGGAGCAGGCGAAGTACCTGGCTTCGTGGGACGAAGGAACCTGAGCCGCTGAAGGGCGTCGTCCTCGCAGCGGGGTACGCCACGCGGCTCTACCCGCTGACGCTGAACCAGCCCAAGCACCTGCTCGAGGTCGGGGGACGCCCGATCCTCGAGCGGCTGCTCGGGCAGCTCGCCGAGATCGAGGGACTCGACCACGTCTACGTGGTCACGAACGCGAGAGTTCGCCGACCGGTTCCGCGAGTTCGCAGCGTCCTGGCAGGGCCCGTTCGCGCTGACGGTCGTCGACGACGGGTCGACGACCGACGAGGACAAGCTCGGCGCGATCGGCGACCTGGCCCTCGTGGTTGGACAAGAAGCCATCGACGACGACCTGCTCGTCGCGGCCGGCGACAGTATCTTCGGCGAGGGCCGCTTAGATGACTTTGCTCGGCTCGGTCTTGCCAAGAACGCGCCGGTCACCGCCGTGATCGACGTCGGCGACCTCGAGGCGATCAAGCGTTACAGCGCGATCACGACCGACGACGAGGGGCGGATCACGGCGTTCGAGGAGAAGCCCGACCAGCCCGAGACCACCCTCGCCGGGATCGCCCTCTACTTCTACCCACGCTCGGTGCTGCCGCTGATCGGCCGCTACGTCGCTGAGGGCAACAACCCGGACCAGCCCGGGCGGCTGGTCGAGTGGATGTACGAGCGGACGCCTTTCTACGCCTGGCAGGTGCCGGGACGCTGGTACGACATCGGCTCGCCCGAGACGCTCTGAGCAGGCCGACCGCGAGTTTTCACAGAGCTGACACAGACGTGCGCGCCGACGCGGCGTAACGTCGGTCCGTGCTCGACCTGGTACTGCCGCAGCGGTGTGTGGTCTGCGGCCTGCGCGGCACGCAGCTCTGTTCGGCCTGTCTGAGCGAACTGCCTCGGATCGAGCCGCCGCTCTGCGAGCGCTGCGGGACGCCGACCGCCTGGCCCGTGCGTCGCTGCCGGGACTGCGCGGGTCGGCGGCTCGCGTTCGCGAGCGCCCGTGGCGCCGTTCACTACGACGATGCCGTTCGCGCATTCATCGCCGCGTGGAAAGAGCGCGCGCTCCGGCGGCTCGCCGCGGCCGCGGTCTCGGTCGTGATCGAGGTCGTCCCGTCGCCGGCGGTGGAAGTCGTCACGTTCGTTCCGCCCGACCCCGATCGCGGCCTCAAGCGCGGTCATCACCCGCCCCGGCAGCTTGCCGAGCTACTAGCCGCGCAGTGGCGCCTGCCCCTCGCCTCGCCGCTCCGCCGTCGCCGGGCGGCGAAGCGGCAGCGCGGCCTCTCCCGCGCCGAGCGCGCGGCGCAACGTCGCCGGCGTCTTCGCCGCCAAGGGCCCGGTCCGCGCTCGATCGCGCTCGTCGACGACGTCTACACCAGCGGCGCCACCGCCAACGCCGCCGCCTCAGCGTTGCGGAGAGCGGGCGCTCGCCGGGTCGAGATCGTGACTTTTGCGCGGGTAGTCCGATAGATTTGGATCGTGCAGCTTCGCGTGAAGGGCCGCGGGGTCGAGGTCACGGACGCGATCCGTTCGTATGCTGAAAAACGCCTCGGCAAGCTGGAACGGCAGCTGCCCGATCCTGAGATCGAGCTTCAGCTCTCCGCCGAGCAGAACCCGCGAATCAGGGACACCCATGTCGCCGAGGCGACCGTGTGGACGAAAGGGCCGGTGCTGCGTGCTCGGGAGAGCTCGCAGGACGTGCGCGCCTCGATCGACCAGCTCGTCGACAAGCTCGAGCGCCAGGTCACGCGCTACCGCGAGAAGAGAGGCCGGCGGCGCCGCCCCGGCCGGCAGGCACCCGACGAAGGATTCCAGATGCCCGAAGAACCGCAGATCGTCAAGACGAAGCAATTTGCAGTCAAGCCGATGAACGCCGAGGAGGCCGTGCTCCAGCTCGAGCTGATCGGCCACGACTTCTTCGTCTTCCGCGACGCCGACTCGGACGAGGTCAACATCGTCTACCGCCGCCGCCAGGGCGGCTACGGGCTTATAGAACCCCAGTAATGGGGCTCTTCAGGCGCGAGAGCTTGCATGAGCGGCTCGCGCGTGAGGGCGGGCTAGCCGAGCCGAGCGGCGTGGCGCCCGCCTGGGACGCGACCGGAATTCACGGCGGCGTGGCCCGGCCCAGGGAGTGGGACCTCGTCACGACCGTGGCGGCGCCGGAGATCGAGGGCGACGCCGTCGATTTTGTCGTGCTTCCCGACGGCTCACTCCTCGTTGAGCAAGAGGAGGGGCGACGCCACGCTGGAGCAGCTCGCAGCCGCTGTCGAGCAGAAGCTGCAGCCGCCGTACCGCGCCCGCGGCGCTCGCCAGACGGATGTCCTCTGGGCCGTCTCGGCGCGACGGATCGAGACCGCCAGCTTCGAGGCCGAGGGCGAGCGGATCGAGCTGACAGAAACGGCGGACGGCAAGATCCTGCGGATCGACGGCATGCCCGTGTTCGGCAGCGTCCCGGCCCTCGAGGAGCTCGGCGAACCGGCCGGACCGTCGTATGCGGTTCATGCCCAACGCCTCGATGCCGATCTCTGGGAGGTCCGGGTAGCTGCGCTCTGAGTCGCTACCCTGAATCTTTCATGGCACAGGATCTCGGCAGCCTCGAAAAAGTACTCCGACTCGGCGAAGGCCGGCGGCTCAAGCGCCTGAAGGCCCAGGCCGAGTACGTCGCATCGCTCGAGCCGGACTTCGAGGACGCTCTCCGACGAGGAGCTCGCCGCCAAGACGGCAGAGTTCAAGCAGCGCTACGAGAACGGCGAGACGCTCGAGGAGCTGCTCTTCGACGCCTATGCGGCCGTTCGCGAGGCCGCGAAGCGCGCGCTCGGTCAACGGCCCTTCGACGTCCAGGTGATGGGCGGCATCGTCCTCCACGAGGGCGACATCGCAGAGATGAAGACCGGTGAAGGCAAGACGCTCGTCGCGACGCAGCCGCTCTACCTGAACGCGCTCGCGGGCAACGGCGTCCACCTGGTCACGGTCAACGACTATCTCGCGAAGCGCGACGCAGGCTGGATGGGACCGGTCTACGAGAAGCTCGGCATGCGCGCCGCCTACATCGAGAACATGATGCCGTTCGCCGAGCGCAAACAGGCCTACGACGCCGACATCACCTACGGCACGAACTCCGAGTTCGGCTTCGACTACCTGCGCGACAACATGGCCGTCTCGCTCGAGGGGTCGTCCAGCGCGGTCACAGCTACGCGATCGTGGACGAGGTCGACTCGATCCTGATCGATGAGGCACGGACGCCCCTGATCATCTCCGGCGAGCCGGAGACCGCCGCCAAGATCTACTACGACTTCGCCCGGGTCGCGAAGAGCCTCAACGCCGTCCCGCATGACCCTCACCGCAAGGGTGAGCACCCCGACGCGGACTTCGAGTACGACGAGAAGCACAAGACGATCGCGCCGACCCAGTCCGGTGTGGCGAAGTACGAGCGCGCGCTCGGGATCGAGAACCTCTACGACCCCGGCACTCGCAGCTCGTCAACCACATGATCCAGGCGCTGAAGGCCGAGTCGCTCTACCACCGCGACGACGACTACGTGATCCAGGACGGCGAGGTGAAGATCGTCGACGAGTTCACGGGCCGGATCATGGAAGGCCGGCGCTGGAGCGAAGGCCTCCACCAGGCTGTCGAGGCGAAAGAGGGCGTCGCGATCCAGGAAGAGCACGTCACGCTGGCGACCATCACGCTCCAGAACTACTTCCGCCTCTACGAGAAGCTCGGCGGCATGACCGGTACGGCCAAGACCGAGGAGAAGGAGTTCGTCGAGATCTACGGGCTGCACGTCGTCGAGATTCCGACCAACGTGGCGGTCGCGCGCGCCGACAACAACGACTTCATCTTCAAGACGGAGGAGGCGAAGTTCAACGCCGTCATCGACGACATCGTCGAGCGGCACGAGCAGGGCCAGCCGGTCCTCGTCGGCACGATCGCGGTCGAGAAGTCCGGAGTACCTCTCGCAGCTGCTGCAGCGGCGCGGCGTCCCGCACAACGTCCTGAACGCGAAGGAGCACGAGCGGGAGAGCGAGATCATCAAGGACGCCGGGCAGCCGCACGCGGTCACGATCGCGACGAACATGGCCGGCCGCGGCGTCGACATCAAGCTCGGCGACGGCATCACCGAGCTCGGCGGCCTCTACGTGCTCGGCACCGAGCGCCACGAGGCGCGCCGGATCGACAACCAGCTGCGCGGCCGTTCAGGCCGTCAGGGCGACCCCGGCGAGACTCGCTTCTACCTCTCCGGTCAGGACGAGCTCGTCCGCCTCTTTGCCGGCGACCGGATCCACAACATCATGGAGCGGTTCAAGGTGCCGGACGACCAGCCGATGGAGGCGGGCATCCTCTCGCGCCAGATCGAGAACGCGCAGAAGAAGGTCGAGGAGCAGAACTTCGTCCAGCGGAAGAACGTGCTCAAGTACGACGACGTCCTCAACAAGCAGAGGACGGTCATCTACGAGCAGCGCCGGCGCGTCCTCGAGGGCCGGGACCTCTCCGAGGAGGTGCAGGCCTGGGTCGACGAGGTGATCGCGCGCATGGTCGCCCACTTCACCGAGAACGAGTACGCCGAGGAATGGGATCTCGAGGGTCTCGTCAAGGCGATGGATGCGACCTACGTGCAGCCGCCCGAGGAGCCGATCACGGTTGACGAGCTCCGAGAGGACCTCGGCTCGCTGACGCGGGAGACGCTGATCGAGGACTTCACCGAAGAGGCGCAGGAGCGCTACGCGGCCAAGGAGCAGGAGCTTGGCTCGGAGCTGATGCGCGAGCTCGAGCGCTTCATCATCCTCCAGGTCGTCGACACTCGCTGGCGCGAGCACCTCGAGAACATGGACTACCTGCGCGAGGGCGTGCACCTGCGCGCGATGGCCCAGAAGGACCCGCTCGTCGAGTACACCGCCGAGGGCCATCTGATGTTCGAGGAGCTGAACGCGGCGATCCGCGAGGAGGTCGTCGGCCACCTCTTCCACGCGCAGCTCGAGCCCGAGGACGCCGACGAGCTACAGCGGCTGCAGGAGGCCCAGGCCGCCGAGGCCGCGGGGCTCGCGTACGAGCACGACCAGGTCGCCGGCTCGCAGGCGATCGGCGCCGCGGCGATTGGCGACGGCGGCGGCAACGGCGCCTCGGTGACCGCGGGCGGCCTCTTCGCCGGCGGCGGCTCGGTCGCGACCGCGACCCGAACGGTCGCCGACCGCGAGAAGATCGGCCGCAACGACCCCTGCTGGTGCGGCTCGGGCAAGAAGTTCAAGAAATGTCATGGCGCTTAGCCGGAAAGTCCGCCGGCGCCTGCGGCGCCGACATGACGACTTTCCGGCTTTTGGCGTTTAGCTGAGGCGTTGGTGGCCGTCCCGGGCAAAGCCCGGGCCGGCATGGCGCTCGCTGTAGGGACAGGCACCTTGTGCCTGTCCCTAGAGACGGTTGTGCTGCGGACAGCGCGGGCGGATGATTTGGCTATGGCACGCTTCGTTGGTTTGCTGACCGCCTGCGGCGGGCTCGTGGCGATCGCTTGTATCGCCACCGCGCCTTCGTCAGCCGCTCGGCCGACACCCACGTGGGTGACCGAGGGCGTCCGGTTCATCGACCGCGCCTACGTCCCCTTGGGCACTCCTATTCGGTTCGTTACCGAGGCGTCCGCACACGCTCGTCGTGACGGTGACGCTCAAGCGTCCGACGGACTGCGGCGGCTGTTCCTACCAACCGGTGGCACGCCTATCCGCGGAACTCAGGCAACGCTCACGCTCGATCGCCGGACTCGGCAAATCAGGACGTTCGCGGTCGGATGGCCCTAGCTCCCTTCTCGCTAACATCGCGCCGATGACGGAGCCTACGCATCAACCGCTGGAGCATCAGCTCGAGGAGATCGGGACCCAGCTCACCTGGGTCCGTGATTACCTTTGACCCTGAACGGCTGAGGGAACGCATCGCCGAGCTCGAGCAGGAGCTCGGCGCACCGGGATTCTGGGACGACCAGCAGCGCGCGGCGCGGGTTTCGGCCGAGCATGCGCGGCTCACGAAGCGGCTGGAGCGCTACGAGCGCCTCTCGCGCGACTACGACGACGCGCGCGAGCTCTTCGCCATGGACGGCGAGATGGCCGACGAGATCGCCGCCTCGATCGAGCCGCTTCGGCGCGAGCTCAATCGTCTCCAGGAGGACGCGCTCTTCACCGGTGAGTACGACGACGGTGACGCGGTCGTGACGATCCACGCCGGCACCGGTGGCACCGACGCCCAGGACTGGGCCGAGATCTTGCTGCGCATGTACCTGCGCTGGGCCTCCGACCGTGGCTTCCAGGCCGAGCTGGTCGAGGCGAGCCCGGGGGAGGAGGCGGGTCTGAAGTCCGCGACCTTCACGGTCAAGGGCGAGAACGCCTACGGGATCCTCAAGGCCGAGCGCGGCGTGCACCGGCTCGTCCGGCTGTCGCCCTTCGACCAGGCGCACCGCCGCCACACCTCGTTCGCCCAGGTGATCGTCAGCCCGCTGCTGCCCGAGGACGAGATCGTCGAGCTCGACGAGGCCGATCTGCGAATCGACACCTACCGGGCGAGCGGCGCCGGCGGACAACACGTCAACAAGACGGATTCGGCTGTCCGGATCACCCATATCCCGACCGGCATCGTCGTCCAGTGCCAGAACGAGCGTTCGCAGGCCGCCAACAAGCAGACGGCGCTCCGGATTCTCAAGTCGCGGCTGGCCGAGCTCGAGCAGGAGAAACGCGAGCAGGAACTGGCCCGCGAACGCGGCGCCGCCCAGCAAGCCGATTTCGGCAGCCAGATCCGGAGCTATGTCCTCCAGCCCTACCAGCTGGTCAAGGATCACCGCACGGGATACGAAACCGGCAACACGCAGGCAGTTCTCGACGGCGACCTCGACGAGTTCATTCACCAATATCTGCTAGCGAAGGCCGCCGGCAAGGTGATGTAGTTCCGAAGGCTTGGCTAGACTCTCCTGCTCGAAGCCCTACCGCAGCGGCAGCTCGTGGTTGCTCGCTTTGACCCGGTGATGGACACAGAGCTCAAGACAGACATTCCGATCGAGGTCGTCGAGCGGCCCGAGGTGGACGGCAACGGCGCTCTGCCGACGCCGACCGCCGGCGCGATGATCGTTTTCGACTCCGTGCGCAAGATCTACGAGCCGAATGTCGCCGCGCTGACGGACGTCTCGTTCGTGATCGAGAAGGGCGACTTCGTCTTCGTCGTCGGGGCCTCCGGCTCGGGCAAGTCGACGGTGATCCGGCTCGTGCTGAAGGAGATCGAGCCGACCTCGGGCAAGATCGTCGTCGGCGGCCGCGACCTGACGCGCCTCAAGCGCTCGAAGGTGCCGTACCTGCGCCGCAACATCGGCTGCGTCTTCCAGGACTTCAAGCTGCTCCCGGACCGTTCGGCGGCCGAGAACGTCGCCTACGCGCTGAAGGTGCAGGGCGAAGGCAGCAGCTCGATCCGCCGCAAGGTGCCCGAGGTGCTCAACCTCGTCGGGCTCGCGCACAAGATGTCCTCGCTTCCCGACGAGCTCTCGGGCGGTGAGCAGCAGCGCGTCTCGATCGCGCGCGCCGTCGTCAACCACCCGCCGCTTCTGATCTGCGACGAGCCGACCGGGAACCTCGACCCCGACACCTCGGTCGGGATCATGCAGCTGCTCTACCGGATCAACCGCGCCGGGACGACGGTCGTGATGGCGACGCACGACCGCGAGATGGTCGACAAGATGCGCCGCCGCGTGATCGCGCTCGACGACGGGCGGCTGGCCCGCGACGAGCGGCGCGGGGATACGCCTCATAGTGGCTCGTTTCAAGCTCTTGCTCTCGGAAGCCGTCCGCTCGCTCTTCGCGAACGTCTCCACGACCGCCGCGGCGACGATGACCGTCCTGATCGGGATGTTCCTGCTCGGCTTTCTGATCGGACTGTCGACGTGGGCGTTCTCGCTCAGCAACCACTACAAGCGCGAGCTCGTCGTCAAGGTCTATTTCAACCACGGCGTCGCCGACAGCGGCAAGGAGGTCAACGCCGTTCGAGCCAGGCTCGCCGCGAATCCGCTCGTCAAGTCGGTGAAGCCGGTCACGGCCGAAGAGGGCCTGGCGCAGATGCGGAAGAAGAACCCTGAGCTCTTCCAGGGCTCGACGTTGCCCTACAACCCGCTCGGGCCGGCGCTGACCGTGCAGCCGAAGCGCGGGGAGGACACCGTCAAGATCGCCGACACGCTGCAACCGAGGCCACCCGGCGTCCACGACGTCAACTACGGCAAGAAGACGGCGCACAAGCTGCTGACCGCGGCCAAGGTGATCGACATCTTCTTCGTCCTGGCCGTGATCGTCCTGCTCGTCTCCTCGACGCTGCTGATCGGGAACACGATCCGGTTAGCGATCTTCTCGCGGCGGCGGGAGATCGAGGTGATGAAGCTTGTCGGCGCGACGAACTGGTTCATCCGCGGGCCGTTCATGCTCGAGGGTCTGATCACGGGCCTGGTCGGCTCGCTCGCGGCGATTTTGCTGCTCGTGTTGGGCAAGGAGATCGCGCTGCCGAGGATCATGCCGCACGTGATTCGGGCCTCCGACATCCACGCCTGGCCGTTCGGCCTGACGGCGCTGATCATCCTCGGCACCGGGCTGCTGCTCGGCGCTGCGGGCTCGGGTCTGACGATCCGCCGATTCCTGCAGGTCTAGAACCCGTTGTCGTAGAGCTTGCCCGGCGCGGCAAGCTCATTGTCGGCGAGCCGTACTTCACGCCGGGAGTTCCGATCGTCGTCGACCGAAAGGGCGCGGGCGACGCGCGGCCGGGCGATCTCGCGGTCGTCTCCGGCCGGCGTGGACGGGCGCGTGTCCAGCGCGTGGTCGGCTCCGCGAAGCGGATCGAGAACGTGCTCGAGGCGTTGCTGGTGGAGACCGGGGCGCGGCAGGGTTCGAGCCCCATGACGCCTCGGCGCCGTCGCTCGAGGGCCGGGTCGATCTCCGTAACGAGCTGTCGTTCACGATCGACCCGGAGACGGCGAAGGACTTCGACGACGCGCTGACGCTGAAGGACGACCGGGCGTACGTCCACATCGCCGATGTCTCTTATTTCGTCCCGGCCGGCACGCCGCTCGACCGCGGCGCCGCCGAGCGGGCGTTCTCGACCTATGTACCCGGCCGCGTTGCGCCGATGCTGCCGCCGGACCTCTCGGAGGACCTCTGCTCGCTGCGGCCGCACGAGGATCGCCTCTGCGTCACCGTCGAGATCCCGCTCGACGGCGGCGAGCCGAGCTTCTACCGCTCCGTCATCCGCAGCCGCGAGCGGTTCACCTACGGACGCGCCGAGGAGATCCTCGCCGGCCGCGCACGCGCTGACGCGGATCTGACCGAGGCGCTGAAACGGGCGGAAGCGGTCTCGACCGACCTCCGTGACCGTCGGTTCGCCCGAGGCGCGCTTCGTGTCGAATCGCCCGAGATCGAGTTCGAGTTCGACTCGAACGGCGGCGTCGCGCGCGCCTGGCGGGCCGAGGAGGCGCACTCACACATGCTCGTCGAGGAGCTGATGATCCTCGCGAACGAGCGACGTGGCCGCGCTGCTCGCCGGCCGTCGCCGAGAGGCGTTGTTCCGCGTGCACGAGCGGCCGGAACCGCAGGCGGTCCAGCTGCTGCTGGCGAAGCTCGCCGACCTGAAGGTGCCGACGCCGCCTGCGCCGGACGACCTCTCGCCGGTCGACGCCGCGGCGCTCGCGGCGCGAGGCGAGCGAGCTCGTCACGGAGTACTCCGGCAAGTCGGGGCGAGGAGGGAGGCGTTCCTGTCGCTCGTGCTGCGGGCGCTGAAGCAGGCCCGCTACGACCCGCGCAACCTCGGCCACTCCGGTCTCGCGAGCTCCGCCTACTGCCATTTCACGTCGCCGATCCGCCGCTACCCCGACCTCGTCGTCCATCGCGCGCTGCTGCACGAACTGGACGCTGTCAGCGGACCCGGTACCGCCGGATCTGGGCGACCTCGCCGAGCACACGTCCGAGCGCGAGCGGGCGGCGGCCGATGTCGAGTACCGCGCCGATGACATCTGCCTGGCGTGGCTGCTCGACGCCGAGCTCTACGAACGCGGCTGGGACGAGCCGTTCGAGGGCGAGATCATCGGCGTGATCGGCTCCGGTCTCTTCGCCCGCTTCGGCGAGGTCTTCGAAGGCTTCCTGCCCGCGCGGCGCCTCGCCGGCGATTACTTCGAGCTCAACGACCTCGGCACGGCTCTGGTCGGCCGCCGCGGCGGCGGCACGTTCCGGCTCGGTGATCCGATCGAGGTCCGAGTCGAGTCGATCGACAAGTCGGCCGGCAAGGTCGAGCTGGCGCCAGCCTGAGACTGGATCGATGGCTGGAAAGGGCGAGAAGCTGATTGCTGAGAACCGCCGCGCGCGGCACGACTACCACCTTCTCGATCGGTTCGAGGCCGGCGTGCAGCTGACCGGGACCGAGGTGAAGTCGCTGCGCGACGGACGCGTCACGCTCGGCCAGGCCTACGCCGACCTCCGCAACGGCGAGGTCTGGCTCATCGGCGCCCACATCGACGAGTACGCACAGGGAAACGTCGCCAACCACGAGCCCGAGCGCGACCGGAAGCTGCTCCTACACCGCAGAGAGATCGAGTCCCTGATCGGCCAGGTGCAGCAGAAGGGCCTGACGCTCGTGCCGACACGCATGTATTTCAAGAACGGCCGCGTGAAGCTCGAGCTGGCGGTCGGGCGTGGTAAGGAGCAACGCGACAAGCGCCGGGACATCGCCAAGCGCGATGCCCAGCGCGACATCGAGCGCGCGCTCAGGCGCCGCTCGCTGATTCGTAGTTCGAACTCGAGCTCCTCGCCGTCCTCCTCGTCCCAGTGCTGGCCTATGTGCTTGAAGCCAAGACGGCTCGCGAGCGCGAGCGACGGCTCGTTCTCCGGGCTGATCGAGGCGATGAAGCGCTGGATGCCGTGCTCGCGGGAAGCCCAGTCGATCAGGGCGCGTACGACCTCGGTCGCGTAGCCGCGGCGGCGGTACGGCTCGAAGACCGAGTAGCCGACCTCGACGGCGTCGGGCGCCTTGACGGCGTTGACTCCGGGCGGCCCGTGGAAGCCTGCGTGGCCGATCATCGGCCGCTCGCCCTCGGGCAGAACGACCGCGTAGACAAACCATTCCTGGATCTCCGGGCGCTCGCGCATCTGGCGGAGGCGAAATCGGAGGAAGCCGGTGTCATGAGCATCGGGCCAGTCGTCCGGAAGCTTCAGTGCTGCTGTGGCCTCGGCGTCGCTCCGGCGCTCGGCGAGCAGAGCGTCGATGAAATCCGGCGAGATCGAGACCAGCTCCAAGCGTTCGGATCGAATCGGGCTCATGGATCGAGGCTACAATTTGCAGGACATACGGGGGCGACCTGGTTTCGACGTGGTCGATTCTCCGGCAGAGTTGCAAGCCGAGGTCCCCGGTCGGCCTCGTAAAACAACCGGGAAACAACGTAAGTGCGGATAACGATCACGCACTCGCTCTCGCTGCCTAATCAGTAGCTGAGCGCGTCGCTCCGAACTCGGCCCGTGGTTCGGGTAGCGGCGTCAAAAACGGGCTCGGCGCCTAGGGAGAGCCAATCGCCCGAAGCGCGACACCAAAGGATGGCTAGCCCGGCGGTTGGTCGGCTGCCAACCGGCCGGCGGGCGAAACTCAACGGCAGCCTAAGCTTGTAGACGCTCTGGCGGTGCGACCGCGGACGCGGGTTCGATTCCCGCCGCCTCCATCACCGACGCGAGTCCGGCCCTCGCTGCGCGAGGGCCACTGACGACTCGCGTCGGTTTCTCCCTCTTCGACAAACGTTTGTGAGCCGCGCCCGCGCAGGTCGGTCGCGGCGGCGGGAGTTGGCTGGCTAGAAAATTAGGAAGCCGATCATTCTCGAAGGCGGGCACTTTGAGCGCTAACGGAGAGCCGCGGAAGGAATCCGCCGCGGCGGACCTTCCGACCCGCCTTCTCATGCGCGCACGACGAGGCCGGACTCGTAGGCAGCGCACGCCCGGAGCCAGTCTGACCTCCAGTGGCCCTGTCCGTCCGACAGGATGTCTTCGAGGACGGCTGCCCGATCCGTTGGAGTGACGGGCGCGACCGCCGCGAGCTGCTGGAGCCGAAAAGGAAGCGGAAGGTCGGTCCGAACGAGCGGCAGCGCGAGGACGGCATCCGCCGGCGTAAGCGTCACGTCGAGCGTCTCTGCCGCCAGGCTGCGGCGGTCGTCCGTGTCGGAATCGAGCCTGTTGGCGACCGCGCCGATCTCCTCCGCCCCGTACCGCACCGCAAGGAGTGCGAGGATGCGCTGGCGCAGGAGCTCGAGCTCGTCGCCGAGCGCGTGCGCGAGCTCCGAGCCGGCACCTACCACCTGCCTGACCGCCGCGCACCGGGCGAAGTGCTCGGCATCGGCCCGAAGCGTCCGATCAAGCGCCGCGGCGATCGGCGCGGGGTCGGCGCCCGCCGCAGCGAGCGCGGTGAGCACCGCGAGCCCGAGCTCCCGGTCGCGATGCTCGATGTACGGGAAGAGACACATCGCCGCCTGGTCGGGCGACGCAGCGCTTGTTGCCCGCACCAGGCGCACGGTCGCGGGCGTGGGCTGCTCCGACGTCTCCGCGAGCACGGCCGCGATCCGTGGCAGCGCCGCGTCGCCGAGGCGTCCGAGTGCCGCGGCCGCCGCGCTCATCGTGGCCGGGACCTCTAGCGCCGTCACCACCTCGTCGACGAGGTCGACGTCGGCAGGCCCAATCGCCGCCAGCGCCTCGGCCCGGATGCTCGAGTCGGGGTCGCAAAGCAGCGTCCGCACCGTCTTGCGAAGGCGGGCTTGGGCCTCACCGTCACCCGTCTCCGCGAGCCGCACGAGAGCCGGCAGGTACACGTCGGGTCGAGGGTCATCCGCGAGCAGAGCCAGCTCGCCGTGCTCCCTGAGGCCTCGGAGGCGCTCGGAAGGAGGTCGAGCGCCAGCCTCACAGCTCGCTCGTCGTCGCTTCCGAGCATCTCGTGCAGGAATGCGGCAGTCTCGGCGTGCTCAACATCCACAGGAGCGTCACGCAGCAGCCGGTGCTTCAGCGCAACGACGAGCGCGCGCGCGTAGTCGCGATAGAGCAGGACCGCAGCGACAGTCCACGCGACGCAGACGACGACGGTCACCGCGATGATCACTGCGACCGAGGCTCCGGCTGTGCGCAACGCGAAGAGCACGACACCCGTCGCGCCGATTGCCAGCGGCAGGCCTGCTCCCTCGACCACCGATTGCACGGCAAGCCTGTCCTCGAGCGGGAGCACCTGGAAGGACGTGTTGAGCGACGCCCTGGTGACGCCGTCGGTCAACGCAACGTCGGCGATCCGGGCGGAGGCCACGAGCGCGAACAGGGCGAGCGACTCGGGGCCCGCGGTTGGCGCCGAGACGAGCATCGCCACCGCGAACACCAGCACCACCGCTGGATTCGCCACGATCCCGAGCCGGAGCCCGAAACGTCGTAGCAGCGGCGCGGCGAGGAGCGCGAGAAACGCAAGGCTCACGGCGTTGAGAGCGATCGTGAACCGCGACAGAAACTGCGCGAGGCTATCGGCGCTGGCGAATCGGGCCGCGGCGCGGTCGAACAGGATGTACTCGGCCATGTACGTGCCCGCGGCGGACAGGATCTGGTAGGCCATCAGGAGCAGGACGAAGCGGCTAGAGAGAAGCCGGTGGAGTGGGGGTCGCGGTAACCCATGCGGCGCGCGCTCCACCTGGCCCAGCCGTTCGGCGAACCGGCCGGCAGTCACTGTGAGCAGCATGACGAACGCAACCTGGGCGATCGCGGCGATGAGAAACAGGCCGTTCGTCCCGCCGGGAAGGCGCAGCAGAGGCATGGCCACGAGGCCGCCGGCAATGAAGCCGACGGCGAAGCCGGAGACGATGCGTGGGAAGTGAATCCGGATCTGCTGAACGTCGAGCAGCCGTCCGGCCTGCCCACCGATGAAGACGAAGCCGACCTGAAGCAGGATCGGGAAGAGCACGAGCAGCGGCGCGGAGACCCAAACACCCGACCACAGCGTGAGCACCGCCCACGCCCCGAAGAAGAAAACCCCAACGACGGACTCGACGAGAATGGCAATGTATGGGAGCGGCCGGTGCCGGACAACCCGCGCGATCCACGCGGCGATGAGCGTTCCGAAGAGCGCGATCGCGACGAAAGTGATCGGCAGCCATTTCGACCCGTAGGCGGCGAGGAAGATCGCACTCGACGCGATCACGAGGAGCGACTCGCTCAGACCGAACACGAACGCCTGTGCCGCCAGCAGCCTGACCACACGACCCTCTTGGTTCACTCGAGCACGGCGGAGTCGTCGGCGCCGGCATCGGCACGCTCGCGCAGGCGCAGGACGAGCGCCCTGATCACCTCGGTGGCGAGCTCGGGCCGGTCGGCAAGCAATTCGTCCAGGACGGCCTTGCGCAACCTCAGGAGCAGCGTCGAGTCGACTGCCGTGACCGACGCCGACCGCGGGCCGGGCACCAGCACCGCGAGCTCTCCAACTGACGAGCCGGCGCCGAGCTCAGCGAAAACCTGACCGCCATGATGCACACGGACGCGGCCGCTGACGACTACGTAAAGGCAATCCTCGACCGCGCCGTGCTCGATGAACGTCGAGCCCGGCTCGACCGTCAGCTCCTCCGCGGTCGCGGCGACCGAGGCAAGCATACGCCCCGGCACCGCGGAGAACAGATCGACCTCGTGAAGGGCCGCCACGCGCTCGACCAGCATCATGGGCCATGCAGGCGCTCGAGCATCGAGACAAGCTCGGCGGCAGCGTACGGCCGGAACCAGGTCCGCACGTAACGGTCGCCGGGGATCACCAGGAGCTCGAGCTCCAGCTCGGCCGTCACATCGCCGTTTCGCTCCGCCCGCCGGATCACTCCCGTCGTGCCGACCGGCACCCAAGGACTCAACGCGACCGCCGGATACCCGCCGGTCGGCTGCACGCGCAGCCCGGGTGCGGTCGGAATGTAGACGAAGCCTGAGGGAGAGCCGGCCGTCATGACGACCTCGCCCGCCGCCACACGTACGCGTCTGAGATCGGCGAAGGCTTCGTCAAGCTCGAGCCCGTCGACCTTCGCCCGCTCTGCGCGAGCTGCTTGAGGCAGTCGCGAGCCTCCTTTGAACGTGGATCGACGGCGGCGCCGCCGTGGAAGCGCCGCCACTCCTGCTGGGTGGCGCCCTCGGGGCTTGCAAGTTCGGACTCGACGGCGCTGATACGGCCGGCCGACTCGGGATGCACCGCCGCGACGAGCCGCGCGACAAGGTTCGCGAAGTCTGGGTTGTCTCGCGGACGCTCCACTTGAACATGGGGTTCGTCGGTAATCACGGGGCAGGAAGGTCGAGCGCTGGAGTCCCGGCCGTGAGCATTGGCAGGACGTCCGCGAGGATCTCGCCGATTACCAGCGAAGCGCTCCCGGCGGCCGCGATCGCTGCTTCGGGCTCGAGGTAGGCGCCGCGATGGAAGGCGATCCGCACCTGGCCTTCGGACGTCACCGTCACCGCCCGCAGGTTTGCCTCGCCGGCGCTTCTCGCGTTGTGGCCGCGAAGCAGATACAGCTTGGCATCGTCCGCCGTCCGCAGCGAGAAAACGACTTCTCCCGTGGCCGCGTCGATCAGGACCTCGTACCCACCGGTCGTCCGCAGTGAGGTCCCTCGCTGCCGCAGCGCGTCCGCAACCCGAAGCAATCGGAGTGCGTCGAGCACGTCATCGGCCAGGCTGCGGTGCGCAACGTCCTGTGACGTGAGCCAAGCGAAGGAGTCCTCGAGCGGGCTCTCGTACCAATCTGCGTTCGCCGAGGCGACGAACGGGTCCGCACCACGAGCGGAGAGCGCCTCGTCCGCGACCCGGTGCGTCTCGAGGTCGGTCAGCACGGCGCGCTGGATCAGATTCCGCAACGCCTCCCTGTCGTCGAGCAGCGACGCGGGGACGAGTGACTTGCTGTGAACAAGCGTGAGGCTGAGCAGCTCGCGGAGGACGACGTGGGACGGGACGCGAAGCGGCGCCGCTTCCTGGACCGCTTGCAGCGCTGCGCGAGCGGTCCGTCGAAGCCGAGGAGGGGGTCGATCAGGTCCTCAAACTCGGCTGCGAACACCACGTGCGCCGCGTAGATCGGGTGGAGCCGCCGCCCGGTCATTGTGAGGTCGACCATGCCGATGTCGTGGAGATATGTCGCGAGCAGACCGTAGGCGACGAGGAACGCGAACCGCTCCGGCGGGCGCGGTGAAATCAGCAGGCCGTTCGCCGTTTCGGCGAGATCGTGGTAGCAGGCAGCGACATCGCGTACGTGGATCGGGCCGTGATCCGAGAAGAGAGCGGGATGATTGATCGGGTCGGCAAGGAACAGAGGATCTGCGAGAAGTCCCTCGAGCTTGGCGGCCTGCTCGATCGGGCGCAGGTACCGCTCCTCCAGCTTGTCGAGCACCGCGGCCGGAACCGGCGCGTCCCCCCGCACCTCGTCCAACACCATGGCGACGAGCCTAACCGTTCGGCGCGGCGACTTCCGCCGCGGCGGTGAACCCTGAACTGGCGGCAGACTCGCTCCTCGACACCCGCCGGTGTCCGACAGTGCTCAAGTCAGGGACTGGCAAGGCGGGGCCTAGGATGTGTCGTGACGATCCGATGAACCTCTTCGGCTTCGTGCCTGGATACGGCACGCACATCTACGACAGCGGCCGAGAGCCCGCGTTTCTTGTGCTGCTGGCCTTCACCCTGACTCTGGCGGGCACACGCTTCTACACCCGCATGGCTCGGGTCCGAGGATGGGGGAGTGCGATCGTCGGTGACGTTCACGTCCACCATCTCGTACCCGGTCTCGTGCTAAGCCTGGTTGCAGGGGGCCTTGCCCTCGCGCTCGAGCCACGCGAGTTCTGGCTCGCGATTCTGGCGGCCGTCTTTGGAGCAGGCGCCGCGCTCGTCCTCGACGAGTTCGCGATGCTTCTCCACCTCGACGACGTCTACTGGACGACAGAGGGTCGTCTCTCGATCGACGCCTGCGTAGCAGCGATCGCGTTCCTCGGGCTTGCGGTGCTGGCGACCTTTCCCCTCAGTTCGGACTCGGCTGGAGAGAGGCTTGGCAGGTCGATCGCGGACGGACTGATTGCTCTGAACATTTGCTTGGTGGCAGTGACCTTGCTGAAAGGAAAGCTGAAGCTGGGGCTATTCGGCATCGTCTTCTCGCCACTCTCGCTCGTCGGAAGCCTTCGCCTCGCCAAACCGACCTCGGTGTGGGCTCGTTTCGTCTATCCAGACAACGGGCGAAGGCTCCGCCGAAGCCAGCAGCGCTACGCAGCTCGGGAGACACGCTGGGTCGGGCGCAGGCAGCGTTTCTACGATCTGATCGGCGGCACCCCTCACCTGGGCTCGAAGCGAGACAACTGAGACCCCCGAAAGCCAGCGCCCAGGCTCGTCCTGGCTGAAATCTTGGGCGGGTTCGGTTCCCGCCGCCTCCACCTTCGGCCGCTAGCTTGTGGCGACGATCGGCCCTATCGCTTCTTCGCGACGAAAACGACGAAGTCACTGTTCCGGGTCGGTGCCTCCTCGCGGTGGTCGCCGTGGACCACGATGTCGGTGAAGCCTGCACGTTCGATCAGCAGCAGGAGCTCGGTCTTGAAGTAGAAGTTGATCCGCAGGGCGCGCTCTTCCTCCTGGACGAGCTCACCGTTCCGCCACATTCCGGCGCGCATTTCGTAAGTCGCGAACTGTTCGAGCGGGTCGAGATCGATCAGTCGGGATTCCAGCGCGTACTCGGCTCCGTCCGAGCCGCGCCGGCGTTCGGCCTCCTCAAGTGGCTTCAGGGGTCGCGGGAGTGCGGCGCGCTCCTCCTTGCGCCGGGACTGCCACGGGTAGCCGGGGAATAGGGGTTCTCGTTGTCGAGCACGAGCGTGCCGCCCGGTTCGAGGTTCCCGAAGAAGCGACCCAGTGCCTCGACGTCTTGTTCGCGGGTGCTGCCGAGCCCGAAGCCGCCGCACACGAAGATCGTCCGGTAGGTACGCGGCGGGTCGAGCTGGTGCATCGGCTGCACGAACAAGGTCGTCGAAAGCCCCTCCCGCTCCATTTTCTCGCGGCAGAGCGCGATCATGTCCGAAGAGACATCACAGCCATCGACGTCGAACCCGGCTCGGATGTACGGGATCAGCAACCGCCCGGTGCCACACGCGACGTCCAGTGCGGGCTGACCGCGCTCGACGTACTTCTGGAAGTACGCAATCTCATGGCCGCCCTGATTGAACTCGGCCCACCACTTCGCGACGAGACCGTAGTGCCAAGTCTTCGGCGTGTTGGTCATGCGAGGCCGCTATTGAAACATCGCGCAGAGATCGGGTCGCAGTGCCTCCGCCAGTTCGTCGAGGCGAGTACGCTGACCCTCGTCTCTTGACCAAAAGGTGAACCGCGCATGAACAAGCCGCGCATCTTCCTCGGGTCGTCGGGCAAGCAGGCCAAACTGCTCCAGGCAATCACGCGCGGGCTCGAGGACGTCGCCGACGTCGAGCCGTGGACGACCACGTTCAACCCCGGGCGGTCCACCCTCGATCGGCTCGTCGAGCTCTCCCAGGAGGTCGATTTCGCCGCGTTCGTCTTCGCCCAGGACGACTGGACCACGACGGATGCGTCCGAGTCTCGCCAGGCGTCGCCGCGCGACAACGTTGTGTTCGAGGCCGGGCTGTTCGGCGGCGCGCTCGGCATCCGACGCACATTCATCCTCCACGCGAACGGTTCGAAGCTTCCGAGCGACCTGCTCGGGCTGACCTCCGTCCGCTACGACCCGGCCACCAGCCCGGCGGAGGTTCGTGCGATCAACCAGAAGCTGCGCAAGGCAATTGAGACCGAGGGTCGCCGCGGGCTGGTCGAGGGTCTGTGGTGGCAGCTCTCGCTCACGATGCGGACCGAGGAGGAACCGTCGGCCGTGAGCCTCCTGCGCATCTCGCGGGACCGCGACAGTGGCCTGAACGTGACCGGACGGGCCTGGCAGGAGGACGGCACCCTTTCGGCCCGTTACTGGAGCGAGGCTGCGAACGAGCGCAGGGATCCGGCCGGCATCTTCTACTTCTGGAAGGGCGAGCGCCCTCGACATCCGAATGCCCCGCAGCTCGAGGGCACCGGCGAGATCAGGGTGGAGACCGCCGACCGCGCAACCGGGTACTGGACGACACGGTCGGATCGCGACGCCGGGCTGAATGCCCGAACTGCCGGCGTCTACCTACGAGCCGAGCCCTCAGACCTCCAGGTGCTGGACAGCGGGAGCGAGGAGGAGCGGGCCCAGCTCATCGCGCAGCGCCTCCAGGAGTGGAAGTCGGCCGGGAACGCATTCTGAGCACCGACCGCGTTTCGCCGCCGACACCCAGGGCGGCGGTCCGCCCCGCCACTGGAGGCGCCGGAGCCGCCGCCTTCTGAGCCGCCTGTGTCGGCGCGGAGTCCGCTGTTCGTTACGGGTAGTAGTAGTGGTCGTACGAGAGCGGCGAGCTTCGGCCCGGCAGTCATTTTCCAGAACAGCCAGCTGCCGGCCACGTGGCGCAACGCGCCGGCGAGGAACGTGTCGTTCACGATCGTCGTCACGCTGGAGTCGCTGAACTCGCCGGTGGCGAAGTTGCCGATGTCGTGGCACTCGAAGTAGAGGAACGCCTCGTCGCCGTGGACCTCGATCTTCGTCTTGTACGAAGGAACGAGCGAGAAACGATGATGGGTGAACGAGCCCGAACCCTGCCAGAAGTGACCTGATGTTGTCGGAGCCGACGTAGGTCGTCCCGGTGCTGTTGTTGGTGAAGGTGGCATCGTCGGCCCAGAGCGACATCATCAGATCGAGGTCCTGCGTCGTCTTCGCCTGATGGAAGGCGGCCTGCAGCTGGTAGATCTCGGCGACCTGGACGCTCTCCGGTCGGTCGGCGCGCGCGAGATTTGGAAGGGCGAGCGCTGCCGCGCCGAGCCCGGTTCCTGCGGCTCCGCATGCGCAGCAGCTTGCGGCGGGTCATCTGTAGTTGATCATCCACGGCGGGTTACCTCCTTGATTGGAAGCTGCCTGCCGTTTCGCAGGCAGCTTCCAACTTCGCGGCGATTGTGTCTATACGAAGATCGTCGTATCTTCGGTGTCGTGGTCGCCCTGCGACACGCCGATTTCCGGGCCGTCCTTGGCTTCCTGCGCGACGCCGAGGGCGTCACCGGCGCCGACCCATTCCCGAGCGAACTGCTCGTTCGTCTCCGAGAGCTCATCCCCTGCGATGTCGTCTGGTACTGCGAGCTCGATCAACGGGGCAGGCGCGTTCTCGTCGCCAATAGCTGTCGCCGCGACGGCGAGGCAGATGGTCTCCCGCCAGAGGAGGAAGAACGCATCTTCTGGCGGCTCAAACATCAACATCCCTTGTGCGCATACCAGGCCGCACGGGCGACTTCCGCTGCCCACAAGCTGTCAGATTTCCTCGGGCGCCGACAGTTGCAGCGCCTCGAGATCCACGCAGAGTTCTTTCGGCCCAACGGTGTCGAATATGAGCTCGAGCTGGGCCTGCCTGCGCCGCCGTGGCACACGAAAGTCTTCGGGTTCGACTCTGGCAGTCGCGACTTCGGCGAGCGTGACCGGCTCTTACTGGATCTCGTTCGGCCGCACCTAGTCCATCTCTACGAGAGTGCTAAGAAGCGCCGGCTTGCGGCCGCGCTCGCGGCCGGCACCGAGGCGTCGGGAGAGCTGGTCGTGCTGAACTCGGCCGGCCGGATCGAATTTGCGAGCACCGCCGCCCGCCGGTTGTTGCACGACTACGGCGAGAGCGCAGACGGAACTCGGCTCCCACAAACGATCGAAGACTGGCTCGTGCACGACCGCCGTCGCTTGAACGGCGAGTCCTGCCTCCTCGGGGGAAGCCGCTGAAGATCGACGGAAAGCACGGCCGCCTCGTCGTCACTCGCTTCAACAGTGACCACCGGACACTGCTTCTCGCCGAGGAGTCCATTCCCGCCAGCGATTCGAAGTTGCTTTCGTGGCGCGAGTGGCAGGTTCTCGCGCTCGTCGAGGACGGCAAGTCGAATGCAGAGATCGCAGCGGGCTTATGGATCGCCCCAGGAACGGTGCGCACGCACCTCGAGAACATCTACGCGAAGTTGGGAGTGCGTAGCCGCACCGCCGCGCTTGCGCGCGTCCGCGAGCTGAAACTCGCCGAGACCCGGTAGTGACCAGCCGGCTGGTACAAGAAGACGGCCTCCGGCGGGACTCAGCGGCTCTGGACGCCAGGTGCTCGCAGACGTGCAGTGCGGCCACCGGATGCGGGCGATAGCCGAGCGCGGTCCGCGCTACGGGATGGACACCTTCGCCGTGTAGAGGTCGAACTGGTGCAGAGTCCCGTCCGGGTTGTCGCCTGTGCTGTTCGAGTTGTCCGACCAAGCCGGCCAGAAGGCGCCTGACACAAACGCGGCGTGCGTGTAATCGCCGATGTCGAAGAAGCTGTTTTACATCGACCGCGTTCGAGGTTCCCTTGCTCACCTGGAAGTTCGGTGCGAAAGTCGCACCGCCGTTTGTGGAATCGGTGGCCCAGATCTGGAAGTCGTCGTTCCGGATCCCGTCGGTGTCTCCGCTTCCGCCGGTCCCCAGGTCGTTCCGCGTGTCGTACCAGGACACAGCGACGTCGCCGGTCGACTGATCGAGGGCGATCGCGGGGTCGTACTGGCTGTTGGTCGTCTGGTCGTCGTTCAACTTGATCGCCGGCGACCAGCTCGCTCCGTTGTTGTCGGAATGCTGGAGCATGATGTCCGTGTTGTCGCTCTCGTTCGGCGTTTCCTGCGTCCAGACGAGGTAGACACGGCCATTGTGGGCGCCGCCGCTCCGATCCCAGGCGAGGTTGGCCTCCGCGTCAATCGAGCGGTTCGGCTGAGCCGGGATGAAGTCGAACCCTCCGACATGGCTGTGGGCGACCACGATCGGCTTGCCGAACCCGGCCGGGCCTAGGCCGTCCGGGTCAACGGCCGTGTAGATGTCCGCTCCGCCCTGGCCGTTCACTGCATTCTGGTACGTCACCATTACCTGGCCGGCCGGCCCTACCGCGGTGTCGCCGTAGTCTCCGTTGCCGGGGCTCGGAACGTTCTCCGGTGTGCTGAAGCTTCCAAACTGGCCTAACCCGGTGACGGGCGCGCCAAATGCCTGGATCTGGTTTCCGGGGAGCGCGTGAAGCTGACCCAGACGCTATTCGGCCCGACCGCGATCGAAGGCTGGTCACCGAACTTGGTCTGGATGTCCGCAACCTTCGTGAATGAGCTACCGCCGTCCGTGGACAGCGCGACGAAGACGTCGCCGTTGGTGTTGACGAGATACGTCATCCAGAGGTTTCCGAAGCGGTCCCAGGCGAGCTGCTCGTCGCAGCAAATCTCCCCGAGCGGGTCGCCGGCCTCGCCGATTACTCGTCGCGTCCACGTCTGGCCGGCGTTGAAGGACACGCCTACTGCCAGCCCAGCGACGACGTCCGGCAGCGTCGACATCGCGACGACGTTCGAGGGGTTGGTCGGATTGACGGCGATCGCGTCCTCCGCCTCGTTGCCTGGCATGGCGGTCACGTTGAGGTTCGAGGGCGGTGCGGCCGCCGCCAGCGTTGCCATAGCTAACGCAAGGGCGAACCCCAGCACGATCGTGGAGGACGTGGACACGAGAAATCGGCCGCGCATTTTGCTCCCTCTCTCCTCGCAAAGAACTGAGCGATCGTAGCGCTGCCGCGGTCAGGTAGTCAAAACCGCTATTCGCCGTTGGGCGAAGCTAGGATCGCCGAACGGTGTTCACCGTCGAGCAGCGAGACGCGCTGCGTGCGCGAATGCTCCGGCTCGCGCAGGAGGACAAGCGGGTCGTCGCCGGAGCCGCTGTGGGCTCGCTCGCTGTCGGAACAGGCGACCGCTTCTCCGACTTGACCTCACCTTCGGGATCGCCGACGGCGTGCCGGTCGCGCACGTTCTCGACGCCTGACTCGCACGCTCAGCGAGGAGCTGGACGCCGTAGACCTGGCCGACCTCACCGCCGGGCCGACCACCTATCGCGTCTTCCTGCTGCCGGACGCGCTGCAGTTCGACCTCTCGATGACACCGGCGACGGAGTTCCGCCCCGCGGGTCCGCGATTCCAGCTTCTCTTCGGGGCGACCGCTGCGGACGAGCCTGAGCCTTCGGCGCCCGACGCCGGGCGCCTCTTCATTCCCACGCCCGCGGTTGCAGGGGACATCTTCGGGTGCGGCGTCATCTATGCGCTGCACGCACGGGCGTGCATCGAGCGTGGCCGGTTTTGGCAGGCGGAACACTACGTCGACGCAGTGCGCGATCACGCCCTCTCGCTTGCTTGCCTCAGTCGCGGGCTGCCGGCTGCTCAGGCGCGCGGTTACGACGACCTTTCGCCCGAGACTCTTACGGCCTTCGACCGCACACACGTCGGGTCGCTCGAGCCCGACGTACTGCGCAGAGCACTCGGCGCCTCTGTCCTCGCCCTCCTCAGCGAGGGCGGGGAGGCGGACTTGCCGCACGTGGATCTAGTCGCAGAGCGCCTCGTTGAGCCTCATTAGGTGGATCTGGCCGGCTGCGCCCGGTCCGCTACCCCGATCGAATTCCCACGTCGTCGTCGCGTCGACTCACGCGAGTTGAGGTCGCCCTCCGTGTTCAGAGTTGAGTTCGTCCCGTGGGCACTACAGTCGACGTTCGGCTTCGGATCCACATCATCCTCATCGGTTGAATCGATGTCCGCGGGACGGGATCAGGCCGCGTCGTGGATCTTCTTGAGGCCATCGACGATCAAATCGAGGCCGAACTCGAACGCGCGCACCTCGTGGTGGGGGCCTTCGTCGAAGTGCTGCTGAGCGTGCTCATGGAGGTACGGAAACGCATCGGCGGTGATCGTCTGCGCAAACTTCGCCTCGAACTTCGAGACGTCCTCGGCGGTGTAGGTGTGACTCGTTTCCCAGAGCGAGAAGCCGAAGATGTGCCCATCGAGGACGTGGTAGGCGTGGTAGGTCGTCTCAGCGGAGAAACCCGCTTCGCGTAGCCGTCCCAAGAGCAAGTCCATGTATCGCAGCCTTGCGGGGCGGATCCGCGCCGGATCCATCAGAAGGCTGCACGACCAAGGGTGACGGCGGAGCGCGTCATGGACGGAGATCGCGCTATCCCGGATCGCTGCGTCCCAGTGCCGCCTGCCGGCGACGGCGGTTTGCTTTCGGCCAGGACGAGGTCGAGCATGCCGTCGAGGAGATCGTCCTTGTTGGCGATGTGGTTGTAGAGCGACATGGCCTCGAAGCCGAGCGTCTGGCCGAGGTTTCGCATCGTCAGCGACTCGATCCCGCCTTCGTCGGCGAGCTCGAGAGCTGCCTGCAGGATGCGGTCGCGGGTGAGCGGGCGGCGGGACTGTGTCTTCGGGGCCATTGACAAAGCTTACGTTGTACGTGTAGCTTACACCGTAAGCTTACACTGTACGAACGAGAGGGGATAGATGGTGGCTCCAGCCAGGCACCGGGCGACAACGATGAAGGCGATCGTCCGCGACAAGTACGGCCCGCCCGACGGGGTCGAACTCCAGGAAGTGGAGAAGCCAGAGCTCACCGACGACGGCCTCCTCGTGCGGGTGCGCGCCGCTTCGGTGAACCGCGTGGACTGGTACGACGTGACCGGCACGCCGTGGATCGCGCGCCCGATGACGGGCCTACGCGGGCCGAAGTCCCGCTTCACGGGCCGTGATTTCGCGGGAACGGTGGAGGTGGTCGGCAAGGACGTCACAGACCTGCGGCCGGGTGACGAAGTCTTCGGCGGGAAGAAGGGAGGCGGATCATTCGCCGAATACGTCGGCGTGCCGGCCGACATCGCGCGCAAGCCGGCGGGCTTGACGTTCGAGGAGGCGGCGGCGGTGCCGGTCGCAGCGCTCACCGCGCTTCAGGGTCTGCGCGACCACGGGCAGCTTCAGCCGGGCCAGAAGGTCCTGGTCAACGGCGCCTCCGGCGGGGTGGGGACGTTTGCCGTGCAGATCGCCAAAGCGCTCGGTGCAGAGGTGACCGGTGTCTGCAGCACGCGGAATGTCGAGCAGGCGCGATCGCTCGGCGCCGATCACGTGATCGACTACACGGGGAGGATTTCACACTAACCGGCCAGCGCTATGACCTGATCCTGGATATCGCGGGGAGCAAGTCATGGTCGCAGTGCAGGCGCGTGCTGAACCCGAACGCGATCCTTGTCATAGTCGGGGCGAAGGGAAGTCGACTGATGGGGCCTCTGGGGCACATCGCCAAGGTGCGGCTGGGGGCGTTGCGCGGCAGTCAGAAGGCCGTGTTCTTCGTCGCGAACTTCAACGGGCCGGACCTGGCTGTCCTTTCGGAACTAATCGCGACGGGAAAGGTGAAGCCTGTCGTGGAGAAGCGTTACGAGCTGGTCGAAGTCGCTGACGCTCTCAGGTACATGGGCGAAGGACACGCGCGAGGAAAGATCGTCATCGGCGTCTGACCCGGCTAGGGCGCCTCGATCGCGCTGAGCCCGAGCCAAGAAGCCAAGTCCTCCAGCTCGGCCTGTACGGCCTTGCTCATCGTGCGGGTGAACTTCACATCCTCGTGGATCGCGTTCACTCGCAAAACGGATGCCTTCCGGTCGACGGCGGCATCGCCTTTTCCGACCAGGCGGTCGTTGTGCAAGATCGGAAGCGCGAAGTAGCCCCAGCGGCGCTTCGCCGCGGGCTTGTACATCTCGAGCGTGTACTCGAAGTCAAAGAGCTCCTCCGCCCGAACGCGGTCGTAGACGAGGCGGTCGAAGGGCGACAGCAGCGCCGTCCGCCCCTCGAAGTCCTTGCCCAGCGCTGCAGGGTCGACGCGCCACTCGCCTTTAGTGCCCTCGACCACGGCCGGCTCGCCGGCCTCGCCGACGTGGACGGGCTCGATCGGCATCGCGGGTCGTTTCTGCCGGGCGATACCGAGCGAGGCCAGCCGGCGCTCGTTCTTGGCCTGCTCGGCCTCCTCGACCGAAGGGACGACGACGTCTGCCGGGTACACCCGCTCGGGCAGGTCCCAGAGCCGCTCCCGCCCGACCCTCCCCGCGATCGCGACCTCCGCCCGCATCATCAGGCACTCCAGCATCTGGGTGACGTTGCGGTTGCTGGTCCACCCGGTCGACGCCCACGGGACGACGGACGTATCCGGGATGTCGCGTGAGGTGAGGGGCCCTGAGCTGCCCAGCAAATCCAGGACGTCGCGGCGAAAGCGATCGTTCTCGTGGAGCCAGACGCGCGTGCGCTCGTAGTCGGGCCAAGCTGCGGCGCCCGCCAGGTGGAGGCCCAGGTCGCCGATCGGCCGCACGAGCGCGTCGCGCTCGAACAGTGTGCGGTCTTCCTCCAGGGCCTGCCGGAGGTGATCGGGCTCGTACGCCGAGCCGAGCCGGCTCCAGGCGACGAGATCCGCGCTGGGCGCGATCGCCGCCGTCGGATCGATCTGCAAGAGGGTCAGCCGCTGCACGACAGAGAGCAGATCGGTGGGCCGGGGCGCGTCGAGGAGCTGCGCGCGCACGGCGATCCGCCGGGCCTGCGACTTGGTCAGCCGGTGCATGGTCAGGAGGCTATGTCAGGCCTCTCATGCTCCCGAAATCGGCTTGCAAACAGCGCGCGCTCGACCTCCGCCTCTTGTCCGAAGACGACATCGACGCGTGGGCGGATTTCCTCGGCGATCCGGAGGCGACCCACCTGCTTCATACGCCTGAGCCCGTGCGAGACCGTGAGCAGATCGTCGGCGAGCCTGCGGCGCTGGATCGAGTTGATCGAAGGGCCGATCGGCATGTATTCCCTCACCCTCCGTGACACCGGCGAGACCGTCGGTTTCGTCGGCTTCGTCCCGCGCGACCATCCTTGGGGACAGGAGCTCGAGCTCGGCTGGCTCATTCGCCGGCAGTTCTGGGGCAACGGTTACGCGACCGAGGCCGCTCGCGTGCTGAAGCCGCTCGTGCCCGGCCGGTTCGTCTCGATGATTCGAGTCGAAAACGTAGCCTCGGCCAACGTCGCTCGGAAGCTTGGGATGAGCGTTGAGCGAGAGGTCGACTACCACGGGTTTCCGACGCAGGTCTGGGCGACTCAGGCCTCGGGCGAGTAGGCGTGCCTCACTCTCGCCACTTTTTTCCCGATCCTGCCGAGCACCGCGGCTAGGCGCGCGTTCAGCGGTGGCACTTGGCGAACACGTGACCGCGGTTCCGCTGCGTCGCAACCGCGACTTCATGCTGCTCCAGACCGGGCAGCTGCTTTCCAACGCCGGGACGCAGTCGACCTCGATCGCCTACCCGCTGCTCGTGCTCGCTGTGACGGGCTCCGCGGCAAAGGCAGGTGTCGTCGCTTTCGCGCGCACGCTGCCCGCGGCCGTGTTTGCGCTGCCTGCCGGCCTTGCTGCTGACCGCTGGAACCGCAAGTGGCTGATGCTCGCGGCCGACGGGGTTCGCGTTCTCGCGATCGGCGGGCTCGCCGCAGCGATCTTGCTGCACGCGGTCCCCTACTGGGCGATTGTGCTCGTCGCCTTCATCGAAGGCGTGGGGGCCACCTTCTTCTCCGTCGCCTATACAGGCGCGCTACGCGCGGTCGTTCCGACGCGCCAGCTCCCGGCGGCCGCCGGCGCTCAGACTCGGCCGGCAGGCGGCGGTGCAGCTCGCCGGGCCGCCGCTCGGGGTGCGCTCTTCGGGGTCGCCCGCGCGCTGCCGTTTCTCGTCGACGCGGCTTCGTACGCATTCTCGACTCTCTCGCTGCTTGCGATGCGGACGCCGTTCCAGGAGGAACGCGAGCCCGACCTCGCGCGGCTGCGCTCGCGGCTCGCAGAGGGCTTCCGCTTCCTCTGGAGGCAACCGTTTCTCCGGACGAGTGCGCTCCTCTTTGGGCTCGCGAACTTCATCGGACCCGGGCTGCTGCTTGCGGTCGTCGTCATCGGCACGCGGCAAGGGCTGTCTGGCGGCGAGGTCGGGGCGCTCGTGGCCGCCGTTCGGCGCCCGTCTCCTGGTGGGCTCCTTTCTCTCGCCGCTCGTGCGCCGCCTCCTTCCGGTTCGAGCCGTCCTGGTGCTGGAGCTCTGGACCTGGCTCGGCTGCGCGCTTTTCCTCATCTGGCCGAGCGTCTATGTCCTCGCAGCCGGCACTCTCCCGACGGCGCTGGCGATCCCGTCGACCGACTCCGTCGTCCACGGCTACCGGATTGCGATGACACCCGACCGGCTGCTCGGCCGCGCCGAGTCGGTGCGGAGCACGATCTCGCTTCTGATCGCGCCGCTCGGCCCGCTCGCGGCAGGCGTCCTGCTCGAAACGGTTTTCGGCTCGACGGCGGCATCGACTGGAACGAGCTCGCAGGGATCGCCGAGGACGCCTACGCCGAGGTCGCGCCGGCCAAGCTCGTCGAGGAGGCGCGGACGGCGTCGTAGGTTCAGGTTTTCTACTTCAGGGCTGGGTTGTCCCGGTCGAAAGCGCTTATTGAGGCTGCCGCAGCGGCAGCTCGACCCTGAACGACGCGCCGCCGGAAGGGTTGTCTTCGACCCACGCCCGGCCGCCATGTGTCGCGGCGAACTGCGCGACAAGAGCGAGGCCGATGCCGGCGCCCGGACGTTCTCGTATGCGTCGCCGCGATTGAACAACTCGAAAACGGCTTCACGCTCAGCCGCCGGAACGCCGCCGCCCGAGTCGTCCACTGCGATTAGCAGGGCCGCTCCCGCCGGTTCGACTCGGACGACCACGTCTGTTCCCGGCGGCGTGTGCTTGACCGCGTTCGCCAAGAGGTTCTCGACGATCCGCTCGAGCTTCGGAGCGTCGACCTCCGCGACGACTGGTTGGGCACTGACTTCGACCGGACGGCCATCCGTCGGGTAATCGGCGACGACCTGGCGGACGAGCGCGCCGACGTCTGTGGCGCGGAAGGTGGATCCGGTCGACCCCCGTCGGAGCCGGTCGAGATCGAGCAGGTCGGAGAGCAGGCGATCGAGTTTCTGGGCCTGTTGGAGCAGGTGGCCGACGAGCTCTGTCCGCGTCGCTTCGACGAGTTCCGAACCCCTCTCCTTCAGAGTCAGTGCGAAGCCGAGGATCGACGTCAGCGGTGTCCGCAGCTCGTGCGAGACCGTCGCGAGGATGTTCTCGCGAAGCTGATCGAGGCTCTTCGCGTCGGTGATGTCCTGCGAGGTGCCGACCAGGCGCTGTGGCGTGCCGGACGGCGTCGAGGATCACTCGGCCCTGCCCGTGAACCCAGCGAATCGTGCCGTCCGGCCGGACGACCCTGTGCTCGAAGCTGAACGGTGCGGCGTCGACTAGAGAACGTGCGACCGCCTCGCGAACGAGCTCACGATCGTCCGGATGGACCTGCTCGAGGTACGAGCCGTAGGTCACCTCGGAGAGTGGCGAGAGCCCGTAAATGCGGAACAGCTCGTCCGACCAGCCGACCCGGTTGTCGGCGATGCTCCACTCCCAACTGCCGATGTGGGCGAGCTCCTGCGCCTCGGCAAGGTTCGCCCGCTCGTGTTGCAGCGCAACCTCCGCCGACCTTCGCTCGGAGAGGGCCGCGCCAAGAAAGAGGAGGCTGACGATTACCGCCGCGAGCAGGCCTTCGGCGACCTGCACGACCTCGGTAACGCTGCCGCCGGTGAGCGGCGTCGTCCCGTCGATGGCGCCTTTGATCGCGAACGCAGCGACAACGAAGCTGCCCGTGACTGCTCCTCGCTGCGAAAAGCGGAGCGCGGCCCAGATCAGGAGCGGAAAGAGCAGGTGCGGATAGCGCCAGTAGCCATGCAGGAAGACGAACCAGCTCACGACCGCGATCAGAGCGAGCAAGGCGAATCCTTCGAAGAGCTCGACCCGCCGCGGCTTCCAAAACGGCATCGAGAGCCAGAGCAGCAAGAGCGGTGCAACGATCAGGTCTCCCATCGCATCGCCGCTCCACCACAGGAACCAGCCGGCGCCGTAGGAGCCGGACAGGTTTCCCGACACCCAGAGCGTCGTGACGCCGTTCGTCGCGGCAATCGTTGTGCTTCCCGCCGCTGCTCAGGACCACCAGCGCGCAAGCACGTCGCGAACGCGCTCGAGCCTCGGGTTGAAGGCCACTCGGCGAAGCAGCAGCGCGCCGACGACGGCTTCCAGCGTGTTGCCCACGGCGATGAATGCGGCGACCGGCAACGAAGCGCCGCTCGTCACGTTGGCCACGAGGGCGCCGAGCGCGACCGCGGGCCAGAGCGCGGGCCCGAAGAGGACGAGTGCGGCAAGGGCGATTCCGGTCGGCGCCCAAACCGGAGTGACGACGCCGCGCGCGACCGGCAGCTCGATTCCCAGCTTCGCCGTGCCGATGTAGAGGCCCGCCACCGCGGCGGCGACCAGCGGGTACAGAGCCGTCCGCAAGCGCGGGTACTTGCGGCGAATCGCCGAGGCTAGCCCGCCATCGAGCTGCGCCAGGTTTCCTTCGTGGAGCCTTGCGAGATACTCGCTCGTAGCGTTATCACCGTACCTCGGCCGCAGTTCACCGAACAACAGGGCCGACTGACTCAAGGCCGCATTTGTTTCTGTCGATGCAGTTGCGGTGTTTGGAACCGCGCCCTTCAGGTACCGCAAGAGAGAAGTCTCGTGCTCGTCCGTTGGCCTGTACCGATCGTCCTCTCGCCCGGCGCCTTCGTGCCTCTCGGCGTCTTCGCGCTCATCTTCGTCGCGTTCAGCGGGGGCTCGAAGCCTTCTGTTCTCGCCGCCGCGGCGCTGCTCCGGCGGCATCGGCGGCATCGTCTCGCTGATCGTTCACGAACTGGGGCACGTCAGCGTCGCAAAGAGGCTTGCCGGGGTTAGGCCCGAGAAGGTCTCGGTCATGTGTCTCGGAGCCGCGGCGCACCTCGAAGGCTCCTACCGAAACGGACGCGAGCAGGCGCGGATGGCGCTCGGCGGACCAGGGGCGTCCTTCGCCTTCGCGCTGGCGCTCGCCGTTCCCATCTTCCTCCCGGCTCCGACGGGCCTCAAGGTGGGCGCGCTCGCGCTCGCTCTGCTCAACGTCGCGCATCGGTGTCGCTCAGCCTGCTGCCGAGTACACCCGCTGGACGGCCACAAGGTGGTCGGTCGGTCTCGTCTGGTTGGCGGTCGGCTCGGAGGAGAGCGAGCCCGACGGATCATCAAGCGCGTCGGAACGGGCTTGCTCGCCGTCGACCTCTCGTTCGCCGTGCTCCTACTGGCGGAAAGGCCGGTGATCGGCGCGACGGTGATCGCCGTCGCCGCCGTCGCCTACGGGCAGAAGCGCCTGGTCCGGGCGCCACGCACCTCCTAAAACCCTCGAACGGGTGACGCCGCCCCGGCTTGACCGGGCGATCTATGTCGGACAATGCGGGATCGGCTTCGCCATGCCCTTCTGATCGCGGCTGCCGTGAGCGGCCTCGCGATCTTTGGCGCATTCGCCGTCTACGAGGAGCCTGGCCTCGGGCTGGGCCACTTCTTCTACGTCCCGATCATCCTTGCCGCGCTGGCGACCGGCCCGGCGATCAGCGCCGGTGCGGCGGTCATCGCAACCGCGATGTACGCGAGCGGCGTGATCATCAATTCGGACGTCTCACCGAGCGAGAGGTATTCACCACCAGCACCGGCATCAGGTTCGTCACCTTCGTGACGGTCGAGGATCGTCACGGGCTACTTCGCGAAACGAAATCGAACCCTGCTCGCCGAGCTGCGGCTCCTCGCCGATCGCGACGCCCTCACCGGGCTGCCGAACACGCGGGTCTTCGAGCGCGCGATCGGCGAACGGCTCGATCACGAGCAGCCCTTCGGGCTCATCGTCGGCTGTGTCGACGAGCCTCGCGTCGGGGAGCGACGCCGACGAATATGCTTCGGCAGGTGGCCTCGCGGCTGCTGCATTCGCTGCCGCCCGGCGACGAGGTCGCGCGCATCGGAGACGACTCGTTTGCAGTGCTGACGTACGCCGGTAGCGCCGGCGACGCGGGCAAGAACGCCACTCACCTGCAGGCCCTGCTGGCTGCCGATGGCTTCGCGGTCACCTTCGGTTGGGCCGCGTATCCACAGGACGGCTCGAACCGCGCTGTCGCTCTACCGGGCCGCCGACGAGCGACTGTACGCGCGACGCATCGTTCACCGTCGCACGACGGTGGTCGCGCTGAGACCCTCGGCGACCTCAGCGTAACTCGACGACGCGCCGCTCGCGCGCGGACTTCCTTGCGGCGTCGAGCACCTCGAGACCTGCCACGACGCCGTCGGGGTCGACTGGCGGCGCTGCGTCCTCGCAGCAGCGCAGCATCACGCCTTCGTAGAACCGCTGGTAGGCCCCGGGCACGGTCGGAATGCGCCGGAGCTCGTCGCCCGCGCCGAGCGAACCCCAGCAGTCCTCGGGCTCGCGGCCCCAGAGCGGATCGTCCGGGCGGCGAGCATGGCGTGCAGCAGCTCTTCCTGGACGTCGAGCCCGAACTTGACGTACGCGGCGCGACTCGCCAAGGACGCGGAACCGCGGCCCAAGCTGGGCAGCAACGGCGCTCATCCACAGATGCGACCGGACGCCGGACTCGTGCAGCAGCGCGACGAAGCTGTCGTCGTCGGTCTGCGCGCCCGGCGCGCCGGCGTCCAGCTCCGCGTACACCTTGGCGGCGGGCCGAACAGAAAGAGCGCCTGGTCGACGAGGTGGCTACCGAGGTCGTTGAGGAGTCCACCTGCGTCCTGCGGGTCACCGGACTCGCGCCAGCCACCCGCAGAGCTCGGGCCGCCAGCGCTCGAAGCGGGACTCGAAGCGCGCGACCTCGCCCAGGGCGCCTCCTCCAGCAGCCCGCGGACGGTCAGGAAGTCGCCGTCCCAGCGCCGGTTCTGGAACACGGTCAGCATCACGCCGCGCTCACGCGCGTCGCGGACCAGCGAGCGGCCCTCGCCCGCGCTCGCAGCGAGCGGCTTGTCGACGACCACGGCGAGCCCGGCCTCGATCGACGAGCGCGCGAGCGGGACGTGGGCGCGGTTCGCCGCCGCGACGACGACGAGATCGAGGTCGCCGACACGCTCCCAGACCTCCTCCGGCGAGCCGAGCAACGCCGCGTTCGGATGGTCGCGCCGGGCACGGGCACGCCGCTCCTCGTCGTGCGTGACGATCGCGGCGAGCTCGAGCCCCTCGACCGAAGCGATCAGCGGCGCGTGGAAGACAGCGCCGGCCAGGCCGTAGCCGAGCAGGGCGACGCGAAATCGGCGGGCTCACGGTCGTCGGTTATATCTGGGGAGCTAACAGGAGGGTTTGACGGCGAAACCGCTCGTCGCCGGGGCGCGATGCTCGTTCCCTGGAGAGGACGCGGGGAGCGTCCATATCCGCAGATGCCGGGCTGCGCGACTGCGTAAGCAGAGCGGAGCTGTGGTGGGCGAGCGAGCAGCGTGCTCCGGCGGCACGGACTGTTTTTCCGCCGAAGCCCTCCTAGTTGAGCGAGAGCTCGAGCAGCGACGCAGTTGTCCTCGTAGGCCGCGGCGGCCTGTGTCCAGAACGGCGACCACGTTGGCCTGCGTCTGCCCCTGATGGTCGTTCCAGTCGACCAGCGAGTCGGTCTCGATCAGATCCGCCAGCGCGTACAGCGCAGCGCCGAGCTCGTCGAGGGGCAGCTCGCCCGCGAGCGAGGCTTCGCGCTCCAGGACTGCGACGACGGCGCCGAGCAGCGACCAGCTCGCGGCGTCGTCGTCCCAGGGATCGACCTCGAAGCCGTTGACGTCCGGGCGTCCGCCCGTGCGGCACCAGGACTCCGCGACGAGATTCCGCGCGTCCTGCAAGAGCCGCTGACCCTGGAGTCCACATCCGTCGCGCCTCCCCGGCCGCCCGAAACGTAAACAATCGCGAGCGATAGGATCGCTGGAGTGGAAGAGCGAGAACGAAGGCTCGGGCGGAACGAGGCCCTTTTCCGCGAGGTGAACGAGCGGATCGAGCGCGTCAGCAGCGCGCTTCGGACTAGGGACCGACACGATGACCATCCTCTGCGAATGCGGGAACCCGGACTGCGTCGAGCACATCGAGGTCTCGCTCTCCGAGTACGAGCGCGTCCGAGGCGAATCAACGCACTTCTTCGTCCGCCCCGGGCATGCGAAGCCCGACGTGGAGGAAGTCGTCGAGCACCATGACGAATACGACGTCGTCCGCAAGAACGGAGCCGCCGCCGAGATCGCGCGTGAGCTCGATCCGCGCGACGGCGACGATTAGCTAAGCGCGGAAAAACCCGAGCGCTCGCGCGTCACGCCGGCCCCGAGCCGCTCTGCTTCCCCGAGAGCGCGCCAGCGACCCGCCTGCAACGCCGAGACGCCTTCGAAGCGGTACGCGTAACGGTTGCAGGAGGAGCGGGCCGCGGACCGCGCTCTCGGCGGTCGCGACCGGGCGCCAGGAACCCGGGTGGTCGGCAGGTAAGCGGGCTTGCCGACCCGGCGTCCGTTCACGAAGGCACGCCAGACGTCGGGGCGCGTCTCGACGACGCCAACGCGATAACGCCGCCCGACAACGGCGCGGCCCGAGGTCGGCGAAGCGTCGTGCCTCGCCGCGCGAGACCTCCTCGACGTAGACACGGAGCCCGACCCGGGGAAGGCGGCGATCGCCGGCCTGCAGCCACTCGTTTGCCTTGCCGGGCCCTTCGTGGATGCCGCCGACACCGACCCAGGCCGCCGCGTGGCCCGTCCAGACCGCCGGCACCGCCGGCGCCGAGATCGTCGCGGCCACGCCGTTCACTCCGTCGCGGCCCGCATAGCCCGCGTAGCTGTAGCCGGGCGTGCACGGGCCGGACGCCCGCTTTGCGACGGCGACGCCAGCGACGGAGCTATGGCCAACGACGCGACGGCGAAGAACGCCGCCGCTGCGACTCCCCTCAACCTCAATTGAATCCCCTTCCTCCCAAGAGAAACGGTACGACACTTCGGGGGTTACGGCATGTCGCCCACCGGTTCCGCGTAGCCGACTCGCGTGCCGGCCCAGGTCGCGGGGCAGAGGCCTGCCAGGATCAGATAGGGAATCGTGTCTCCTGCGGCCCCGCCAGCGCTCCGCCCGCGGCCGGCCCAATCAGCGCGCCGACGCCCCAGCAGGCGTTCATGAGACCGAAGGCGAGACCCTGCGCCAGGCCGGCCGCCTCGGCTCCGTGCGAGATCAGCGCCATGCCCGGCGTGTAGAACGAGCCGTACGCAATGCCCGAAGCGACGACGAGCAGCGCGATCAGCGCCGGCTGCCTCGCCCAGGCGAGGGCGACTGGAGACGACGATCGAGCCGACGAGCGCCGCTCGCACCGGCCGCATCAGGCCCTGGCGATCGGTCAGACGGCCGAGCAGCGGGATTCAGCAACGGTCTCGACGGCTGTGGTGACGACGAAGAGCGCGCCGATCGCGATCGTCCCCCAGCCCTGACCGTTGAGCTGGAGCGGGACGAGCACGATCAGGACGCCGAAGAGCAGCGCCGGCAACATGATCAGCCACAGTCCGGCCAGCAGCGAGCGTTCTCGTACCGCGAGCAGCCCGGCGCGGAGCGTCTGGCGCTCCGGCGCTATCCCGGGAGTCGCGGCTGCCCAGCCGACGAGTACGGCTCCCGCCACCGACGCCGCGGAAAGTGCCGGGCGCGTGCCGACGATTCCCGCGAGCGCCCCGACCACCGGACCGGTGGCGCCCGAAGACGGCGGCGCCCATCGCCGTTCCGAGCAGCGCGCCGCGCCGCTTCGCGCGGGGCCGCGGCGATCACCCAGAGCGAGCCCGCCGGCCCACGAGAACGAGCTGCCGATGCCCTGAAACAGGCGCGAGGCTCCGAGCGCCCAGACGTTCCCGGCGAGCGCAAAGCCGAGGCTCGCGGCTGTCATCAGGACCAGCCCGGCGAGAACGGTGCGTTTGGGGCCCAGCCGGGTCGTGGCGAGACCGGCTGGAATCGCGCCGATCAGCGCTCCCGCGGCGTACGTCGAGATGAAGACGCCAAGCCCCTGCCTTCGAGAGGTCGTATTTGTCTGCGAAATGCGGAAGCAAAGGTGTCATCGCCGTGAAGAACAGCGTGTCCACGGCGACGACCACGCTCACGAACACGAGCAGCGGCGCACGGCGCCGAAGCTATCAGCGTCGTCATGCGGTACGGTCCGCCCGATGAGCACTGCGACGATGCACACCAACCACGGCGCGATCGAGGTCGAGCTCTTCGACGACGACGCGCCCAAGACCGTCGAGAACTTCCGCAAGCTCGCCGGCGACGGCTTCTACGACGGCGTCATCTTCCACCGCGTGATCCCGGACTTCATGATCCAGGGCGGCGACCCGACCGGCACCGGCACGGGCGGGCCCGGGCTACCACGTTCGAGGACGAGTTCAACGACCACAAGGTCGAGCGCGGCGCGCTCGCGATGGCCAACGCCGGCCCGAACACGAACGGCAGCCAGTTCTTCATCGTCACGACCGACGCGGCGCCCTGGCTCGACGGCAAGCACACCGTCTTCGGCCGCGTCACCGGCGGCATGGACGCCGTCGACTCGATCGAAGGCACCGACACGGACGCGGCCGACAAGCCGAGTTCGGACGCCGTGATCGAGCGCATCGATTTGTGCCTGACGCTGCCCAGCGCTTCCCGTAGCGCTTCGTAAAGCGTTCGTAACTCCTTCGTGACACTTCGCACGACCGGCTAACCCCGGGCACGGGGTTTCGTCCTAACCCTTCTCGGAAAGGTCAAAGACCAGGGCTCGCCCTCTGTGCCGCAGCGCAGGCCGTGCCCGCCGCCACCACTCGTACGTCAACGACCCGCAGGGGAGCCAACTCTTGTCTACAAACAAACGCTGGTTGTTCTTGTTAATGAGCGCCTTCGTCCTAACGGCCGGAGCGGCGCGCGCTTCGCAAACGCTCTCCGCGAACAAGGTTCTCGTGAACGCCGCTCGTCATTCACGGGACGTGCAGATGCAGGAGACACGTGAACCCTGCGCTTGATCCGCCGCTACCGCGCCAGGACGTGGCGCTGGCAGGCGCTGACTGGAAGCACCCGTACGCACCGCTCGATCAGGCTACAGCACCAAGGCCGTCCTGCGGTTCTGGGTGCGAGCGGCCGGACGCGCCTATCTCAAGGCGATCAATCCGCCGCACAAGGGCGCGTGGCTTTGTATCCACCGCCACGAGGGCTCCTGGCGGGACTCTGGTGATCCGTACTGGGGCGGCCTGCAGATGGACCGTGGCTTCATGGCACGGCTACTACGCCTCGCTACCTGCTCCATCGCGGGTTATGCGGACCGCTGGTCGCCGCTCGAGCAGATGTGGGTCGCGGAGCGCGCGTACCGGAGCGGGCGCGGTTTCTATGCGTGGCCGAGCACGGCTCGCTACTGTGGATTGATCTGACGAGCTTCGGGGAAAGTAGGAGCGATGCCCGACGAGCAGATTGCAGCGTTGCTGGAGCACGGGGGAGGAGCAGCGGTGCCTCAACCTCTCCGAGTTCAGCGAGTTCGTCCAGGAGCACGAGCTCGACGAGGAGCAAGCTCGGTCATCTCTACGAGGAGCTCGAGGCACGCCACATCGATCTCGACCGACGACTGCCGGCGAGAAACCGAGACCGAGTCGACGTTCGTGAACGGCGACCTCGCTGCATCGCCACGACCGATGCCCTCCAGCTGTTCTTGAACGAAGCCGGGCAGTGGCCAGCTGCTGACCGCCGAGGAGGAGGTCGAGCTCGCGAAGCGGATCGAGCGCGGCGACAAGGCAGGCGAAGGAGCGGATGATCAACTCGAACCTGCGGCTCGTCGTCTCGATCGCGAAGCGCTACCAGGGCCACGGGCTCGCCTGCTCGACCTGATCCAGGAGGGCATCATCGGCCTGATCCGCGCGGTCGAGAAGTTCGACTGGCGCACGGGCTTCAAGTTCTCGACCTACGCGACCTGGTGGATCCGCCAGGCCGTGCAGCGCGGCGTCGCGAACAAGTCGCGGACGATCCGGATCCCCGTCCACATCGTCGAGCGCGAGCAGAAGATCGCGCGCGCGGAGCGCGAGCTCGTCGACGCAGCTCGGGCGGCTGCCGACCGAGCGAGGAGGTCGCGAAGCGCGCGAAGCTGCCGTTGAAGCAGGTGCGAGAGGTGCGCCAGATCGCCGCGTGCTGTGACGAGCCTCGACAAGCCGATCGGGACCGAGAGCGAGGGCTCGTCTCGGCGACCTCGTCGCGGCCGACCAGGAGACGCCGGAGGAGGAGGTCACGTACAGCCTCAGGAGAAGGCGCTGCGCCGCGCCGTCGACCGAGCTGCCGGAACGTGAGCGCGAGATCGCTCAAGCTTCGCTACGGCCTGAACGGCGACCGCGACCCGAAGTCGCTCGAGGCGATCGGCCGGGAGCTGGGCATCACGCGCGAGCGCGTGCGCCAGATCGAGGCCGCGGCGCTCGAGCGCCTCGCCGTGCACCGCGAGCTCGACGCGGTCTCGGACGCGCGGCAGCCTAGCTCAGCGGCTCTTGGTGTAGTCCAGGTCGAGGCTGTCTGTCCGGCCGGACCAGCGGAGCGTCAAGCGCCAGCAACCGGGCGCAGGGAGATTGATTATCGAGGGACCAGGGGCCGCCTGAGACCTTCCGGTTCTCAGGCAGCCCATAAAACCGCTCATCCGCTGGGCGGATCCTGAGCGCGGACGCGTCCGGAGTTTCCCGCGCAACCCAGAGGGATGCTTGTTTCGTCTCAGCCGGCGCGGGAGGCGAGCTGAAGCAGGTATGCCGAACAGGACCTGCGACGATCCGTTGCGATCGCCCGAGCAACGCGCGGAATCCGCGGGCAACCGAACCCCCGCGCGCCCAGCTCGGCAGGGCCCCAGCTGAACTTGGGCGTGAGCGACGCTCGGCGAGAAGAAGGGGCGCCGAGGTGCGGCGGCCACCATCGTCGCCCTGACCGCTAGAGCCAGAACGCCGAGGGCGCTGCGCATGTTCCTACGTTCCGACGACCTGGACGATCCAGCGGCGGTCGCGCTCGCGGTCGAGCTCGAGGAAGAGCACGCGCTGCCAGGTGCCGAGGCAGAGCTCGCCGTCGCGCACGGGGATCGACTCGCCCGCCGTGCCGAGCAGCATCGCCATGCAGTGCGAGTGGCCGTTGCCGAAGTCCATGTCCTCGGGGCAGATGTTCTCGGTGCGGCGGTCCCAGTCGTCGTGCGCGTAGTAGGTCTCGCTCGGCACGAGGCGCTTGAGCATGTTCGCGAAGTCCTCGAGGAACCCGCTCTCGAACTCGTTGACGCGCACGCAGCAGGTCGTGTGCGGCGAGTAGACGCAGGCGATGCCTGTCGATGACGCCGCTCTCGCGGACGGCCTCGACCACCTCCTCGGTGATGTCGCGGACCGACAGCCCGCCGGTGGTTCGAAGCTGTCGTCTCGTGCTGGAAGACCTTCACCGTTGCGCTCACCCTCCTCCGGTTGTCGGCGGCCGCGGATGTGCGGGCAGAGCGTATTTTGCGCGTTTCGCGCGCAAGTTGAAAATCGAAAGGTGTTGGGTAGCCGGTCGAGTAGGTGGTCGTCGGCTCGGTCGTGCCGGTGTTCATGTCCTCGGTCGAGTGCTGCCACCTCCGGCACCGCTGCCGCCGACCGTGATCGTGCCCTTCATGCCCAGAGCCTTGTGCCCATCGATCGGGCAGTAGATCTCGTAGGTGCCGGCCTTCGAAAGCGTGACCTTCAGGGTGCCGCTGCTTCCCGGATCGATGGCGGAGATGTCGGAGTCGACCCCGTTGCCGTCGACGCCGAGCGCATGCGCAGTCGTGCCGTCGTTGACGCCTTTGAAGACGTACGTGCCAGGTTTGGTGAGCGAGATCGTGTTCGGGCTGAGCTTGTACTCGGTCTCGTGGACGCTGACCGTCTTGATTATCCCGCCGCCCGAGGATGCGGAGCTCTCGGTGGAAGCTGCCGTCGAGGCAGACTTGTCGGTGCCGCTCGGAGCTGCCGCAGCCGCCGGAAACGGCGGCCACGACGACGACGACGGCACCAAGCAGGGAGGGTCGGTGCGTCCTCATGTCGCGTGATACGAGGCTACTCGTCGTTCGGTTTCTCCGCGCTAGGCTCGGCCTCGCCGGGCCCGTAGCTCAGCTGGTCAGAGCAGCGGACTGGGCATGGGGGAACCCATGGTTCCCCATGAGCCCCTCCTTCAGGTGGCGTTACGCTTGCGGTGCGGGCCCGTAGCTCCAGCTGGTCAGAGCAGCGGACTCATAATCCGTCGGTCCTGGTTCGAATCCAGGCGGGCCATCGAGACCGTTGCCGCCGTGGGGGAACCCGTATTAGAGCTCCATGGGTCAGGTGTGCCGGGAGACCCAGATACGCCACCAGCGGCGTACCCACGGGCATGCCGGGACCCGGTCGCCTAGGGCCGGGAAGAAGCTGGGGCCGGGTCGAGGGTACATCCCCTCGGCCCCGGCCTCGTGGCCGGAAGAGCTCGGAGAGCCGGGAGCGGGCACTAAGGCTGGACTGCCGCCCGCGACTTACGACAAGCTTACGGTGGCATACTTTACGAGGACAGTGAACGCGTCGGGCTTCTGAGATATGACCCAGCCTCGTTTGACGGCCCGTGAATACACGCGCCGAATCGTTCCGACGCGGCAATTCCCGCGGGCGATCGTCCCCATTGCTGCAGGCACGGTCATCCTCCGACGTCCTGGACTGTGCAGAGACCGGGCCTGTTGAGAAGAACGGAGACGTTGTCGCTCTCGAGGTTCGCCGTCGTCACGTCAGCCTCCCGTCGCCGTTCAGGTCGCCGAGCGCAAGCGAATCGGGGTGCGGCCGGCTGGGTATCGGCTTGGGCTCAGGCTGCCACCACCTCGGTTAACGAGCACTGAAACTGTGGCGTCTCCGACTCGTTGTAGCTCTCACCGCGGGTGATGAGGTCGGAGTTTGCGGTCGCCGTTCAGGTCACCGATCGCGATGCCGTCTGCGTCGGTCGCCGCGTAGTCGCGGCGGCGCTGGAAAGTTCCGTCGCCGCGATTCAGAAGAGACCGAAACGGTGTCGCCGGTGTCACCTTCGTTGTGTCGCCAAGTCGGGCGCACCATCGTCATTGAGATCAGCAGTACCAACATCGACGCCGTAGGGCGGGTCCATTAGTCGCGCCTCCCGCCGAAGCTATCGCCGCCGTTTGAGAACTGGACGACTTCGTCGTTCACCGTCACCAGGTCGGCCTTGCCGTCGCGATTCATATCCCCGATCGCTACAGATGAAGGGTCTTCTGCGGTCCGGTAGTCGTGCCTGGTCGAAGGAACGTGCCGCGTCGCCCGCATTCGGAAGGCGGCGATGGTGCTTCGCAACCTGGTTCAGAGCCGCCAGGTCAGCGAAGCCGTCGCCGTTAACATCCCGACCGCAATGGAATGCGGCGACAACCGTTGCTCCGATCGCGTAGTTGCGCCTGGGGGCGAAAGATTGCCGTTACCGGTGTTGAGGAAAACTGACACGGAATCGGCATTCGCTGTAACGACGTCCACCCTCCCGTCGCCGTTGAGGTCGCTGAGCGCGAGGGAGTCTGCGTGCGTTGACTCGCGTAGTCGCGCCTCGATGAAGCTCCCGCCGCCTGGGTTCAAAAGCGTGACAGTGCGGGCCCGTTGACCGTCGCGAGATCAGGCTTCCGATCCGTTCAAGTCGCCTAGCGCGACGGAAAAAGGCTCCGCGCCCACCCGATACTTGCTCGGCCGGGCGGGCGAGCACTGGGGTAGCGGCGGGCGCCCACGACGCCAAGCGCCAGCGCTCTGCGCCGACAGGCTAGAACGCGATATAGGTGAAGCGCGGAGCGAACCTAACAGTCCACGTCCGCCCGACCCATAGTCTGTCCTCTGCCGAACCGAGAACCCCATGCCGCCCGTCTACTCCTTTCAATATGGCAAGTCAACGAATCTAGTCACGGAGCGTTCCGCAACGTCGGCGCCCCGACCTCCGAAACCTCGGGACCGGTCATCAACTTCCTTGCCTCGAGGTGACATTCCGCACGCGACCATGAGCTTTGGAAGCTAGTCGGTGGACAGCCGGCAACCTGGGACCACAAGCGACAGGCCCTGAGAGAGGGTGAGTCACATCAGGAGCGCCGGTTAGAGGCAGCGTTTCGGCCGGCGCTCTTCTCCTCCTACGCTCTACTCCGCCCGCTTCCCAGGGAACGGCGCCAGGGCAGGCCCATGAAGATCCTAGGTCAGGAAGCGTGATACGTTGGCTAGTGCCTTCTGGCTCAGAATCCTCGCCCGCCAGGCGACGCGGTAAGACGTGCTCGGTTGTAGGTCGGCTCAGCCCAGAGGCACCCACATGAAGGAGGCCACGCAAATGGCCCACCAGTCCGACCGGAACACCGGTTCGCGACGTCAGCAAGACGAGCATGCTTGCCCGCTTCACGGCCGCGCCCGACGTAACGAGCGAGCAGTACGACGAGACCATCCGCCGTTTGAGAAGTCGGGTGACTGGCTGCCGGCGGGACTCGAGTTCCACGTCGCCTTCATGTCGAACGGCAACTTTCGAGTCAGTGAGATCTGGGATTCGCGAGAGCAGTTCGATACGTTCGGCAAGCGCCTCATGCCGGTGCTGAAGGACGTCGGGATCGAGCTTGCGGGCGAGCCCGAGACGCGCGAGATCCACAACATCATCAAGCGCTAAGAACGAATCGCGCAACGGACAAAGGCCCGGAGCGGCCAGCCCGTCCGGGCCTTTGTTGTCTGTCGGTTTGCCCCACGCCCAAGGTGGAAAGCGGAATGCAAGGAAACAGTTTTCGGAAGGGGGGACAAAACGTGGGAACGAAGATCAAGCAGAAATGTAGCGGAGCGGCCACGCGCCGTGACCGCCTCAGAACATCGGTTCGCGAGGGCGGCTTCGGCTAATGGAGGAGGGAAGACGTCGGTTCGCTCCCGGTCGTCGACGAGGAAACGCGGCTCCTCGGGATCGTCTACCGACCGTGATGTAGCGCTTCGCGTCGTCGGTAGGCGGCCTCGATCCGGAGGCGACGCGCGTCGGCGAGGTCGCCTCAGCCGACGTCGTCACGCTGACGCCCGAACACGACCTCGACGAGGCGCTAGGGCTGATGGCGCGGGCGCAGGTGCGCGGCGAGTCCCGATCGTCGTTCGCGAGAACGAACTGGTCAGGATGCTTGCGCAAGCCGACGTTGCACGCGTCGGCAGGAGAAGTCGACCGGCCGAAGTCGGTGAGGCGATCTCCCAACCGCCGGGCGGCCCCAGGGTCGCCGGTTCCGGCGCCGATGACGGCTCGAACGTCGGCGTCCGCGAATCGTCTCTTGAACAGAGAGATAGGTCATCACCGGTAGCTAACGCCCCGGAGAGAGGCGTAATCGCCTCTCTCCGGGTTAGCTTCGCTCAGAGACGCATTTGCCGCAATCCAAGCGGGCCGACGGGATCGCGGCTATGGTGTAGACCAGCGCGTTGGCTCTAGTTGTTTGAAGCCGTCGAGGCTCTAGCACCTTCCTCTCCGACTGTGACCCCTGGCCTGACCGCCGCAGTGCGCCCATTCGAGCGCTCTGCCCTGTAGGACCGACAGAAGGAGCATCACATGCATGCCACCATTCGTCGTTACGAAGGTGTCGACACGACCCGCATGAACGAGGTCGTCGGCAAGGTCAACGAGACGCTCGTCCCGCAGCTCCGCGAGCTGCCCGGTTTCTCCGGCTACTACCTGATCGAGGCCGGCAACGGCATCGTCAGCTCGTTCGGTCTCTTCGAGACCTCCGAGCAGGCCGACGAGTCCACGAGGCCTCGTCACGAAGTGGATCAGCGACGAGAACTTCAACTCGGTGATTCCGAACCCGCCGAAGATCACGAGCGGCAAGGTCGTTGCGCACAGCGACGTCCCCGCTCTCGTCTAGTCCGAGCACTCTGGGAACAGAAGGGCCCGGCATCGCCGGGCCCTTTCTCTGTGCTCAACTGGGCGGTCCCTACGAGCTCGACTGCTTGACCTTGCCCGAGACGCACTTCCCGAACGCGTTGGATTTGTTGGCGTTCGTTTCCGTACCTCGCCTTGAAGGCGGCGAGATCGACGCCTTTCGCTCGGTCCAGCAGGATTTCGCGGCGTTGACCGTCGCCTCCACGCGAGCGGCGGCAGCAGCCTTTGCCTTCTTGGAGACGCAGTTGCCGAAGGCATTCCGATGCTTCGAGCCGGTGCCGTACGTAGTGGCGAACGCGGTCAGGGTCGGAGGAACGCTCGGTGCGGCACTGCGCCGCGGCGTTCGAATGCTCCTGCTCATTCTGCTGCGCGAGCTTCGAGACGCACTTGCCGAACGCGTTCGACCTGTTCGGCCAGCGTCCCATAGAGCAGCTTGAACGCGGCTGGATTCGCGTTCCGCTCGGTCGTGCACTGCTTGACTGCGGCCGCCTGGCTGGCGGGGCTCGGCGGTGAGCCGGCGACTGCGAGCGCGGGAGCGCCAAAAACGTAGTGACGGCGAGGAAGATCAGCTTTCGCATGTGACTCCTTTCCTGTCCAGCTGAGCATGGGTTCCCTTTCCCATGCCTGTGTTTTCAGGGCTGTAATGGGCACGTAACGGCAGCCCGGAGGTTTGGCCTCCGAGCGGCGATCGGCGGATCAGAAACCGTTGAGCTTGCCGATCCGGATGCCGAGAGAACGCCCGGCCGCTCGCAGCACCGGGCACCCTTCCGCAGGTCGCGATCGCCCCGGACGGCGTCGCGGACCGAGGCTTCGAGATTGCCGCTGTCGTTCCTGGTCATTTCCAGCCGGGCGTCGATCCCTCTAAGCGTCCAGGTGAAGCCCCGATTGCAAGCGCCCTTCCCGTTGCGGCCGGTCGCCGTCGAGGCGTGCTCGCCGCGGAGCTGCCGGAGCGTGTGGACGAGGGCGTCGTGGAAGCTGCTCGGTCGTCTGCGGCTCGCGGAGCTGCGCGACGCCGCGTTCAACGGTCTCTTTCACTGCGCTGTCCGATGCCCGCGATGATCCGCACCCGAGCAGGAGCGCAAGGCTCAGGACGACGGCGAGTGCGTACAGGCGCTGCATCGAATAGGGGCGATCGTCTCACCTTTGGGATGAACGCATACACGCGGCGGTAGCCGACGACGCTAGAGGCGGTGCGAGTCCGCCACGACCGGCGTGTATTCGCCGTCGGGGTAGATCCAGACCGCACGGCCGGTCAGGGCCTCAACCCATAGGTGCGGTTGGCGAGGGTCGAGAAGTAGACGATCCCGTTGACGACGCTCGCCGAGCCGGAGATCTTGCCGTTCGCGCGGAAGCGCCAGCGGACATCGCCGGTCGCGGCGTCGAAGGCGTAGAAGACGCCGTCGAGCGAGCCGATCAGAACAAGATCCCGCCAGACGGCCGGCGAGGCGTAGACGTAGCTGCCGGTCGTGTACGACCAGCGCAGCTTCCCGGTGTTCGCGCCGTAGGAGTAGACCTTCCCGTCCGTCGAGCCGATGAAGACCCGACCGTGGGCGATCGCGGGCGAGGAGTAGAACCAGCCCGTGTGTCCGAGGCGCGGCTGCGCCGAGCCGCGCCAGACTTGCCGACCGGTTCGAGCGTTGAGCGCATAGACGTGACCGTCGTACACGAGCCGATGTAGATCTTTCCGTCCGCGTATGACGGGGAGCCTTTGACCGCGCCGTCGGCGCTTGAAGACCCAGCGCGGCTTGCCGTTCCGGGCATTCAGGGCAAAGACGTGACCGTGCCAGTCGCCGGCGTAGACGAGCCCGCCGACGACGAGCGGCGAGGACTCGCAGGGGCCGAGTCGGAAGCGCCAGCGAACCGCGCCGCTCCGTTGCGCGTAGGCGACGATCACTCCGTCTGTTCCGGGAATCGGCGACGCGCATTCATGACCGATGTAGGTGTTGATCACCAGCCGGCGCCAAACGACGGGCGTTCCCCAGCCGCAACGGCCAGACCGGTGGCGCCAAAGAACGCGGCCGGTGCTCGCTTCGAGGGCGAGAAAGCGGCCGTCCCAGGTCGGCAGGAACAGCTTCCCGTACGCGACGGCCGGGGGAACTCGAGCAGCGTCGCGTTGTTGTTGAACGCCCAGATGCGGCGGAACGGCGGCCACGTAGCCGGTAGCCGGCATTTCGCGTGCCGGCGAGGTCGAAGCCGTAGCGCGGCCACGCGACGCCTTCCGCCGGCCGCGTCGGCTTCGCCTGCGTCGTCACGAACTCGACCGACGACGAGCCGTGGATGTTGCGGAACTCGTGCTGGCGATGGAGCACGAAGGCGGTGACGCCGCCGACGGCGAGCAGCGCGCAAGCGGCGAAGACCGCCGGCCATCCCCGTAAGGGACAGCCGCCGGTCGCTCACTGCCCAGTCCGGTCGTTGCCGAGGTGCGTCAAGAGGTTGGCCACCAGTTGCTGGACGCGGGGGTTGTCGCGCATCCCGCCGGCGAGCGTGAACGCGCCGGCGGCGAGACCTTCGCTCCGGCCTTCGTCTCGTAGTAGGTCATCTGAGCCGTCATTCCGGGGCCGTAGAGGTTCGGGATGTCGGCGATTACTCGCGTCGACTTCGGTGAAGCGGACGTCCTCCAGTCGGCCTCGATTCCGCCGGTCGACAACACGGAGCCGTTGTGCAGGCTCGTGCCGGCGAAGAGCCACGGGAACACGCCGGCGTTGCGGACGATCCAGGGGCCGCGGTGCTCACCACTGTCGTTGTGGAAGTACTCGACGCCGAGGAGCGCAGCTTCCGGCCGGCCGAGGTCGCGCCACTTCGCGATCCGGTACATCACGCGGCCGTGGATCACGATCTTCCAGTAGAAGTTGTTCGCGGACAGGAAAACGAGGTTGCCGCCGCGGTTGCGGTAGTCCGTGACGGCGTCGTACTCGTGCGTGGTCACGTACTCGTGGTGGCCCGAGAAGATCAGCAGCGAGTAGGCCTTCGCAAGCTCGTGCCCGCTCGCGCTCTTGAGCTCGGCGTCGGAGATGATGTCGACGTCCTTCTGGTTCTGCACGAGCCAGCGCAGCCACCAGGCCTCGTAGTGCTTGAAGTGTGGGGCGTCCCGCGGTCGAGGAAGGGCCGGCCGAGCCGCGCGCTGTGCTGACAGGCGCACGCGTACCAGGTGTCAGCGCGACCGTCGCCGTTGTCGTCGCGGTGGTTGTAGGCCTGCCACGTCTGCGTCGGCATCACGACGGCGACGCGGTTCACGCCCAGGTGCTTCGGCCGCAGAACGAAAGGCGCGAAGCCGACGCGGCCGCCGGGCGCGGTCAGCTGGACGAAGTAGACGCCGCTCGGCCAGTCGCCGAGACGCACGTTGACGATCCGCCGGCCGGAGACGCGGCCGATCAGGCGCTTCGGCGTCATCGGGACGCCGGTCATCGTGTCGTTGCCAGAGATCGGGCCCGTCTCGGGGCCGACGTGCCTGACCTGGATCGAAACGGTCCGAGCCTTGTCGGTGATCACGAGGCGCGCAACCTTGTTCGGTCCGTAGCTCTCGAGCGGGAAGGCAGCTTCGACGGTGGGCTTGCCGGAGCTTTGAGCCGCCATGTCGCGGCCGTCGTCGTCGTCCAGCCCGTAGACCGGCAGTGCCTTCGAGTGGCCTGCGCCGATGACCGAGGCTGCGACGAGGAGTGCGAGTGCCTGAAGCGTGCGGCGCCGTGCGCCGCCGTACTGGATGTGCGAGTTGGTAGCCATGGCCCGACGCTCGGGCCGAGCCCCAACCGCTCAGTCATGGCGCACCAACGGCCGGCTAACGGGGCATATCCACCGGCCTCCGAAGGTGCTACAAAAGTCACGTGCTCGAATTTCGGATTCTCGGACCGCTCGAGGTCGCCGCCGACGGCGAGCCTCTGCAGCTCAGCGGACAGAAGCAGCGCGCCCTCCTGGCACTACTCCTGCTCGATGTGAACCGGGTCGGTCTCGACCGACCGGATCGTCGACGCGCTCTGGGGCGAGGAGCCACCGCGAACCGCGGCAACCTCGCTGCAGAACTTCGTCTCCCAGCTCCGGAAGCTTCTGGGCTCGGACGTGGTCGTCACGAAGCCGCCCGGGTACCAGCTGCGGATCGAGCCGGAGCAGCTCGACCTCGAGCGCTTCACGCGTCTCGTCGAAGAGTCGCGAGCAGAGCCGCCCGCCGAGCGTGCAGCGAAGCTCCGGCGCGCTCTCGCGCTCTGGCGCGGCCCCCGCTCGCGGATTTGGGCTTCGAGGCCTTCGCCCAGCAGGAGATCGGACGCCTCGAGGAGTTACGGCTCGCGGCGCTCGAGGACCGCGTCGAGGCGGAGCTCGAAGCAGGCCGTCACAGCGACCTGGTCGGAGAGCTCGAGGCCTTCGCGGACGAGCATCCGCTTCGCGAACGGCTTCCGCAGCCACCTGATGCTCGCGCTCTACCGCTCCGGCCGGCAGGCCGAAGCGCTCCAGATCTACCACGACACCCGGCGCGTGCTGGTCGACGAGCTCGGGATCGAGCCCAGCCCGACGCTGCAGCAGCTCCACGGCGCGATCCTGCGCCAGGATCCGAGGCTCGAGGAGGGGCAGCCGGTCGCGCCGGCGGCCGAGGACCGGATCAAGGACGTCGTCGAAACGATGCTGACCGGTCGGCCTCGTTCCGGTGCTCGGAGCCGATGTCGCCGACCTGACGCTCCGGCTGGCCGAGCGGTTCGGTATCCGACGAACGGCGGCGCGCTCGCCGCAGGTCGCGCAGTACATCGCCGTGATGAAGGGTTCGGGGCCGCTCTACGACGAGCTGCATGCACTGCTCGATCCCGATCTGCAGCCGACCGTCGCTCCACCGCTTCTTCGCGGCCCTGCCGCCGCTCCTGCGCGAGCGCGGCGCTCCGCATCAGCTGATCGTGACCACGAGCTACGACCTGGCGCTCGAGCGCGCGTTTCTCGACGCCGGTGAGGAGTTCGACGTCGTCTCGTACCTCGCCGCCGGCAGGAACCGCGGGCAAGTTCTGCCACGTCGCGCCGGACGGAACCGGAACCGCTGATCGAGGTGCCGAACACCTACGCGACCGAGCTCTCGCTCGAGCGGCGCACGATCATCCTCAAGCTCCACGGCCAGGTCAGCCGGAGCGCCGACGACGTGAGTGGGAGAGCTTCGTCGTCACCGAGGACGACTACATCGACTACCTTGCGCAGTCCGAGGTCGCGAGCGTCGTCCCGGTCGCGTTAGGCGCGAAGCTGCGGCGAAGCCACTTCCTCTTCCTCGGTTACACGATGGCCGACTGGAACCTGAGACTGCTGCTGCACCGGCTCTGGGGCGACCAGCCGCTCAGCTACCGCTCGTGGGCGGTCCAGCCCGAGCCGATGCCGATCGAGCGCGAGTTCTGGCGCCGCCGTGACGTCGATGTGCTCGAGATCCCCCTCGAGCGCTACGTCACGGCTCTGGCCCAGCAGGCGGGTCTCGAGCTCGCCGAGGCCTCGGTGTGAGCACGGTCGCGGCACCTCCGAGCCCCTACAAGGGGCTGGCGCCTTTCGACGACTCCGAGCTCGACGCGCTGCTCTTCTTCGGTCGCGAGCGCGAGATCGAGGTGATCGTCGCGAACCTGATGGCCTCCCGCCTGACCGTCCTCTACGGCCCAAGCGGCGTCGGCAAGACGTCCCTGCTGCAGGCGGGCGTCGCCCATCGTCTCCGGCGCGAGCAGCACGCCATCGTCGTCGTCTTCTCGGCCTGGACGGGCGACGCCGTTGCGAATCTGCTCGACGCCGTCGAAGCCGCTGTTGGCGACGGTGCCGGCCCGCTTCGTCGAGGCGTGCCGCTCGCCGACGCACTCGCCGCCTGGACGCGGCGGCTCGACGCCGAGCTCTACCTCGTCCTCGACCAGTTCGAGGAGTACTTCCTGTATCACGAGAACGAACGCGGGCCCGGCACGCTTGCCGACGAGCTGCCGGAAGCGCTGCGTCGAGCCGCGCTGCGCGTCAACTTCCTGATCGGGATCCGGGAGGATTCCCTGGCGAGCCTCGACGCGTTCAAGGCTCGGATCCCGAACCTGTTCGGGAACTCGCTGCGGCTCGATCGGCTCGAGCGACGCGCCGCCCGGGCGGCGATTCTCGGCCCGCTCGAGCGCTACAACGAGCTCGTCCCCGCCGGCGACGGCGTCGAGGCGGAGCCCGAGCTCGTCGAGGCCGTCTTGGACGAGGTGGCTGCCGGACGCGTCGATCTGGGCCTTTCGGGTCGCGGCGCCGTCGGCGAGGAGGACTCAGACCGGATCGAGGCTCCCTACCTACAGCTTGTCCTCGAGAGGTTGTGGGAGGTCGAGACGAGCCGCGACTCGCACCGGCTTCGGCTCGAGACCCTGCGCGAGCTCGGGGGCGCCGCGCACATCGTCGAAGATCATCTGGAGCGGGCGATGGCGGAGCTCTCGCCGGAGGAGAAGGACGCCGCCGCCGCCATGTACAACCATCTCGTCACACCGTCGGGCACGAAGATCGCCCATCGGGCCGGCGATCTCGCCGGCTACGCCTCGATCGACGAGGCCGAGACGCAGCACGTGCTCCAGCGGCTCGTCGAAGAGCGGATCGTCCGTGCCGCCGAGGACGGCGGCGGAGGCCCACGCTATGAGATCTTCCATGACGTCCTCGCCGACGCCGTGCTCGCTTGGCGAACCGAGCATGAGGCGGAACGGAAGCTCGAGGCGGAGCGGGCCACCGCCGCCCGCCGCCATCGGCGGCTGCTCGAGTTCGCGATCGGCGCGCTCGTTCTGATCGCGATTCTTGGGGCGATCGCCGTGTACGCGCTCGTGCAACGCGGCGACGCTCGCAGCCAGGCGCATCGTGCCAGGGGTCGCGAGCTCGCCGCCATGGCGCTGACTAGCGCGCCGGTCAACCCGGAGCAGGCCGTGCGGGATGCCGTCCAGGCGACTCGCTTCGAGCGTTCTCCCGCTGTTGCGAACGTTCTACGGACGACGCTGCTCGGAATGCGGGTGAGAGCGGTCCTGCCAGCAGGTGGGAAGCCTGTCGGCGACGTCGATTTCAGCCCCGACGGGAAGCGATTGGTCGTTGCCGGCGGCGATGGGATCGCACGCATCTACCGCGCGTCGGACGGAAAGCACCTCCGCGACCTGCACCACGGTTCTGCGCTCTCTGCTGCGGTCTTCAGCCCCGACGGCACCAAGATCGCAACCGCCGGCGACGACTCGGCTGCGCGGCTCTGGGATGCGAGGAGCGGCGCCCTCCTGCATCTCCTGCGGCACGGAGGTCCTGTCACGAGCGCAACGTTCTCGCGCGACGGGCGCCTGCTCGCGACCACGAGCGAAGACAAGACGGCTCGCGTCTGGGACGTCTCCACCGGTCACCTACTCCAGCGGCTCGAGCACCCGGGAGGCGTCCGGTCAGCCTCGTTCAGCGGCGATGGCAAGCTGCTCGTTACGCGCCTCGTTCCGGCGGCTTTCGACCGGACCGCCCGAGGTCTGGGACGTCGCGACCGGAACGCTGGTCGATGCCGCTTCAGTCAACCCGACTACATGAGGGTTGCGCGATTTGAACCGACGGGCCCACTGCTTGTGACGGCGGGGTTGGGCCACGTCGCGCATAGGTCTGAGAATGCTCGAACGGGCACGCTGGTGAACACGCTCGTCGGGCACGAATCGGGCATCACGGACGCCGAGTTCAGCGCATCCGACCGTCAGATCGTGACCGCGAGCAGCGACGAGACTGCCCGCGTCTGGGACACCGGCACAGCTGCACTCGTGGGTGTGCTGACGGGGCACCAGAACTTCGTCGTTCGGGCGATCTTCAGCCCCGACGGCCAGTGGGTCGCGACCACGAGTAGGGATCGAGTCGCTCGGATCTTCGGACCCGATCGGGACGTTGCGCGTGACGCTCGTTGGCCACCGTGACTGGGTCACGGACGTTGCATTCAGTTCGGACGGTCAGTCCATCGCCACGGCAAGCGCAGACGGAACCGCGCGGCTCTGGGACCCACGTGTACAGCCTGACCTCGTTCGGCTCGGACACGAGTCAGGCAAAGGTTGCAGCCCTCGCCTTTAGTCAGGACGGCCGCCGCGTCGTCAGCGCGGGACCAAACGGGACCGTGCTGGTCTGGCGGGTCGGTGAGCCAGGGGCCACGCCCTGGCAACGCTGAAACCACGTGGCCGGGTGTCGGCGGTGGCGATCAGCGGCGACGGGCGACGTTCGGCGACAGGTGCTCCGGACGGATCCGATACAGGTGCGCAACGTCTCAAACGGCCGTTCCGTGGCTGTGATTCGCAACGGAAGAGCCGCGCGCTCGCTCGCGCTGAGCCTGGACGGACGGCGGCTGGCGGTCACCGACGCGAACGGCCACACGCATACGTGGGACGTCGACGGCCAGAAATCGCTGGGGACGGTGGGCACCCGGGTGCTGACGGCGTCTTTCAGCGCCGACGGCGGAAGGCTCGTGACCGGCGGCTCCGAATGCGATCGCACGCGTCTGGGACGTCAAGAGCGGCAAGCCGCTCACGCCTCCGCTCGAGGGCCACCACGATCTGATCACGTCCGCGTCGTTCAGCCACGACGGCCGTCACGTCGTCACGACGAGCCGTGACCACGATGCTCGGGTGTGGGACGCCCGAACGGGGCGACACGTCTGGACCTTTGCAGGCTCATACGCCCAACTCAACAGTGCCGCCTTCAGCTACGACGATCGCTGGGTCGCGACAGCCGGTCAAGCCGCTGCCGGGATCTGGGACATGGAGACCGGACGCCGCCTGATTGCGGTCAATGGCCGCGACGACCACCCTGACCGCCGTGGCGCTCTCACCCGCACGGGTGGCAGATCGCTGCCGGTGGCGCTTGGCGAGGAGCGTTCGGACCTCACGACTGCCGGCTCTGCGGGAACATCGACGATCTCGTCTCGCTCGCCCGGGAGCGGCTCGCGAACCTACGCCGCTAGATTGGTCAGTCGCCGACGGCAGGGCTGAGCGGCGGCTCTTCCGGACTCGGCGAGGCGGCGGCAGCGGCGTACCAGGCGAGGCGGAGCAGAGGCTCGGTGGTGCGAGCGGACTCGATCACCGGGCTGAGCGGCGGCAGCGAAGGCGGCTTCGCCGGTTCCTCTGCCGGCTCCTCGGCGACCGGTGGGGCGGGGCTGAGCGGCGGCAGCGACGGGGGCTTCTGCGGCCCCTCGATCACCGATGATGCGGCGTGAGCCGTGGCGGTTGCGACCGCCTCGGCCACGGCGGACGTAACGCGCCGCTCGATCTCGAGCTGGAAGATCGCGCTCTGGGCCTGCACCCGGTAGCGGAACGCTCGCCCCTCGCCGATCACCCAGCCGATGAGAATCCCGACCAGGGCGCCGACGATGATCGTCGCGACTCCGAAGCCCGCGGGAAGGCCCCAGACCGACTTGAGCGGGGTCAGCGGCACCGCGCCGACGAACACGCCGAAGATACCGCCGCCGACCGCGCAACCGACCCGGACCGATGTCTGCCTTACGCAGCAGCTGGTCTGCGAAAGCGCTCGATGATCTTCGGGTCGTAGCCGGCCGCGGAAGACACCTCTTGATGATCGGCGGCCCGCCGCTCGACCTGAGAACAACCGTGGAAGAATAGGACGATGCGGCTGCGGCGGAAATCCGAGGCCCGGCGCCGGTGCGCCGCATCCTCGTCGGCACCGACCGCTCCGAGACGGCGACCCGCGCGGTTCGCTGGGCCGCCCAGATGGCGGAGCGCTACGAGAGCCGAGCTGGTCGTCTGCCAATCCGTCCGCGAGGGGATGAACAAGGCCGAGACGCAGCGCGAGCTCGCCGAGTACACCGAGCAGGTCGTCGGGCCGGAGGCTCGGCCGCTCGCCGCGCAGGGAAACGATCCGGCGCGCGTGATGGTCGACGTCGCAAAAGCCGAGGACATCGACGTGATCGTTGTCGGCAGCGTCGGCATGGCCGGGCGCAAGGAATTCCTGCTCGAAAACGTGCCCAACCGCGTCTCCCACAATGCGACCTGCACGGTCGTGATCGTCCAGACGCGACTCGAGGGAGGTAAGCGGTGACCCAGGCCGAGGGTCGAAGGCAGCCTCTCGGCCGCGCGACCCGCGTCGCGTCGGTCTTCGCCAAGTACGGCATGCGCGAGACGCGCGGCGAGTGCCGATCAATCGAGATCCGCGCCCGCCGGCTCCGCGACGCGCTCGAGGAGCTCGGCCCGACGTTCGCGAAGCTCGGGCCAGATCCTCTCGACGCGTCCCGATCTCCTGCCGCCCGAGTTCATCATCGAGCTCTCGCACGCTCCAGGACGATGTCGCCCCGCTCACGGAGGCCGAGGTCGTCCAGGTGATGGAGGAGGAGCTCGGTGTCCCCTGGGAGGACGTTTTCGCCTCGATCGATTCCGAGCCGCTCGCCGCTGGCACGATCGGCCAGGTGCACAAGGCGACGCTGGAGAGCGGCGAGCGCGTCGTCGTCAAGGTGCAGCGGCCCGGCGCGCGCGACGAGATCATGCGCGACCTCGGGCTGCTCCGCGCTGTTCGCCGAGAAGACCGAGAGCCGGGAGGCGCTCCGGCGGATCGTCGACCTGCCGGCAGTCGTCGAGCACCTTTCGAACTCGCTCCAGCGAGCTCGACTTCGAGCAGGAGGCGGCGAACATCGACCAGATGCGCGAGGTGCTGCAGCCGTTCTCGCGGCTCGACGCGCCGGGCGTCCATCACCGGTTCACGACGAAGCGCCTGCTCGTGCTCGAGCTGATTACCGGCGGTCCCGTTCGCGACGCGCCGCAGGGACCCGAGCGCAAGGAGGCCGCGCGGCCAGCTGCTCGAGGCGTTCTACCGCCAGATTCTCACGGACGGCTTCTTCCACGCCGACCCGCATCCGGGGAACCTGCTCTGGTCGGACGGGACGATCTACTTCCTCGACCTCGGCATGGTCGGCGAGGTCGCGCCGGACGATCCGCGAGCGCGTGCTGCTGCTCCTGCTCGCCTTCTGGCAGGAGGACGTCCCCTTCCTCGCCGAGATCCTGCTCCTGCTCGCTCCCGAGCTGCCGGACGAGCTCGACCTCGACGCGTTCCGCGAGGAGATCGCGCGAGCTGCTCGCCGAGTACCGGCACAAGTCGCTGTCGAGATCCAGCTCGGCCCGATCATGCAGGGCCTGACGCAGATCGCCAGCCGCCACGGCGTCCAGCTGCCCGCCTCGCTTGCGCTGGTCGGCAAGGCGCTCGCGCAGATGCAGCTGACCGCGGCCGAGCTCGACCCCGAGCTCGACCCGTTCTCGGTCGTCGGCGGGTTCGTCGCCAGGAACCTGCTCACCCGCGTGCGCAGGAGCGCCGATCCCAAGCGGATCTTCTACGAGGTGCAAAAGCTCGAGGTGCGCGCGAACGCGCTCGTCGAGGCAATCGAGCGGATTGCGGGCGCTCGCCCCGGAGCCCGCCTGCAGATCGACGTCGCAGGGCACGACGCCGCTCGAGGACACGATCCGCAGAGCGGCGCGAGCCTCTCGCTGGCGATCGCGGCCGGCTCGTGCCTCGTCGCCGCGGGCTCGACGGCTGCCGCGCACGTCACGTCCTGGATTCCGATCACCCTCGGCGCGGCAGGCGGTGCCCTCACGATCATGCTGCTCCTCGACCTGCGTCGGCGGCACTGACGTGTTCGACCACGTCGGCCTCCACACTCGGACAGCGACGCCTCAGCGCGGTTCTATGAGACCGTGCTGGGGACGCTCGGGATCGAGCAGACCTACAAGAGTGAGCACCTCGTGGAATGGGGCGACTTCGCGCTCTCTCCGGCGAGCGCCGAGCGGCCGGTGACGCGGCGGCTGCATCGGCTTCGTGGCGCCGTCGCGCGCAGCAGGTAGACGAGTTCTGGCGAGGTCGGCACCGGGGCCGAGCTACCGCGACGCCGGCGCCCCCGGCCCGCGGCCTCAATACTCTCGCCCGACTACTACGGCTCCTTCCTGCTCTGACCCCGATGAGTTGGCTTCTCGCTGCCATTTGATTTCACCGCTGGGAGACCCCTCGACTGCAATCCGTTCCGCCTTCGGCCGTTGCATCTCGGCGGAACGACGGTGACATCGCCGCGGAAGCCCATTGCTTGCAGAACGCGCGCACCAGCGGCCGTTCCGCCGATTGCCCACTCGAGGTCTGAGGCACCCCCTTTTCGGGGCGAGCCTGCTCGGTTCCGACGACCTGCCTTACCTCGCAGCCGGGACAAGAGTTGTTCCGCGGATCGGCTCGGGCTCGGTCGCGACAGCAACCCGTGGCAGCCATTCGAGCCAGCTGGGGAGGTACCAGTTCCAGTCGCCGAGCAGCTTCATGCTCGCGGGGAGCAAGACCCCCGGATGATCGTTGCGTCGATCAACACGGCGGCGGCCAAGCCGACGCCGAACTGCTTCAGCAGGTCAAAGGACAGAGTGATGAAGACCGAGAAGACGAGCACCATCACGATCGCGGCGCTGGTCACGACGCCGGCGGTGGTCTTGATCCCGTGCTCGACCGCCTCGTCCGTCGACATGCCGTGGTCGACGCCCTCGCGGATGCGGCTGAGGATGAAGACGTGGTAGTCCATCAGAGCCCGAACAGGATCACGAACGAGGAACATCGGCATGAACGACTCGATCCCTCCCGACGAGGCGCCGATCAGGCCGCGCCCGATCCCGTCCTGGAAGACGAGCACGAGGATGCCGTAGGCCGCAGCGACCGAGAGCGCGTTGAGCACGATCGCCTTCACCGCGATCACGATCGAGCGGAAGGCGAAGCAGCATCAGCACGAAGGTCAGCGCGAACACGAACGCGAACACGTAGGGCGTCCTCTGCCGGAACTGGTGCTCGAAGTCGATCGAACTCGCCGTCATCCCTCCGACGCCGGTAGTCGCGTCGGGAAGGTTCCCCACCGTCGCCGGCACGAGGTCGTCGCGGAGCGTGTGGACGGCGTGACTTCGAGGCCGAGTTCGGTGCCGTTGCCGGCGATCGGGATCGAGATCGAGGGCGACCGTGCCGGCCCGATTGACATCGACCTCGATCGGCCGGAACATCTCTCCGCTCGCGAGCGCCCGGCGCCTCAGCTCCTCGATCGCAGCTCCGGGCTGCGCCCGAGCGGACATCGGGAGCCTCGACGACAACCTGCGCAGCGACGGCGTCGCCGGGGAACGCCTTCTGGATCTTGTCGTAGGCCCTGATCACGGCGAGCGACCGTGGGAACGACTCGGTGCTGTTCTGCGTCGTCTGCAGGCGGAGCGCCGGCACGGCGAGCGCGATCAGGACGCCGGCTGCCAAGAGCTCCTGAGAGGAGCGGCCGCCGCATGACCCGCTCGACGATCGCGCCCCAGAAGCGGCTCTCGCCGACGCGCTGATCGGGACTGCGCAGAAATGGCACGCGGCCCTTGTTCACGCGGTCCCCAAGCTTGGACAGCAATGCCGGGAGCACCGTCAGTGAGCCGAGAACGGAAATGGCGACGACGAGCATCGTCGCCGCCGCGAAGCCCTCAAAGGTCTTGTCGCCACTGATGAACATCCCGGCCATCGCCACGATCACCGTGAAGCCCGAGATCAGGACGGAGCGGCCCGACGTCGCCGCCGCAGCCTCGACCGACGCGGACTCCGTCCGTCCGGCCGCGCGCTCCTCGCGTTCCCGCTTGAGGTAGAACATCGAGTAGTCGACGCCGACCGCGAGTCCGATCAGCAGGACGACCGCGTTTACCGCGTCGTCCATCGGCAGCACCTTGCTCGGCAACGCCAGCAGCCCGATCGCCGCGATCACCGACGTCAAGCGCGAGCAGCAGCGGGATCCCGGCGGCCACCAGCGCCCCGAACGTCAGCAGCAGGATCCCAGCGTCAGGGAGCGAGATCGCGCCCACCGCCCGGCGATACGCCCGCGAGCTGTTTCCGGACAATGCAGCAA
>ERZ1370068.5316-contig-4341_pt1 | contig 89857 bp, 159 predicted proteins | sample MGYA00561227_ERZ1370068 | MGnify/ENA primary metagenome ERZ1370068 (study PRJEB38410, sample SAMEA6850437) | metagenome | study: Metagenomic assessment of the ecological functions of the soil: analysis of the soil microbiota associated with the... | reverse complement strand
CTGTTAGGATTCAGTTGTGCTGTGCGTATGTCCGAGCCTCCCCCAAGAGATCTGAAGAAGGTTGGGGCCGACGCGTCGAGGAGATCGGCGAGCGATTCTCACCAGCTGGAGAGCCAGGTGGATTCAAGCAGAGTCGCTCGTCGACACGCTGTGGCCGCGAAGTATGTCGAGGCACGCAAAGCCCGGACGACCGGATCGAGGAGTTGCAGGCCGAGAACAAGGGTCTGGTCGACAAAGCCATCTGGCGCCATCAGAGCCGTGATCAACACCATCCCGTGGGCTCACGTCGCGATGCTCAAAGAACGTGCTTGCCCGGTGTGGCCGGGGTGGTCGGGGAGATCATCAAGCATCCTGTTGCGTTCGCAACGGCCAACCTGATCGCGGCGGGCATCAAGGGGCGGCGTCCTCAAATTCCGAGGACAACTTCCTTGATCCATCTTCGCGGGGGCCTGCTGAGCTGGCTGTTCGGAGCGCTCGCCGAAGGCAGCATCCGAGCTGCCCGGCACATTTGATCTCAAGGGCGTCGTCCGGCTGCTCGCCTCGATCTTTCGGGCTCACCTGGACCAACATCCGCAACCGGATTCGTCAAGCAGATCGGCGAGAAGGCGATGGCGGCGATCGAGGAGCGGTGTGTGAGATCTTCCAGGTCATCTCGACCCAAAGAGTTGCATCCGGCGGTCTGTGGAAGATGCTGCTGGAGCAGCTCTGGCGGCCTCAGGAGATGATCTACGGATCTGGGTGAAGGACTTCGTGATCGCGAAGATCATCACCGCCGGGCATCACCTGGCTGGTCCGGTGGTTTGCGCTCAATCCGGCACCGCGGCGTTCATCAAGGCCTGCAAGTTGATCCTACGACGTGGTGATGTTCTTCGTGCGAACAACGCGGTCGCGATCAGAGATCGCAGAGTTCGTCCGGCACGGTCCTTGATTCGAGTCCACGGCGACAATATCGTACGCTGGCAACATCAGCGCCCAGCGTCGTGAACAGGATCGACGACGATGCTCAGCCGGTGGTTCGATATCATCGGCTTCTGGCCAGCCTGATCGTCTCGGCGACATCCAGGAAGAGAGAATCAGAGGAGATCGATCGAGCTACAGAAGCAGTCAAGCCAGGCCATCGGCTTTGTGATCGGGCGGGCTCAGATGCTCAGACCGATCATCCGTGGCGCATTGTAAAAGCATCAACAGCGGTGGGCGAAAGTTGCCAGCGCTGTGGCAAAGCTGGGTGAAGAGGGCAGGTCAGGAGGCGAAACAACCATTGGGTGAAGACGAAGTGGAGGCGAAGCTCGGCGCAGCAGAGACAAACGCACAGCCGACGGCGCTCAGGACGTACTAGCGACCTTACGCGCCGCTGTCGCAACGCCGCGCAGTTGCTGGACGCCCCCGGTGCAACGGAGTCCTCTGCGCGCCGGACTGCTAGAACTGCGCCAGCGTGCAGTTGAGGTCCGCCGAGGCTGGCGGTGGCTGGCGATGGTGCATTCCGCATCCACGTGCGAAGGTGGACGGCAAACGTCACCTCGGTATATCTCGATCCGACCCGTCGCTGGCGGACCAAAAGTCGAAAGACCCGCACGTGGTGTCAGTCCGGTCAGCGGTTGCGAGGCGAGGCGAACCAATGGGCCGACCGAATGAAGCGCGATGGCTGGCAAAGGTAAGCGATGCCGCCCATTCGATACACGAAGTACGGAAAGAGCGGACGTCGGTCACCGCGAAAAGCTAAAGGAAACCGCACGTCCATCCGACGTTTCATTGTGCCGAAAGTGGTCGCTTTCTCGTTGCAACAGAAGGACGCCCCATGAATGAAATCGAGGCCATCGAACTGGACGAGGGCCATTACCAGTTCGCAGGGGAAGCTCAGGGCTCTCATTCAAACGGCCGCGCGGAACTGCAGCGCAGCGGCACACCACCGATTCACTTCCACGGCGGGCTGGGCGGACACCGGATCCAGTTCTGGCGGTTGGGCCTTGTTGGTGCTCGTCTGGACGAACTGATGCAGTCCAGGTCGGGCTGCGTGCTCCCCGTCATGGCGACATACAGGCCGTCAACACCGAGGGCCGGACGACGGCGGGCTGTTTCCGAGCGCACGGGCGAGGGATGGCGGTGAAGTCCCTCAGATCATTCGACTGGACTTTGTGCTGCGTTCCCTCGCTGGTCACGCCGCATCTGAGGTCGTAGCGATGGCCGACGAAAGCGGGTCAGCGCCTCGTCGAGGAACTCTGGCCATGGTTTGCGATCTCGGAATGGGGATCGACCATCGACGTGATACGATCCTCGAGATGAGGACGAAAGTTCGCGGTAGCGATCGGATCATCTTTCCGGCACTTAACTTAAATCTAAGTCGCCGTCCAGCAATTCTTGCGCCCTCCACCCAGTTCACGATGTGGCTCAGGCCTCATTTGAGAGCGAACAGTGACCACTCGCGGATGGGTCGCGATGCGCAGGAATGCGCTAATGGTCTGCCGAAAGGCGGTGCGTGCGACGCCTGGTAGCGGGGGTCAGTGAGGGCAGGGGGTCGCAATCCGCGCACTGAGCATGGTGACGTGAACTCTGGTCGATCGAATAGACCAGAAGGTTGCGTCGATCATGCGCGGTGCCCGGAGGCGTTTGGCCCCGCCGAGCAGCTCGAGGACATCGGCCACATCGGAAGGTCGACTATCGCGCCCGTGGCTCGCGGGATCGGTGCCTCGTAGTGAAACTCCTGTCGAGCCATCGAAACCCGGCGAGCGGTTCGGCGTTGAGCGCAGCGGCCCAGGCGCGCTCCGGTTGTGGCTTGCCACCTCTGACCGTCGTCGTCATCGAGATCTATGGTCGTTCTCACAGTCTCATCGTGTCACGCATCGTGAGATGCGCTTATCGATGGCTATCGTGATTGCGCGGAGATCGGCGCATCGCCTGCATGCTCTGGTCGAGCATCTCCAGCGTCCGCTTCCGGGCGTCGGCCGCGCTGGCCGCGTCGTAGGCCCGTGGGCTCGTGTCGTTGAAGAAGAAGAGCTGTGACCTGACGCTCACAGAGGAGCCTGCGGGTGAAGTCACGCCTAGCCTCCGCCATCGCCCCTGAGACCTCGGGCAGGCTGCTCATCAGGCGCTCGTCCTGATCTGCCGCCGAAGGCGAGTACCGGGCGGCTGATCGTGTCCGACCTCCGGTGAGTTCCGGCGAGCCGTAGAAGGGTATGGCCGACGCTGAATCCGTAGAATCGGCGGCAGCCAGCGCAAGCCGATAGCTGCCGCCGAAGCTTAGAAGCCGATCACACCGGATGCGGTTCTCAGCCCTTTCGGGCCGCTCGGCGAGATGAGTCGACCGTACCGCCCGCAGGCGCCGAGACCGCCCATCGAGCGAACTCCGGCGAGTGGGTCGGCGCGAGCTTCTCGCGCAGCATCGGCTGGAAAGCAGCTCCTGCTCCGCGGCGCGCCTGTCGCTGTCTGCGAATCCGAGCAGCGCCCGTCCGACACTCGGGCGAAATCCCGACTCCCAGTGAGGAGATCGAAAGGCGCCACGGCCACATAGCCGCTCTCGGCGAGCCGATTCGCCACGTCCCTGATGTGGTCGACCAGTCCCCAGGTCTCGTTGAATCACCACCAGGCCGCCGCGTACGGTGCCTGGCTGGTTCGGCGACATAGGCGTGAGAACTCGCCGTCGTGGCAGATTCGACCGCTTGCCCCATGCTGATCGCGATCGCATCGCCCGGGCTGGACGGTCCCGAGGCAGAGCCAGCACCCACCCGCGCCGGCACCACCGACCGCTGCCGGCGGTCTTGGCTCCCGACCAACGCGGTGCCACTAACTGCGCGAAGCGACCTCGCGAGGATCGCACGTGCCCACCTCGGGCAGAACACCCTGCCCGCGGACGCGTCCGCGCGCCCGTACCGTCACCGCGCCTGCCTTTTGGAGCACGCTACTTCAGAGCACTCGGCTGAGTGCTGTGCCTTGTTCGATCACCGTCTCATCGTCAGGAGCCAGGATGCCGACCTACCAGTCCCCAGGGGTCTACGTCGAGGAAGTCGCCGCGGGTGCACGCCCAATTGAAGGTGTGGGCACCGCCGTCGCCGCATTTGTGGGTTTGGCCGAGTCCGGGCCGTTCAACCGGCCGACCCTGGTCAGCAATTGGACCCAGTTCAACAACACGTTCGGCGGCTTTGTGGCCGGAAGCTACCTGGCCCAGGCGGTCTACGGATACTTCATGAACGGCGGTGGCAACTGCTACGTCGTCAGGATCGGGCAGGATCCCGGATCCAATACGCCGGCGCCGCGCGGCGCGCGCAGCCAAGGAGCTTGCGGCGGCACCGACCGCCCAGATCGGCCGACTCAAGGTGAGCGTGATCGACCCGGCCGTGCAGCCCAACGAGGTCAGCGTCCAGATCAGCGATCCGGGTGGTGACAATCCCGGCGCGGAGACGTTCAAGCTGCTGGTCAAGCGCAATGGCCAGGTGGTCGAGGAATACGACAACGCCCAGCTTGGGCAAGGGCAAGCAGAGCGTGGTCACGATGGTCAACGCGGCGTCGAAGTTGATCAACCTCGAAGAGACCAGCAGCGGTGCCATCGAGCGGCTTCCCAACAGTGAGACTGCTCTGGCCGCGCCGCCGTCGGCTGCCGCATTGCCGTCCACCCGACTGAGCGCGGACGACTACGTCGGTGACGTCGCCGACCGCACCGGGTTCGCGCGGCCTGGAGGCGGTGGAAGAGATCACCATGCTCTGCGTGCCTGACCTGATGAGCGCGTACCAGCAGGGCGCGATCGATCTTGACACGGTGCAGGCAGTGCAGACTCGCGATGATCGCGCACTGCGAGCTGATGGGCGATCGTGTCGCCATCCTCGATCCGCCGCCCGGGTTCAACGCCCAGCAGATCAAGGAGTGGCGGGTCGACAAGGCGCGCTACGACTCGATGTACGCGACCCTGTACTGGCCGTGGATCCAGACGATGAATCCCGCAACCGGCCTGCTCGGCGTTCATGCCGCCGTCCGGTCATATGGCCGGCATCTGGGGCCGCAACGACGACACTCGCGGCGTACACAAGGCGCCCGCCAACGAGGTGGTCCGCGGCGCGATCGATCTTGAGATCAACATCACCGCGCAACGAGCAGGACCTGCTGAACCCCGAGGGCATCAACTGCATCCGTGCCTTCCCGGGCCGCGGCATCCGCGTCTGGGGCGCGCGCACTTTGTCCTCCGATCCGGCCTGGCGGTACCTGAACGTCCGGACGGTTGTTCAACTTCCTCGAGGAGTCGATCCTCAACGGCACCAGCTGGGTGGTTTTCGAGCCCAACGATCGAGGCGCTGTGGGCGAAGATCCGGCGTACGATCGCGGCCTTCCTGGTCGATGCAATGGCGGGCCGGCGCGCTGTTCGGGAGTACCCCGGACGAGGTCGTTCTATGTCAAGTGCGACTGCCGAGACCAATCCGGCCGAGGGCATTGACGCCGGGCAGGTCGTCTGCGAGATCGGCGTCGCGCCGGTCAAGCCGGCAGAGTTCGTGATCTTCCGGCTGGCCCAGTTCTCCGGCGGCACTCACTGGTCAGCGAGTAACAACCACCCCAGATTACCGAGTTGTCAGCGTCTCAATGCGCGATAGCCCCTGAGACGCTGACAAGTCGAAACTAAGAGAAAGGCAGCATGACACATGGCACTACCAGAAGGCGACAGCGGTGTCGGCCATTCATTTGGACTGGAGTTCGACGGCATCACGATCAAGGCGATCACCGAGGTCAGCGGGCTCAAGATGGAGCAGGACGTTGTCGAGATACAAGGAGAACGGTCCCGACGGCAAGTACCAGATTCGCCGGCTGCCGGGCCGCCCCAAGGCTCCGGACATCACCTTGACCCGCGGCCTTACAGCGGATCAGAGCTTCGAGAAGTGGATCAAGGACAGCCGCTTCGGCAAGATGAGCGACGTCCGCAAGGGTGGCGCGATCATCGTCTTCGACTTCGAGGGCACCGCGGTCAAGCGCTACAAGCTGACCAACGCCTGGCCGAAGAGCCTGGAGATCGGCAGCCTCAAGGCCGGCGACACCTCGTACTTGTCCGAGAAGCTCGTTCTCACCTGCGAGAGCATCGAGGTCGAGTAATCATGCGCCGCGGTTCGCTGGCGGAGACGATTCCCGCATCTGTCGAAGCGGCCGCGGCCGCCACAGAGACATGCGGCCAAGACCGAGCAGTTGATCACGGAGTTCTCCTTCCGTGCTGCCGCGGGGCTACTGTCGACGAGTTCCGGGGACGGTGCATCGCGAAGGGGCGATGCGGCTCGCCACGGCTCGCGACGAGCTGATCCCGCTGCGCGATGATCGGGTACGCGAGAACTCGGCTTACCTCACGGTTGGTGCTGCTGGCCCGGGTGATCACCCGGATCGGCACGATCACCGACATCCACACGGGCATCGTGGAGAACCTGTTCGCTGCCGACCTGGCATTTCTGCAGGACCTGTACCGCCGGGTGAACACCGAGGGCACACGCGGGCGGCGGTGACCTGCCCGTCGTGTTCACACCGGTTTGCCGTCGACGTCTCGGGTGGGCGCCTGGGGGAATAGAGACGTACGCGACCGATCGGCTCTATGAGGAGGTCGCGTACGTCGCCTACTACCTGCACTGGTCGCGCGAGGAGATCCTCGATCTTGATCATCTCGAGCGTCAGCGGTTCGTATCTCAGATCGGTGCGCTGAACACCAGGATCCAACAGGGTTGATCAACTCAACGACTCCTACCAGGAAGATGAGGAGAAGATGACGTGGTGGCCGCTGGGCCGGAATCGGCGGGAGCCGGCTGCCGGCGCCGCCCCTGCCACGCCCGCCGTGCCGCCCATGATCGACTCGGCGGAGTCCGATGGTGCGTGGCGAGACTTCCTGCCGTCCAACGGACCCTGGCTGATCCGCTTCATCGCGGTCGCCATCAACGACGACTTCCGCGACTCGCTGGCCTCGTACGCGAATCCGAGCTTTGCTGCTCCGTTGACGTCACCGTCAGGTTGATCCCGAGGCCGGCGGCCTGGTCGAGGGGTTGGTCTCACCGCGGTGTCCCGTACGCGCATTCGAGTGGTCCCGAGCTGATAGTGCCCTCGACAACCTCGGCAACCCGTAGTCCGGAGAGGCCCTTCGACAGGCTCAGGGCGCGTTGACGCGGCCCCGGTCCAGCGGAGCGTGATCTCCAGCGGCACTGCCGACCTGCCCACCGTGCCGCTGGAGCTTCCGGAAACTGGCTACTCGGCACCGGAGTTCCAGTTGCCAGCAGCTTCTGAGGAGTCCGCCCCCTGTTGCCGAGGCTGGGTTGCCATCAGGAGATTTCGACGCCGCCAGGCATTCCTGCCTCACGCCCCACGTTCTCTGCTGACGCCCCACACTACTGAGGGGGCGTCACTGAGCAGGTGGGGCGCGAAGGATGCGTCAATCGGCGAGCCCGCAGCGACGCCGATCACCTCGGTGCGGGAGCTTCCGGTGGTGGCCCGATCAGTTGATCCGTCCCTGGGTGCAGAAGCATCCCGCCCGCCCCGGAGCACTGAATCGGTTGTTAGCAGCCGGTGCGAGAGCCTGAAGCCCGCAACGGCAATCCCCGAGTTGCCGGTGGTCAGCCGCTCCGCCGAACCTACGGAGAGTCGGCCCCGCTGAGCGGGTTCGCCGAGGCGATCCTAAGCTGACGGCGGCAGAGGAGCATGCCAAGGGAACCAGGTGAGGCCGCGACCCATGATCATCACGCCGCGATCCATGATCATCGCGCGACGAGGCGATGATGATCATTCTGCGCCGCCAGCGCTCCGCATGCCGTACCGGTCCAACGGCATGCAACGGAGGATCGGTCTCCGTCCAGGGAGCCCGATCTGCCGGTCGTGGCGCCATCTGCATCCCCAGCGGCCCCGAGCGGTTCACTGCCCGTGGTCTCACGCATGGCCGATGCTGGGAGTGGGGCTACGGAAGAGATCAACGCAACCCAAGATCGAGACCCAGTCAGACGCGGCAACACTCGGCGTACGGCTCACAGGCTCCATTGACGCTGCAGCGGACAGCCGTGACCGAACGCGTCTCGGCCCCGCTCGAGCCGGTAGTGCAGCGGGTGGAATTCCTACCCCCACAGGTCGGCTCACGGATCCTCGGCCGAACCCAGCGTCCGCCGCTTCGCACACCCGTTCGGTCTTCAACGCCGACGCCCGCAGCGGAGCTCCCGCGCCACCCCAGGCCGTGCCGACGACCTCTGCCGCAACGGCGACGGTGCAACGTTTGCCGTCTCAAGATGCCAAACATGGCTCGAATTCCCCGGCTACACACCCGTTAGCCGTCTCGAGGCGAGGAAACGCAGGTCTGGCAGACGACCGCCGACGCCCCGCTGCAGCGGCTGGAGTCACTCGAGTCGGCGACCTCCATGCCAGCGGCCGTTTCTGAGCACATGTCGGCCTCCGCGGTGCAGTCGGAGTTTCCAGATCGGAAGCAACGCCGGTCGCCTGACCACCTGCCACACAGCCAGCGGTCCCTGCGGCGCCGGTGGAACCAACAGCTACTCACGATGCCAGTGCCGCACGAGGTCCGCGAAATACCCGTCGGCCCGGCCGTGGTGCCAGAACCGTGGACTCCCGCTCCGCGAATTCCGGATGCACGGCCCCCGTCTCGCCGGCTTCCGACCTACGACCCCTTGCACCTAGATCATCCGTGCCAGCCGCTCCCGGCCCGCTTCCCACGGTGTCGAGACTCGCTGACACATCGACGTACCCGACAACCCGTTCCGCCACCTCGAGCCGGGCCGTCGCGGTCGGCCCCGCGATTCCTCGGACGAGCGCCAGGGCGACCTTCGCCGAGTCACCACCAGCCGATTGCTATGTCCTTCAGCTCGCATGTTCGGCTCGCACAGAGCAGTGAAACCGGATCGCCGGCCGAGGACGGGTTCACCAGCGTCCAACTGCAGCCGGCCAGTGAATCAGGCTCCATCAGCAGCGGAACCCGCTGCCGACGAGCTGCCTCGGCAGCACCGGCAACCCCGTCATCGGGGCCCCCGCCACCAGCCGCGGGGACCAAGCCCACCGAGCTCGATGAGTTGGCCCGCCGGCTCTATGAGCCCTCACCGCACGGCTGCGGGCGGAGCTGTGGCTGGACCGTGAACGAGCAGGAGTGATGACTGATGGCTGATGCGAACAAGCCACCCCCAAGCGACGATCCCGCGGTCGGCGTCTGCTTTACCGTCAGCATCTGACGGCGACGACCTGGGCTTGTTCAACACCTGTGAGGGACTCGGCCTCGAGGTGGTGATCGAGCAGCGCGAAGAGGGCGGGAACAACGGGTTCGTCTGGCAGCTGCCGACTCGGATCGAAGTACAGCAACGTCAAGCTGAGCCGCCCGGTCTGCAAGGACAGCGCCAAACTGACTGCCTGGATCTCAAGCTTTGCGAACGGCGTCAAGCGGCAGACGGCGACCATCGTCGCCATGACGGGCGACCGCGAGAAGGTCGTCACCTGGAACCTGGACGGGGTCATCCCAGTGCGCTGGTCGGGTCCGAGTCTCAATCCGGACAGCCCGAAGGTGGCCCGATGGAGACCGTCGAGCTTGCTCATCATGGCTTCCTGCCAAAGACGGGCTGAGCACCGACATGCACCCGAGGAAGTTGCCATGACCGAGCCCATTGCACTGCTGGCCTCGGCCAAGAAAGCCGGCGGCGGTGCGGCTGGCAACGAGGGCGGCCAAGTCGTCCGGGCAGATGGAGAAAGCCGCAGCTGACGCTATACGACCCGTCGCCCGCGCCCACCGGCGGCGGTGCGCCGGGGCCAAGCGCGGCGCGGTGCCTTTCCAGTTCAACCCCAAAGAAGTCACCATCAGCAAGTCGGCCAAGTGGGAACGCAAGACGACCAAGGGGGTCGAAGAAGGCGCGGCCCGCCCGAGTTCGTCGGGCGCCGAGCCGTCGAAGATGACGCTAGGAGATGTTCTTCGACGCCACCGACAAGCCAGGACGGTTCGGTGGTCGAGGCAGTCGAGAAGTTGCTCTCCTGCTGTGTGCGCAACGCCGGAGAGCGCCGGCCAGAAGAAGGCGACGCCGCCACTCGTCGTGCTGCACTGGGGCACCAGTCTCCAGCTTCCCGGCCTTCGTCACCTCGGTGAGCGCGGAAGTTCACCTTGTTCAACTCCGACGGCACTGCCGATCCGCGCCGCCTGCAGCGTCAGCCTGGAGGAAATGCCGGGCGAGAAGTTCCGCGCAGAATCCGACGTCGGGCAGCCATGAGGTCCGCGCGGGTCCATCGCACGATCGCGGGCGACACCTTGGCCTCGGTCGCGTACGCCGAATACGGCGACCCGAACAGCCTGGCGGCCGCTCGCCGCCTTCAACGAGATCGATGATCCGCTCGCGTGCTACCGGCACGATCGCTGCTGCTGCCGTCCCCCGGAAGAGCTGGCGGTCGCGCCATGAGCATCACCAGCACGTGCCTGGTCGAGATCGACGGCAACCCGCTCGCCGACGACATCGCATCGCTCCTGGTGTCGGCGTACGTCGACGACAGCCAGCAGTTGCCGGACACGTTCGTGCCTGCGGTTCCGCGATCAGAATCGGATCGTGCTGTCCAAGGCGGGCTGCAAGGTCGGATCGATGATCAAGATCAGCGTCAGGTCGCCGACGCGCCGCAGCCTGAACCGCTGATCTCCGGCGAGATCACCGCGCTGGAGGCCGGAGTACGACACCGGCGGCACGTTCACTGTGATCAGGGGATATGACCAGACGCACCGGTTCTTCCGTGGTCGGCGGACCGGCGAGCTATCAGCAGATGACCGCCTCTGACATTGCGACCAAGATCGCGCAGCAGGCCGGCCTGCAGATCGGCGAGGTGGCTCATCTACCAAGACGGTTTTCGACCACTACAGCCAAGCGGGACAGACCGACTGGGAGGTGCTCTCGGCACTCGCCCGCGACCAACGATCTCGAGATTGCCGTACGCGAGGGCAAGTTCCTTCTCCTTCACATCGCCGGCTGATTGCGAGTGCAGCTCCGGCGGCGAGCGGCACCGTCGACACCAGACCCGCTGGTGCTCGCAGCTGGAGCCAAGATCTGCTGCGGTTCCGCTCGATCCTGACCTCGGCACGGACAGGTCAGCAAGGTGGAGGTACGCGGCTGGGATGTCGCGACCAAGAACGCGCTGACCTACGACCGAGCCGGCCAGCGACCACCGGATCGAGCTGCCGACGGTCAAGCGCCGGAGGCGCTCGCCAAGACCTTCGGCGACCCGACGTACGTGGCAGCCGACGTGCCCTATCGCACGCAGGCCGAGGTGGACGAAGCGGCGAAGCCGCTCGGCCGACGAACTCGCGCCAGCGCTTTCGCCGAGTTCGAGGGCATCGCGCGTGGGAATCCGAAGCTGCGGGCGGGCGCTGCGGTGAGCGCATCGACGGGCTCGGCGAGCCGTTCGACGGAAAGTACACGATCACCACCTCGCGGCACCGCTTCGATCCGCTGACCGGCTACACGACGCGCCTTCTCGGTGACCGGGCGACGGGATCGTACCGCTCCTCTGGCCTGGCGTCCGGCGGCGCGCAGGCCAGGCGCCGGCCGAGCATCGTGATCGGGCAGGTGAGCGACGCCTGCCGATCCGGAGAAGGCGGGGCGGGTGAAGCTGACGTTCCCTGGCTTTCGGACGGATTACGTCAGCGACTGGGCTCGCACGGTGCAGGCTCCGGAGCCGGCAAGGACCGCGGGCTGGCAGGTGCGTGCCGGAGGTCGGCGACGAGGTGTTGGTCGGCGTTCGAACAGGGCGATTTCCGCCAGCCGATGGTGCTCGGCGAGGCTGTTCAACGGCGTGGACACCATGCCGCAGGGTCCAGTTGATCTTGTTGATGGCGGGACTGGCCGGATCAATCGGCGCTCGATGGTGTCGCGGCTAGGCCATCGTAGTTGATCTTGCTGGACGCGTCCGGCAAGGAAGGCGTACGCTGTCAGCACCACGGACGACAAGCTCAAGTTGATCAGCTGGATCAGCGTCGGAACCACGATCACGCTGCACGCCGACGGCAAGGTGGTAATCGAGGGAACGCAGGGCGTCACGATCGACTCAGCCAGCGCGAACATGGAACTCAAGGGCAATCAGATCACGCTCAAGGCGACCAGGCTGGGGTCACCGTCGACAGGCGGCGAGTGCCGTGTGACGTCAAGGCGGGCGGCCAGCTCAGCCTGACCGGCGCCACCGCGAAGCTCGAAGGCAGCGGCACCACCGACGTGAAGGGGGTGCGATCGTGCTCCATCCAGGCGGCCATGGTCAGGATCAATTGAGTAAGCCTCCGGTATCGAGAGTCGTCGCGTGCGAGCGCGGGAGGAAGACAGGATCGTGTGGAGCCCGACCGGGCGCGAGCCCGCAAGACGGGAGAAATGATGCCTCCAGCAGCGCGATGTCGGTGACCCGACGGGCCATCCCGGCGTAATCGGACCGCCCGGAGTGCCGAACGTCCTCATTGGCGGGATGCCGGCGGCTACTGTCGGTACGCCGCACATCTGCTCGTTCCCGCCGCCGGCAGTTCATCCGCCGACAACGATCATTCCTCCGGGCTGCCCGACCGTGCTGATCGGCGGCAGACCTGCAGCACGCGCATGGGTGACATGTCCGGCTGCGGTGCCCCGATCGTGATGGGTGCCTCCGACCGTTCTGATTGGCGGCTGATCATGTCTCCCGCGCCAACCACAGCAGCTGCCAACATCGACTTCATCGGCGCCGGCTGGTCTTACCCCCTCGGTACCGATGCCACCGGCGGAGTCGCCCTCGTCAACCCGACCGGGAGCTCGAGCAGGCGATCCGGCTGATTCTCGGGAACGGCCTGCGGTGAGCGGCCGATGCGGCCCGAGTTCGGCTGCCGCATCCATGATCACGTGTTCAACACCGCCACCTCCGCGACCGCCGGCCAGATCGCATACGACGTCCGCGAAGCGCTTGGAGCGTTGGGAACCCCGCATCGACGTACTCGACGTGGGCGTGAGCTTCGAGGCGTGCGGAGTCGGGCGTCCTCTACGTCGACGTCAGCTATCAGGTACGCGGGCTCAACGATCCGCGCAACCTGGTCTTCCCGTTCTATGTCATCCCGAGTCACGAGGAGCCGCTACCGGCGGCTGCGACCGGCAGCGCTCCCCGAAGCCACTCGGCCGATTCTGCTTGGCGGAGGTATCTAGGACATGCTGCCTGCACCCAACCTCGACGACCGGACGCTTTCAAGATCTTGTCGATGACGCCAAGCGCCTGGTCCAGCAGCGCTGCCCGACGTGGACCGACCACAACGTCTCCGATCCCGGCGTCACCCTCATCGAGGCCGTGCGCGCAGATGATTGATCAGCTGATCTACCGCCTCAACCGGGTGCCGGACCTCAACTACATCAAGTTCCTGGAGCTGATCGGGGTCGAGCTCCGGCCGCCGGCCGCAGCTCGCGGCCAGACGACGTTCTGGCTGTCAGCCCCGCAGCCGCAGACCGTGCTGGTCCGGGCCGAGAGCCAGGTCGCGACCCCGCGTACCGACATCTCTGAACCGGTTGTCTTCAGCACCACCCGCGAGCTCGCGATCATCCCGTGCGAGTTCGCGCACGCGGCGACCCAGTCCAACCAGTCCCCGCCGGCCGACACCACGATGGCCCTCGGCCGTGGCGGATTCCGGGCCTTCAGCGCCAGCCCGATGATCGGTGACGCGCTGCTGATTGGCCTGTCCGAGGCTGTGCCGTCCTGCGCGGTGCTGCTTCGGCTGGATTGCACAGGTGTCGGGCCGGGGCGTCGATCCGCGTCGCCCGCCAATCATCTGGGAGGCCTGGACCGATCAGTGGCTGGGCGGCCTGCGACCTGGACTCCGACGAGACCGGCGGCCTCAACAAGCCGGGCGACGTGATCTTGCACGTACCCGACAACCACCAGACGTCAGTGATCGCCAAGGAGCGGGCCGGATGGCTGCGCTGCCGGTTGATCGAGGCGCCGCCGGATGTGCCGACGTACGTCGAGTCGCCAACCGTGATCAACGTCGAGGCCGCATACGATCGGCGGAACTGCGCCGACGGTCAATGCTGAGGTTGTGCACAGCGAGATCCTGGGGCGTTCGGACGGTACGCCGGCTCAGCGATTCGCCTTGCAGCGTCGCCCTGTCGTCGCTTCCGACGAGCCGCTGACACTGACTGTCCTGGTTGGCGAGGAGGAGCAGATCTGGAGCGAGGTGCCGCACTTTGCGCTCTCCGGTCCAGACGATCGGCACTTCCGCATCGACGCGTACGCCGGTGAGCTCTATTTCGGGCCGGCGCTGCGGCTGATCGGCGGAGGTCTGCAACGCCACGGCGCGATCCCGCCGGCGGGCGCGGTGCTGCGCCTCGAGTCGTACCGCACCGGCGGTGGCCAGCTCGGCAACGTCGCGCGCGGCCAGGTGCGGGTGTTGAAGACGAGCATCCCGTACGTGTCCCGGGTCGAAAACCGAGCGCCCGCTATCGGCGGCGCGGAGGCCGAGACGCTCGATGACGCCAAGGTGCGGGGTCCGCTGCTGCTGCGCTCGCGCGGTCGCGCGGTGACCGCCGCGGACTTCGAAGAGCTGGCTCGCGACATCGCTCCTGACGCCGCACGGGTGCATTGCGTTGCGGAGGAGGGGACGACGTCCGGCGTGCGGGTGCTCGTCGTGCCCCACGTGGCAAGCGATGACATCGGCCGGATCGAGCGAGCTGATCTTGATCCGCCGTGGCAGATCCTGGAACGAATCAGCAACAGCCTCGATGAGCGTCGGCTGGTCGGCACGAGGTTGCTGGTACAGCCGCCGGACTACCTGTGGCTGACCGCGGTGGTCAGCGTGAGCTCACGGCCGCGGTTCGATCCTGCGGAGGTGCGTACGGGCGTGCTGCGGGCCCTCTACCGGCTCTACCATCCACTGATCGGCGGGCCGGACGGAACCGGCTGGCCGTTTGGCCGCTCGGTGCAATCCCACGAAGTGCACGCAGCGCTGGCCCGGATTCCTGGTGTGGACATGTCCCGTGAGGTACGCGTCGCACTCTTCCCAGCCGAGGCCGACACCGGTCGCCGTTCAGCAGCGGTGGAACGGATGGATCTGCCGGAGACCGGGCTGGTCTACTCCTTCGATCATCAGGTCCGGGTAACCCGATGAGAGGGATGGTTGCGGAGCTCGCCAGCCCACATCCCTTGACGGGCACGCTGCCGTCGATGCTTCAAGAGGATCCGTTCGCGGGCAGCCTGTGCGCGAGCTTCGACGAGTTGTTGGCACCGGTGCTGCTGACCTTGGACACCTTCGCGAACTACCTGGATCCGGCCACCACGCCGGACGACATGATTCCCTGGTTGGCCCAATGGCTGGGCCTCGGTGTTGATCTCAACGTCGAGCAGGCTCGGCAGCGGCACGAGCTGCAGATCGCCGGCGTGCTGAATGCCACCCGAGGCACGCGGGCCAGCATCGCGACCGAACTCGAGAACGCACTTGGCATCCCGGTCGACGTCGGCGAATCCGGGGGCACGCGCTGGTCGCCGAGCCCTGGCGGTCCACTGCCTGGAGAGCCGCTAGAGATGCTGAGTGTCGTCGTTCATCCGGCCGCTGGGCAGGAGGTTGACGTGGACCGTCTTGACGCCCTGATCCGCTCGGTCAAGCCCGCCCATGTACGCCATCGGGTGGCGGTGCAACCCGCTTGATCGTGTGCGAATGCACGTGAACCATAGACAGGCGAGCGTGGGACGGGGCTCCGGCGTACGTTTCGCAGCAGAGCCGTCAAGATGTCCCCGTCGCCGAGCCGATCTGGATCGTTTTGTCATCACAGCCGTCACAACGCACACAGGGCCGCTACGACAACCACCTTGTATCCGTCTGGTCACGAAACCGCTCCTCCCGGCATAGGCGCTCTACGATGAGCCGACCGGGTGCTGACCAGGAGAATCAGACATGGCCTATCGACTAGGCATCGACCTCGGCACGACGAACACCGTCGCGTCGGTGGCCGCCGATGGCGCGCCGGTGCAGCTGGTCGGCCTCGGTGCCCAGTCGCAGCAGATGCGGTCGATGCTTTTCGTTGCTGAAGATGGTCAGTTCGTGGTGGGCGATGAGGCTGCTGATCGGGCGGCCGGCGATCTTTCGCGATTGATCATCGATCCGCGGCAGCAGCTCGGAACCGATGTACCGATGGTCGTCGGCGGGCAGGAGATAACAGCCGAAGAGGCGACAGCAGCGATGATCAGCTTCGCGGTCGCCCGAGCAACCGCACAGCAGCACCAGCCGCCGAGCGAGACCGTACTCAGCCATCCGGCCCATTGGGATGAGTACAAGGTCGAATGTTTTGATCGCGCAATTGCCGCCGCCAACCTTGGAACCGTACGACGTTGCACCGACGCGGAGGCGGCCGTCGCCATGTACGCCGCCCGCGAGTCACGTGGCACTGGTGAACGAGTCGTGGTTTACGACCTGGGCGGCGGCTCCTGCGAGGTCACGGTGCTCGAGAAGACGTCCTCGGGAGCACGGGTTCTGGGTGCCAGCGAAGGTGCGGATCATCCGTCCGGTGCCGATTTCGACGAAGCGATCTTTCGGCTGGTGCTCAGCAACCTCGGCGGCCGCGGTCGCCAGCTGGAGGCAGAACGACCCCGATTCCCGGCGTCGGCTGGCCGAGGTCAAGCGCGCGTGTACCTACGCGAAGGAGGCACTGTCGACAGCTGCAGAGGCAGAGGTCCCGGTAGCGCTGCCCGGCAACAGCCCGACAGTACGGCTGGGCCGGCAGGAATTCGTCTCACTGGTCAGGCCGGGGCTGCGGGAGAGCGTCGCGATGACGGCTCGGGTGATCCGTGGCGCTGGGGTGCAGGCGAGCGACCTGGCCGCAATCATCCTTGTCGGGGGTGCTGCCGGATGCCGATAGTCGCTGAACTCTTGCAGCGGGAGTTCGAAGCGCCGATCCAGCTAGGGACGCATCCTGAGTACGACGTGGCTATCGGCGCGCTGCTGACATCTCAACCCGGAACGTCTCTCGCGGCACCTGTCGCGGTAGCCGCCATCGGTGAGCCGATCGTTCGGTGAGACTGCTCAGGCGGTTGCAGACCCGGCCCCAGCTGCACCAAGCGACGTCGCCCGAAGCGACGTCACCGGTTGCCGCGGCACCACCAGCCGCGAGGACGCGCGCCAGGTCCGGAGACGACTCCAGCCGAGAGACACCCAGCCGAGGACGATCTCACCCGAACCAGCTCCCACCTCCGAGGAGGATTCGCTCCATGCTGACCAGCTACCCGCCGCGCACCGACAGCGTCGACGAAGCCGCGGAGTCCGCGACGGAGGGTGCGACGGTGATCTCGGAAGCGACCTTGATCCGGCCGCCGGTAGCTGCGAGCGAGGATGACCTGCCGACGGACCAGCTCCCACAGCCGATTGCGACCACCCCGCGAGCGCTGAGGACCACTCGCCCGTGCCGAACCCTCAGGCACCGGGCCCCATCCCGGAAGAGACGATGCCCGACCACCTCATCTTCGACTACTTCACGTCAGCCGAGTCCGAAGCGGCCGCGACAACCCCGGGGCCGGCTGCCTACGCTGCCGCGCCTTCGCCGCCGCTGCCGCCGTGGGCTCAGGCGTCGGCTCCGGTATCCGCACCCGGCTCCGGGCGCGGCGGGATCGAGCCCGACACCGCCCGCATACGGCGCTCAGATGGCATCGGGCTCCTATCCCCAAGGGCCGCGGCCGCCGGGAAGCCCCGCCGCCACGCCCGGGATCCGCCCCGTCACCGGGGCAATACCCACCAGGGCAATACCCACCGGGCCAATACCCGCCCGGGCCGCGTGGACCCGGTAGCCCTGGGTTCCCACCAGGACCGCCAACCCAGCAGCAGTACGGGGCGCGGGGCCTCGGGCGGACCAGGCGGCTACCCGCCGGGACCCGGTGGAGAAGGGTCGGGACCCTTCGGATCACGAGGCAAGTTGATCTTGATCATCGCTGGAGCCGTCGTGCTGGTGGGCGCAGCCGTCGTTGCCGGCGTGCTGATCTCCCGTTCCGGTCAACCCAGCAGCACGGCCTCGCCGAGCGTCTTCTTCCCGACACCGTCCGAGCCAGCCTGCGTCGGTGACGCCCAGTGCAAATCCGTCTGTGACCCCGAGCGGAAGCGCAAGCGCCAGCGCTTCCGGCGAGCAGCACTCCTACCTCGAGCCCGGCGCAAAAGCTGCCGTCGTCGGCCGCGATTCCGCAGAGTGAGGTCATCGTCCCGATGCGGTTCGACAGCGGACCGGACCGCCCCTGTATCTGGTCGACACCGAGGGCAAGGCTCAAGCAGGTCTGAGCTGCCGACCCCCGATGGCGGCAACTCGAATCCGATCATGCAGGCAAGCCGTGACACGATCGTCTATGCTGAACGCTGGCGTGCTCCGCGGTCATGGCGGCCGATGGTTCTGGTGATCGGAAGCTCTTCAATCGCGATCCCGCTGGTTGTCGACAAGCGTGGCGCATGCATCGTGGAGCCTGAACGACGCCGAACGCGATCTTGCTCAGCTGCCGAGCTCAGCAAGAACAAGTTCGGCCTTGCTGCTGGTCGGGGATGGACGGCAGGCTGATCCGCCGGCTGGATGCAGGCAACAACGGTGATCGGTGACGCCGGCATCTCTCCCAGACGGTCAAGACCGTGCTCTACTGGGCAAGCAGACAGCTCCGATCGTTGACGGCGGCGCGCTCTACACGCTGCCGATCATTGGAACCGGGGCGCCCAAACAGCTGACCAAGTCTGCCGACGGGGTCGATGCCGACCCGGCGTGGTCTCCGGACGGGACCCAGATCGCTTTCCGCCGGACGGTGCCGAATGGCACGGTCAATGGCAACGAGGATGTCTTCGTGATGAACGCTGACGGATCGGCGTTGCGCACGCGGTCGCGTCGCACTCCGGCCGCGGATTTCAAGCCAGTCTGGTCACCCGACGGCAAGAACCTGTTGATCATCTCGAATCGGAAGTCGGAATCCGGGGACCCGGAGGCGACATTCGATCTCTGGTTGGCCCGGGTGAGCGATGGAGAGGTGTTGACCAATCTCGGTCTCAAGGCGAGGCAGATCACTCGGCCCTTCTGGACCCTGCGCTAGCGTGCTCTGACACCGCATCGTTTGTGCCCTGAGCTGGATCGTGGTGCCCTGAGCCCGCATGCAAGCATGCCTGGATCAGCGCTTCAAGCCCGACGTACTGGCGCACGCTGAGCGGCCGGACGCAGGAATGGCCAGTCCAAGATCAACCCAGACCCGCGCCTGCTCGCGCGCGTGCGACCGCGGCCGCACTGTGATCACCGATCCGCTCGCAGATCTCCACGATGAGTTCCCAGGAGGAGTCATGGTAGGGATCCAGCGCCACCGAGCGCCGCGCTGCCTCGAGCGCGGTACGAAGATCGTCAGCCGCGAGCGCATCTCGAGCCGCCTCTGAACCGACCTCGGCGGCCAAAAGTCGCAATCGGGTGCGCTCCTCGACAACCCATTCGGCCGGGCCGACTTCAGGCAGTAAGTCGCCGGCATAGCGATCGAGAGCCGCCAACCTGCAGCTGGAGCGCCCTCGGCCGCGGCGCCCGCGTCGCTGCGTGGGCCAGTCGTTGAAAGTCGGCTAGTTGATCAGAGGCCGACGGCAGCTCCAGTGCGTACGCGTCCCGTGCCTGCGCAGGGCATCCTCCGTGATGCCGCCGGCATTCAGACACTGCCGGATGCTCGACACGGCGACCTGCAAGCTACGGATGCCGGATGCGAGAGCTGCATCTGGCCACAATGCGTCAATGATCTGCTCGCGGTGCAGTTGGCGGCCGTGGTTCATGGCGAGCAACATCAACAATGCCCGAACCCGAGGCCGGAGCAGCCGCCACGGCACATCGATTCCGCGCGTGGCCAGTGAGAATCCGCCCAAGCATCGCAGTGTGATCACAGCAGATGGCTGAGCTCGATCGGATGAGCGGACTACGGCCGAGGACGTCACCTCGGTTGGTCTTCGGTTCGTGGCACGGCCGGCGCGCATCGTGACCGCCTGCACAATTTCAGCTGTATGCAGCAGCCCCAAACCAGTTGCGGCACGTACCGCGTTGGCGACCTGCCGCTCGACTTCGGGTTCGCCCTGCCGGACGGCCGTCGTGCTGCGTAGCAATCTCGCCCACGCCTGGAGCACCGGCGCTCCGAGTTCGCCGGCGACATCGGCGGCACGCCCCAGCGTGCGCGTGGCCAGCGCGGGCTCGTCGATCCAGGAGTACGCGGCGCCGATGACGAGGGACGTGGACGCACACCGTCCAGCGATCATCTCGACGTTCAAGATCATCTAACAGCTCGGCAGCGGCCGAGCTGCGCCACGGTGCCGCAGCCGTGGCCAGCAAGATCGCGGTCTGCAGGCTGCAGAGCCAGCCGAGAGAGCAACGGCCAGCCATCGACCTCGGCGCTGAGCATGATCTCCTCGAACTGGCCGGCGGCGGCGTCCGATGGCTCCATGATCACTTCCACGAGTCTGGTGGCGAGGCGCACGGCAAGTGATTCCCACGCTGCTGGAGGCGTCGATGCCGGACGGGACTCCGCACCTAGCTCGCGTGCGGCAGCAGCAGAGATCGCCGGTCAGCAGCTGCGCCAGGCCACGAACCAGTGGCCGCTCGGATGCCTCGGGATCGCGGTACCTGACGGGTGAGCTCCCGGAGTTCGAGAGACAGCCGAAGCAGCATCGAATCGGGGCCGGTCTCATAGGAAGCGGGCATCGGAGGAAGTGACGGGTTCGGCAGCCAGACGGCGGCTGCGCTGCGTTCAACAGTGCAGCGCCGGCGGAACTCCGGATCATCGAGCAAGGCTTCCGCGTGCCGGAAGGCGGCCACCGCTTCCGCAATCCTGACCATGCCGTGCCAGCCGCCGGGCGCCGGCCAGCACCAGACTGGGATCATCAGTCGGAGCGCCCGGAAGTGAGAGCATGCCCACAGCGCCTCGTCCCCGGCGACCGGGACCGAACCCGGTTTGAGCAGCCGAGCGACCGAGGCCCAGTCTTCGGCGCGGGCATGCGCACGGATAGCAGCAGCCGAGCCGTGCGGCCTGCTCGAGGAGTTCTGGCGCTTCGCGAATAGAGTTCTCGGGCCGCCCGCCCCCAGCTCGTCGACCAACACCACCTCGAGGTGGGTCTGCAGCACCTGGTGATAGTGGTAGGTCAGCCCGGCGTCGGTGCTTGTGGTGAATAGCTGCTCGCGTTCCAGCTCTGAAAGCACGGCCGCGCTGCCCGAGGTGTCGAGCAGAGCGTCGCAGATGTCGCCGGTGAGCACGCCGAGCGTCGAGGTCAGCAACGGAATCTCCGGCGATCCGCATCCAGGCCGTCCAGGACATTGCGGGCGAGATAGGACCGGATCAGCCGTGATCGGCCGCCCAGCTCATTGACCGCGCGCTCCCGTTCGTTGCGGCTGAGCTGCGCTGTCGCCAGGTGGAACAGTTGAAGCCCGGCCGCCCATCCGCCCGTGCGGCGGGTCAGTGCGGCCGCGGCTTCGGGGAAAGCGGCGCGGCGTAAACCGCCCGGAAAAGCTGTTCGACCTCCCAAGAACGGAAGCGGAGATCTTCGCCGTCGAGTTGGATCCAGCTCGCCGGAGACCAGCATTCGGGAGGTGTTGAGGCGAGGCGGACGTCGGCTTCCCAGGATCACCCGGATCTTCCGCGGTCGCAGCTGCAGGAAGCTCTCCAGCGCCCGCTCGGCTGGCGTACCCGTGATTTCGTGAAGATCGTCGATGATCAACTGCACTGACCCGATCGCAGGATCGTCCAGGGTGCGTACCAGATCGGCGATGCGGCCCGGTGCCGCCGCGGCGATCACACCCGGCTCGCCGAGCGCTGCACCCAGCGTGTGCCCGATCGTGACGGGTGAGCGCGATCTCGTCGTCGTCCTCGGTGCCCACCCGGTACCAGGCCGCATCAGCAGAAAGGGGGCTTCGGTTGCGGCCGCGGCAATGTGGCTCAGCAGTGTGGTCTTGCCAGAGCCAGGCGGCCCGAGAACCAGACCGAGCGACACCGGATCGGGAGCGATGTCAGTGAGGGGTGACGTGCGCCGATCGAGCCGTTCGCGTACCGAGCCCACGCAGTTCAGGACGCCGCACCTTTTCGAGGAAGATGACAGGGTCCATAGTGCTGCGCTGCGCCGTGCTCTACCGGGACGTCCGGGTGGGCCACACCACTGCAGAGGCGTAGATCAGCGATCTTGATACCGCTGCGATGACCGCTGGCGCGGGAAACCAGGCAGCCGTCGAAGCCACAGTCATTCGGACTCCGGGAAGCGTACGGTGTTCATCGGTGGGTTCTGAGCGGGCCGCCGGGGCTGGCACGATACGCCTCATCCTAGGTGTGGTGGGCTCATTTGTAGACGCATCTTTTGCACCCTCCCCCAATGTCCGGGCGCTGTTCGGGTGAATGTGGCCCGCGGCCGTCAATCATCCGGCTTGAGCCCGTCAATCATGCGGCCGTGAGCTTGTCGAAGGCCACCGAGCTGAGCGCCTTCGACAACCTCGCCGCGCATATCTTTGCCTGCCGAAGGGCGGCGATCACGGCCCGAAGGGGCAGCGATCACGGCCCAGCCGGACCGATTCTCGGACCTGGTGACGGCTCCACGATCGCGAGACTCTGGAGCCGCACGGGATGCTCTCGAAGGGGTGGCGGGTGGCCCAGGCGAAGCGGTCGGCGCGCTCGGCGCCTGCCTCGCCCCGCCATGCAGGTGTGCCAAATCCGCTCACAAGGCGACGTCATCCGGCCAGGCCGTACGATCCGAGCAGGGCACTGAAACCGTTGCCGACCTGCAACGCACGGCGGGCAATCGCGCGGTCACCAACCTGCTGACGTCCGGGGACCGTACGCTGCAACGCGTTCCTGTCGCCGCCGAGTTCCACGAAACTCTGTACAACAAGGAATCCGGCGCGGGCATGGCGACTGCGCCGCCGACCGGCTTCACCGGCGGCTCACCGACAACGGTGGCGAATCCGGACAAAGCGAGCTACGAGATGACTCGGAACGCCGACAACAGCGGCGTCACCGTGCTGATCAAGATCAGGTTTCTGCAGCAGGCCCGCAACACGACGCCGCCGCCCAATCCCAACCCCACCGGCCTTCCCGAGCTGGGCCAATTGCTTGGCAGACCCACCGTCATCCCGGTCAACGATCCGTCGGACCGGCGGACCTGGGCCAAGGACACCGCCAGCAAGGCGACGACTCTGTGGAATACGCGCAAGATCAGCTTCGCCAGTGTTGATCATCCGCAGCCGGGAGAAGGTGCCGGTTCGTACGCGCCGCCGCTGCCGCCGACACCGATCCGGCTGCCGGTGACATTCAAGGCGGAGGCGGTCTTCCGGGGTGAACGATCCAGCGCACCAAAGAGGTGATCGTGCACCCGCAGGCCAGCATCCCAGGCAGCCCGGGCCACCCGATCGACGCCGGCAACTGGTATCAGCAAGACCCAGCCAAACGTGCGGCGGCGTATCCCCAAAGCGACGATGTGATCTACGCCCACGAGTACGGCCATATGCTCGGCGTCCCTGATGAGTACAGCCAGTCCAACGAGCAGCTGAACACGTTGATGCACCAGGCCGCCCCCAAGACCGCCGCATCGTCACGCGCCGCGCTCGACAAGGCCACCATCGAGCGGATGACGCTCGCCGCACTTTCTCGTCCGCTGTACGCGCAGCTCCAGGCAGCCATGCCGTTGATGGTGGCCGCACTGACCGCGAAGCGTGCCGCCGTGACGCGCAAGCTGGCCGCTGCCGCCGCGGGCGGAGTGCTGTCTCGGCCGACGTCAGAGCCGAGTTGATCAGTGAGCTGACGGCTCAGTCCGATGCGAAAACCAGCTCAGGTGTTCCTCGCGCTGTGGCATTCCAGACCACGAAGAACTTCAGCAATCTCGACATCGCCAGCAAAGCGGTGCGGGGCAGCTTTGCGGTTGGGCCGGTGAGCCAGCTCGTCGGCGACGCCTACTGGGCCGCACTTCTGGCGCCCACGACACCAATGTCACGGTGGCAGGCTTCGACGACGTGCGGATCAATATCGCTACCGGGGTGTATGGAACGACTGGCGCAACGACACCGCTCGCCGGCTCTGGCAACCACCGAGGCAACGAACGTTGTCGGTCAGCTGCCCCGGGCCCCAGGCTTCCGGCCGCCCCGCCTGCCAGCCTGATTGCTCAGCTCAGCGGATTGCCGGCGACCTGGTCGACGGCCGGCTCGCGGTGGAGACTGGAGTCACCTCGGCGGCATTTTCGACCGCAATGGCTGCTGGGTTGAAGAGCGCAGCGGCAGCAGCTGCGCTGGTGGCAACCGCAGCTGCAGCGATCCCCGGATACGTGGCACCCCCGAAAATGGCTTCAGCAGGCGCGCTCTATCGGCGCGCGTTCACGCCTGGTCAACAACTCGGCGGCAGCCGCGGCTAAACAGGTGGTTTCCGACATGCTGCTGGCCACGGTCAAGCCAGCGCTTGCCGGCAGCGTCAGCTCGCTGCAAAAGCTCGATCAACGCCGAAGTCACCCGGATCACGACCACCCCGCCCGCCGGGATGGCGGCGGCTGGACCCGCCGATCCGCAGATGGCCGCAATCGTCGCAGCGATGAAGACGCGGCTGGATGCCGACAAGACCGCAACGGCCGGGACAGGACGCGATCCGAACCAAAGGTGGCGGGTCGGCGCCGGACCAGAACGTGACCTACAGTGCGCAGGGTCTGATGGGTTCGTCGAACTCCTCAACCGTGCGCGCCTGACCAGTTCAGGGCATGGTCGACGCGTTCAATGCCAAGCTCCGGAAGATTCCTCGGGAGGATGCGTTCACCGTGGACGTAGGAAAGTAGATGGCGCCGTTGGTCATCGTGCGGTGGCGTACGCCGCCGCCCAGCTCGATAAACGAACGGCTGATCGTCGGTGACGACGGTCGGGCTCGCCTCGAGGTCCTGCGGCCGCGTACGTTCGGCGACGCTGTGGGCTCGTACGAGGGTGCAGTCGAGGAGGCTGAGGTACGCGACCTGATCACGGCTGGCCGAGAGGTCGAGCTCGATGTCGTGGTGCAGGACCCCAGGCTCGGGGCCGTGGCGGTCGCCGCTGATCGGGTCGGGCAGCGGCTCCTTGCCTCGCCGCTCGCTGTTGCGCAGTTCTTCGCCCGGTCCGTCGGAGACACCTCACCCGGCTCGGCCACGACTGGCGCTCAGGGTGCTCGGCCGCGGCTCCCAGTCGGCCGAGTTCCAGCTCGATCTTGCCAAGTGCGCGATTCGGTTCAACTCCGGCGCGAGGCAAGTGTCATCAACTCCGCCTGCCCGGAGCTCCCGATGGGGTTCATGACCCTGACGCCGAGGGGCCTCGGCGGCGTACGCCAGCGCGCAATCGTGGCGCCCGGCGTGCTCGGCGCCATCTCGATGCCAGTTGCGGTTCCAGACGGTGCCGATCTGCTCAGCACGTCAGGTGATCGGCAGCGTGGTTCCTCCCGGGCGCACGGATCCCTGAAGAATTCGCAGAGGCACATACCGCGCCTCGAGCGCTCTGAGCTTTGCCCTCAGCCTTCTAGGCTCGCCAGCCGGCTTCTCATCCGTTTCTCATGATCCGTTGGTTGCAATTGGACGATGACCTTGTCGCACTCAGGGTTCTAACAGGACCGGGCAGGCCAAATGACAAGCATGACCGTGGAAGCCGTGCAACTCACCAAGCACTACGGGGTGCGCAGCGCGGTCGAGGACGTCAGCTTTAGCGGCATCCCAGGGGCGAGATCGTCGGGCTGCTGGGCCCGAACGGTGGCTGGCAAGACCACCACGATCCGGCTGCTGACTACGGTGCTGGAGCCAACGAGCGGCGAGTTCTCGATTGCCGGCCATCCCTCAACATCAGCAACCGAGATCCGGCGATGCGTCGGCGTACTTCCTGAGAGCAGTGGCTACCCAGCCATCAGACGGGTGGCGAATACCTGCGCTTCTTACGCGCGACTCTTCGGACTGAGCCGCAGCAGGCGCACGCAGCGTGGCGGCTGAGCTGCTGGCCGCTTGTCGGGCTCGAAGATCGCGCGGAATCACCAATCTCGACCTACAGCCGCGGCATGCGGCAGCGGCTCGAGATCGCCCGCGCCCTGGTCAACTGATCCCGTCGTTGTGTTTCTCGACGAGCCAACCCTGGGCCTCGACCCGGCCGGTCAAGCTCAAGTTCTCGACATCATTCGCAGCCATTGCCAAGGGTCGCGATGCGACGGTCGTGTTGAGCACTCACCTGCTGCCTGAAGTCGAAGAGGCCTGCTCGAAGGTGGTGATTCTCAACCACGGCAGAGTCGTCGTCTCCGGCAGCGTCGGCGAGGTCATCAGTAAAGCCTTGATCAAGCAATCGGCGCAGCTTCGAGTGCCGCTTGATCTCGTCGAGCGCGCCCGGAATGTGCTGGCGGGCTTCCCGCAATCTCACCGTCGACCAGCTGGCCGAACAGCCCGACGTGCTGAATCTTGCCGCCGACACGCCCGGATCGGCCACAGGCGCCGGGTCCGGCGACGTGATGAATGCGGCTCTTGCGGCAATCACGGCGGCAGGAATTCCGGTCTTGCGCTTCGAGCTGGAAGGCGCCCGCTTGTCCGATGCCTTCCTGAAGATGACCAGCGAGGCTGGCCCATGACGCTTCAGGTTGCACCGCCCGATGTGGGTACGTCGCAGGATGTGCGAGCCGCCGCCGAACGTCCAGTCCGGATGGATGGTTGTGGCGGAGCAAGAGTCTCGGGACCTGTGGACCAGCGGCCGCGGTTTGATCTTGCTCTTCCTGTTCAGCATCCTGCTCAGCGCCGTCACCTACCTGACCTCGACCAACCAGGCCTTGAACTTTCTGGAACAGCGCGAGTCAGTCAACCTCGTCCTGCAGCTGGCGGTGGCGGTCGGCGTCTTGGTCACGCTGGTGGTCAGTGCCGATGGCATCAGCGGAGAGCGCGAACGCGGCACGCTGGAGAGCCTGCTGGTTACGCCGGTCTCGCGGCGAGCGATCATCGGGGGCAAGCTCATTGCCGCGTTGACGATGTGGTTCGCCACCTTCGTCGTCACCATCCCGTACGTGTGGGTGCTTGCTCGTGGCGTGGGGATCCTGGGCCAGGCGTTGGCGCTCGGTTTACTGCGTCGGAACCTTGGTGGCTGTCGGCCTTGGCTCCATCGGGTTGTTGATCAGTGGCCTGCGCAACTCGAACAAGACCAGCATCGCAGCGCAGCATCTTCCTGCTGCTGATCTTGTTCGCACCTACCCAGCTGCCCAGCGGCTCTGCCGCAAGGATGGTTCTTCGACGTACTGCTGCGAGCCAACCCGGTAGCGTCAGCCTTGGCGTACATCTCCTCGCTGCTCGTCGAAGGCCACGGCTGGACCGAGGACTTGTCCTATCTGATCACGCCTCTACTCACGGCGGTCATCGCTGGTGGCGCACTCGTACTCGCCGGTCCGCGGCTGGTACGGCTGACGCCCGGGGTGAGTGCGGGATGAGGGCGCTGATCATGGTGGTGCTACTGGCTGGAGTGCTGACGCGGGCTGCCGACTCTTGCCTTTGCGCGATCCCTGAACTTTCGGTGATCGCCGAGCCGCCCACCGTCTCGACCGTGCTGGGCGGCCGGTTCGTCGATCACAACGGTGGTCAAGAACACCGGAACAGCGCCGAGCGGCGAAATACTGGCGCACCTGAACGTCGCCAGCATCGAGGGCAGCGTCTACGTCGACCCTGAGGATTGGTCGTCGAACCGTAGCCAGCAGCTGTCCCTCAAGCCGGGCGAAAGCCGGAAGCTCAGCTGGGAGATCCAGGCCGTGAATGCCGGCCGCTTTGCCGCGTACGTCGTGGTCGTGCCGTTCGGCAGCACGGTCAATGGCAACGAAGACCTCGAGATCAGTCCGAGCTGGTCCGGGTCGACGTAGCCCAACGGTCGACCTTGACGGCCGGCGGTGCCCTGCCCGTAGTGGTTGCGGTCCCGCTGCTTGATCGGTGCTGGCCGCCTTCGCTGCGCTGTTCCGGGTTCGCCGGCGAAGGGCGGCGGGACGCATGACAGCGGCGTCCACTGGCGCGTACGCCGCAGCCGGGACCAGCGCCCGCGCAAACTGGAAGCGGAGGACCTCCCGCGATGTCGGTGATCATCGCCACCTACAACTCCGGTCCGCTGCTCGGGCACGCCCTGGACGCGCTCGAGGCCCAGACCCTACCGGCACACTTGATCGAGATCTTGGTTGTCGATGATGGTTCGACCGATGACACCTGGCGCTATCTGAGGGAGCTGGAAGGTCACGCGAACCAACATCAAGATCTTCCAGCAGCCGCACACCGGAGGCCCCAGCGCTGGCCGCAACCGCGCCCTCGCCGAAGCGACCGGCGAGTATGTCTTCTTCCACGATGCTGACGACTACCTCGGTCCCGACGCGCTGCGACGGCTTCTCGAGTCTGGCCACAGCAGCAGGACTCTGACATCGTCGTCGGCCAGATCAGTTGGATCGGCCGGCCGGATGCGTGAGCCTGGCTCCAGCAAGACCGGTGCTCGACGCCGACATTCTGGACGACGGCGTCTGGCGCTCACTGACGCCGCACAAGTTGATCCGTCGATCCCTGATCGAAGATCTGGGCCTGCGATTCTGCGACGACATGGTGCAGGGCGAAGATCAGGTGTTCATGGCGTCCTGCCTCTTCGCGGCCCGCAAGATCAGCATCCTGGGCGACAAGGATCTCTACCACCGGCGGATGCTGACCGACGGCAGCAACCTGTCGCGGCAACGGCAGACTCTCGCCAACAAGCGGCTGACGACGTCCCGGATGGTTGCGGTGATCGTGGCCGAACGACCACGCCGGGCTCGCGCCGTGATCGCCTGCTGCGCCGGGTCTTCGTGCGCACTCTCCATCCGGCTCTCAACCGCCCGTTCATGGCGGCCAGACCGGCCGAGCGAAAGGAGTTCCTCGAGGTGATGCGAGCAGAGGTATTCCCTACATCTGCCGCATTCGGTGCTGGGCGAGCTTGGAGATCAACAACGGCTGAGGATGCTGACCGGCAAGAACGGGTACGGCCGAGGACCTGGTCGAGCTCAACCGAGTGCTTCGGAGCGCCTGCGAGCATGGCGATGGCGAGCTGCCGACCTATCGCGCTCGGTCCGAAGCTCGACCGGTTGCTCAGCGCGGAGGAGCGCCAGGTCGGCGCGCCGCGGTTGGCCCGCGGAGCCGATCTTGTGCCACGCCTCCATATCGCGCAACCGGCTGACGCTCGTGGTGAACCTCGAAGAACCCGCTCTCTCCGCCGGACGGCTCAGCTTGGCAGCGTGGATCCCTGGCAGCACTGAGTCTGCGGATCTTGGATCCGAGGCCTCTCGTGCCGGGTCCACGCTGACCTTCGTGATCAACGCTCGCCGGCTCTGCGAGGAGCAGATCGCCTCCTTCGCCAAGCCCGCGGACGAGACAATCGAGGTGCACGGAGTGCGTTCTGCTGCTCGAGGCCCAACGAAGGGGCAGGAGGGTCGGCGCCAGCCCGATCAAGTGGCCGGAGACCTTGGACGTGACAACAATTCGTCTTGAGCGAGGAACGCGGAGCCCACAAATCCAGTTGTGCGCCAGCCCCGGCGGTTCGGTCATGATCACCGTGACGCGCCCAAGACGATCACCGACCTGGCGTCGCCCGCGGCTAGTCGTCTAAGAGCAATCGTCAGCGCAGGACGGCAAACCCGCTGCTCCAGCCGACCTGGCTCAGCCTGCCGCGAGCTTGATCTGGAGAAAGCCCATAGCCCCAGCCTGCGCGCCCGGTTTAGCTCCGCCGACGTCAATGGCCTCCCACAACTCGCCAGCCTGGACAGCATCGATGAGACTCGCTTTCGCATCGGCATCGTCGCCCTGTAGATCGTCACCCGCAACCAGAACTTAGGCCGGGTAGTAAACGGCCAGAATGGCCAACGTCGCCATCTTCACCGGACCGGGCGGATCCGCGCCGCCAATGTGATCGACCGGTGCGCGCCCGCGGTCCTCCGGAGATCGCACTCCAGCGCCAGATCCGTGTTAACGATCAGGGTCCGAACGCGCACCGTCTTTGTATGCAGGACGCGGTGCAGATCCGCGCGTGGAAGCGACGGTCTACCAGAGCTGTTGTGGCCGGGCTATCGCTCATGGCTATTGCGCTCGTCGTCAGTTCGTGGCAGATCGTGCCGGCGATCACGACGACGTTTGCCGCGACCGTCGGCCTTGTTCTTCTCTGCTACGGCGTACATCTGGCCTGGCTCGTCTTCTATGAGCGCGAGCCCGACGGCCCGTCCAGCTGAGAAGAGAGTCGTCAGGCTGGCGCGGACGCGTCGTGCAGCAGCCGCGTCACCATGTCATCGTCGACGTCGGCAAAGAACGTGCCAACCACGTCCTCGATCTCGCCGAACCCCTCGGCGCAGAACAGCACCGGCTGGTAGTGGGTGATGTCGTACGTCTGGACGCCCATCCGTCCGACGTCGAGCGGCCGCAGCTCCGCCCGTTCGACCTGCTGGATCTCCCCGTACGAGGAGAGCAGCCCAGCGCCGTAGGTGCGGACCTCGCCATGCTCGCGGACCACACCGAACTCCAAGGAGAACCAGAAGACCTTCGAAACGAATTCCAGCGCCTCGGTTGTCTCCACGCGCCGAGCCGCCTGTCCGGCAACGCGGTAGAGGGCGCGCGAAACGATCATGAGCCAGGCAGTTGCCGTGGCCGACGACCTCGTGGATCACATCAGGCTCAGGTGTGTACAGCGGCACGGAATGGTGTCGGATGTACTGCGTTGAGTGGAAAATCCCGTCGGCCAACGATCCATAGAACTCGAGGAGAGGCACCAGCCCGGCGGCCGGCACGTACCGGAAGCCGGTGAGCGGTCGCAGCATCTCGTTCACATCGACGAGCTGTGGGATCCGGTCCTCGGGAAGCTGGAGTCGCTCCTTGCCCTCGAGGTATGCGGCGCAGGCGAGGCGCAGGTGCAAGTTGTGAAGTTCGGCGCAGACGATGCGCCAGACCTCCTGCTCGGCATCGGTGTATGTCGCGATGGGTGGGGTGTGCCGGGCTGCCAATCCATGGCGAGCGCGGCTAGAGCGTTGCGTCGGGCCCGGTATTCCGGGTCGACGGCACCCGGATGATCATCACCCAGGTGAACGGTGACATCGTCGCCAGAGCGTGTCACCGGTGCATAAAGCTGAGCTTCTTCGAACATCGCTGCCTCCGGGGTGTCGGGCGTCGCACAGCGCGCCGTCGTTCGGGGTGGCCGTCACTCTGAGATGGCAGAGCGACGACCGTGTTGTGGATTTGTGGTCCATGAACCAGGTTAGCCACGATGCGTCCGGGAGCCTGTCGAAGGGCTTACGTATGCGCGCCCCGAGCCTGTCGAAGGGCCGATGTCTCCGATGTGATCACGGCGTCGGCCCGCACACGGCTATCTGGTGCAGCTCTCAACCGGCACGGCGTCGCCGCAACGCCGGGCTGGCGAAGACCTGGCGGTATGTAGCCCGAATCTTCACGGTTCAGCGAAACTCCAGGGGGAACGATCTTGTCGATCCGATCAAGGATGTCCTCGCTCAGCGTGACGTCGACGACGCCCAGTTGGGACTCGAGCTGCTCCATCGTCCGGGGTCCGATGATCGGCGCGGTGACCGCGGGATGCGTAAGCGTGAAGGCCAAGGCGAGGTGGATCAGCGAGAGCCCGGCGTCCTCGGCCAGCACGGCAAGCTCCTCGACTGCATCGAGTTTTGCCTGATTGCCCGGGATGCTGAGGTCGTAACGCCCGGGAATCACGCTGCGCCCGGTGGCTCTCCGGGATATCTTGCCCCTTGCGATATCGACCCGTCAGCCAGCCGCCTGCGAGCGGGCTCCAGGGGATGACACCCATTCCGTACTTCTCCGCCACCGGCAGCACATCGGTCTCGATGCCGCGCACCAAGATCGAATACGGCGGCTGCTCGGTGACGAAGCGCCCGAGCCCGCGGCGCTCCGCGACCCATTGCGCCTCGACGATCTCGTGCGCCGGGAAGGTCGAAGAGCCGAAGACTCGGATCTTGCCTTGCCGCTGCAAATCGGTGAGTGCCGCGAGGGTCTCCTCGACGTCGGTGCCAGGGTCCGGACGGTGCATCTGATACAGGTCGATCCAGTCGGTCTGCAACCTACGCAGGCTGTCCTCGACCTCGCGGATGATCCAGCGTCGCGAGTTGCCGCGCTTGTTCGGGTCACCGCGTTCACCAGACCTCACACCCATCTGACTGTGGACCTTGGTGGCCAAGATGACGTCGTCGCGTCGTCCGCCGGCCAACGCCTTACCAACGATCGACTCCGATTCACCCTGGGAGTAGACGTCAGCTGTGTCAATGAAGTTGATGCCGGCATCCAGCGCTCGGTGGATGATCTTGATCGAAACATCATGATCGGGCTCACCCCAGGCGCCGAACATCATGGCGCCGAGGCAGAGCGGGCTGACCTTCATGCCGGTACGTCCGAGGCTGCGATATTCCATAGACCTAGCCTAAGGACGCCCTCTGGTCCGACGAGCACTGGCTGCCGAAGAGGCTCAGCGTGCGAGTTGGGGCTCCGGTTCGCCGGCAAGGCCGAGCTGCGCCATGAACGCCATGTTGTCCCAATACACGGCGTGCCGGACGACCTTTGCCAACAGTCCGATGAGGAACCTGACATCGCCAGTGCGCACAAGTGGGCCGGGTTGGCGAGGCTGGATCAGGCGCGGTCGTTGCCGGGGCTTGAAGGCCAAACCGTTGCCCGGGTGCGCAGTTAGTCGTGAACCAGCACGACGTCGTCGTCGGCCTTCGGTGGAAAGCCGGTATCGAATTTCGCTTGCACGACCGCCAGGATGTGACCGAACCGTGCCGCGGCCGTTGGCGTCTCGAAGCTCTTGCTGGTGATCGTCCTCTTGACGGTGCCGGCAGTCAGATCGGCGTTCAGACGAATACGCGTGATCTGGTCGTTCGTGTTCTGCACAGCCCATAACTTCCTGCCCGAGAGCACGAGACCATCAACGTTCGGGACGCTGATGCCGGCAATAACTGCGCTTGCGCCGGTTCTGGGATTGACCGTGTAGAGCGCGCCGTTTGCCGTGTGGGCGACGATCAAGACTCGACCATGATCAGCGGCGCGAATCCCATTCAGGTTGAACGGGCCGCTGAGTTCTGCGGCCGGTCCGGTCAGCTGCAGCGTCTTGAACGTTTTCGCCGGCGTGCCGTGTTTGCCGAGCGGCACGAGAATAGAGAACCAGCCTTCATCGAGTCGGTGAACCAGGCGCCGTGACGAGTCAGCGTCACGTCGTTGATGAATGAGCTCTTCGGGGCGCCGAACTGATAGGACGCGACCGTTCCTCGGGTACGCGTGTTGTAGATGTACGCCTGACCGGTCGGTCCGCCGGCAACGAACAGCAGCTTGTGGCGATGATCAAAGATCATGCCGAGCGCGCGTTACGCCCGTCCGGGCGCGTCGATGAACCTCTTCGCATTCCGCGGCGGACATCGCCTCGGAAAATGTCGCCGGTGAAGCAGCTCTCCGGCGTAGAACGTGGAACCGCGGCCTTTCGCAATCCCTTCCGCGGAATTCGCACCCGGTAGCAGGATGACGTTGGACCGGTGTGTCGCCGAGGGCGCTGCGCCAGCGGCAGTGGGCACCGCCACCAGAGCTGTCAAGATCATCAGCGGTAGTGGCGACCCAGCGCATCCATCGGGGCGTCAGGTGCACTCGAACAGCCTTGCTCATCACTTTGTACCTCGGTCCTCGGTTTCGGGGGCAGACAGCAAAGCGAACAGCCGTCGGATCGACGGCCGTCCTCTGCTATTTGTTCAATTCCGGATCAGGAAGCCAGCGCCTTCTGCTTGAGCTTGTCGAACTCCTCTTGGGTGATGGCGCCACTGTCCAGGAGAGCCTTCGCCGAGGCGATCTGGTCAGCAGGGCTGCCTCTTGCTGGCCACGGACTGGATGTACTGATCGGTGGCAGCCTGAGCCTGTTGCATCTCGCCCGCACGCCGCTCGGCCATTCCCCTGCCGCGAGCGATCAAGTAAACCAGGGCCGCGAGGAACGGGAAGATGATCAAGAAGATGATCCACAGCGCCTTCCACCACCCGCTGAGATCCTTGTCCCGGAACAGATCAATGATGATCTGGAAGAGCACCATGAGGTAGCACACGAAGACGAAAGTCCAGATCAGGAGCCAGAACCAGTCCGAGAAGCTATTCATTACGACAACCTTCCAATCGACCCGAAAAGACTGCTGGAGCGCGCCAGCAGACTCACCTTAGGCCATCTGCGTGGGAGCAGGTTGGAGATCGGCGCTTCTTGTGGGAATTGGTCGCCCGGCCGGTTTGCACGCCCTCAGAGAGGGCTTTCATTCATCACCCATGGGGGGTGATCCAACCTCATCTCGGCCGTGAGAACATCGACCTCAGGTTGGCGAGAAACCATTGCGAAGAACACAGACGTGCACGCCCGCGGGCGTGGGAGGTGGAGCATGACTGAACAGGGCAGCATGACCGAGCAAGACGGCATGGCCGAGCGGGCCGTTGGCCCCCATCGACTATCTGGCACTCGGAGTTGCCGGCGGAGAAAATGAAGGGTGAGGGTCTTGCTGCGCTGGTCGACCTGGTCGACCGAGGCATCATCAGGGTCTTGGATATGAGGGCCGTCAGGCGTGGAGGCCGACGGCACGTTCACCGTAGTCGCGATCACCGACCTCGACCACGACGGGACCCTCGACCTCGCCATTTTCGAAGGCATCGAATCCGGGCTGTTGGATGACGACGACCTGCGGCAGGCCGCCGAGCTCATCGAGCCCGGGAAGGTGGTGGCTCTGCTCCTGTACGAGAACTCGTGGGCGGCTCCCTTCGTCGGGGCCATGAGGCGGGCCGGTGCGGAGTTCATCGCTGGCGGCCGCATTCCGGCCGACGAGGTTATAGCAGCGCTCGACGCCCTGGAGGCTGAAGAGGCGCAGGTTCAGGCGACGTAGAAATTAGGAGGACGAACAATGGGACTCATCCGTGGAGTAGCGCGAACTGCGGCGATTGCCGGCACGGCGACCGCGGTGTCCAACCGTGTGTCACGGCGGCAGGCCAATAAGTTGGGCGGCAGAAGGACCAGCAAGCCGCGGATGCTCAGGCTGACGAGCGGCAGCAGGCGGACGAGCAGCAGCCGCCTCCGCCCCGGAACAGCCCGCCGCACCGACCGAGAGCGATATGCTCACACAGCTTCAGCAACTTGGGCAGCTCAAGGAGTCCGGAGTGCTGACCGAGGAGGAGTTCGCCGCACAGAAGGCAAAGATTCTCGGCAGCTGACTGACGACGAGCATCTCAGAAGAGCCGCTACGTCGCGCGTCGCGGGCGCAGTCCGGCGGCGCATGATCAGTCGTGTCGGCGAGCGGCGTACGACTTCTCGAAAGCCGGCCTTCTCGTACAGGCTCCGCGAGCCGAAGAACATGAAGTCGTCGTGGCTACGCTCGAGCTTGTCTACCGGGTGAGGCCTCGAGTGTCCGTATCCCGATGCTTCCGCGCATAGTCGACGGCCAGCAGCTTGTGTTGATAAAGGTCCTCGAGGTCCGCCCACGTTTGGTCCGTCAACGGTCTTACCTCGAACATGGCTGCAGTTTGGCATCAATCACGTAGGGTGCGGGACGTGAAACCCTTCCTGCTGCTCGCGATTCAGAGCTGAGGATGTTGCCGCTGATGACGAATATGCCGCCATGCTTCGCTTCAGCGGCCTGGACGAAGGACAGTTGCGCCGAGTCCGGATAGAGCAAGCGCCGCTCGGCACCGTCGATCTTGATCAATGGTCGGGAATCATCTTGGGCGGCGGGCCGTTTCAGGCCAGCGACCCCGAGGACGCGAAGTCTGCGACGCAGCGGCGAGTTGAGTCCGAGCTCAGCGCGACTGCTTGATGATGTGGTCGAGCGCGATTTTCCCTTCCTCGGCGCGTGCTACGGGATTGGAACACTAGGCCGACACCAAGGGGCGGTCGTTGACCACACTTTCCACGAGCCGATCAGCGGGATTCAGATCAAACTCACCGAGGCGGGTGAACAAGATCGTCTCTTTCGGCCGGGCCGGGTCGCCAGTTCGGCGCCTACGTCGGGCACAAGGAGGCGATCAGCAAGCTGCCGGCGCATGCGGTGACACTCGCTTGTTCGGAGTCCTGTCCGGTGCAAGCATTCCGCGTCGGCACCCGGGTCTATGCCACGCAGTTCCACCCCGAACTGGATCTTGACGGCTTGGCCACGCGGGTCGAGGTGTACAAGTACGCGGGCTACTTCGAGCCGGAGGAGGCTGATGCCGTTATGGCAGCGGCCCGCGCGAGTGGGGTCACCAAGGTGCCCAACATTCTGAAAGGTTTCGTCGAGCTGTTTGCTCGTCCGTAACGGCCAACAGCGACGTGCCCTACAAGCTGGATCAGGCCAGCGCCGAGGATCACGACGCCGATCATCAACATCATCAGCGGATGTCAGGATGCGGCCGTTGTCGATAAGCCAATCGCGAGCCGCCAATGAGCTTCGGCTCCATCCGTTGTCGCGCAACAAAAGAAGCTGTGATTGGCACGACGACTGTGGAGGTGGCAATCAGGGTGTAGATCACTACGAGCGCCAGCAATCTCAGCCAGCTGTTGACCGGAGGCGCATGCGCAGGACAAGCCCTGCTGTCATCCCAAGGGAGCAGGCCTTTCGGTCGGAAGTCAAGCAACAACGCGCGACTGCGAAGGAAACCAGAGCCGCCGAACGACCCAACTCGAGAGAGCCAGCGCGGCATGCCCGATCTTTCAGTTCGAGAACTTCGCCGCAGGTTGAACGATACCGAGCACGATCAACGGCAGGCCGATCACGATGAACAGCGCGGCGCTCGCAAGATCCGGCCTGATACGTGGGGGTTTGGGAAGAGCTGAAGCCAGAACGTACTCAGCACGATCACCCCGGCAACCCCGATGACCGATCCGATGAGAAACGGGAGCTGCGGCGACATTCCGGTTGGGCGAGAGCAAGATCAAGATCGTGACGGTGATGGGTACCGGAGCTGATCGCGACGGCGACGGCAATCGGGAGCAGTCCGCCGAGTGCCTGCCACATCGCGTCTGATCGTCTCCTCTGGTCTGTGCGGCGTCCACGCTATCGGACCGCAGCGTGCTTCGGAGTCACGTGAAGCGTGAGCAGCCCATCGGGTCCAAGATCGATTCGCGACCCGAAGCGACGGCTCACCTTGTCAAGCACCCTCTGAAGCCACCGGGCATCACCGCTGGCAGCTCGGTGCAAGCGCAGCCGGCGCGCCTGGATAGGCGCCATGCGCAGTTCGACGAGCTCGCCCGGATACGCGGATCCAGCCGCGGCAGGTAGAGCAGCCGAAGATCATCTCGGTACTGCCTGGTGGCTGCCGATGCCCTCGTAGTCATCGACAAGATCACCGCAGCCGTACAAGATCAGCTTCTTGCGGTAGACCTCGACGGGTCGTGGATGATGCGATGAGTGACCATGCACGAGATCGACTCCGCCGTCGATGAGCCGGTGGGCAAAGCGGGTTTGCATCTGAAGCGACTCGGTAGCCCCAGTTCGAGCCCCAGTGCGCTGAGACGACCGCCACGTCGCCAGGTTGCCGTAGGTCTCGCACTTGGCGGCACAACTCATCGGCGGCTGTCGTCGGTCAGAGCGGTCGACGAGATGCACGCCGGGTCGATCGCCAGCTGCCGCCCAGCCGTAGGGGATGCCACTGGACGGACTGCCAAAGGCGAAGATCAACACCCGTGCCGTCGATCCTTGGGATTTCGGACGATAGCGGGCGAACAGAGCCTCTGCGCAGAGCTCGTCCGGCACCCGCACCTCGAAGCCCGGACGCGGAAAGGACATCAAGGTGTTTCGAGCAGGCCGCTCCGGCCGAAGTCCAGCACGTGGTTGTTGGCCAGCACGCAGACATCCGGCCTGGATGGCGGCCAGCGCCGGGACGTTGGCAGGGTTCATCCGGTAGTGGACAGCCTTGCCCTTGGCGTACTCGTCGCTTGCTGGTGATGCTTGTTTCCAGATTGATGATTCGGGCGTCGCAACGCAGTCGTGAATCAAGCAGCGGCAACGGCGTCGCCCCATGGCCACGACCAATCCACTGGATGCGGAATCGGCCCGTTCGTCCGCGCCGCCAGATCGACGTAGGTCCGAGCGTCACGCACCATCCGTTCGTACAGCATTGGGTTCCCAGGATGCGGAAGGATCTGATCGACCCCGCGGCCGAGCATCACATCGCCGCAGAGGAACAGTGCCAGGGCGCCGTCGCGCGCTGACTTCGACGCAGCTTCGGCCATCCCTGTAAGGGTAAAGGCGCGGCAGCGCTCGAGATGCCTGAGCGTTCGCAACGCCGAGGCTCGCGCTTCACGGGCTCAGGGCACAGCCTCCACTGCAGCCGATCATGCGAAACTGAGGCGATGGATACCGTTCTCGTGACCGGCGGAACAGGACACCTCGGCAGGGATGTCGTCACCCGGCTCAAGCCTTCCTACCGCGTACGCGTGCTCGCTCGATCCGCGGGGTCAGACCCTGATGTGGAGTGGATTCGCGGCGATCTTGCCACCGGGAAGGGATATAACCGAGGCCGTCACCGGCAGCCAGGTTGTGATCCATGCGGCGACACTTTCCCGGCCGCGCGTCGCGGCTATATCGTGCCCAAGGACTTGTGGTCATCTCCGAGCGCAGTTGATCGTGACGGCACGGAGCGGTTGCTGGAGAAGGCCGCTGAGGCAGGGCGTCCACCACATTCTCTACGTCTCGATCGTCGGTATCGACAAGCCGCGGATCCCTTATCTCCGGCGCAAGCTGGAGGCCGAGTACCTGATCCGCCAGGGCCGCGTCCCCTGGTCGATCGCCCGAGCGACCCAGTTCCATTGGTTGCTTGACCGCATGCTCGGCAGGATGGCCCGGCTCCCGATCGTGCCGTTGCCAGACATGCAGATGGAGCCGGTGGATACGACCGACTTCGCGGACTATCTCGTCGAGTCCGTTGCCAAGGGCCCGGTCGGCCGGCTGCCCGACTTTGGCGGACCAGAGGTTCTCATGTTCTCCGAGGCGTTCGATCAGTGGCGGCACGTCCGGAATGGCGCCGTTCGCACCATGCGCGTTCCGCTGCCGTCAGCTGCCAGCAATGCCGCTTCGGCCATGTCCGTCACCGGCCCCGGTGCCAGGCATGGGAGCGTCACCTGGGCCGACTGGGTGCGGCAGCCATGCTGCGGAGTGATTGATCTCGCCGTAAGCGATTGCATCGGCTCCAGTGCGACAATACGTTCGCTGTAACTGGATGAACGCGGATAGGGGAACGTCGTGGGTCTGAGCGACTGCACTGTCGGTGCCGTGATCGCGGTGTCGGACATGGATCTGGCAAGGGAGTTCTACGAAGGCAGGCTCGGATTGTCAGGTGGCGAGGACACGCCCGATGGAGGACATCGGTATCCGTGCGGTGGCGGCACCGAGATCTATTTGTACCCGTCGCCAGGAATACCGGCGGTTCCGGTGCCACACAAGCCGGCTGGTCCGTCGCCGACGTCGAGGCGATGGTGGATGAACTGACCGCGAGAGGCGTGACGCTTCGAGGCAGTACGGGGAGCCGATCAACACCGATGCAAGGGCATCGCCAGGTTTGGTGAGTACGCGGGTGCCTGGTTCAAGGACCCGGACTGGGAACGTCCTCGCGCTCACGGGCTGATCTTTGAACCTGTCCTTGCTCGCGCTATTTCGAAAACGCCGAGAAGTGAGTGCCCCTGATGGGCTCGAGATCACATCTCCTCATCGTCTTCGTCGGAATCCTCAGCTTACCGCGAGGGCGGCGAAACCAAGTGCTCGAGCGATCTTGGAGCTCGCTGACACGATGCGTGCGGTGCCAACTAGGCGGAGCAAGCGTGACGAGGACCTGCCGTGCGTCCTCGAACGTCAGGCCTTCATCGGCACCAGCCCCGAAGTGGAAGAGGTACGACGCGGGTGCCGCATCCAAGGCAACCAGCGCGGCAAATCGCACCAAGATCTGCAGAGCTGGGTCGAGATCGCTGGCAGTAACGCCGACCTCGGTCAGCGTGGCGATTACGTCGAGGACGGGCGTCTCAGCATCCTCATCGGCCATGGGTTTGCCTCCCTTTCCAGAGGTCTTGATCGAACCGCCAGTTGCGGAATGGCCCGACGCTATCGACTGCCACGCGGCTCCGCATCGCCCAGCACGGGTGATGTCGTTACATCTTTGCCGACCTCTGATACGGCTGTTGGTAGTGGACGATGCCCTGGTTGCGCATCACCAATGAATGAAGAGCTTGGCGCCCGGTGAGACCATTTTCCACTCATCGGTGATGCGAGTTGAGGGTCAGCTTCAGCTCTGAGGCTGCGCGATGTTCACCATCCAGGGCACATCGAACTTGTCATATGCACATGCCGAACATGTCGCCCCACATCTGCTTCTCCAGTGGCATTGTCACCTTGCCGCCATCGGCAAGTTTGTCCCAATAGCCGCGGAGCTCTTGCTCGTCATCGCCGCTCAGGCTGATGGTGATATTGCTGCCGGAATCGAACTCCATACCGGGAGGAGTATCGGCCGCCATCAAGCGTAAAGCCTTTGTCGGTTTCCAGCTGACCGTGCATGATGTTGTCCGCCCCGAGCGCGCTTGGATCGCCGTATTCGCCGAACGTATTCAGCTTCAATTCGCCACCGAAGACGTCCTTGTAAAACTCCATCGCCTGCCGGGCGTTGTCGCGAAAACTGATGTAGGGGTTGAGAACTGAGGGCACCTTGTGCTCCTTCCGAGAGACTTTGAGGGTTGCTCGTTGCACATTACTCACGGCGTCTGACAGCGCGAGCGAGCCCCTGGGACCCTCAGGAGTTGACGATCCAACGATGTCCAAACGGGTCGCGGAAGGTGGCGGATCGGCCGTGACTGGTGGATTCTGGGCCTCGATCCAGACTTGAACGCCCTTTCCGAACGGCCGCTGCGGCCACGGCGTCGCAGTTTGGCACCTCGAGATGCAATGACACCGCGCTGCCGTTGGACGGGTCGGGTGGCTCGACGTCCACCTCAGGGAACGGGTCGGCCATCATCAGCAAGCGCATCACCGATCGTCAGTTCGACGTGGCCGATCCGGCCGTCGTCCATCACGTACGGCTTGCCCTTCGACCGTGGCCTGGAACACGTCCGCGTACCAGTCGATTGCAGCTCGCGAGTCGGCAACGCACAGGTAGGGAGTGAGATTGGTCATGAGGTTCTTCCTTCCGGGTCGAGCGGCGTCATGAACGACCACAGCCCGCCCTCGAGGTCGCGCGCGGCGTACTCACGAACCCCGTAGTCCATGTCGCGCGGTGGATAGACAACCGTGGCGCCGGCGGCGAGCTGCCCTTTGGTGGTGGCGGTCGACATCGTCGACCATGACGGCCATGCAGTGGGTGCTGGCGCCGAGGCTCGCCGGGGACGCCAGTTGCCGTAGTCGGCCGACGGCGGATGCATCCAGATCACACCGTCCCCGACGTGCAGCTCGCCGTGCACGACTCGGCCTGATTCGTCGCGGGTGATCGTTCCCGGACCGAAACCCGAACACCGCGACGAGATGATCATGTACAGCTTCGATGTCGTTGTAGACCAAGCAACGTCAGTCGTTGGGTCAGACCATGATCGATTTCGGCCATCTCCTGGAGGATGTCCAGCAGTTCCTCGTCGGTCGGGCTGCCCGCGGCCAGAGAGTCGCGAACGGTGATCATGCGCTCGCGATGGCGACCCAGCGCAGCCAGCCGTTGATCAACCTGCCCGATGTGCCGGTCCAGGGTGTCGGCACAGGTCGCGCGAGGAATCGTCCAGTTCGCGGGCGATGTCCTGACAGTGGCAGGCCCAGCTGCCTGAGCAGCGAGATCGCGGTAGAGGCGGCGGAGATCGTCGCTCGCATACACCCGATGCCCGCTGGCCAGCCGCTCGGCGGGAATCAGTAGACCCAGCTCCTCGTAGTAGCGCAGCGTCCGCGCGGTCAGGCCCGTTGCGCGCCGACACCTGGCCGATCCGCCATCGTGGCTCGGAATGATCAACCACTCCTCAACCGTAGAACTTGACGTCGCGGCAGGTTCAAGACGTTGCGTCGGCCCGTTTCGAACGGCTGATGCTCCACGCCAACCTGTACGGCAGTCAGTGCGCATCGACTTCGCCGCCATCGGGTTGGCTCCTTGTGTCGCTGGCGCGCCTCCGTACCGTTGAGGCCGGACGCGGTGTATCGGCCCGCTAGCCCTTGTCCATGCCGTTCTTCCCGAGGTGCGGTGACAAGACGGTCACGACACTCGAGTCGTCCTGGGCCCCGAGACCAGCTGCCTCGGCGATGAGATACAGCTGTTCGGCTGCAGCGGCCAGTGGCAGCGGGATCGTGGCACGCGCGACCGACGCCGGTCACGATCCCCATGTCCTTGACAAAGATGTCGACGCGCGATTTGACCTCGGCGCTCCCGGTATAGGCCTGCAGCATGCGCGGTCCGCGATCGGAGAACATGAACGAGCCGGCCGCGCCTTGGCAGCGCGCCGATCACCACAGCTGGATCGAGTCCTAGTCCACGAGCGCAGGGCGATGGCCTCGGCTGCGGCGGCAATGTGGACTCCGGCGAGGAGCTGGTTGATCGTTTTCAGGGCTTGGCCGTCGCCCGGGCGTGGACCGACGATCGTCAGCGTGGACGCGAGATGATCAAGCACTGGCCGGACCGCTGCCAAAGCGTCAGTTCGACGCTCCGACGACAATCAGAGAGTCGCCATTTCCGCGCCTGACCGGGCCGCCAGCCTGATAGGCGCGTCCACGAGCGGGTATCCGGCATCGTCGAGCCTGTCCGCCAACGCGCGGGCTGCCTCTGGGCCAATGGTGCTGGTCAAGATCACCGGAGAGCCGGGTCTCAAGGACTCGAGCACCCCATCCTCGCCGAAGAGGCGGATTCGGCCTGGCCTTGATCACGAACCGCCAGTAGCGCAATCTCGGCATCCTTGCTGGCACCGCTCAGGCGTGGCCTCTCGCCGCGATGCCATGTTCTGCGGCGAGCTTGGCGGCGCGCGCTCGAAGAGGGTCGAACCCCGTGACGGAGAAGGCGGTCGCCAGGTGCAGTGGCCATGGGTAGCCCCATGGCGCCCAGGCCGATGACGGCGATATTGGTGCTGTTCTCGGACACGGGGCGGAACTCTCCTTCTGAACGAGGGACGTGTTCAGACACTTCGCAGCGTGTCGACCACCGCAGCGAGCGCATTGTCATCGCCCACGTTGCTCGGCGAACACGATGTACGGGATGCCCTGAGCAGGCCCGGTAACCAGGCTCCCACAAGCGAGATGATGCCGGGCAGCATCGTGCCCCGGCACCAGGCCCGCCGAATTCCCAGGCCCTCGGTCGCGGTGTCGGACGAGGTGATGCCTGCCCTTGGCCAAGACGAAGGCCGGCCTGACTCTGGCTGACGATCTTCGCGGCACGGTGCCGACCAGCGCGGCGCTGACCGTACGGGCGATCACCAGGCTGTTCACGGCATCGCCGCCGGTCACCAGCGTTCCACTGGTCCGGATCACGATGTCGCTGTCGGCATCGTTGGTTTTGCAGCGCTTCGCAGCTCTTCTGCATCGTCGCGTGACGTGGCGGTCACGGAGTCGGCGCTGCGTCGAGCAGAGTGGGGACATCGAGCTCCAGTTCGATGATTCTTGCCCCGGTCGCGTAGGCCGGTCGAGCTGGCGCGGTGGTGAGCCGGACGTGCGAGCCGACCGCGATCAGGCCGTGCTCTGGTGGCCGGGCGAGTTTCGTCAGAGTCGGCAGGCCGCGATGCGAAATCTCTCTCAGCCGCTGACCGCGTCTATCGGCGGGCGTGGCGTGCTGGCCGGTCCGGCACGAACGAACGAAGGCCCGATGCGGTAGGTGAAGTTTTTGCCAGCAGCCTCCGCGCGAAGCAGGGCAAGCACCACCACCTGCTGGTCGGCGTCCTCGACGGTGTCCACGACGACCGGTTGGCCGTCTCGGAGATCGGCAAGGATCTCGTAGATCCCGATCCGGCCCACCCACCCGGATGTCGGTCAATGGTGATCGTGGCGACCTCAGTCGCGGGTAGATCCGGCTCGGCTCGGTTTTCCTCGACCCAGTCGCGCAGGTCGGAGTTGCGGTAGCCGAAGCTGGCGTCCTTTGGCGAATTCGCTGTGCGAGCGACCGGAATCATGCCCGTCGGCTGTACGCGCCCAGTGCACCGAGTCGACCGTGAGCCGACCCGGCTCGACGTAGCGCGGGCAGACGATCACACCGTCGACCACGGTGCCGCGAGCGGCCAGCTCCTCGCTCAGGACGTCAGTCTCGAGCGGGAAGTAGCCGCGCAGCGTGGAATCGCTGCGACTCGCGATCACATAGGGCACCTCGTTCCAGACTGGAGCCGCCCGGTCCAGGGCATTGACGACCTGCCGGTTGCGTTCCGCCGCGTCGGCCTCGGAGAGGCTGCGCGTGTTGGTCAACACGAAGCAAGCCGGTGGTTGGCTGCTGCAGCGCCCACTGCATGTCCGCAACCGACCAGCTGGTCAACACCGGCAGGTCGGCAATCGTCTGAGTACCGGTGGAGTCGTCGTCGAGCAGCAACCAGCCGCCGGCCCTGTTCGGATCTCGTCCAGGTTCGTACCGACATCGAGCACAGGCGGTTGGTCGGCGAGCAGTCGTTCCAGCGTGATGGCGCCGACAGAATGCGAGGCATGGTGCAGATGGGCGATCAGCTGGTCACGGTAAACCCCCTCGGTTGGGGCCGGTCGTTCCGTGCAGACTACCGAGATGCCGTAGCATGCAGCGCCGGCAGGGGAGTCTTCCTGATTGATACGCGGGGAGCGGGGTACCTCAGACACTGGACGCCGTGGCGCCGCCTAGCAGTAACACATAAGAACATGTCGTAGCCGACTTCAGATGGTCGGGCGCGTGCGGTTGTCCGAATGGATGATCGCGCCCCGTGGAAGGTCGTTGACAGATGACCGAACAGATCGAGCACATCGCTAGTCGTCGGGGCCGGCTACATGGGCGGCGGCATCGCGCAGGTCGTTCGCCATGGCCGGCTGCACGTCAGTCATCGTCGACGCCGATCCCGCGCTGACTCGCCGCAACCTCGATCGGCTGTCGCCGAGAGCGTCGTGGACTTCGAGAAGCCAGGGTCTGTTCGATCCCGGATCGGCCGACCTGGTCCGCAAACCTGCGGGCCGCGGACACCGTCTGGCTGAGGCGGTCGCCGCAGGCGGATCTGATCGAGGAAGCGGTGCTGGAGCGGCCCGAGGTCAAGGGTCCGGTACTGACGCACCATCGAGGCGGCGGCTCGCCCCGACGCGGTCATCGGCAGCAACACCTCCACCCTGCCGATCGGCGATCTTGCGGTCGATCTGCACGCACAGCGAGCGCTTCCTCGGCGTTCACTTCTCCAACCCAGCCCCGTTCATCCCGGGAGTCGAGCTGATCGCACACGCCGGGCACCAACGGAGAGCGTTGTGCAGGCGGCCGAGGCCCTGGTCGCGCGTGACCGGCAAGCTCACGCGCACGGGTCAACGACAAGGCCGGCTTCGTGCTCAACCGGCTGCAATACGTCCTGCTTAAGGAGGCCATCAACCTCGTCGAGGAAGGGAGTGGCCACCGCCGGAGGACGTCGACATCGTGGTGCGCACCACGTTCGGCTTACCGGCTTGCCGTTCTTCGGCCCGTTCGCCATTGCCGACATGGCGGGCCTCGATGTCTATCAGCGCCGGCTTCCGCACGTTGCGAGGAGCACTACGGCGAGCGGCTGGCCGCGCCGGAGATGCTCACCGAGCTGGTCGACGGCGGACGGCTACGGGTCAAGCAGGGAGGCGGATTCGTCACTCCTGCTGGCGACCAGGCGCCGCTGGTCGCCTATCGCAACACCGCGTACGCCAGGCTCGGGCCAGCTCCCTCCGCGAGCTCGGGCCCGCCCCACTGGATCACCGACCTTCGTTCCGACCGAAAGAGAAGCGATGAATGCCACTGCTCCGAACAGCTGCCGTAGCACCTACACCGCCGAAACTGGCCGATCGCGGCCGCAATGCTGCCGTTCTGGGAGCGTCGACTCCCACGGTGGGCCAATCCACGACGCCGAACCGGAGGAATGGGCCAAGCACCTGCGGCTGGTGCGCGCGGATCGGCTTCACTGAGGTCGACCCGACCGACACCTGGGTTCGGGTCGGCGATCTCAGCCCGGAGCGGCTCGCCGACTTCAAGAGCGTGCTGAGCGACGCCGGCCTGACCATTCCCGCCATTTCCACCTCGCGCCGCAGCGTGATGGATCCCGAACACGGCGAGGAGTACCTCGCCTACAGCCACCGGCTGCTCGACGTGGCGGCGGAGCTCGGCGTGCCGCTGGTCAGCTTCGGCTTCTTCCAGAGCTGACGACCGGCACAGCAGCAACGGCGTTGTGGTTCTGGCTGGCCGACGGCTGGCACGACGACGAGTCGCCGGAGGTGCGCAGTCGCGCGCGCTTCGTTGATCCGCGAGCTGGCCGAGCACGCAGCGAGCAACGGCCAGCAGATCACCCTCGAGATGTACGAGGACACCTACGTCGGGACCTGCCGACGGCGCTGTGCAGTTCCTCAAGGAAGTTGGGCACGACGCCTGCGGCCTGAACCCCGACATCGGCAACTTCATCCGGCTGCACCGCCCGATCGGAGCCGGTGCAGGACATGCTCGACAAGGTGCTCCCGTACACCAACTACTGGCACGTGAAGAACTACCTGCGCGACGAGGACCCGACCACCGGCCAGGTGATGACCTTCCCGGTGCCGATGGAGTTCGGCTTGATCAACTACCGCGCCGCGATCAGCCAGGCGCTCGACCTCGGCTTCCGCGGTGCCTTCCTGTGCGAGCACTACGGCAGCGACGCGATCACCGTGATCGGCAAGAACCGCGCGTTACATCCGAGACATCCTCGCCACCGTGATCGACTGACCAACCAGACTGAAGGAGCAGAGTACCGATGACATCCGTCCCAGCATCCATCGACCGTCCTAGCCCGCTTGCCTGAGCAGCGCACCGCCGTCATCACCGGCGCAGGCGGTCCGGCCGGGATCGGCCGGGTCACCGCTCGGATCCTGGCGGAGAGCGGCTGGCACGTCGCTCTGGTCGACATCAACGCCGACGGCCTGGCCGGCGTGGAGAAAGAGCTGCGCGACGGCGGGCCATGAGAACGTGCTGGCGGTGCCGACCGACATCGCCTCAGAGTCGTCGGTGACCGAGGCTGTACGAGCGGATCGACGCCGAGCTGCCGCCGGTGGCCGGTCTGGTCAACCTGGCCGGCATCGCCTGTCCAGTGCGACGCTCCACGAGTGCGAGCTCTGGCCGAGTTCGAGCGGGTGATGGCGGTGAACGTCACGGGTTCGTTCCTGATGCTCAAGGCGGCCGCCGCGCGGATGATCCCGCAGGGTGTCGGACGCATCGTCAACACGTCCTCGATCACCGCCGTTCGACGGGGGCGGCACGTTCTCCAAAGGCGTCTACGCCACCGCGAAGGCGGCCGTGATCGGGATGTGCCACGGTGGGGCGCCGGGAGCTCGGGCCGTACGGGATCACCGTGAACGTGCTGGCTCCCGGACCCGATCGACACCGAGATCATGGGTGGCCGGCTTACTGATGAGCGCAAGGCCGCCGATGTCCGCCGGCATCCCGCTCGGCCGAGTCGGCCAGCCCGACGAAATCGCTGCCACCGTGGCGTTCCTGCTGTCCGAAGGCGCCGGCTACATCAACGGAGCAACCATTCAGCTCGACGGCGGCAAGTACATGCACTGAGCACCTGAGCCATGGCGACTGAGGCATCAATCCGCAGCTCACCACGTACCCCACAAGCAAGGAGACATCGATGGCCGACACCGTCGCGAGTCTGACCCCCAGCGTCGCTTCGAGTTGAGCGAGCAGGCAAACCGGAAGGTCTTCAAACGACTGATCCCATTCCTGCTGCTGATGTATGTGATTGCGTTCCTGGACCGAAGCAATGTCTCGTTCGCCCAGCAAGAGTTCGAGGCCGACTTCGGCATCAGCGCGGCCTCATACGCCTTCGGCGCCGGGCTTCTTCTTTGTCGGCTACGCGATCTTCGAAGTCCCGAGCAATCTGTTGTTGCACCGGGTCGGGGCGAAGTGGTGGCTGTCCCGGATCATGGTGACCTGGGGCATTGTCGCCGCCGCCTTCATGTTCGTCCAGGGGCCGACCAGCTTCTACATCCTGCGCTTCCTGCTCGGTGTCATGGAAGCCGGTTTCTTCCCTGGCGTCATCTTGTTCCTCACCTACTGGGTTCCAGCACGGCACCTGAGCCGGGCCCGGGGTTACTTCTATATGGGCATCGCGCTGGCGGGCATTCTCGGTAATCCGCTTTCTGGTGGTCTGCTGGAGCTCAACGGCTTCTTCGGGCTGCGCGGCATCCAGTGGATGTTCCTGGTCGAGGGCCTGCTGGCGGTCGCGGTCGGCATCTGGGCCTTCTTCTACCTGACCGACAGGCCCGAGCAAGCGACGTGGTTGCCCGACGACGAGCGGGAGGCGTTGGTGGAGACGATCGACGCCGAGGACACCGCCAAGGAGGAAGGGCACGGGCCGAAGAAGGTGCTGGCCGCCCTCGGCAACTGGCGGGTGTGGTACTTCGCGCTGATCTATTTCTGCCTCCAGATCGCGGTCTACGGTGTCGACGTTCTTCCTGCCCACCCAGGTGACCGCCATCACCGGCCAGAAGCTCGGCTTCCAGTCTTCGCTGGTGACCGCCATCCCTTGGGTCTTCGCACTGGTGGGTCTGCTGATCTTCCCGGGTCTGGCCGACCGCACCCGCAAGCACCGGCTGATCGGCACGTTGCTCCTGCTGGGCACCGCGTTCGGGATCGTCATCTCCGGCGCACTCAGCAGTAACCCCGTGCTCGCGATCGCCGGCCTTTGCCTGGCCGCGATGGGGTTCATCGCCATGTCCCCAATCTTCTGGACGCTGCCGACGGAGTACATGACCGGATACGCCGCCGCCGCCGGCATCGGATTGATCAACTCGCTGGGCAACCTTGGCGGGTTCCTGGCGCCCATCCAGCGCGACTACTTCAAAGAAACGATCGGCGGGAACGCGGGCCTGTACTCCCTGGCCATCGGGGCCGTCCTTGCCGCAGTGCTGTTTGCCGCGACCGCGTTCTTCAAGAAGGCCAACGAGGTCGAGGCTGGTCACCTGGACGAGGTCGACGCCACGTACGTACCGCATGACACAGGCTGAGGCGGCGCGGGGGTTCACAGGACTACCAGGTAGGGCCATGAGAGCGCTCGTATTGCGCGATTTCTACGACATCGCGGTGGAGGAACGGCCCGATCCGGTGCCAGGGTCGGGCCAGGCGGTGGTCGAGGTGATCGCCACCGGCATCTGCGGCTCGGACTTCCACGGCTACTCCGGCGAGAACGGCCGCCGCCACCCGGCCAGGTGATGGGCCACGAGACAGTGGGCCGAATCTACGAGCTCGGGCCCGAGCGCCGAAGCACTGACGGTTGGCCAGCTGGTCACGGTGAATCCGGTGATGTCCTGCGGCGAGTGCTGGGCATGCCAGTCAGGCCAGGAACAGTGGTGCAGTCGACGCGTCGTGCTGGGCGTCGCGCCGGAGATCCCGGCGGCTTTCGCCGACCGGGTCGCCGTACCGGCCGCGAACATCGTGCCCCTTCCGGAGGACATGCCGGAGGAGCTGGGCGCGCTGGTGGAGCCGATGGCGGTCGGCTACCACGCGGTACGCCGAGGTCAGCCACGTCCCGAGGATCGAGTGCTGGTCATCGGTGGTGGACCGATCGGGCAGGCGTGCCTCCTGGCTGCCCGGCGCGCTGGGAGTCCAAGCGCTTGCCTTGTCCGACGTGAGCCCGTCGCGCCGGGATCTGTGTGCGCAGCCTCGGCGCCGAGGTCGATCGACCCGTCGGCGGCGATCTGCCGGAGGCGGTAAGCTGACCGGCTCGGCGGTCCGGCGACCCTGGTCGTCGACGCGGTCGGGCTCAGCCCGACCGTTGCCGACGCGATGGCGGCCTCCGGCCTTGGGAGCAGGATCGTGCTGGTCGGGATGGGTTCGCCGCAGACTGGAGCTTTCCGCGTACGCGTTGAGCACCGAGGAGCGAGCGCTGATCGGGTCCTTCACCTACAGCGCTGCGAGTTCGCCGACACCGCAGAGTGGGTCGGCACCGTCCCGGACGGGATCGGCGCGCTGATCGACGGCCGGGTCGGTTGGGACGGGGCGCCGCAGAGCTTCGACGACCTGGCGCGCGGCCGGAGCGCGGCGAGCAAGATCTTGGTCTTTCCCGCATGGGCCGCCGACGAGCGGTTCGGCATGACTGCGCACAAGATCGCCCACGTCCGTGCCTTCACTGTGGGTGCGGGCGGCGGAGCCGATTACCACGACCAGCAGGGCTACCACTGGATCGACGATCACATCGCGACCCCGATGTCGCGCTACCCGGGCTACGAGGAGAGCCGCCGCAGCTTCGGTCTCAACGTGCTGGGCACGCTGGTGGTGCAGGTCGAGGCCGACGACGGCACCACCGGGCTTCGGCGTCACCACGGCCGGGGAGCCCGGAGCCTGGATCGTCGAGCGACACCTGGCGCGGTTCCTGGAAGGCGCTCTGGTTACCGACATCGAGAAGATCTGGGACCAGATGTATCCGATCCACGCTGTTCTACGGGCGCAAGGGGCTGGTACTCAACGTGATCAGCGCCGTTGATCTTGCCCTCTACGACCTGCTCGGTCGGCTACGGCAGGAGCCGGTCTACGCACGCTGCTCGGCGGCGCCGTGCGCGACGAACTGACCTTCTACGCCACCGGTGCGCGTCCCGATCTTGGCGCAGCAGATGGGCTTCGTCGGCGGCAAGCTGCGCGCTGCACCACGGTCCGCACGAGGGTGTGCCGGGCTGCGAGCGAACATCGAAGAGCTCGCAGCGATGCGGGACAAGGTCGGCGACGACTTCTGGTTGATGTGGGACTGCTGGATGTCGCTGGATCTCGACTACGCCGCCCGGTTGGCCACCGCGGCTCATGAGTACGGGTTGAAGTGGCTCGAGGAGGCGCTGATCCCCGACGACTACTGGGGCTATCGCGAACTCCGGCAGAAGGTGCCACGCGGGATGTTGATCTCGACCGGCGAGCACGAGTCCACCCGGTACGGGTTCCGAATGTTGCTCGAGATGGGCTGCGCCGACATCCTGCAGCCGGATGTCGGCTGGTGCGGCGGGATCACCGAGCTGATCAAGATCTCCGCGCTCGCCGACGCGTACGGCGCACTTGGTCGTGCCGCACGGGTCGAGCGTGTACTCCTACCACTTCGTGATCACCCGAACGAACAGCCCGTTCGCGGAGTTCTTGATGATGGCGCCGGAGGCTGATCAAGTGGTGCCGATGTTCTCGCCGCTGCTGGTCGGTGAGCCCGTGCCGGTGAACGGCCGGATGAAGGTGCCCGATACGCCCGGTTTCGGCGTCGAGCTCAATCCCGATGTCGAGCTGGTCCGGCCGGCGACTCACTAGCTGGTGTCAGAGCCGGCCTTGATCCTCAGTTCCAGCTGGTAACGGCACCAGCCGCGTCACCCGGGTAGGCGATGCGAGCAACCCTTCCAGGGATGCATTCAGCGCCCGAACGGCCTCCCCTGCACCGTGATCATCAAGGTCGCCGACCGACGTCCACTTCTCGATCATGACGATGGTGCCGTCCGGTGCATCGTGGATGGCGTAGAGCTCACATCCCGGTTCCTCGTGCACGGCGGCAATCGCCGGCCGGAGCGCCTCCACAACCTGATCATGCTGCCCAGGGGCGGGACGGAAGTATGCGGTGACGACGACTGGAGTTGACATCTGACTCCTTCGATCTATCGGGCGGGTATCACGGTCTGACGTTGGCTGCCTAGCCCTTCGATACCGAGCTCTATGACGTCACCCGCTTTCAGCCACACCGGAGGCCGCATGCCCATGCCGACCCCAGGGGGCGTACCGGTGTCGATCAGGTCACCTGGCTCGAGCACCAGGAACTGGCTGAGATAGTGAACGATGAAGTAGGGGTCGAAGATCATCGTCGCCGTTGACCCGTCCTGGCGGCGGACACCGCTCACATCAAGCCACATCCTCAGGTTGCGGACATCGTCGATCTCGTCCGGCGTAACGAGCCAGGGCCCGGCCGGGTTGAAGGTCTCCGCCGACTTTGCCCTTGGACCACTGTCCGCCTCGCTCGATCTGGAAGGCTCGCTCGCTGACATCATTGACCACGACGTAACCGGCGATGGCAGCCCGGGCATCGTCTACTGAGTCGAGATAGCTGGTCCGTCTGCCGATCACGACGCCTAGCTCGACCTCCCAGTCCGGCTTCGTCGAGCCGCGGGGTATGCGGACGTCGTCGTTCGGGCCGATGAGCGTGTTGGGCGACTTCGTGAAGAGGATCGGCTCGTTCGGGAACTGCCGCACCGGTCTCTGCGGCGTGGTCGCTGTAGTTCAACCCGATGCAGAGAATCTGGTGTGGCCGGGCGATCGGAGCTCCGATCCTTTCCCTCGCCGAACTCCTGGAGCTGTTCGGTCGTGCTCCGCTCCCGGACGAGCATCGGCGACGCGGGTTAGCCCGTTGCTGCCGAAGAACGCCTCGTCGAAGTCATCGACCACATCCGAGACATCGAGGTAGTGGCTGTCGTCGATCCGGACAACTGGTCGTTCGGAGCCGACTGGGCCGAGACGCATCAGGTACATATCAGAACTCCTGGACAGAAGGTGATCATGATCCTGCCATGGTCACTCCTTCGGCCTTACGCAGGCCGGCACAGCGAGCGCTCGGCCGTCGCGTGCAATGACCTCGACGGTTTCGTCGAGTGACTCTGCCGCGCCTACCGTACAGAGCATCGAACGTCTCGAAGCTGCACAGCACCCACGAGCACGTCGCCGGCTCTGCGTCACGGTGACGTCGTCGCGCAACACCGAGTCATCCGCTAGCCGTCGAGCAAGGTAGGCCATGCCGCCCGCTCGATTCTTCTCCATCCGCTCGACCGCTCCCCCAACCGATGCAGGATCGATGTGGTTCATGGAGAACAGCACGCGATAAACCGGCAGATCTTGCGCGTACATCCTGCAGGCCGCAGCAATTCCGTCGCGCATATGTCGGCGGGCATCCTCGTGGGCGACTGCTTTGGTCAGATCTGCCCGGCCGGTACGAGCCAGGAGGTCTTCGGTGAACGCCTCGAACAATCCAGCGCGGGAGCCGAAGATCAGGTAGATCGTGGACCGCGCTACTCGCGCGAGCTTGGCCACTTCGTCCGAGGCTGAGAGGCTCCGCTGGCGCGTCACGCAGCCGCTGAGCGACGGCGCCGAGGATGCGTCGGCGGGTTTCCTCGGCGGTCTCCGCCCGGATCTGTTGCTCGTACTTGCGCACCATGCAAGTAGCCTTTCACATTTCACTTGACAAGATGACTTCTAGACTACATGCTGTCTGTGTAGAAGACAAGATTGTCTAGTGAAAGAGGGATGATAGCTATGTCTGTTTGGCCTGTCGTGGTGGTTGGCGCGGGACCGGCCGGATTGGTTGCAGCGATCACACTCGCTCGGGCCGGAATCCGCACTCTGGTACTGAACCGCCGGGTCGCAGTCTTCTCTCACCCACGGGCCACCGTGGTAAGCCTCCGATCGATGGAGCTGTTTCGATCGTGGGGTCTGGAGCCTGAGATGCGGATGGGCGGTGATGAGGTGGAGTGGCGCATGCTCGCCGCACGGACGCTGTCAGGCGGCCGCGTCGGGAACCTTGATCGACGTCGGCTATCCGACGACGGCTGAGAGTGCCCGGCTCAGCCCAACTCTGACCGGCTGCGCGTGCCACAAGATCATCTCGAGACGATCTTGATCAAATATCTGCGAACGCCTTCCTGATGCGCATGTCGATCTCGGCGTTGCCGTCGAGGACATCTGGCCGACTGCCAACGGGTATGGGCTGCGGCTTCGAGCCGAAGCGAGCGGGACGGACCGAGTCGTTGAGGCTGGGTATCTCAATCGGCGCAGACGGCCCGCGCAGTGTGGTGAGGCAATGCCTGGGCGTCGGCGTGCGCGTCGACAGAGGAGGTGCTGCATTCGTTCTCAGCGGTCGTGCGGGCGCCCTTGTGGATGTCGTTGGCCGCCACCGCTACGGGATCTACGTGACCGAGAAGCCCGCTCCCGGCACGTTTCTGCCTGCGGGTCAGGTCGACCGCTGGGTCTACGCCTTTAGCTGGGATCCTCGGATCGAGGCAGCGGGCTGACTTGAGTCAAGATCAACTGATTGCTCGGATTCGGGCTGCTGCGGGTGCTCTGGACCTGCCGGTCACGCATACTCGATCAGCGGAGATTCACCTTCTCGGCGGCAATCGCTGATCACTTCCGATCCGGCGACGCATTCCTGATTGGCGATGCCGCCCACCGGGTGACTGCCGCGCGGCGGTACCGGCATGAACAACGCCATAGCCGACGGGTTCAACCTCGGCTGGAAGCTGTCGTGGGTGCTCAAAGGCTGGGCGCCGGATTCGCTGCTCGACACCTACGAGGCGGAACGGCGTCCAAGTCGCTGAACACAATCTCGCCCGTTCACTGGATCCCATGGGCAGCCGCCGCGAGCATGCGCGATGAGGTCCGCTTCGACCTCGGCGGTCGAGTGCCACATGTGTGGATTCGACACCGCGGCCGGCCGCGTCTCCAGCCTGGATCTTCTCGGTCCGGGGCTCAGCCGCTTGAGCGTGGATCGAGCCGTCGGTGCAGCTTGGATGATCACTCAAACGTTCCACCGGTGACGCAGCACGTCATCTCGATCGAAGGACTGCAGCTGTCCTAGAGCCAGATCAGCCCGGGGGCATTCTGCTGCGGCCGGATGGCATCGTCTGGGAGGCACCGCCCTCAGCCGCCGCCAACCAGATTGATCGTGGGCGCGCTGCGTAAGATTCAACAATCTGCAGGAGGTTGGTATGAGCAGCGAAATACCCACGATCTATGACTGGGCGGGCGGTCGCGCGGCCTTCGAGCGCTGGCTGGGCCGGTTCTACGACCTGGTCGAGGACGATGATCAGATTGCGCCGCTGTTCGGCGGCAAGGTCAGTGATCAGCACCGGCGTGACGTTGTCACCTGGTGGTGCGAGGTGATGGGCGGTCCTGCTACCTACACCGAAGAGCTGGGCGGCTATGAGCACATGGTCTCGAAGCATCGCGGCCTGCACATCACCGCTGAACAGCGCCTGCGCTTCGTGACGCTGCTTTCCCGTGCGGCCGACGATGCCGGTTTGCCGGACGATCCTGAATTTCGGGCCGCCATCATGGGCTACGCCGAGTGGGGTACGCGCCTGGCGATGCACAACTCCAGCAACGCCGACGACATCGTGGAGCACGCGCCGGTACCTCGTTGGGGCTGGGGAGTGGCACCGCCCTACCAGCCGTGAGCCGAAGGCCGTGATAGAGTACGTCACGTTCTCTATGCCGATCTGGGAGTCCGAGAGGCCGACTCTCATGTCAGATTCAGCCGCGCGGCCTGTAACCGCAGTCTTGCCGGGACTGCTGCTTGCGATGTTCCTGGGCGCCATCGACCTGACGATCATGGCGCCAGCTCTGCCAGCGATAGCGGAGGATCTGGGCGGGTTCAATCGGATCCCCATCGTCGTGACCGGTTATCTGCTTGCAGCGACGGTGGTGATGCCGATATACGGCAAGCTCGGCGACCGATTCGGGCGTAAGCCGGTGATTCTCGTAGCGGTCGGTCTGTTTGTTTCGGGTGCGACGCTGTGCGCCTTCGCAGTATCGATGGGTCAGCTCGCGGTTTTTCGAGCACTTCAAGGTCTTGGTGGGGAGGGCTGTCGATAGGAGCTCAGGCGATCATCGGAGAGATCATCAGCCCGCGGGAGCGCGGTCGTTATCTCGGCTACGTCGGAGCGGTGTACGTAGTTGCTGCGGTCGGAGGTCCATTGCTCGGAGGCTTCCTCATTGATCACGTCGGCTGGCGAGGCATCTTTGTGATCTACGTCCCACTGGGCGTACTTGCGGCGATCATCCTTAGCCTCACGCTGCGCTTGCCGAGCCCTTCGGCTCGGCCGCCAGTGGACTATCTGGGGGCGTTGAGCCTGGCAACCGCTGTCATCGGGATCGTCCTACTCGGCGCGACGCGAAACCTGATCTTCGCCGGCCTGGCAGCGGCTGGTGTGGCGGTCTGGGTGCTCAGTGGCCGAGTCGCGGCCGACCCGATCTTGCCTCTGCGGCTCTTCCGCGATCGAGGCTTTGCGATTCCCGTGTCGGTGAGCTTCCTCATCGGATTTGCACTCATTCGGGGTGATCACCTACCTGCCGACGTTCTTGCAAGTCACATCGCGCCTGACCGCCACCCGGGCGGGTTTGGTGCTCACTGCGCTGCTGGCCGGCGTGCTGATCGGCACAGTGGGGTCGGGGAGGTTGATCACCCGAACCGGACGCTACAAGGCCTACCCAGTAGCCGGGACCTTGATCGCTGCGGTGGGCATGGCCCTGCTGGGTCTGGCTATTGACCCGACACCAGCCGCTCGTGACCGTGAGCCTGATGATCATGGTCGGACTGGGAATCGGGCTGGTCATGCAGGTCATGGTGCTGGCGGCGCAGAACGCGGCCGATTATCGCGATCTCGGGGTCGCGACGTCATCGGTGACGTTTCTGCGCCAGATCGGGGCATCGCTCGGCGTGGCCGCAGTTGGCGCGGTCATTGTCGGCGGCGGCGCGGCGGCCGATGCCCTCGCTACCCGGATGCCTCTCGTCATCGTCTTCATGGCGCCCCTGCTTGGGCTGGCCTTCCTGCTCACGCTCGCCCTCCCGGTACTGCCGCTGCGGCAGACCGCCTTACGCCACAGAGGCGGCACGGCAATGATCACCGATCACCGGTCATTGCCCCGGCGACGCGGGCAGGTGCTCGAGGAAGCGATTCTTGAAGCGGCAATCACCGAGCTCACCGAGGTCGGCTACGCGAACCTGACCATGGAACGCGTAGCGATCCGGGCACGGGCCAGCAAGGCGTCGGTCTACAGTCGCTGGCCCACTCGCATGGAACTCGTGATGGACGCCTTCTATCAGCTCATGCCAGATCCCGCGTCACCGCCCGACACGGGCACGCTGCGCGAAGATCTCATAACCACGTTTCAGCAGACTGCGCGGTCCCTGGCTGGACCCGCTGGCGAGGCGATACGAGGTCTGCTCGGGGACGTCCTTCCTGACGCCGGTCGTACGGCTGAAATGCGCCGCCATTCACATCAGCTTGGCCGTCAGACGATGGAGGAGATCGCGCGCAGAGCTGTCGAGCGTGGCGAAATCAGTGCTGACGCGGTGACGCCCGCTCGGCTCGAGGTTGGCCCCGCGATGCTTCGCCACCACTTCTTGTTCCAGGGACCGCAGGTGTCGGAGGCGGACATCATCGCTATCGTCGACGAGGTCGTCGTACCGGCGCTGATGGCTCAGCGTCCCGGCGATACCGGTTGATGGAGCCGCTCTTCGTACGCCATCCCTGCCGGCGCGCACCCTGTCGCTTGTCCCGACCACGGGTGCGCGACTAGTATCTTGCATCACCTTTGTCAAAGGTTTTGCGTGGGTTCTTCTAGCCTGGGCAGGCGCGGATGTACACGATCAAGCGTGCCTCGGAGATGGTTGGCGTACCGGTCGCCACTCTGCGCGCATGGCAGCGTCGCTACCGGGTGGTCGAGCCTCGCCGGTCGGATTCGGGCTACCGCCTCTACGGCGCGGCTGACATCGCGAAGCTGCGGAGCATGCAGGCGCTCGTGGCATCGGGATGGTCGCCCAAAGAGGCAGCAGCGGTCGTCTCGGACGACTCCGATCTCGAGACAGAACCCGATGACCTCGAGCGTGACCAGACGCCGCGGCGAAGCAGGTCGTCTCCACGTGCATCCGCCCAAACGGTGGACCTGGTTGCAGCGGCGGCCGATCTGGATCCTTCCGCGGTCACCCAGTTGCTCGATGAGCACTTTGCGACAGGCTCTTTCGAACACGTCGTCGACGGTTGGTTGCTGCCTGAGCTGGACCGACTAGGCATGGCTTGGGCCGAGGGAGGCGTAACAGTCGCGGGCGAACACATGGCGGCCGGCGCCGTGCAGCGACGATTGAGCGCCGCGTTCGATGCCGCTGCGTTGGACGGCGCACGCTCGCCACTGTTGCTTACCGGCCTCCCACCGGGGTGTCGCCATGAGCTGGGGATTCTCGCTTTCGCGACCGCTGCGCGCCGACAAGGTCTGGCAGTCATCCACCTCGGGTCCGATCTTCCGCTCGCGGATTGGCTGACAGCGGCCGAGCGGCACCGGCCTGATGCGATCGTTCTGGCCGCTCCGACACCGAGTGATGTCGCACCAGTCCTAGAGATCATCGAAGGCTCAGTTCATCAAAGGCCCAGCGCTCATCGAAGACATTGCAACGGCACGAACGCTGGTCGCGATCGGCGGTCGGCATCAGGATGAGGTGGTGGAGGCGAGCATCCGGCTGGGGCACCCAGCGGCTTTGGCCCTGGTCACTCTGTTAGCCGCGCGGCGGCGCTAAGGGGATCGGCTGGGGTCAGGTCGAACTTAGTTGTGTCCAGCGTTTGTACGGGGCAGGCGGGCCTGCCCGGCGCGGCGAGGGGAACTCAAGACGTACGCCACGCCAAAGCCTTGGTGACGATCCATCAGCCCTGCGACGCCTGCTGGGTGCAGCGCCTCATCCGTCAAGGCCAGACAGGCGTCTTCGACATGCCTGAGGATCAACTTCTCCATCTCGTCGTTGACCCCAGCGGTCAACAGGGCGTCCTGGAGAACCACCACATCCAGCGAGGTCATTGCCGCGGAACCGGTCCTGTGCAGCGCCTCAGCCGCCGCGCCACTCAGCCGGTCCATCGCGAGGCTGAGCAGAACCGTCGACTTTCCGGTCAAGAGATCATCACCCGCGGGCTTGCCGGTTACGGCCGGATCCCCCAGACACCGAGCACCTCGTCGCGGAGCGCGAACGCCACGCCGGCGTGGATGCCGTAGCGGTGCAACGCGCGATGAACCGCGCGTGTGCCACCCGCCGCCGTGGCGCCCAGGGCCAGCGGTCGTGCCACGGTGTATGAGCCTGACTTCAGCTGGAGCGAGCCGCTCGGCATGAAGTCGATCACGGCGCCCGGCGGCGGCGCCGGTCAGGATCGCCGCGCTGGCCCAGAACGAGCTCGACGCACAGCTCATGCCACAGCTCGCGCAGCTCCGGGCCAAGCGTTGCCACCAGCCGATGCGCTTGCACCAGCGCAAGATCGCCGAGCAACACGGCGAGGTTTCGTCCGAATGCGGCTCGCATCACCACGCGCGCCAGCATCAGCGTGCCAACGCTCGGCCTGCCGGTGTGCAGCGAGCGCGCCCCGGCGTAGGTCCGACTCATCCATCACATCGTCATGCAGCAGAGGCGAACTGGTGTAGCAACTCCAGCGCAGTCGCCGCCTTGATCATCTCGCTATGCCCGGGTCCGTGAAGATCAGCGCCTGCCGCCACATAGCCCCAGTGACACATTGCCGGACGCAGCCGCTTTCCTCCCACCAGAGCACTGCCCAGCCATTCCGGCAGATCTTGCGCGAGGACATCAGTCCGCTGCCCGCCCAGGTCATGCCATAGGGCCGCCAGCTCGTCGATCTGCTCCGTGAGCAGCCGCGTCACGCCGTCCAGGGTGGCGGCCGCGTCGGCGTTCTGCGGAGCGCGCGGTCCTGGTCGAGTCCACGCTTCCTCGTACGAGGACGCGAGGCTCTGACCTGCGCCACCGCCCATGGGCTGAGTAAGCCGGGTGCCCGCTCGACAGTTGTGATCAAATCCGGCCAGCTCAGCCATTGATAGTCCATGACCTCATCGGGGTCGGGGCGCAGAATGGCTGGATCGACGATGGCAGCGCGGTAGACGGGACAGCGCTCGTTCTCGACGAGCCCCTGCGGATCTGTTGCGCTGTAACCAAAATCGGGCAGCAGCACTTCGATGTTGATCACGTCCACGCCGAGCTCCTCGCGTACCCGACGCTGGATAGCCGCGACATCAGTCTCTCCGGGACGAGGATGGCCACAACAAGAGTTGGACCAGACGCCCGGCCACGTGACCTTGCTCAAGGCCCTTCTGGTGAGAAGGATCGCGACCATCGGCGTCGCTCAAGTACACCGAGAAGGCGCGATGTCGAGGCGTTCTCGCGGTGATGTACGGTCGCCCGCGCTGCGTGCCCGATAACCCGTCCCGCGTCGTCCACCAGCTCGACCAGGTCCTCGTCTTGAGCGGTGGTCGTCGTCTCCACGCGGTGCCTTCCTTCAGCGCGACAGCTTCCGGGCAAATCCTAGAACAAACAATAGACAAACACTAGACATCGAGCCGTGATGAACAGTTGTGGCATCAGCGGTCTAGAAGTCGTAACGCGTCCGGACCAGGTCTTCGCCGAGTCGACTCGACGCGCCAGCCGATCGAGCTGCGGTCGCCCGGAATGACCTCGAGCGACGCCGTCAAGCGGTCCGAATTGCCGCCGATCGGCACGGTACAGACACTGCTTGCCATCTCGACGGACTGTCACGAATCCGGCCTCGCGCAGTCGCGCCAAATGCTGCGAGACACCTGAATAGCTGAGATCAAAAACGGGTAGCGAGCTCCCCGACAGGAAGAAATGAAAGGGTAGATCGCGTGGGAGATGTACTACAGGAGTCGCTGCCGCGGTGTTGGTGAATTCATGAAACCGGTCGACGTTACAACGACTATCGACATCAGCCGACCACGTCAGATGGTCGCGGCCTACGTCGCTGATCCTGATCATGCTCCGGACTGGTACGCCAACATTGATCACGTCACCTGGGAGACCGAGAAGCCACTGGTGATTGGTACGCGCCTCGCCTTCGTTGCACGCTTCCCTCGGTCGAAGGCTGTCCTACACCCACGAAGTGACTGATTTTGTCCCAGAGGAGCGCCTTGTCATGGCTACGGCTGCCGGCTCATTTCCGATGGAGACGACCTATACCTGGACGGAGCTTCCCGGACAGCGGACGCACATGACCCTTCGCAACCGTGGAACTCCATCGGGCTTCGCCGGGGTTACCGCGCCGGTCATGGCGGCAGCCATGCGGCGCGCCAACCGCGAAGCGACCTAGCCGCGCTGAAGTCCTTGCTCGAGCGACTGTGATGCGGCGCTCTCGGCACCACCTCGTTAGGGATCGATGATCTGGTCGTTTCGATGGGCGCCGTAGAACTCGGTTTGTCTGGCCATGATCGATCGCATGGATGTGCCTCGCGGCACTCCGTAAACCGTGCCGGGAAAGTCAAGCTCGGCCTGCACGCGCCACAGCTCCTCGTGCTGGTCGGGCGAGAAAAGTTGCGCTGGATCGCCCGCCGCGATCCAGCCGATCGGCACGACTGTCCTCGGGTCCAGCTTGAGTTGACGTGGAGCACGCTGTTGATTCGCAATTCCACTCCGCTGCCGGCGACCGATCCGGGAAACAGCGATGCGCCGGTCGCAATGAAACACCTCGTCCTCGACTGTCGCTCCATTGATGTGGGCGTGCGGCCCGATGAGCACCGCATTGCCGACTGAGGTGGGATTCCGCGAGCGGCCGCGGACCAGCGCGTTTTCCATGATCACCACGTCATCGCCGATCCAGACTTCGCCATCCTCCGCGGTCACTACCGCGCCGTGCAGGACGCGCGTCCGTTCGCCCAATGTGACTGCGCCACATAGCACAGCCGACGGTGCCACATACGCGGAAGCGGGAATCACCGGTCGCTCTCCCGATGCATCAGGATCATGACCGGCGAGCGTAGTCGTCGGGAGGCGACCCGCTGTCGGCGGACGGAGAACGGTTCGTAAAGTTGTTGTTCGGACATCTCTTCACCAAGGAGGAATTCATCGTGGGCCAAGGTCGTGCATTTCGAAATTCCAGCCGACAACGTTGATCGAGCCAAGAATTTCTACGGCTCCATCTTTGGCTGGGAGCTCCAGACCATGCCAATGGGGGAAGGCGAGTACACGACGGTGAAGACGACGGATGTGAACGAGCAAACCCAGATGCCCCTTGAGCCAGGCGCGATCAACGGCGGCATGATGCAGCGCACCGAGCAAGTCCCTGGACCGGTGATCACCATCGACGTCGATGGCATCGACGACGCCCTGAAGAAGATCGAGTCTGAGGGCGGCAGCACCGTCACGCCTCGCACCCCAATCCCCGGCATGGGCGCCTTTGCTTACTTCAAGGACCCCGAGGGCAACGTGTTGGGTCTGTGGGAGACCACTCCCTAGACACCACTGACTCAGCGTTCTGCGGGCCGTCGCCCGCAGCCAACCCTGAGCTTCGTTGACTGGCACAAGGGAGCAGTCGAGCCACCGCATGGAATGATGTACGGCGCGCTAACGCCGCCGTGCGGCGTCGAAAGCCCTTGAGGTTCTGTCAATTGCGTTGGGTGGTCGTTGATGCCGTCAGATCATTTGAGTTATGCGCGCCCGCTCAAGGCTGCGCTCGGAGCCGTGATCGACCCCGTCGACCTTCGCCGTCACGCTCGCGACGGCTCCGTCGAGAGCCTCTCGATCGCCCAGGTTCCATCCTCCGGCGGCCTTCCTTCTGGTGGGGTTCGCCGGAGGTTGGCTGTTCGAACTCTTCAAGGCCCAAACTGAGGTCACCGACCGTTCATTGCAGTCGATTACCGATATGCAGAAGAGCGTGGACCGGTTGACGCGCAAGATCACTTGATCAGGACCGCGCATTGACGATGTTGATCGACGCACCCAGACACAACGAGGCGCTGAGCGAGCTGATCAAGGCGTCCATCAACGACAACTTCAGAAGCATTCCGGATGTCGGTGTGGCCGGCGTATCTGCGCCTCCTCAGCTTGGCGATCAATCATTCCGACAACTACGGAAGGCATCCAGCGAAATCCATTCCGCTGGTACAAGGACACCTCACGCCGGCTACTACCTTGACGCCTCCGAGAGAAAACGATGATCGCCAAGACCCGTCTGGTGCTCATCGACGACGACGATCTAGAGAGAGATGAAGCAGGATCTCGCCAATCCGGAGGTCATGGAGTACTACTGGCGACATACTCGGTGACGTCAAACTATTGATGACTGTCGGCGAGTTCCGGATGACATTTCCGGGACGTGATGTGCCGCGGGACCTGGCTTTGTACGACAGGCAGCTACTGGTGGCGTACGACGAGTCAAGACTGATCTTGAAATTCGATGTCGTAAGACGGGAAGCCGACGTATGTCGGCTTTTCGATGATGTGATGGAGATGATCTCCCGGCATACGCCGACCTTGAAGCGTGTGGAACTTCCCAGCGCGCCGTTGAGCGGCGCCTCATCAGCAGCGGATGTGGGTTCAGGACGCCGACCAGCGGCACTAATCAACTTCACTGAGCGGGCCCCTTCGAGGCGTCCGCTGGCCGCACTTCTGACTCCGGCCGAGTGGTCGATTTCTCTGATTCTGAGTCCCACATTCTGGCCCTAGCTCTGCTACTCAGCTAGCTCTCAGCTTCATTGAGGATGCTGACACGGGTGCGTTGAGCCACAGGCACACACCACAGCGATCAGAACGGGGGAGATCGTCATGAGGAGCCTTCTAGGTTGAGCATCGAGTCTCCAGCCAAGAAAGACGCCGCAACGGTCAGCGAGAATTCCGGTGGCGTCGGCACGGACAAGAAGGTCACCAGCCTGCCTCTCAGGATGCGGGCGCGGGTGCTTTCGTTCTACCGACAATCACCAGGGATCGTCACAGCTGGCCTCATTGCCGTCCTGTTCGCGGCCGCGTACCTCCTCGCTCCGCCTATGGGCCGTGATCTATCGGCGCAGATGGCTCATGCCCAGCTGGCCCAGCAACATTGGCCCGTTGTCCTGGACCTCCGTTGGTATGGCGGTTTCGACCCACCTGGGCTACAGCGTCTTGTCTCCTCTGGTGATGGCGCTTCTGGGCGTACGCGTCACGACGGCGCTTGCCTATGTAGCGTCCGTCGTGCTCTTCGCGGCGTTGCTGAAGCGCACCGCGGTGGCGACGACCAGTCGCCGGGGCAATCATTGGGGCAGTCTGCCTGACCGGGAATCTCGTGGTGAGCCGGACGACGTTCGAGCTCGGTCTCGCTGTTGCGCTCGGCGCACTGTTGGTTCTGACCTCCGGACGCCTGAAGATCGCGGCCGTGCTGGCTGTCCTGGCAGCGCTCTGCAGCCCGGTAGCTGGCTTGTTCCTGGGAGTCGCCGGAGGCGCTTTTCCTGATCCGTCGACGACGGGCGGGCATGACGCTGGCTGTCAGTGCCCTGATTCCGACCGTCGCGGTCGGCCTAGCGTTTGGGAACGGCGGGTACCAAACATTCGGCACGAAGCAGGCCGTGCTCGCTCTTCTCGTCTGCGTTGTTGTGGCGGGACTGTGTTGGCGCTCTCCAGTTGTCCGGTGGGGTGCGCTCCTGTCGGCCGGGCTGGTGGCTGGGGGCTTATCTGGTACCGACCCCTGTGGGCACGACGGCGACGCGTTTGCCGGAGCTATTCGCTGCGCCGATGATCGTGGCTGTCGCCGTGGTCCCGCTGGGCGCTGTTATTGCCGCTACTGCAACCGTGGCTCTTGCTGCTGCCGCCGGTCTCCCTGACAGAGATTCGCGAACGAGGCGATCCCGCACTCAGCGCGGAGTTCTATGCGCCCTTGTTGGACCAGCTGGCCGCTCATGGCGTTGCCGGGCCCATTGAGGTGGTTCCGACGCAGCGGCGCGGCGAAGCTGCCGTTGTGGCACCAGTGGTTGCCATCGCAAAAGGATGGTCGCGACAGCTCGACACCGACCGCAACCTCGATCTTCTTCGACGGCAGCCTCAATGCCGATACATACCGAAAATGGCTGGACGCCAACGCCATCTCGTACGTGGCCCTCTCCAACGGGCCCTACGACTGGGCGGCAACTGATGAGGCGTCATTGGTGCGCCGCGGGTTGCCGTACTGGAGGCCTGTCTGGTCTGACCGGACCTGGACCCTCTATGCCGTCACGAACCTGCAGCCGGTGATCTCAGTCACCAGGACGAGTTATCGCTCGCGATCCCGTTTCGCTAACCGTGTCCCTGCCCGAGCCGGGTGAATATCCGTGCGCATCCCCTGGTCCCGGTACCTGTCCGTCTCCACTGGCTGCGTGAAACCAGCCCCCGACGGATGGTCAGTTGTCGTCGTGCAGGACCCCGGCACTGTCAAGATCAAAGGCAGCCTGAGCGCCACGCCACCACTGTTGAGGTCATGGACATCGAATCAGTCGTCATCACCAAAGAGCCCGCTCAGACTACGACCGTTCTAGCGACGTGACCTCGGTTGTTGAACTGCGTCTGTCAAATTCTGGGACTGCGGCGTTCGATCATGACAACATCTCGCCAAACTCCGGCGAGCGGTCCGTAGGTCATCCGCCCGAGCCGTTGTCGAGTACCGACGACGCGAAACCCGGCTTGTTCGTGGAGTCGCAGACTGGCGTGGTTCTCGGGGAATATGCCGGACTGGATGGTCCATATGCCAGGCGGACTCGGTGGAATTGATCAACGCACTGAGCAGCTTGAGTCCGATGCCTTGTCCCCGCACCTGCGCAGCGACGTAGACCGAGTCCTCGACGACGCCGGCGTACGAGCACCGGTCGGACACGGGGGAGGCGGCGACCCAACCGAACACGTGCCCGTTCTCGACTGCCACGTGCCGGTGATCTGGCAGCCTGCTGGCGTCGAAATGAGCCCAGTCCGGCGGTTCGGATTCGAAGGTGGCGTGACCCGTCGCGATGCCCTCGGCGTAGATGGCTGACACTTCGCGCCAATGCCCTTCGATGAGCGGGACGATTCGGACACTCATGAGTTCCTCGGAATGCAGTGTCGTGAGCAGACTTGCACCGGGCGCCACCGCCGGATTCACCACGATCAGGTCGAGAGCTCCGACCCGGCCGACCGAACCTCCAACAGAGCCCTGGGAGAGATTGATCATCGCAACACGGTAGTACCCACACACACCTCGCTTTGCTGCGGTCGAGCAGTCCAGCGTCGACGCCAGCGCCGTCGCTTTGCTACACGCAAACTATTCGGCACCCTGCTCACCGCAAACGACGGCCTGGCCACGCAGTCGCCCAGCAACCTGTTGCGACGGCGCCATTGAGCGTCGAATGCCAGCGTCCGCCTGCGGTATCATCATCGCAATAATTCGCGTCGAGCAATCCTTGCAGATCCCGGGAACTCGGCGTAAAACTTTCAATCCGGAACCAGGAGTAAAACGGGCGCATGGCGGCTCGTAAAGCTACAGTCAGCATGAAAGATGTGGCTGCCCTGGCGGGGGTTTCTCTAGGCACTGTGTCGAATGTCTTGAATTCGCCGGATATTGTTGCCGAACCGACGCGACGCCGGGTTGAGCTTGCCATTGCAAAGCTTGGCTGGATTCCCAACGAACCGGCGCGCCAACTTCGGGCGGGGCGGAGCCGCTCTATTGCCATGGTTGTCATGGATATTGCCAATCCTTTTTACACAGATTTGGTGCTCGGCGCCGAGAACTGTGTGCAGGAACGCGGCTACGCGGTACAGGTGGGAAATAGTTCACAAGATGCTGATCGTGAACGCGCTCAATTGTTGGTCTTGATGCAACAAAGAGTCCGAGGAGGTGCTGTTGGCACCTATCTGGGGCCTCGATGAGCGAGTCTCGCAGCTCAGGCTCCGCGGCATTCCCGTCGTGCTTTTGGATCGTGCCAGCAACGCTTCTGACTTCTGTTCGGTCTCCGTTGACGACGTTGAGGGTGGGCGGCTGGCCGCGGAACACCTACTTGATCAAGGTCACACGAAAATCGCTCTGATCGGTGGGCCAGGGAATCTCCAGCAAGTGCGGGATCGACGGTTGGGCGCCGAACTGGCGAGCTCACGACACGACGGAGCAGCACAGCTACCGGTGATATCGACGCAGCATCTCGATGTCGAGTCCGGAATCCGAGCTGCTGAAGAAATAAGTGTCACTCGCCGATCGGGATCGCCCGACTGCGGTATTCCGCAGCAAATGACCTATTGGCAGATTGGTTTTGCTGCAAGGTTTTGTGACGGCCGGGTTGCACGTACCAGACGACATGGCAATTGTGGGGTACGACGACATTGCCTTTGCCGCAGCAGCCGCCGTCCCGTTGTCGTCGGTCCGGCAACCTCGACTGGCGTATCGGCTATCGGGCGGCGGAGCTGCTATTTGACGAAATTGAAGCGAATGAGCGGGACGCGCCGCATGAGCATGAGCAGGTGCGATTTACACCAGAGCTGGTAGTTCGCCGTTCCAGCGCCAAGAGCCGCAATCTTTCCGAGGTTGTCGGCGCCTGAGGGGTCCGAGTGAGCACCAAGCGAATCCGTGGTTCTCGGAGGCGGATTTGCGGGCTCTGAGGCGCGATCATTCGATTCGTCCCACCGGTTTCGAGATCGCGAATCGACTGTGCGTGTCCGTGACCCCGCCAAGCGGCCCCGTCGATGCCGGAATTGTGCTGATTGACGGCACGTCCCGGCCCCGTCAGGCTTTGCATATGGCTGGGCAACCGCTCAGTGCCCGACGTCGGGTTGTGACGCTCGTCGCGATGTGCGTCGCGCAGGGCATGATTCTGCTCGATAACACGATCGTCAACGTTGCCCTGCCGTCGATCCAGCGTGAGCTCGACGTGGATCCGGGCAACCTGATCTGGGTCGTCAACGCGTACGTCCTCGCCCTCGCCTCGCTCATCATGGTTGGCGGGACCTTGGGGGATCGGTACTGGCCGCAAGCGCGTGTTTCTTGTTGGGCTGGCGATCTTCACCGCGATGTCATGCCGCCTGCGCTCTCTCCCCGAACGAGTCGGCGCTCATCGCCGCTCGCGCCGCGCAGGGCGTCGGTGCGGCTCTGTCGCACCCTCAGCTTGTCGATCCTGGCTGACGCCTACCCACCGGAGCGTCGCACTGCTGCCATCGGAATCTGGGCTGCTGCCGCCGGGTTGGGGTTCGGTGCCGGGCCGGTTGTCGGCGGCATCCTGGTCGAGCTGTTCTCCTGGTCCGCCGTGTTCTGGGTGAACGTACCCGTCGGGATCGTCGGGCTGGTCCTCGTGATCACCGGTGTCCGCGAGTCGCGCAACCCGCATGCCCGCAGGCTGGATCTACCCGGTGCCGTGCTCGTCGCAGCCGGCCTGTGCGTCCTGACCTTCGCGATCGTCGAGTCCGAGCACTTCGGCTGGACGTCACCGACCATGATCGCGCTGCTCACGGCCGCCGGTGTGCTGCTCGTTTCCTTCCTTGTGGTCGAGTCCAGGGTCCGCGAGCCGATGGTGCCGCTCGGGCTGTTCCGGGATTCCCGGTTCACGGTGTCCTGCGGGGTCTATGCGATCATGTACCTCGCGCTGGCCTCGACCTTCTTCTTCGTCACGCTGTTCTTCCAGAACGTCGAGGGGTGGTCCGCGCTCGAGGTCGGCCTCTCTGGTTGATCATGAATACGCCGTTCCTCATCGCATCAACGCTTGCCGGTCGCCTCGCGGTGTGGATCGGTACGGCCACCTGCTGGCTCGGCGTCCTGCTCGGCGGGCTCGGCGTCCTCGCCCTGGCGTTCCTGACACCCGGTGCCGGTCTGCTGGCGGCGTCGCCCGGCTACGTGCTGATCGGGGCGGGCTACGGGATGGCGGTGCCGACGATCTCAGCCGTGGCGGTGTCGGCGCTGCCGCTGGAAACACAGCGGACTGGCCTCCGGCGTGCTGAACTCGGCTCGCCAGGTGGGTACGGCGGTGGGACTGGCTGCACTCGGATCCGTCGGGCTGGCCGTCACCCGCAACTCCTGGGCAGCCCTGTCCGCCCAACTACCGACGTCAGCCCAAGCAGGTGCCCCGGACATCGTCCAGGACGTGAGCGGCGGACAGGGCAGCGTCGTCGCGCAACAGCTCGGCCCCGCTGCCCAACCGCTCGCGGACAGCGCCTTCGTCGACGGCCTGCACGTGGCGCTGCTTATCGGCGGCGGGCTCATGCTGGTCGCGGCCGCATTCGCCTTCATTCAGCTGCGCCGGGCCTGCGATGACGGTGCCGACGGGCGCCCGCGCCGTGTCGGCGCAAGGGACATCCCTGAAGGCGCGGCCTCGTAGGCCGTAGTCTCGTAGCGCTGCTGGAATGGCTGCGAGCGCGCCGGGACCTCGTCCCACTTCCTGCCCGTTCACCCAGAGCACGTATCGGGAGTCGGCGGTGATGCGAGCCGGCGCTTCCTCGGGAACCACCTCAAGATCGAATGTCCGCCGGAACATCGATCGGGAGAACGATCGACCGGCGCCGCCACCAGTCAGAAAATCCGCGGGAGTTCCGGTCGCGGTCCTCGGCCTGGTTTCCAATCCAGTGGCCGGACCAGCGCAGAGATGCTGTACTCAGGTGCTTCGGTCGCCGAGCGCATCCATGCGACGCTCCTTCGCTCTTGAAATGTTTCATACTGTGCCCGAACTGTGAGCTTGCATAAATGTGTCGCTCAGTTCGTCGAAGGGAACCGCTTCGACCAGCTCAGCGCGGCATTCAACTGGTGCTGGCCACTGCCGAGCTCCTGCGCGTGCTTGTATCCGGCAACCGCACCAGAGCCGTAACACCGTCCGGAACAACAACGTCCAGCTCGATTGGGTCGTCGTCCTTGCGGGACCAGGAGACCGAGATGGTGCCGTGACTGGTCTCCAGAGAAGACCGGGCCCAGTGAATGTCACCACCCGGCTGGGGTGCAATCAGCACCTTGGAGTATCCGGGCTCCAGCGGCGCGATGCCCCCGATGCAGCGATGCATCCAGTCGGCCACGGCGCCCAGGGCGTAGTGGTTGAAGCTCGTCATCTCGCCGGGATTGATGGTGCCATCCGGCAGCATCGAGTCCCATCGCTCCCAGATCGTGGTCGCGCCCATGGTGACCGGTATAGAGCCACGACGGACACTCGCGCTGCAGCAGCAGCCGGTACGGCCTCGTCGAGAGTGACCGGTTGCACTCAGCGCGTCAATGAACGTACGGCGTGCCGGCAAAGCCGGTCTGGATGTGGTAGCCGCTCTCGGCGACGAGTTCCGCGAGGCGCTTCCCGCCAGCTGACCGGTATCTTCGTCAAGCAGGCCGAAGACGAGGGCCAGCGCGTACACCGTCTGCGCGTCGCTCCGGATGGTGCCGTCGTCATGTGACGTAGTGCTCGTTGAACGCGCGTCGCTGGTGCGCTCGGCAAGATCGGCGAAGTGCCGCTCGTCCTCACTGCGTCTGAGCAAGCGCTGCAGCGTCCGCCAGGATGTCGTGCGTCTCGATAGAGGCAGGCGGTCGCGACGACGCCGTTGTCGGCCTTGCTGAGCCGCCGGTTGATCGGGCGGCGCGGTCGGATCGAGCCAGTCGCCGAACTGGAAACCGGTGTCCCACAGCCCGGTGGGCGACAGCAGCGACTCCACTCGGCGAACATGCGCGATCATCGAGTCGAATTGATCACGCAGCACCTGCAGGTTCCCGTACGCACGCCACAGGGCCCATGGCACCCACACGGCCGCGTCGCTCCAGATTGCGGTGCTTTCCGGAGGCGGAAAGTGCGATGGATGTTTGACGTACTTCAAGACGTCCGGCACGACGTAGCGCCACCATGCCGTCGGCTGCCCGCTGCTCGGCAGCGAGGTCGGCCAACCATTCCCGGAGGAAGTCCTCGACGTCGAACAGGTAGGCCGCGGACGGGCGCAAAGACTGCTATGTCACCGGTCCAGCCGAGCCGTTCGTCCCGCTGCGGGCAGTCGGTTGGCACGTCGAGGAAGTTGCCGCGCGTCCCCCACACCACGTTGCGATGGAGTTGGTTGAGCAACTCATCTGAGCACTCGAATTCGCCGATCCGCTGCAACTCGGAGGAGACCACAACGGCAGTGATCGCATCGGTGGTGAGCTCACCGGGCCACCCGTCGACCTCGGACGTAACGGAAGCCGTGGAAGGTGAACGTCGGCTCGAACACGTCCTCGCCGCCGCTCAGGATGAAGTGGTCGGTTGCTTTGGCGGTTCGCAGCGGCCGGGTACCCAGCTCGTCGTGCTCCAACACCTCGGCATGCCGCAGCGTGATCGTGCTACCGGCCGGGCCCTGGACCTGAACCCGTAGCCACCCCACCAGGTTCTGCGCGAAATCGACCAGAGTCTTGCCGGCGGGAGACGTCCAGATCTCGATGGGCTGCAGCTCCTCCTGCCGCCGGACAGGCGGACCGATGTACAGGGTCAGCGTGGTGAAGTCGAGCTTGGACTGATGCACGCCGGTCCAGCTGTCGTCGGAGAATCCCGGCTGCAACCACGCGTCCGACTCGCGGCGGGCGTCGATCGTCTGGCCGTCGTAGAGGTCGTTGAAGACGACAGCGGATGGGCCAGCTCTCCAGCTCTCATCGGTGACAACGGTCTGGACATAGCCGTCGGCGAATTCGATCTCCAGCTGCGCGAGGGCAGCAAGCTCGTTGCCGTAGAAGGCGCGGCCACCGGTCCAGCCCAGCCGCCCACGGAACCAACCATTGCCCAGGGCGATACCGAGGACTGACCTGGGCTGAACGAGCGACGTCACGTCGTAGCTGCGATAGCGCAGCCGCCACTCGTAGCTGCTCCACCCTGGGCTGAGGACATCGTCGGACACGGGCTCGCCGTTGAGATAGGCCTCGAAGATCCCGTGCGCCGTAGCGTGCAGGGTGGCTCGAACGACTGATCCGTGCCCTTCCTCCAATCCGAACTCAGTACGCAGCAGGGGAGCCCCGTCGAAGTCTTCATTGGGGGCGATGGGCAATGCAAACCACGTGAGCGACATGAGTTCCTTTCGGTTAGCGCTAGAGCGGAGATCGCGAGGTACTGCGTCGTGGGATGAGGTGTGGATCCAGCATGATCGTTCGGTGCACGTGGTCAGGGCCATGTTCGAATTTCCTCGAGGAGCAACTCGACGGCCAGCTCACCCATCCGACGTGCCCCGGCAGACTGACACGTGGAGACGGGATGCTGCTCTCAGACGCGAAGTGATCGTCGTCGTAGCCGACGACCATCAGCTCATCAGGTACCCGGATGCCGAGCTCGGTTGCCGCCTGGATCACCCCGATCGGCAAGCAGATCTGACGGACATACCAGCCCGTCCACTGGCCCATCCGACTGACTGGGAGCAGGAGCACCTGACGTCCGACCTCGCGCCAGTATCTTGAGATTCGGCGCCTCGACGGCACGCAGCCTGGCGCGCACTGTTGCGAACGACAGCCCTCCGCAGCTCGGCAGATCGCCGCCTCGATCGTTGAGGCGAGGTAGCTGCGCGAGATAGACGAGGTCGCGGGCTCCTTGATCGAGAAGATGGCTGGTCGCCAGATAGCCGCCACAGTTCCTGCGTTCACCAGTGACGTCTGCAGAGGCGAGGCTCAGCTGCGGACCGCTCACGAGAAGTCGTCATGCGGCGTGTACGTGGACTGAGCTCGCGACGGCGCCATGCCGGGCAGGCTATACCGTGACAAGCAACGTTACTGAAGCGATTCAAGCTATGGCCGTAGCTCATCTTCGTCTCTCAGCACATGCTGACCTGCGCTGATCTGCCGGTACTCCGAATACAGCTACCTTGGTCGCGGCGATTGCTGTCGCTGATACTTGCGACCTTTCCTAGGAATATGAAGCGTTTCAATAAGTCGCTGAACAGAGCGCACGAGACATATGGCGCCTGGATCTGCATGTGAGTGAGCGGGGTTGACATCTCGCTCGACGCTCGATAATCTCTGCTCAATCTTCAAAACGTTTCAATTTGGCGGAGGAGCTAAGCGTCGATGGCTGCTGCTTCTGCCGGCGGAACTCCCGCGCTCGAGCTGCGTGAGGTCTTCAAGGCGTTCGGCGCAGGTCATCGCGCTGCGCTCGGGAAGCCTGACGCTCTACCCACACTCGATCCATGCCCTCGTAGGAGAGAACGGGGCCGGGCAAGTCCACGCTTGTCAAGATCATCGCTGGGCTATACCAGCGCGACTCGGGAACCCTCTTGATGGAGGGCCAGCCGGTGGACTTCAAGACCACCGCCGAGGCAAAGGCGGCTGGCATCGCTGTCATCTATCAGGAACCGACGTTGTTCCCGGATCTGTCCGTGACCGAAAACGTCTTCATGGGTCGGCAGCCGACGGGTCGCTTCGGCAGGATCGATCGGAAGGCGATGCGAGACGAGGTCCGCGCGCTGATGGAGCGGCTCGGCGTACGCATCGACGCGGACCGTCCGGCGGAAGGCCTGTCCATCGCCGATCAGCAGATCATCGAGATCGCCAAGGCAATTTCGCTGGACGCCAAGGTCCTGATCATGGATGAGCCGACCGCCGCGTTGTCTGGGGTCGAGGTGGAGCGACTATTCACCGTGGCCCGCAGCCTGCGTGATGAGGGCCGTGCACTGATGTTCATCTCGCATCGCTTCGACGAGGTGTTCGAGCTCTGCGACACGATCACCGTGATGCGCGATGGCGCCTACATCTCCACGGACGCGGCCGCCGACACGGATGTGCCGCAGATCGTGCGTCGGATGGTCGGTCGCGATGTCAGCGACCTCTTCCCGAAGCAAGCAGGCCAAGATCGGCGATCCGTTGCTGGTTGTCGAGGACCTCAATATGCCGGGCGTTTTCCGCGACATCTCTTTCACCGTGCGGTCCGGCGAGATTGTCGGCCTGGCCGGTTTGGTCGGCGCGGGGCGCAGCGAGGTGGCGCGGGCGGTCTTCGGGGTGGATCCGTACCAGAGCGGCCGCGTCACTCTCGCTGGCAAGGAGCTGCCGCGTCGCGACCCGAGCGCCGCGATGGATCTGGGCCTGGCCTTGGTTCCCGAGGACCGCCGCAAGCAGGGTCTGGTGATCGACGCAACCGTTAGCCAGAACATCACCGGCGCGATCCGAGACTCGCTGTCCAAGCTCGGCTTGATCACGACGAAGGCGGAGAATGCCGCTGCCCGAGTGTGGGCCAGTCGCCTGGAGGGTCAAGACGCGAGCACTGGACGCGGTGGCCGGCACGCTGAGCGGCGGCAATCAGCAGAAGGTCGTACTCGCCAAGTGGTTGGCTACCACCCCGAAGGTACTGATCATCGACGAGCCCACTCGCGGCATCGATGTTGGGACCAAGGCCGAGGTGCACCGGATGATGTCCGAACTCGCCGGCCAGGGATTGGGCATCTTGATGATCTCATCGGAGCTGCCCGAAGTGCTCGGCATGGCAGACCGAGTTTTCGTGATGCGCGAGGGACGCATCACAGCAGAACTTGACCGCACCGAGGCGAACTCGGAATCCGTCATGTTTGCCGCAACCCACGCCGCCGAGGCGACCGTATGACTGACGCGACCATGTTCACGCCGACGGAGCCGGGAACCGCATTCTCCTCTCGTGTTGGTGCTCTGGCACGGGCCCGGGAGACCGGCATCATTCTCGCTATTGCGCTTGTGATCATCGTGACGACGATCAAGAACCCGACGTTCCTGTTCAGCTCGGACGGCTGGCGCGACCTGCTGCTGACACCATCCATTCTCGTTGTGGTGGCCATCGGTGAAGCGATCGTGATCATTACCAGGAACGTCGACCTGTCGGTGGGTTCCGTGCTCGGACTCAGCGCGTATCTCACCGGTCGGTTGTTCATCGAGTTTCAGGGCCTGCCGATTGTTGCTGCGTTCTTGATCGTCATCGTCTTCGGCGGCCTGCTTGGTCTGATCAACGGCGCTCTGGTCGCCTTTGCCCGGGTGCCTGCCCTCGTGATCACACTCGGCACGTTGTACGCATACCGCGGCATTGATGTCGCGTGGGCCGGCGCCACACTGATCAACGCCTCGGACATGCCACCCGCGTTTCTCGCGCTGGGCACCAAGACCATCCTGACGATTCCGGTACTGACGATCATCGCGCTGGTCGTGCTCATCATTGGCGCTTGGTACATGAAGAACATCCGGGGTGGCCGGGAGTTCTATGCGATCGGCTCCGATCCCGCGGCGGCTGAGCTGTACGGCTTGGCTGTCACCAAGCGGGTGCTCGTCGTCTTCATCCTCAGTGGAGCCGCCGCGGGCTTGGCGGGTGTGCTGTATGCGGCGCGCTATGGCACGGTCAATTCGCAGGCTGGGCTCGGTTTTGAACTCGATGCGGTGGCCGCGGCCGTCATCGGTGGGGTCGCGATCTTCGGGGGCAGCGGCACGCTATGGGGTGCCGCATTCGGTGCCGTCCTGCTGCTGACCATCAACCGCGCACTCCCAGTCCTTGGCGTACCCGACTTCTGGCAGCGCGCCGTGGTCGGCGTGTTGATCATCGGTGCCATAGTGCTCGACCGGATCCTTGCTCTCCGGCAATCCCGCAAGCTGGTCGAGGCGCGGGATACTGCTCCGGCGGTGGTCGAGTTACCCGTCACCTCCGACGGAAGGCAGCCCGACCGTGGCTAGCCTTGCCGCTCCAGCTGAGGCCTCCACGGCGGCAGAGATCAGCTATCTTGATCACGGCGCACCGCTATGGCGGCGGATCCTGCTCACTCGTGAGATGGCGATCATTGCTCTGCTGGTTGCCGTGATCATCGTGGCTTCGGTGGCACTACCGAAGTTCGCGACACCCATCACGCTCGGCTTCCTGCTGCTGGACGTCACGCCAATCTTGTTGATCGCCCTACCGATGACCTGCGTCATCATCACCGGCGAGATCGATCTCTCGGTTGGCAGCATGGTCGGGCTCAGCAGTGTCATCTTTGGCATCATCGCACCAAGCTGGCCTGCCGATTCCGGTGGCTGCTTTCATTGCAATCTTGGTCGGCGTCGTCGGCGGCGCGATCAATGGGCTCCTGGTCACGGCGGTCGGCCTGCCGTCGCTCGCGGTCACCATTGGGACTCTGGCCCTCTTCCGTGGCCTGGCAGTCGGTCTACTCGGAACGACCGCGATCACTGACTTCCCGCGCTACTGGACTCAGCTGGCCAAGGCGAAGATCGGTACCACTGGCGTCCCGCAAGTGATGATCATCTTCGTGATTCTCGCGATCATCTTCGCGATCATGCTGCACTTCACGACCTTTGGCCGAGGCATCTATGCCATCGGTCTCAGCCCCGAGGCGGCCCACTTCTCTGGGACGAAGGTCGGCCGGACCAAGCTGATCTTGTTCATACTCACCGGTACGATCGCGGCGGTGGCTGGCGTCTATTACACCTTGCGGTTCGGCAGTTCCCGCGGTGACAACGCGACCGGAATGGAGCTCCAGGTGATCGCAGCCGTGCTCCTCGGCGGCGTCTCGATCTTCGGCGGCCGAGGCGCGCTCCATGGCGTGATCGCTGGCGTGCTGCTGATTGGGGTCTTGGCCAGCGCCCTTCGGCTGGCCGGCGTCACCTCGGACGTCATCAACATCATCACCGGAGTGCTTCTGGTGCTCTCAGTGGTGTCATCAAGTGTCCTCGCCTGGGCGCAGCGAAGACGCTGCCAAGCCGCGGGCAAAGCTGATGGCGGAGGTCCGCCAGCTAACACTCAAGAGAGGAGTCACGAATGAAGTTCGGCATCAGACTCCGCGGGATCGCCGCGGTAGCCGCTGTCAGCCTCACGCTCGTCGCGACCGGCTGCGGTGGTGGTGGCAGTGAGGGTGGAACGGAGGCCAGTCCAGGGCTTCCGGCTCGGAAGCTGCGGAGAACGCCAATCTGGCGATCACCTTCGTGCCCAAGAACCTGGGCAACCCCTACTTCGACACCTCCGACAAAGGCGGCGAGGAAGCCATCAAGGAGTTTGGCGGCAAGTACGCCGAGGTCGGTCCTGCCGATGCGAGTCCTGACGCTCAAGTCAGCTACATCAACACCCTTACCCAGCAGCAGGTCGGTGGCATCGTCATCTCGGCCAACGACAAGAAGGCGATCGGTGACGCCCTGAACGAGGCGCGCGACGCCGGGATCAAGGTCGTCACATACGACTCCGACACCGATCCGGAATATCGCGACCTCTTTATCAACCAGGCTACGGCGGACGGCATTGCCAAAGTCCAGATTGACATGATTGCCGATCAGATCGGGGACTCGGGCGAGATCGCGATTCTGTCGGCATCTGCCAATGCCACAAACCAGAACGCGTGGATCGAGATGATGAAGAAGGAACTCGCCGCCAACCATCCGAACATCAAGCTCGTGGACGTGGTCTATGGCAATGACAAAGATCAGGAGTCCTTTGACAAGACGGCGGCTTTGCTGCAGAGCCACCCCAACCTGAAGGGCATCATCGCGCCGACGACCGTCGGAATCGCCGCAGCAGCACGCTATCTGTCGACATCCAAAGCGAAGGGCAAGGTCGCGCTCACCGGGCTCGGCACTCCGAACCAGATGCGCGAGTACGTGAAGGATGGCACGGTCAAGGAGTTCGCGCTGTGGAATCCCTCACGACCTCGGCTACCTCGCGGCGTACGCCACCAAGGCGCTGATCACCGGCGAGATCAAGGGCAACGAAGGCGACAAGTTCAAGGCCGGAAACCTGGGCGAGTACACCGTAGGCGCAGACAAGACGGTGGTGCTCGGCGATCCGTTCAAGTTCAATAAAGACAACATCGACCAGTTCAAGTTCTGACCAAGAGACCGGTCTCGATTCGTTGTGGTGCCCGGCTGGGTCCCGGTCGGGTACCACGACAGTCCATTACTCGGTACGACCCATATGGAAGTGAGCAATGCCAACCTTCTCCGACATCTCTGACCAACTGGCCTCATCAGGCAATCGAGCTGCCTTCCTGGGCCTTCGGCAACTCCGGCACGCGATTCAAGGTCTTCGGGTCGCCAGGCACCCCGCGAACGATCCAGGAAAAGCTCGCCGACGCTGCCAAAGTGAATGAGCTGACCGGGCTCGCTCCAAAGGTCGCGATGCACATCCCGTGGGACAAGGTCGAGGACTATGGCGCGCTGAAGAACTACGCGGCTGATCTTGGCGTAGCGCTCGGCACGATCAACTCCAATACCTTCCAGGACGACCTTTACAAGTTCGGCAGCCTGACCACCAGCGATGACGCGGTGCGTCGGAAGGCGATCGATCATCACTTCGAGTGCATCGAGATCATGAACCAGACCGGGTCGCGGGACCTGAAGATCTGGCTTGCCGACGGCACCAACTACGCCGGCCAAGGCGACATTCCGGGGACGTCAAGACCGGCTCGCCGACAGCCTCGCACAGATCTACGACCGGATCGGGCCGGAGCAGCGGCTGGTGTTGGAATACAAGTTCTTCGAACCTGCCTTCTACCACACCGACGTGCCCGACTGGGGCACCTCGTACGCCCACGTTGCCGCATTGGGAGACCGAGCCGTGGTCTGTCTGGACACGGGTCACCACGCGCCAGGCACCAACATCGAGTTCATCGTCGCTCAGCTGTCTGCGGCTCGGGAAGCTGGGCTCGTTTGACTTCAACTCTCGCTACTACGCCGACGACGATCTCGATTGTCGGCTCGGCGGATCCGTTCCAGCTGTTCCGGATCTTGTACGAGGTGGTACGTGGCGGCGGCTACGGGCCGGACTCAGACGTCGCCTTCATGTTGGACCAGTGCCACAACATCGAGGCCAAGATTCCCGGCCAGATTCGCTCGGTACTGAACGTGCAGGAGATGACGGCGCGGGCGTTGCTCGTTGATCGCGATGCGCTCGGCGGCTGCGCAGGAAGCCAATGACGTGCTCGGCGCCAATGGGATCTTGATGGACGCCTTCTACACCGATGTACGCCCGGCGCTGGCTGAGTGGCGTGAGTCCCGCGGGCTGCCGGCCGACTCCGATGAAGGCGTACGCGGAATCGGGATATCAGCAGCAAGATCGAAACCGAACGGGCCGGTGGCACCCAAGCCGGCTGGGGAGCGGATTGATCATGACCAATCAAGTAGTGGCAGAGCTGAGTCGCTCGATCGAACCGGCTGGGATCGGATCCCAAGAACACCAACTACGCCGGAGGCAACACCTCAGCCAAGGGCACTGAGACCGATCCGGTCACCGGCGAACCGGTCGAGCTGGTCTGGGTGAAGGGTTCCGGCGGTGATCTTGGCACCCTGATCCGCATCTGGCCTCGCGGTGCTGCGCCTCGATCGGATGCGCGGGTTGGTGGACGTCTATCCCGGAGTCGAGCGCGAAGACGAGATGGTCGCGGCGTTCGATTACTGCCTGCATGGCAAGGGTGGAGCGGCGCCATCGATCGACACGGCGATGCACGGCCTCGTCGATGCGGCGCATGTTGATCATTTGCATCCGGATTCAGGATTGCGGTTGCGACAGCCGTCGATGGTGAAGAGCTGACGGCCAAGATCTTCGGCGATCGAGTCGTCTGGGTGCCCTGGCGCCGGCCGGGCTTCCAGCTCGGCTTGGACATTGCCAAGATCAAAGCCGACAACCCGCAGGCGATCGGCTGCGTTCTCGGTGGCCACGGCATTACGGCGTGGGGTGACACGTCCGAGGAGTCGGAGGCCAACTCGCTGGAGATCATCCGCACCGCAGAGGCCTACATTGCCGAGCACTCAAGCCAGAGCCGTTCGGCGCATTGCTGGACGGTTACGGTTCCCTGCCGGATGATCAGCGGCGGGCGAAGGCAGCGGCACTCGCGCCTACGCTGCGCTCGATCGCGTCCTTCGACAGGCCGATGGTCGGGTCACTTCACCGACGACGAGCGGGTGCTGGAGTTCCTGTCCCACAGCGAGCATCCGCGGCTGGCCGAACTCGGCACCAGCTGCCCTGACCACTTTCTGCGGACCAAGGTCAAGCCATTGGTCCTTGATCTTCCGGCCGACGCTTCGGTCGAGGACTGCATCGCTCGGCTTCAGGAGCTGCACGAGGCGTATCGGGCCGACTACCAGGCCTACTACGAGCGCAACGCGACCCCGGACTCACCGGCGATCCGAGGTGCCGATCCGTTGATCATTCTCGTGCCGGGAGTCGGCATGTTCTCCTACGGGAAGGACAAGCAGACCGCCCGGGTAGCAGGTGAGTTCTACCTCAACGCGATCAATGTGATGCGTGGCGCTGAAGGCCTGTCGACGTACGCCCCGATCGACGAGAGCGAGAAATTCAAGATCGAATACTGGGCGCTGGAAGAGGCCAAGCTGCAGCGGATGCCGAAGCCCAAGCCGCTCGCCACCCGAATCGCTCTTGTCACCGGTGCCGCGTGGGGCATTGGCAAGGCGATTGCGGTCCGGCTGGCCGCCGAAGGTGCCTGCGTCGTCATTGCCGATCTAGACGAGGGCAAGGCTCAGGCTGCTGCCGAGGAGATAGGCAACAGCGACGTCGCAGTCGGCATCGCCGCCGACGTCACCGATGAAGCGGCCGTGCAGGCGGCTGTCGATGCCACGCTGCTCGCGTTCGGCGGCATCGACATTGTGATCAACAACGCCGGCCTCTCGCTGTCCAAGGCTTTGCTGGACACCACGGTCGCCGACTGGGATCTGCAACACAACGTGATGGCGAAGGGCTCCTTCCTGGTGTCGCGAGCTGCGGCCAAGGCGTTGATCGAGCAGAAGCTGGGTGGCGACATTGTCTACATCTCCAGTAAGAACTCGCTCTTCGCTGGGCCCGAACAACATCGCCTATTCGGCTACCAAGGCTGACCAGGCCCATCAGGTGCGACTACTCGCCGCCGAGCTCGGCGAACACGGGGTCAAGGTCAACGGGATCAACCCCGACGGCGTGGTGCGCGGCTCCGGCATCTTCGCCGGAGGCTGGGGAGCCAAGCGTGCGGCAGTCTACGGAGTGCCCGAGGAGGAGCTGGGCAAGTACTACGCCTCGCGCACGCTGCTGAAGCGGGAAGTACTGCCCGAGAACGTTGCCAACGCGGTCTTCGTGCTGTGCTCGCCCGACCTGAGCCACACCACTGGTCTGCACATTCCTGTTGACGCCGGCGTCGCTGCCGCCTTCCTGAGGTGATGCCCCCAGCCCGCGCAGGTGGCCTGAGCCGATCGAAGGGCGCGCCATGACCAGCGGATGGGTGGCCGCTGTTGATCTTGGGGCTACCAGTGGCCGGGTGATGCTCGGCCGTGTCGGGCCGGACCAGTTGAGCGTTGAGGCGGTGCACCGCTTTCCCAATGATCCGGTCCGTCTGCCGGATGGGTTGCACTGGAACGTGCTCGACCTCTACCGGAATCTGCTGATCGGATTGCGCAAAGCCGTCCGTGCGCAACCCGGCCTAGCCGGTGTCGGCATTGCCTCCTGGGCCGTCGATTACGGATTGGTCAGCGGCAATCGCTTGATCAACAATCCGTACCACTACCGGGACGAACGTACGGCCAGGAGGCGTCGAGCTGGTTCACAAGATCGCCGATCATGCCACGCTCTACGGGATGAATGGCCTGCAATTCCAGCCATTCAATTCGATCTTACCAGCTGGCTGTCGATCAAGAAACTGGCAGTCATCGATGACAGTACCCGGATGCTGATGCTCCCTGATCTGCTGGGATTCTGGCTTACTGGCGAGGAGGTCGCAGAGCGCACCAACGCTTCCACGACCGGGCTGCTCGACATCGCCACCGGAGCCTGGAATGCGACCTTGATCGACAAAGTGGGCTTTCCGCGCTCCCTGTTTCCACCATTGGTGATCCCGGCGTCGCGGATAGGTTCCTGTACGCGACGAGGTGGCAGCCGAGATCGCTGCGCCGTCGGCGTTGGACGTGATCGCTGTCGGGTCGCATGACACCGCCTCGGCGGTGGTTGGTGTGCCTATGACTGAGCCGGGTGCCGCGTACATCTCGTCCGGCACCTGGTCGCTGGTCGGCGTGGAGCTTGACCGGCCGGTGCTTACCGGCGACAGCCGAGACGCGAACTTCACCAACGAGGGTGGCGTCGACGGCAAGATCCGCTACCTGCGCAATGTCATGGGCCTGTGGCTGCTCAGTGAGTGCATCCGAAGCTGGGAGAAGGAAGGGCTATCCGTCGAGCTGACGAAGCTGCTCGATGAGGCTGCCGCTGTCAGTACCCCAGTGCCGATCTTCGACGCGAATCATCCCAGCCCGCTGCCGCCTGGCGACATGCCCAAGCGGATTGCCGCACTGTGTGCCGATGTCATCGCAGCTCCTCCCGACTCACCGGCGGTGTTTGCCCGCAGCATCCTGGAGAGCCTCGCAGCGGCGTACGCGAGCGCAATCGATGACGCCGAGCGGCTGAGCGGCGAGAAGATCAACACGGTGCACATTGTCTGGTGGCGGCAGCCAGAACACGCTGCTCTGCCAGCTGACGGCCAACCGCACTGGTCGCCGGGTGCTGGCTGGTCCGGTGGAGGCGACCGCTGTCGGTAATGTGCTGATCCAGGGACGGGCGGCAGGTCTCGTGCAAGGAGAGCTTGCCGAGCTCAGAGCCCTGATCGCAAGGACTTTCCCACTGGCGGACTACCAGCCGCGCTGAGCACATCAGTGTGGCCGAGTTGATGAGGTGCCGATGAGAATTGCGCTGTTCATCACTTGCCTGGCCGATGCCATGTTCCCGGAGGTAGGAAAGGCAACGGTACGGGTGCTGGAGCGGCTCGGCCAGGTCGTCGAGTTCCCGGCCGAGCAGACGTGCTGCGGCCAGATGCATGTCAACACCGGATACCAGAAGCAGGCATTGCCGCTTGTCGAGCGATTCGTCGAGGTCTTCAGCTCCGTACGACGCGATCGTGGCGCCGTCGGGCTCCTGTGTCGGCTCGGTGCGTCATCAGCATTCCATGATCGCGAAGCGGTTCGGCTCGCCGGAACTGGTTCGGCAGGTCGATGCGGTAGCGGCCAAGACGTACGAGCTGTCGGAGTTCCTCGTCGACGTGCTGGGCGTCACCGATGTCGGTGCGTACTTTCCGCATCGGGTGACGTATCACCCCACCTGCCATTCACTGCGCATGCTGCGGGTGGGAGACAAACCGATCACCTTGCTTCGTGCTGTCGATGCTCTGGAGCTGGTGGAGCTGCCGGCCGCTGATCAATGCTGCGGTTTCGGTGGCACATTCGCGATCAAGAACGCCGACACCTCGACGGCGATGCTGGCCGACAAGATGCGCAACGTCCTGGATACCGGTGCGGAGATCTGCACGGCCGGTGACAGTTCATGTTTGATGCACATCGGCGGCGGCCTGTCGCGCATCCGTGCCGGATCCAAGACGCTCCATCTGGCACAGATCCTCGCCGCGACTCGTGAGGACTCCGTGCTGTGAGTACGCCGGTGATGCTGGGTCTGCCAACCATGCCGCCTCCCGCGCCCCGCGGCGTGGGGAATCTGCGGGTGAGGAGAAGTTCCCAGCTGCGGCCCGGCACGTGCCCTGGCCGACACGCAGTTGCGGCGCAACCTCGGCAAGGCGACAACGACGATCCGGGCGAAACGGGCTCAGGTCGTGGCTGAGCTACCGGACTGGGAAGAGCTTCGCGAAGCGGGTCGACAGCTGAAGGTTCACACCATGGCGCACCTGCCGGAGTACCTTGCTCAGCTGGAATCTGCCGTGACGGCACGAGGCGGAGTCGTGCATTGGGCGCGGACGCCAATGAGGCCAATGCGATCGTGATCGACGTGGTCCGTGGCAAGGGCGTGGACGAGGTCGTCAAAGTCAAATCGATGGCTACCCAGGAGATCGGCCTCAACGAAGCGTTGGAAGCGGTCGGCATCGCGGCGTTCGAAACCGATCTTGCGGAGTTGATCGTGCAGCTGGGTCACGACAAGCCGTCGCACATACTCGTACCCGCGATCCACCGGAACCGGGCGGAGATCCGGGAGATCTTCCTCCGTGAGATGGGCGATGTCGATCCGGCCCTGACTGACGAACCGGCTGCGCTCGCCGCCGCGGCTCGCCAGCATCTGCGGCGCAAGTTCCTCTCCGCCAAGATCGCGATCAGCGGCGCCAACTTTGGCATCGCCGAAACTGGAACGCTCGGAGTCGTCGAGTCCGAGGGCAATGGCCGGATGTGCCTCACCTTGCCGGACACCTTGATCACGATCATGGGAATCGAGAAGCTCGTCCCGCGGCTGGCAGGATCTGGAGGTCTTCCTGCAGCTGCTGCCCCGGTCATCGACAGGTGAGCGGATGAACCCGTACACGTCCATGTGGACCGGCGTGACGCCGGGCGATGGGCCGCAGGAGTTCCATTTGATCTTGCTCGACAATGGGCGAACAGGTGTACTGGCCGATGCGGAGGGCCGGGATGCGCTGAACTGCATCCGTTGCAGTGCCTGCCTCAATGTCTGCCCGGTTTATGAGCGGACTGGCGGGCACGCGTACGGATCGGTGTATCCCGGCCCGATCGGAGCCATCCTGTCCCCGCTGCTCACGGGCATCGAGGACAACGCATCGTTGCCGTACGCGTCGTCCCTGTGCGGCGCGTGCTACGACGTCTGTCCGGTCAAGATCAACATTCCGGAGATCCTGGTACACCTTCGTGCCCAGCACACCGAGACCTACGCGGAAGAACATCGCGTGCCGAGCGCAGAGGCATCGGCGATGACCGCTGCCGCATGGGTGATGAGCAATCCCAAGCGCTGGACTCTTGCGCTGCGCAGCGGTCGACTCGGCCGAGTGCTCGGCCGCAAGCGCGACGCGATTGGCGAGGTGCCACTGCCACTGGCAAAGCAGTGGACTGGTGCCCGCGACTTTGCGCGGCCGCCGCAGCAGACGTTCCGCGACTGGTGGGCCGCTGAGCATGGGGGAGAGCGGTGACGGCTCGCGACGAGGTGCTGGCGCGGATCGCGTCGGCTCATCGTCTGGCGCCGCCGCCGAACCTTCGCTACGAAGACATCGGACGTGCGTATCGGACTACCTCAGATGCAGAGACTCCTGAGCTGACCGAGCTGCTCGTTGATCGCCTCGTGGATTACCGGGCGCTGGTGCGGCAGTGCCGCGCCGATGATCTTGTCGTTGCCATCTCAGCTGCGATCGCCGAGCGCGCGGTGCCCACACGGTGGTCGTGCCGGCCGGCCTGGACCGATCTTTGACCGCAAACATGTCAGCGGACGTGCTCACTGACGGGCTGTCCGGTGAAGATCAACTCAGCATTGCGCAGCTGGACGCGGTGGATGGTGTGATCACCAGATGCGCCGTGGCGATCGCCGAAACCGGGACATTGATCTTGGACGGCTCACCGGATCAGGGTCGTCGCGTCCTCACGCTCATTCCTGACTACCACCTCTGCGTCGTGCTCCGCTGACCAGATCGTGGCCGACGTCCCACAGGCCCTGGCCCGACTCGAGGCAACAAGACCACTGACCATGATCAGCGGGCCCAGCGCAACAAGTGACATCGAGTTGAACCGCGTGGAAGGTGTCCACGGGCCACGCACCTCGAGGTGATCATCGTGCGAGAGGGAGAACCACCTGATGCCGCGGTATTGCCTACTGGGACATGTCGATCCCAACCGACTCGATGAGTATCGGGAGGCTCACCGCGCCGTGCTGGCCCGAGCTGTTGGAGGCACTTCGCGACGCCGGCTGGCGCAACTACTCGCTCTTCCTACGCGACGATGGCTTGCTGATCGGCTACGCAGAAGCAGACGATCTCGCGGTCGCTCAGGAACGGTGGCCACGAACCGAGGTCAATGCTCGCTGGCAGGCAGCCATGGCCGAGCTCTTCCAGTCCGAGGGCGCTCCCGACGAAGCCTGGGAGATCATTCCGGAGGTCTTTAACCTCGAAGATCAACTCGGAGTGATCGCGCGGACTGCAGCCGCCCGCGACGACAGCCTGACTCGGCGTTGAATACCATGATCGACTTCGAATCGTGGTACGGCGGCCAATCCGGATCCCGGATCACGGACGAACCTGACGAACGCCGGAGTGAATATCGATCGCGCGCAGCCTGCGGCGGCTCCGGACCAGCGACGCGAGTTACATCCGGGTCGTCGAGCAGATCGAAGATGAATGGCACGTCCAAGCAATGCTCGCCACGCCACTGACGGCAGACGGCCAGGCAAAGTCGTAACCCCACGTCGGCGCGGGCACCCGCAGGTCCAGCCAATCGACGATCCGGCGCCGAAACATCAGCGTCGCTGAGGTACTGACCGACGACATCGGCCGGATGTTGATCAGGCAGTGCGGCAGTGAAACGTTGCGCGGCCTCGGGTCCAAGACCGACCTGCTCGAGCAGCGGTTCGACGCCGTGGTCCTCGAGAAGCTGCGCGGTGGGCTAGCGCCAGAGGGCTGAACTCCTGCCTGGTTGACCTGACCAGAAGCGGAATGTCGTCACCCGCTCCAGCGCGATGCCCTCCTCGATAGACCAGCGATGCAAGTCGCCGTCGACCACCGGACCGAGGGGCAAAGAGCCGTCCATGGCACGTAGTACAGGGCGAGTACGTCGTCCGCGGTCGGCCCCTCAAACGTCGCTGATCCGCCACCCCAGCCGCCAGCAGGTCGGCCTCGGAACTTGCAGAAACCCCGAGCGATCCGGCGTCACACTCCAGCTGTTCTGCCAAGCGCACCGTCGTTTGTTTCGCACGCTCAAGGGGAATGTCTGTGGGCACCCCCGAGATGGACGCCGCAGCCGGCGAAGAGTCCACGCGCCCGACGGCAAGCGTCAGTAAAGTCATCACCGCACCCCCCACCGGCCGATTGACCCGCGATCGTGACTCGTGTTGGACTTCCGCCGAACTGGCCGATGTTGTCGCGCACCCACTCCAGCGCAAGCAGCCAGTCGAGTGATCCCGCGATTGGGCGGTGCATCGGGCAGCCATCCAAAGCCGTCGAAGCCGAGCCGATAGGACAAGGTGACCGTAACAACGCCGTCTCGGTTGAACGCCGCTCCGTCATACCAAGGACTGGCAGGCGATCCCGCGATATAACCGCCGCCGTGAATGTAAACCAGCACGGGGAGCGGTGCTTCGACCCGGCAATTGCGGCTCGTGGGCGGGGAGTGGAAGACAGATTGAGGTTGAGGATGTTCCCGCCGGGAATGCTCGGCCCGGATGGTGGTGATCTCCGCAAGCGCCTTGCGCTGCGGCGTCGCTCCTGGCAGCGGAGCGCATCCCGCACCGCGCCACGACTCACTTGCACTGGGGCGAGGAAGCGTGAAGATCGCGGTGTGGCGGTTCAGCGAATGGGATGGCGAGGAAGGCTGCCGAGTCGGTGCGCCAGAAGCCGCGCACCGCACCTCGCCTTGGTCCCTCGACGACGACGTGCTCGCCGGTTGAGGTCGGCCGCATCGGCTATTTCCCGAATTTTCCTGCTGCAGCAGCGCCGCGGTTGCTTCGGTGTCGGTGATCAGCACGTTGACCCATCCTCCGGTGACTGCCGCGTGAATAGCGGCGCGTTGCTCTCGCCGCTGGCGATGCCGACGCGCCGCGGATCTCGCGAAGGGTGCTCGGGCATCGGCCGACTACTCGGTCATCGAGAGCGCTCGGCACCAGGTTGCCTGCGGAGTCGAAGAACCGTAGGCGAGACATCGCCGACCGCGCCCGCCGCATGAAGTCTGTCCTGGTCAGCGAGATCTGCCGCGTTGCCGCTGGCACGCAAGAGCGGCGACGGTGGAAGGCTGCCAATGCCGGCAAGCGCCATAGTGAGTCGCGCCCATTCCTTGGCGTATCGGATTCCATCGCTGGATCGTCGAGCAGGCTCTCGCGCATCGCCTTGTTGCCGACGAGGGCAGGAGCAGGGACGAAGGTGGCGGTGGCTCCGATAATCCGAGCGAATTCGGTCAGCAGCCGATTGCCTTGAGTTTGGACCGATGAGTTCCCGAAGCCTCCCATGAGCTGGATGACGCTGTCGGCGCCAGGGACTCGCAAGGGCCGCATTCGATCGACAACGGCTAGCAGGGTCTGGCTCCAGCTGGAGATACCGATGCGTTCCCCACCCGTCAGGGTTGTATCCAGGTAAGTAGCGGCCGCGGATCCGAGGGCGGCAATAATGTCTCGCTCGCTTCCATCCACATCGACGACGACGGCTTCGGCGAGGCCGTACGTGCTCCTCGAGCGCTTCTTCGACCTCGGTGTGCACGCCTGGGGGCTACCGCGACGACTGTCCGAACGATGCCCAGCTCAGCAGCCCGCTTGAGCAACCGTCGAGACCCGCGCCTGCGAAAGGTGGAGCGTTTCCGCAATGTCGACCTGGCGGCGCGTCGCTCGTGGTACATCCGGGCCACCTTGGTGATCAGCCGGAGCTGCCCATCGGTCGGTACTCGTGCAGTGCTGCCCGGCATTGCCGCCATGGTCTCCATCCTGCCAGGTCAGCGAATATTGATGCAGTGCTGACCTGATTGCAGGACGCCGGATCGAGCAGACCCGTGTTCGCAGAGACGTCCCAGCACCATTCAGCCATCGGCTAGATCGTCCGGATCTTGCCGACCAGACCTGACGTAGCGGCTGCTCGAAGTCGAGTCCCTTCCAACTGCGGCACCCGGCACACGGCGCACGCAATCGCTGACTCAGGCTCGTCGTGGGTGGAGTCGCCATTGCCATCAAGCTTGCTGCGCCGTAGGCGACATCATGAGCTCCCGCGCAGAGTGGACCACGCCTCGGCGGTCTCCGTGCCGCACGCCGTCCTTATGCATCCTGGGCTGGCCAAGTCAGGCGCCAGGTTGGCCTCGACCTTCCAGCCAATCGCGTCTTGGGTTCACGTTGCGGCATAGGCGATATGGATTCGTGGCCGCCGTACTGTCCCAGCATGGATTTCCCGGCCACCAGCCTCCACTGCCATTCACCTCGGGCCGTGGATGCGAACCTGAGGCGGCATGCGTTTCGTCCAGAACACCGGGCGCGCAAACAGTCTGCTACATCCGGCTGGCTCGACCTAGCGAACCGGGTCCGCTGACTTCTCCCGCCCAGCGCTCCCGGCGTCGGCGACGTTCTATCGAGTCGATGACCGGTCGGTAGATACGGCAGCTGCTGCTGGCTCGGTCGGCCAGGCGCTCCCCTGGCCGAGTGCCCGCCAGGCAGAAGCTGGCTGCACCGAGGGCCGAAACTTCCGCAACTTCACTTACCTCGACTTCGCGGCCGAAGAGATCGGCTTGTGTTTGGACCACGAGCGCGGAGGTGCGGGTGGCTCCACCATCGGCACGGAAGAGCTGCAGCGAACCGGATCTCGCCTCGATCACGTCGACAATGTCGCAGATCTGATGGCTGATGGAATCGACAGCGGCACGAGCGATGATGCGCGCGGCGGGTCTCGGAGCCTCATACCCGAAATCAGCGCATAGGCGTCGCGGTCCCAATGGGGGCTCCGGCGGCCATGAGAGGCGGGAACAAGTGTCGCGCCGCCACCGTCGCCCACCGTTTCGGCAAGCGTGGATCACATCGCCAACCCGGCCATCGGTAAAGCGGATCAGCGGCCCATGCCAGCGTGGCGCCGGAGAACAAGCATGTTCCCTCAAGGGCATAGGTGGCTGAATTGTCGACAACCCAGGCGAGCGTTGCTTCGGCACCTGCTCGTTCACTAGTTGAAGGCTCTGCGACCGGCGACATGACCGAAGAGCCGGTGCCGGTAGGTGCTTCTCGCCTGGCCGACCTCCGTGCAGCCCTGACCGAACAGGGCAGCGTGGGAGTCGGCCATCACCGCCAGGATCTGGCGTGCCGTCGGGTACCAGGGGGACACCACTCGCTACGCCGAAGCCGAGGTCAGGAGGCGACGGCAGAGGTAGCGCGGTGGCCGGTACGCCGAAGAGGTCGAGCAGGTCCTGACTCCAACCGAGTTCTGCAATGTCATACAGCAGCGTGCGGCAGGAGGCGTCGCCGGCTTCACAGAGGTGGTCTGCGCCAGCCGTCCGTTAGCCGCCAGATCAGCCATGAGTCGACCGCGCGCGAGCCGTACATCATCGATCGACACCCCGGCCGGCCGATGGTCCAAGATCCAGCGCGATTTTGGGAGCGGAGAACATTGAGTCCCACTCGAAGGCCGCTGCGGTCGCGTACCAGTCGCCGGTCCCGGTCGTTGAAGCTTGTCGTTGCACCATGTCGTCAGCACGCCGGTCCTGGCACCACCTGATGACTGGTCCAAGCGGGTGAGCCGCTGCCGGCCCGCCAACCGACGACCGATTCCCGCTGGTCGAGAGCGCGATACCTACGATCTCGGCGTCAGGCGCCCTCAGGCGCAGGCGGCCATTGCTCTCCAGCACGCTGGTCCAGATGCGTTCCGCATCCCGCTCGACTCCATCCAGGCTGCGGAGATGAGATCGCCCAAAGGCGCCGAACCACTCAGATATCAGGCGGCCATCAGCACCCACTAGAACCGCCTTCGAGTTAGTAGTCCCCTGGTCAATAGCAATACGTAACTGAACGAAGCGACA
>ERZ1370068.5143-contig-4179_pt1 | contig 89877 bp, 140 predicted proteins | sample MGYA00561227_ERZ1370068 | MGnify/ENA primary metagenome ERZ1370068 (study PRJEB38410, sample SAMEA6850437) | metagenome | study: Metagenomic assessment of the ecological functions of the soil: analysis of the soil microbiota associated with the... | reverse complement strand
AGCTTCACGCGATAGCCAAGTTCATCCGCCGCGTGAAAGATCGGCTGGCGTGATCGAGGAAATGCCTTCCACATAGATCGCGCTCTGATCGACCTTGGTGCCGAATGCAAGGCTCGCCAGGATGGCGAGCTTCTGCGCGGTATCGTGTCCTTCGATATCGAAACTGGGATCGGCCTCGGCATAACCAAGCCGCTGAGCCTCCTTCAGGCATTCGGCGAAGGTCATCTTGTCCTGCTCCATCCGCGTAAGGATGTAATTGCAGGTGCCGTTCAGGATGCCGTAGATCCGCTCGAACGAATTGCCGGCCATTACCTTCCCGCAGACGTCTTGACGATCGGAATGGCGCCGCCGACCGACGGCCTCGAAATTCAGCGCAACGTGTTTGCTTTCGGCAATCGCCGCAAGCTTGACGCCGTGCCTGGCGAGCAATGCCTTGTTGGCGGTCACCACCGATTTGCCGGACGCCAGCGCCGCCTCGACCGCGCTCTTGGCCGGCTGGCCCCGGCCCCGCCAATCAGCTCAACGAAGACATCAATGCCGGGCTCGCGCGCGAGCGCGAGCAGGATCGGCGAACCATTTCATCTTCTTGAGATCGACGCCGCGATCTTTCGCACGCGAGCGCGCACAAACCGCGACAACTTCGATGGCGCGGCCACAGCGCGCGGCCAATGCCTCGCGCTGGCGCGCGATCTGGGCAACCAGGGGCGGCACCGACCGTGCCCAATCCGGCGACACCCACTTTCAGAGGTTGATTGCGCATGACCTTATCCAGCCGGTTCGCCATTCTCGGGATCATGCGCTCGGGCTGCAGCCATCAAGCGTGCTTGCCCGTGTTCAGCGCCGCGTAGCGAGCGGGACGACGTTGTGCAGTTGCTCCGGCGCGTGTTCGAGGAAGCGGCGGACATTGCGCGCGGCCTGACGGATACGCTGCTCGTTTTCCACGAGCGCGATGCGCACGAAGCCCTCGCCGTATTCGCCGAAGCCGATGCCCGGCGACACCGCGATATCGGCCTTTTCCACCAGCAGCTTGGAAAATTCCACGCTGCCGAGCGCCTTGAACGGCTCGGGTATCGGCGCCCAGGCAAACATCGACGCGCGTGGCGCCGGCACGTGCCAGCCGGCACGAGCCGAAACTTCAACCAGCACGTCGCGCCGGCGCTTGTATGTCGTCGCGCATCTCCTTGATGCAGTCCTCGGGGCCGTTGAGCGCGGCGGTCGCCGCCACCTGCACCGGCGTGAAGGCGCCGTAGTCGAGATACGATTTCACCCGGCCCAGCGCCGCGATGATGCGCTCGTTGCCGACGGCGAAACCCAATGCGCCAGCCCGGCATCGAGAATGTCTTCGACATCGAGGTGAATTCGACGGCGACATCGTTCGCGCCGGGCACCTGCAGCAGTGACGGCGGCGGATTGTCGTCGAAATAGACTTCCGCATAAGCGAGGTCGGACAGCACCAGAATTTCGTGCTTCTTCGCGAAAGCGATCAGATCCTTGTAGAAGTCGAGCGTCGCGACATAGGCAGTCGGATTGGCTGGATAGCAGACCACGACCGCGGTCGGCTTCGGAATCGAGTGCACGATCGCGCGCTCGAGCGTGTGGAAAAAATTCGGTGTCGGCTCCGACGGCACGGAACGGATGGCGCCGCCGGCCATCAGAAAGCCGAAGGCATGGATCGGATAACTCGGGTTCGGCACCAGCACGACGTCGCCAGGCGCGGTGATCGCCTGCGCCACATTGGCAAAGCCTTCCTTGGAGCCAAGCGTGGTGACGATCTGGGTATCGGGATTGAGCTTCACGCCGAAGCGGCGGTCGTAGTAGGCCGCCTGCGCACGACGCAATCCGGGAATGCCGCGCGAGGCGGAATAGCGATCGGTGCGCGGCTTGCCCAGACGTGTCCTTGAGCTTTTCGATCACGTGCGCGGGCGCCGGCAAATCCGGATTGCCCATGCCGAGATCGATGATGTCCGCTCCCGCGTTGCGGGCTTTCGCCTTCGCCTTGTTCACCTCTTCGAACACATACGGCGGCAAACGGCGAATGCGGTAGAACTCTTCCATCGGCTCTGAAGACCTTCAAAGGATTCGAGTCGTGCCCCTGTCCAGCCCGCAGATGTTACCCCGGCTGGCTTTTATCACGGGTTCGGCTTGGCGCCAGCGGTCTGCGCGTTTTCGGCGGCGTTTGGCGGCTTTTTGGCCGCTGGTGGCGGCCTTCTTGGCTGACGGGGGACGCCCTTCCTGGCGATCCGCGCACGTTGGCCAGCTCCTTTTCGAGCTTGACCTGTTCTTCCTCGGTCATCGGGTACCGTGCCGCTGCGATCGGGCGGCATGTCGTGCACTGCCGGGTATTCGTAGGGCGTCGCCGGCGCGCGGCGCGCCCGCCGGCAAGCCCATTTCCTGCCGGCAGCTGGTCGATGATTGGCCCAGGCGAGCAGCCCGCGCGAGACCGCGGCCAGAGGCCCAGGACCAATGGCCCATAGAATTCGTCGATTAACGCGCGCCATACTCCCGCGAGGTCTGCTCAACCAAACCTGAAACCGATGTGGACTCAATGAATTGTAACATAGTCCTGCTATCGGGCTAATATGGCCACAGCAAGGTTATGCTTTCGCTATCGCCAGATGAGGCCGAAACCATGCGGTGAAACGCGGCTTGCGAGGGGACGCGGTCCGGGCCAACTTCTGTCATGGCAGGGCGCGACGCAAATGCGGATGGACAAGCCGACCACAGAGCCATGCCAAGGTCGGCGATGTCGATATCGAGGCATTATCGCGCAACCTGTCGCGCGCTCTGATCGAGGAAGGCGGCAAGGCGCTCGCCGCTTACCTGAAGCCGCGCGAGGAAGGCAAGATCAAAGACGACACTGCCGAGGATCATCACCGACGCCGTCAAAGCCATCGGCCGAGTGGCAGAATATCTGGATGTCCGATCCCGCGTCGCGCACTCGAACTGCAGACCACGCTTGGCCGCGCCTACCTCGATCTGTGGGCCGGCCGCCGTCAAACGCATGGCCGGCGAGCAGACCGAACCGGTCGATCGCCCCCGATCCCAGAGACAAGCGCTTCGCCGACCCGGAATGGTCGCAGAACCAGTTCTTCGATTTCCTCAAGCAGGCTTATTTGCTCAGCCACGCAATGGGCCGAGCGGCTGGTCAGAGACGCCGCCGGACGTTGACGAGCATACCCGCAAGAAGGCCGAGTTCTACGCAAGCAGATCGCCAATGCGATCTCGCCGTCGAACTTCGTACTCACCAATCCTGAATTGTTGCGCGAGACTCTTTCATCGAATGCCGAAAATCTCGTGCGCGGCATGCACATGCTTGTCGGAGGACATCAAGGCCGGACACGGCACCCTCAAGATCCGCCAATCCGATCCTTCCATGTTCGACGTCGGCCGCAACCTCGGCGTCACTGCCCGGCAAGGTCGTGTTCCAGAATGAGCTGATGCAGCTGCATTCAATATCGAGGCGACGACGAAAGAGGTGTTGTGAAGATCCGCCGCTGATCGTGCCGCCGTGGATCAACAAATTCTACATTCTCGATCTCACGCCGGAAAATCTTTCATCAAATGGTGCGTCGACCGTGGCATCACGGTCTTTGTGGTTTCGTGGGTCAATCCGGATGCCAGGCTCGCGACAAAAGCTTCGAAGAATACATGCGCGAAGGCGTCATCACCGCGCTCGACGCTGTCGAAACCGTCACCGGCGAGAAACAGGTCAATGCCATCGGCTATTGCGTCGGCGGGCACGCTGCTCTCGATCACCCTCGCCTATCTTGCGCGGCAAAAGCAGAACCGCGTCAAATCGGCGACGTTGTTCGCGGCGCAGGTCGATTTCACCTATGCCGGCGATCTGATGGTGTTCGTCGACGAGGAGCAGCATCAAGCAACTGGAGACGCACATGAAGGAGCAAGGCTACCTCGAGGCCTCGCGCATGGCGAACACCTTCAACATGCTGCGCTCGAACGATCTGATCTGGCCCTACATCGTCAACAACTACATGCGCGGCAAGAAGCCGCTGCCGTTCGACATTCTGTACTGGAATTCCGATGCCACCCGCATGCCGGCGGCAAATCATTCGTTTTATTTGCGCAACTGCTATCTCGATAACAAGCTTTCCAAAGGCGAGATGGAAATCGCGGGCGACGCTCGACCTGCACAAAGTGAAGGTGCCGATCTACAATCTCGCCACGCGCGAGGATCACATCGCGCCGGCGAAATCGGTGCTGTTCGGCTCGCAATACTTCGGCGGGCCGGTGAAGTATGTGCTCGCCGGCTCGGGTCACATCGCCGGCGTGATCAATCCGCCCGGCAAGCCAAAGTACCAGTACTGGACCGGCGAAAAGCCGGACGGCTCAAATGTCGAAAACTGGCTGAAGAACGGCGACCGAGCATCCCGGCTCGTGGTGGCCCGACTGGCTGAAGTGGCTGAAGGCGCAGGACGCGCAAAACGGTGCCAGCGCGCGCAAGATCGGCGGCGGCAAGCTCAAGCCGATCGGAAGACGCGCCCGGCTCCTACGTCAAAGTGAAAAGCTGGGACGTGACATCCGGTCTGTGTCCGGACGGACTAGCGGCTGCCTGCATCGCACTTAGTGACAAGTCGCAGCGCGCCGAAAGTTGCGCATCGAAGATCGAGGAGGCAGTCAATGACCAAGGAACTGCTGTGGCTGACGCTGACGATCATCCTGACCGGCCTGATGTGGGTGCCTTACATCATCGACCGCGTCATGGTGCGCGGGCTGATGGGCGCCATGGCCAATCCGTCGCGCAACGACAAACCGCAATCAGCCTGGGCGCAGCGGCTCTATTTCGCGCACACCAATGCGGTCGAAAACCTCGATCATTTTCGCGCCACTGGTGCTCATCCTCGATGCGCAGGGGCCATTCGACCGAAGGCACCGTCATCGCCTGCGCGGTCTATTTCTGGTCACGGCTGGCGCACGCCATCGTCTACACGATGGGCGTGCCCGTTCTGCGCACGCTCTGCCTTTTCCGTCGGGTTTCTGGCGCAAGCGGCCTGGTCTTGGCGGTGTTCGGAAAGCTCTAGTTCGCCGGGACCGCGCGGTCGGCGATCGCGCGCAAAGTCGAGCCCGCGCGGCAGCAAGCCCGAAGGCCGAGCCGCCCTCTCCGTCGAGCCGAGATGCACAAAACGCATCCGCCACGGCTGCCGGCGCGTGCCTCGATCAGCAGCGCAGCCCTGAAGCGCAAGCACCAGTTCGCGCACAAGCAGCGCGCGCCTGCGACTCGTCATTGCGATCGCGCGGCCGCGAAGCCGCCTATCCAACTGCGTTTGCAGAGGCCTTGAGCCGCGCGTCCTTTCCGTCGCCGAGTTCGCGGCGCAGCACGTCGACCAGCGTTCGGCGTGCCGCTCTATCGCGCGCAGCACATCGAGGCACATGATGTTGCCAGAGCCTTCCCAGATCGAATTGACGGGCGCCTCGCGATAGAGACGCGGCATGATGCTTTCCTCGATGTAGCCGGAACCACCGAGCACCTCCATCGCCTCGTAGGTCGCGGAAATGGCGCTCGCTTGCAGATCCAGAATTTCGCTGCCGGCGTAACCACTCGCCGGATCACCTGTGCGGCGTCGTCATTCTCGTCATAGGCGCGCGCGAGCCGCATGGTGAGCACGGTGGCGGCTTCCGATCTCGAGCGCGAGATCGGCCAACACGTTCGTCATCAGCGGCTGGTCGATAAGCTTTTTCTGGAATGCGGTGCGATGCTGCGCGTGATGAACCGCCTGGGCGACGGCCTGCCGCATCAGGCCGGAAGAGCCGATGCAGCAGTCCAAGCCGGGTGTGGTTCCCCATTTCGATAATGGTCGGGATGCCGCGCCCTTCCTCGCCGACGAGCTGCGCGTAGGCGCCGTGAAATTCCACCTCGCTCGATGCGTTCGAGCGATTGCCGAGCTTGTCCTTCAAGCGCAGGATCTGGATCGGCGTTGCGCTCACCATCCGGCGTCCATCGCGGCATCAAGAAACAGCTCAAACCCTTCGGCGATTGCGCGAGAACCAGAAAAGCATCGCACATCGGCGCCGACATGAACCATTTGTGGCCATGAAGGTGGAAGACTACCGTCGCCGGAAGGCTCCGCGCGTGTCGTGTTGGTGCGCAGGTCCGAGCCGCCCTGGTTCTCGGTCATGCCCATGCCAACGAGCGCCGAGGCTCTTCAGCTGTGCCGGACGAAAGCGCGCGGTCATAATCACGCGAAAAAATCCGCGGCAGCCATTCGGCCGCGATTGCCGGCGCCTGACGCAACGTCGGCACCGAGCCGTAGGTCATCGCGATCGGGCAATAAACGCCGCTTTCGATCTGCCCGAGCATGTAGGTGCCGGCCGCGCGGGCCACATGCGCGCCCGGCTTCGGATCCGCCCAGGGGCTCGAATGCAAACCGGCTTTGAGCGCAGATGTCGAGCAGTTCATGCCAGGCCGGATGAAATTCGACCTCATCGAGACGGTGACCGTAGCGATCGAGCGTGCGCAGCTGCGGAGTGAATTTGTTGGCATCGAAGCCGAGCTGAACGGTTTCCGGCCTGCCGAGCGTAGCGCCCAGCGCGCTTAACTCGCCTTTCGCCCAGCCTGCGCCTTCGCGCTCGACTGCGTCGCGAAGCACCGCGTCGCTGGCAAACAAATTGTAGGGCTCAAGCGGAGGCGGCTGGTTCTGGACCTCGAACATACTGACGAGGTCTCCGGCGAATGCATGGCCCATTGTATCAGTCAAATCAGGGAAACAACGCCACCTGCTCCAGACCCATGGTCTCCGGCCAGCCCATGACCAGGTTCATGTTCTGGATCGCCTGGCCGGAGGCGCCCTTGACCAGATTGTCGAGCGCCGAAATGACAATTGCGCGTCCCGGAATGCGATCCTTCGCCACGCCGATGAATGTCATATTGGACCCGCGTACGTGCCGGGTCTGCGGGGTCTCGCCAAATGGCAAGACATGCACAAATGGCTCCTTCATGTAGAACTTTAAAAGTATTGCATGAAGATCTTCCGGCGTCCGGCCGCGCCGGCCCTGCACGTAGATCGTCGACAGAATACCCCGGTTCATCGGCACCAGGTGCGGTGTGAACGTAACGATCACCTCCCGCTCGGCGGCGAGCGAAAATTCCTGGTCGAGCTCGGCCATGTGCCGGTGGTGGCCGACACCATAGGCGTGAAAGCCTTCCGAGACCTCCGAGAACAGCATGGACTCTTTGGCTGCCCGCCCTGCTCCGGTCATTCCGGATTTGGCGTCGACGACGATCTCGTCGAGTTCGATCGCTTTGTTCTTGAGCAACGGGATCAACGGCAGTTGTGCGCATGCTCGTGTAGCAACCGGGATTGGCCACGAGCCGCGCGTTACTGAATTTCGCGCCGGTGAATCTCAGTGAGGCCGTAGACGGCCTCCTTCTGCAGATCGGGCGCGTGATGTTCGTGACCGTACCATTTCGCGTATGCCGCCGTGTCTGCCAGACGAAAATCAGCCGAGAGATCGACAACCTTGGTCGTTGGCGACTTCGCCAGAAGTTCCTTGATCACCTTCTGCGTTGTTGCATGCGGCAACGCACAGAACGCGACATCCAAGAGCCAGCGTTGGCCCAATCGAGGCCATCGATCGCCACGAGTTGCGGCAACGCAAATGGCGAGAAGTGCTGAAATACATCCCGCATCGCCTTACCGGCGCTGCGCTCCGCGGTGAGCAGGACGATACTCGGCGCGCGGATGACGCAAAAGCATGCGCACCAACTCGCCGCCGGTGTAACCCGAAGCACCCAGGACGCCGATCTTCGCTTTCGCAGCCATAAATCGATCCTTATCCAGAAGTCTTAAAGAACTACCGGAAGAAGGCCAACGGCGGGATTGTATCGGGAAAGGTTCGCCGCAGCCTCAAGTCCGGGCGGCACGGCGATGCAAACGCTACGCGCGTGCCGGGGCGGCACGGCGGCGGCGTAGATATCTTGCTGCAACCAGCGTTTTCATGGAGCGGGCATATAGGGCCCGCTCGCCCCTCGTCAACTGTCGGGTCGGCCGATCGGCGTACAGCAAACGGCAGACAAAAAGGCCACCACACGCGACCGCCTTTTTCAAATCGTTTCGGTTGAACGCGTATTAACACCCAGATGCCGGGTCCTATTCCGGATTGAATCGGCTTAACAACGGCATATAGGCGAACGCCAAGCAGTTGGATAAGCTGCCGCCCGGGATCGTCCTGCGATACCTCATGCGGGACAAGAGCCCAACCGGGTCACCCGGAAAATCAATCATTTGGGAGGAAGTCCAATGCGTCGTTTGAGTGTGATGGCGGGCGTCATTAGCGCCGCGCTGATGATGAGCTCGGCCGTTTTCGCGCAAGTCCCGGCCGATCCGAACAATCCGAATGAAGCTGTGCCGGATGCGATGACCCCGCCGCCATACGGCGAGATCATCAACATTGAGGCCGCAAAAAGGCTGCCGCGGGTGCGATTGCGGAAGCCCAGAAGCGGAACTGGAATGGACTCTGCGTGGCAATCGTCGGTCCATCCGGCGATCTCGTTTATTTCGAAAAGCAGGATAACTGCCAGTTTGCGTCCGTCACGATTTCGCAACACAAGGCGCGCACCGCGGCCCGTTATCGGCGTCCGACGTTGGTGTTCGAACGCCTACTCGGCAAGGGCGACTTCTTCGCTTATCTGCCAACGCTCGACGACGTCATTGCATCGCGCGGCGGAAACCCGCTGGTCGTCGGTGGTAAGATTATCGGCGCCATCGGCGTCAGCGGCGGCACGGGCTCGCAGGATGATGTCGTTTCGCAGGCTGGCGTTGCCGCGCTCAAGTAGTTTTCGTAGCTCAAAGACGATCCGCCGGGCAAAAAGCCCGGCGGATTTTTGTCACCATAGCCAAACAATCATCTTCGATATGACATCGCCGATCGTTAACAATGTTGCTGCCCAGATGAATGCGGAAACGAAATTGGCAATCTGAAATTGCCAGAACGGCATTTCGAAAATTCCGGCGATCAGCGGCACGGAGGCACGCAGCGGCCCAAAAACCGGCCGATAAAAATCCCGACGACCCCCCACTTTTTCATGAAGGCTTCGCCGCGCGGGATAAGGTCAGGATGGCGCGAGAGTGGCCACATGTGCGCAACAGTTGTATTCAAGCTTGAGGCCGATCCAATAGGAAACCCAATCACCGAACGCCGCGCCAAGCGATGCTGAAACCCATATCGGCCAGAAGCTGATTCCGCTGTGCCCGATCAATGCGCCGATTGCGACCAAGGCCCCCATGCCGGGATCAACAACGAGATGAAGGCCAGCGATTCCCAAAGGCAAGACCGAAAACGACGGGGACCGCCCAACCTCCGTTGTTGTGGACGAACTCGACGAGGTACTGTGCAATCGCTTGGAGGTCCATCGGGCCGAGCGCTGTCACCGGTGCCTGGCCCGGCGGGGTCAGGCCGAGCGCTGTCAATGGTTAGCCCGCCGGCGGTCATCGCGCCAGTGCACTAGGCCGGCAAGTCAGGCTCATCCTCCGGAAAGAGATGTTCGATCACCACGAGCGCCACTATCAACAGCGGCACTGCCAGAAACGCGCCCACGGGGCCCCACAGCCAGGTCCAGAACACGAGCGAAAGAAACACGGTCAAGCGGATTCAGGGTAAGCCGATGCCCCATGATGCTTGGCGTAATAAAATGGCCCTCGAGTGTCGCCAGCGCCAGGAACAGCAATGGCGCGACTAGCGCGTGGGTCAGAGTGGGAAATGTCACCAGACCCACCATGAACATCGCCGCTTCCATGATCAGCGCACCGATGTACGGAATGAAGTTGAGAATAAACGCCAGAGCACGCCCCAGGCAACCGGGTCCGGCAAACCCGCCACCCACGCGGCCACTCCGCCGCAAATTCCGATAGCCAAGTTGATGAGCGTCACAACGCTGAGATAACCCGTCAAATTGTGCTCGATGTCATTCATGATTTTCAGCGTGCGCAGCCTCGCGTCCCGCTCGTCGAAGAACGCCACCAGGACGCGACGCAGTTGCGACCGCCCCAGCAACATGAAGAACAGCGTGCCGAAGAAAATAAAAGTTTGGCCGATCGCCGGAGTGACAACCAGAAGCGCAGGTTGAACGAAACTCACAATGTCGACCCCAAGGCTACCCTTTTTGTCAGATGGCAGTAGCGCATCGCGCAGCTCCTGCAAGGCCGCCAATGGGCGATCGAGCACATGCAGCTTTTCCTGAACGTTTCGCCCGATTTCCGGTGCCTTACCGATCCAATCGACGGCCGGCGCACCGAGAAGGACAATCACGCCGTAGCAAACGGCAATTACAAGTAGCCAGAGCACGATGGCTGACGCCAAGGACGGAATTCTGTACCGCTCGGCCCGAGACGACAGCGGTCCGAGCATCATAGTCACCACGAAAGCCGAAGCCACGGGCAGCAGGAGCGGTCGCGCCAAGCTGAGCGCGACGACAAGAAGAATTACGAACATCCCGATCGTGGCTGACTGGGCCGCGGTGCGCCAAAATCGCGCAACCTCGGTCACCGGTTGCGGATCTTTGACGGCTAGCGAAAATTTGATTGGCGCGCGCCACGCGAGGTGCCTGGTTTCTCGACGCGCCGCTGCCCTGCTTTGCTGATACCTGTCTCCATGGCCAAGATAACGGGCGAAGTTCCTTTTGGTTGCCCGCCCCTTGTCCACAAGGCTTTTGGCCAACTGGCGCCGCAAAAAGCGCGCCTTTTAAACCTTCTCTTAAGCGGTACGGCGCAGGTTGTGCCGTCAAGGCTGCGCAGCCATGGCATATAGTGGCTGGCAACTGATTCGCCGTGACCCTATCTGAAGGCTTCTATGGCCAAGACAGCGACCAAGAAAAAACCTCAAAACAGCCTGACCTTTTCGACGCGTCCCGGAGCGCGAAATCGTCTGCTCGCAAAGCGCCGAAGGCGTCAGCGCGAGCCAAAATCACGCATGCGAAACCTTCCGCACGCGGCTCGAGCGCCGAAGCCGGCTATACCGCCAAGCACATCGAAGTCCTTGAAGGACTGGAGCCTGTTCGCCGTCGGCCCGGCATGTACATCGGCGGCACTGATGAAAAGCTCTGCACCACCTGTTCGCCGAAGTCATCGACAATGCCATGGACGAGGCATTGGCCGGCCATGCTGACTGGATCGAAGTGGAGATGGAGGCAAGTGGCTTCGTCAGCGTGACGGACAATGGCCGTGGTATTCCGGTCGATCCCCACCCCAAATTCAAGAGCAAGTCCGCGCTGGAAGTCATCATGTGCACGTTGCACGCAGGCGGCAAGTTTGACTCAAGGTCTACGAGACTTCCGGCGGCCTGCATGGCGTTGGCGTCTCAGTCGCCAATGCACTGTCCGAGCGAATGGAAGTCGAGGTCGCGCGCGAGCAGCAGCTCTATCGAATGGCGTTCGAGCGCGGCAAGCCGAAAGGCAAATTGGAGAAAGCTGGCCGCGCGCCTAACCGGCGTGGCACGCGCGTGCGCTTCAAGCCCGACCCGGACATTTTTGGTCCCAAGGCCGCATTCAAACCCGAGCGCGTCTTCAAGATGGCGCGGTCGAAAGCCTATCTCTATGGCGGCGTCGAAATTCGCTGGCATTGCGACAAGGCCCTGCTCAAAGGCATCGAGGATGTGCCGGAGAAGGCGACGTTCCATTTTGCCGACGGACTGAAGGATTACCTTGCGTCCAATCTAACCGGCGCGACGCTTGTGCATCCCGACATCTTCACGGGATCGGCGGGCAAGACCGGCCGTCACGGGGCAGTCGAATGGGCAGTGGCCTGGACCGCCGATACGGACGGCTTCTTCAACTCTTACTGCAACACGATCCCGACACCCGATGGTGGCACACACGAATCCGGTTTGCGTTCGGCATTGCTGCGCGGACTAAAGGACCATGCCGCGCGTGTCGGGCAGGAAAAGCGCGCCACCGGCGTCACCAGCGACGACGTAATGACCGGCGTCGGTTGCATGCTGTCCGTTTTCGTACGGGAACCCGAATTTCAGGGACAAACGAAGGATCGCCTGGCCACAGCGGAGGCTCAGCGTATCGTTGAGCAGGCGATCAAGGATCCTTTCGACCACTGGCTCGCCGCCAATCCCCTGCAAGCCAACAAGTTGCTCGACTTTGTCGTTGAGCGCGCCGAAGAGCGCGTTCGCCGCCGGCAAGAGAAGGACATCGCCCGCAAGAGCGCTGTGCGGAAGCTACGCCTCCCCGGCAAGCTCGCCGATTGCACGTCCTCGGCCAATGAAGGCTCGGAGATCTTCATCGTCGAGGGCGACAGCGCCGGCGGCTCGGCCAAACAGGCGCGTGACCGTCGCACGCAGGCCGTTTTGCCCTTGCGCGGCAAAATCTTGAACGTTGCGTCCGCGGGCAAGGAGAAACTGGCGCAGAACGCCCAGCTTGCCGACCTGGTTCAAGCGCTCGGTTGTGGCACTGGCACGCATTATCACGAGAAGGACCTACGCTACGAGAAGGTCATCGTGATGACGGACGCGGACGTGGACGGCGCGCACATTGCGTCATTGCTTATCACCTTCTTCTACCGGCAGATGCCGAAGCTGATCGAAGGCGGAAATCTGTACCTGGCTGTGCCGCCGCTCTATCGGCTGTCTCATGGTGGCAAGATCTTTTACGCGCGCGACGACAAGCACAAAGAGGTCCTCCTCAAGAAAGAGTTCCATCCCAACGCAAAGGTCGAAGTATCCCGCTTCAAAGGCCTTGGCGAGATGATGGCCGCGCAGCTCAAGGAAACCACCATGGACCCCGGCAAGCGCACGTTGCTCCGCGTGGTTCTCGCGGACAAAGAGATGAAATCGACCGCACGCAGTGTGGAGCGCCTGATGGGCACGAAGGCCGAGGCACGTTTCGAGTTCATCCAGGAGAAGGCGGAGTTCGCGAGCGCAGACTTGCTCGACGTTTGACATCGCCGTCAGTTCCAAACTCTTCTCGACAGCACCGGTCCGGACAGATGGAACTGTCTGCAGCGCCGTGTCGCAACAATTCTCAGCGGTTAGCAGCGATGATGTGATAAATTACTTCTACTGGACAGGTATCCGGTTACGCTGTGCATTCACTCAGAGATCGTGCGAAGTCCACTGCCGCGATGAAGTCGGAACGGCCGGCTATTCTCGTCGTCGACGACAACGAGGACAACCGATACACGTTGCAGACGCTTCTCGAGGCCGACGGTTTTGAGAGAATCGCAAGTGCCGCCGGCGGCAACGAAGCGATAAAGTCTGATCGAGAAAGAAAAATTCAGTCTCGTTTTGCTGGACATGATGATGCCGGATCTGAACGGCGACGAAGTGTTGCGGCTGATCCGGAGTAAAGCAGAAACGCGAGACATTCCTGTCGTAATGATCAGCGCCGACACGGATACTGACAAAATATCAAAATGCATTGAGCTCGGCGCTGACGACTATCTGCCGAAGCCGTTCAACCCGACCATCCTCCGTGCGCGCATTGGCTCGGCCCTGCGGCGAAACTCTCTGCGGACGATGGAGGCCGAATATCTGTCCCGGATCGAGAAACAGAAAGTGCATTCCGAGACTTTGTTACGGAACATCCTGCCGGCCGAGATCGCCGCTCGCCTTCGCAACGGTGAAAGCAACATCGCTGATCATTACGAGAGTGCCACCGTCCTCTTTGCCGATATCGTCGGATTCGGAAAGATTACGGCCCGCATGAAGGCCTATGAGATTATCGAGTGTCTCAACCAGCTGTTCAGCGAATTCGACCGCCTGGCCGAGGCATCTGGCGTCGAAAAGATCAAAACAAGCGGGGACAGCTACATGGCGATCGCAGGCATCCCTCGCCCAATCCGGACCATGCGCGAACAGCAGCCGAACTTGCGCTTGATATGATCGAAGCCGCGGGGCAGCTACACTTGCGCTTCCCGAGCCGTTTTCAATTCGAGATCGGGCTGCACTCAGGTCCCGTCATGGCGGGTGTCATCGGCACCCAAAGTTCACGTCATGACGTCTGGGGCGACACGGTCAATATCGCGGCGCGCATGGAGGCGGCAAGCCGACCGAACCGCGTCCTGAGTTCTGCATCAACAGCCACGGCCCTCGGAAGCGATTTCGCTCTCGACGGGCCGCACAAAATTGCCACCAAGGAAGAGCGCGTGCTGGAAGCTTTCTTCGTCGACCGTCGTTCCTGACCTCAATGGCGGTCTGACGTCCGCACGATCGCGCCAGCGGTGGCCGATGGAGCACATGCTCATGCCGTTGCGCTTCCGGTCGATCAAAGTGGGCTTGTTCGTGGGTGCGGTACTTACCTGCACTCTTGGCATTTACGGCCCATCTCGTGGCGGTCCGAACGACGATGTGGCCGTCGCCGAAAGTCTGTCGACATTGCTGCAGGTGGCTCGCACTGTCGTGTCGCGTCATCAAAACGAAATCAACAATCCGGATGTTGGCGACAAGGGCTTTACCGGCGCAAAAGTGCTCGCCGAAACCGTAGGCGCCTACAAGGACAAGACCGGAATCGATCCGACCACCATCGACCCATCGTCCCGTCAAGGCCGTTTGCTGCGTGCGCAGATGGATTCGATTGTCGAGGTCGTGGACGCAAACCAGCAGACGATCAACAAGAAGGGGCTTGGCTTTAAAGCTTTTATTCCCGCGACATTCGGCCGGCTGGTGAATGAGGCTTTCAGCAGACGCGCAGGTCAGGAAGCCGATGTGAAGGTGACCGCTCCCTCGGATCGTATCCGCAATCTCAAGGCGCGTGCCGATCCGTGGGAGCAAGAAGTGATCGCGGAAAAATTTCTGCTGGCGAGCTGGCCCAAGGGCAAGGACTTTTCAGCTATTGCTGACAGCAAGGGCCGGCAGGCGTTCCGCATGGCCGTACCAGAATATTACGCAGCCTCCTGCCTTTCATGCCACGGCGCCCCGAAAGGCGACATCGATGTGACCGGCTATCCGAAAGAAGGAGGCAATGAGGGCGACCTCGGCGGAGTGATCAGCATCAGTCTCTATCGTTGAGGCACCACGATGACATCGATGCTGCGACATCTCAGTATCAAGACCCGGGTCCTGCTCGTCAGCGCAGTTCTGATCGCCATCCTGGCGGGCATGACTTTCTATACGACAGCCAAACTCGCCGCCAACTCGCGTGCTGTGGCAGAGACGGCCGAACTTGCCGCGCTAAGTCAGCTCGCCAACCAGACCCGTACCGCGTTCGGCGAATATCGCTACTGGCTCACTGATCTGGCTGTCAGTCTGCTGCGGCTTTCGGAATTAAATGCCAAGGCAGCCAAGGAACGCCTTTTGGCCAAGCTAGATGAGCTTGCTCGCGGCCGGCCCGAGGTTGCCAAAACCATCAAGCAGGAATTGCAGCAGTTCGAAAGCGACGCCACGCGCGCTGTCGAGGAATACACGGCCGACCAGCGCGTGATCGGCAACACCTTTCTGGCGTCAGCTCGCCAACACAGCATCGCCATCGATGCGCGGATTACTAGTTTCGTCGAGGATCTGAATCGAGAGGCGGCTGAAGCGCGCAACCGTCTGCAGGCAGACGTCGCTCGCACAAGACTTATTGCCGCTATAGCAGTTGCCCTCGCGGTTCTCCTCGGTCTTGCCGCGACCCTTATCGTGCTGCGGTCGATTTCCAAGCCGCTCGACGACGTCGTTGCGGCCATGGCGGGAATCTCGGGCGGCGATCTTGATACACCGATCCCCGCACCGGCGCCCGACGAAATCGGTGCCATGGCTCGCACGCTGGAATTGTTTCGCGGCAGTATTATCAGAACGGACAAAATTGTCGGCGCACAGAGATGAACAGCGCCGCATGATCCAAACGGCAATCGAGACCATTTCCGACGGTTTCGCGCTATTCGACCCCGATGACCGGCTTGTCTTATGCAACAGCAGGTTCCGCGAGCTCTACCCCAAACTCGATGATATGGCGCAGCCAGGAACGCCATTTTCGGCCATCCTGAAAGCCGGCGTGGAGCGCGGCGTGCTCGAGACAGGAGGTCAGGCACCCGACGCATGGATATCCGAGCGCTTGCGGCGGCACAGCAAGCCTGAAGGTCTTGTTGAATACCACCACGGAACGATGTGGGTGCGAGTCAGCGAGCAACGAACTCCCGACGGAAGCACGGTCGTTGTCTACACCGACGTTTCAGAGCTCAAGCAACGCCAGCAGGAGCTCGAGGAAGCAATGCAACAGGCCGAGACCGCAAATCACGCCAAATCGGCCTTCTTGGCCAACATGAGCCACGAGCTGCGGACGCCCCTCAATGCCATTATCGGACTAACCGAGATGATGGTGAGCAATGCGGCGCGTTTCGGCACGGACAAAGCGCTGGAACCACTGCGTCGCGTGCATCGCGCCGGCAAGCATCTCCTTGAGCTGATCAATCAGGTGCTCGACTTGTCGAAGATCGAAGCGGGCAAAGTGGAGCTTAATCCCGAGCTGATAAACGTTCCGCGCTTGGTCGACGAGGTGGTTGGGACTGCGCGCTCTCTCGCAGAGCAGAATAATAACAGTCTATCTGTCGAGTGCCCCGGCGACATCGACCCGCTCTATGTCGATGCGCTGCGATTGCGGCAAATCCTCCTCAATCTTCTGAGCAATTCGTGCAAGTTCACGAAGAATGGCAAGATCTCGGTGCGCGTGGCCCCCATTTCAGCCAACGGGCGGGAGTGGTTCGATTTTGCGGTCTCCGACAGCGGGATCGGCATGAGCGCGGATCAATTGGACAAACTTTTCGAGGAATTCACACAAGGCGATCAATCGACCGCCCGTCGATACGGAGGAACTGGCCTAGGTCTCGCGATTACGCGTCGGCTTTGCCGCATGATGGATGGCGACGTCAGTGTCACGAGCGAACTCGGCAAAGGTTCGACCTTCGTCGTCCGCTTGCCCGCAGATTCCGCAAATCGCATCGAAACCGTGGCGGCGACCGCTGACATCGAGGATGAGCCGCGGACTTTCGGCGATTGCGTTCTCGTCATTGACGACGATGCGACGGCTCGCGAACTCATCGCCAACCACCTTCGTGAAGAGGGATTTTCGGTTGCAACCGCGAATAGCGGGCGCGACGGACTGAGACGCGCCGGAGAACTGCGCCCGATGGCCATTACGCTTGATGTGCTGATGCCGGACCTGGACGGCTGGACTGTTCTGGCGGCGCTCCGCGGCAATCCGGAGCTTGCCGACATTCCGGTTGTCATGGCGACAGTCACTGACCAGCAGCGAAAGGGCATGGCGCTCGGCGCCGCCGGCTATCTCACCAAGCCGATAGACCGCGACCAACTGATTGCCCTGCTCAGACCATTCCAGGCTCGCGTGCGGCGAACGCGCGTACTGATGGTCGAGGACGATCCCGCTCAACGCATGTCGATTCGATCCGTGCTCGAACCGCAGCAGTGGCGTGTCACCGAAGCTGATAACGGTCGGGTAGCGCTCGATCTCCTCGCAAAGGAAATTCCAGACATCATTCTGATCGATCTTATGATGCCTGAAATGGACGGATTTGACCTGATAGCGGCGTTGCGAAAACAGCCCGACTGGCGCCGTATTCCTGTCATCGTGATCACTGCTCTGGATCTTACTGCCGCCGACCGCGCGCGCCTCAACTCCGGCGTTGAAGGAATACTGCTGAAGAGTTCGTTTGATCCGGCACACCTTGTGCAAACCGTCCGTCAGGCCGTCGCAAATGCCCGACGCAAAAATCTGTCGGAGATAGCGTCGTGACAAAGGTCCTGTATGTGGAGGACAACGACGACAACATCTACATGATGAGATTACAGTTCGAATTGCTTGATGGATTTGAATTTCTGACAGCCGAGGATGGTGAGTCCGGCTATGCCAAGGCCAAAGCCGAATTGCCCGACATTATTCTGATGGACCTCGATTTGCCCATCCTGAACGGCTGGGAAGTAACGCGACGCCTTAAAGACGACGCAACGACCCGGCACATACCTGTCATCGCGCTCACTGCACATGCGATGGCTGGTTCGCGTGAGCAGGCGCTTGCAGCAGGCTGCGACGACTTCGATACAAAACCCATCAATTTCCAGCGGCTGTTGCAAAAGTCGATCAGGTGCTTGGGAGCAGCCGCAGGAACTGCTAGTTACGGCCGGACTCGCCTGCCACACCTAGTTGCATGATCGAGATCAATGCGAAGACGCGTCAATGGCTGACGTTGTCTCCCTCGCACTTGCGCAACAGCGGCGTCTTGCTCCCTCGGGCAAGTGCAATTCCGTCTTTGACACGTACAGTGCCGCCGTCTGTTTGATTGAACATGGTGCGACGGGTCTTGTCGCGAACGGAAAAAATGAGCTTTTGCCGTTCTTCAGCGTCGGTGCCAGGCTGGAAGATCACGTTGACCGCTACGCTCATTGGAGATACCAGCTCGGCTGACAATACGCTGTAACGGTTGACGGCATAGTCAGGACCAAGATTGTGATCCTCAAGGATCAGTCCTGCACTCGGCATGATAATGTTGACGTATGGATTGGCTGGCGTTGGCGGCGTCTTGCAATTCGTCGCCCAGGTTCCGAACAGATTGAAATGTCGGAACAGTTCCTCGACCGATGCAGCACCCGCCCGAAAGGGAACGACGAAAACTCCAACAAGCAACGCCAACGCTACGACCTGCCGCATTGTATCCCCACTCTACCCATCGCGTAGAATAGCAGCGGTCAGCGCGGGGGCAATTGCTTTAAGGCACTGCCGACTATTTGAATGTCAGATTGGCGGCCTTCACAACTTCGGCGAATGATTTAATGTCCGCATCGATCCGCTTCTTGAACTGCGTTGCCAGTCGGCCCTCCCGGCTTCACTGCCATTTTCTGTAGACCTTCCTGAACCGCCTGATCGGCAAGAGCCTTGCCAATTTCCGTCGTGAGTTTGTCCACGATCGAAGCCGGCGTACCGGCGGGAACGAAGAAGCCGCTCCAAAGCTGGGTATCGACATCCGGAAAGCCCGCCTCGGCCATGCTCGGTACATCGGGTAGTTCGGGTGAGCGCTCCGAGCCTGTAACAGCAAGCGCACGGATTTTGCCTGCCTTAACCAGGGGGATGACCGGAGGCCCATCCGATATAGTGAACAGGCTTTGTCCGAAAACCACGCTGAGGTTTGATTCATTGCTGCTCTTATAGGGGATCGCAACGGCAGGCATTCCGCTTTTGAGCTTGAGCAGCTCGCTTGCAATTGTGAAGGCGGGAGACGAAGTGCCGTAATTCGACTTGTCAGGGTTGGCTTTCGCCCACGCAACGAGTTCTTTCACATCCTTCACCGGATGATCCGCCGGCACAACCAGTACCAGCGGAAAGGACGCGATCATATTCAGTGGAATGAAACTGTTGCTCGCGTGATAGCCGAGATCCGGAAAAATTGCCGTGGCGATCGACATCTGCCCGGTGGCACCGACCAGCACCGTATACCCGTCGGTTGGCTGACGCGCGACGAATTCAGCGGCAATACGCCCCCGGCGCCGACGCGGTTTTCGATCACCGCGGTTGCCCCTGTATTCTCCTGGAATTTCTGTACAACGCAGCCTCGCGAAGAGATCATTCCCGCCACCGGCGGCAGAACCCGACTATGAAATGAACCGGTCGGCTCGGATAGTCGGTTTGTGCACGCGAATGCCCAGCCGATAGAATCGCCAGCAATACGGACACTGCGAAAACAAAACCAGTGCGAGCCCTCGTCATCACAACCCCGCCTGCTGCTCTCCGGTGAGACTTCGCAAAAACCGTACACTGAGTTCGGCCGCTGGAAAACATGTTTGTCGCGATGTGATACTGTTTGCCATGCAATCATTCCGCCGGAACTGACATGGCCTCTATACGCGCCTTTCTCCGTCACCAGCCCGGCGCGCGCGACGAAATTTTCGGTCATCCGCGTGGACTCGCATATCTTTTCACGACCGAGATGTGGGAGCGCTTTTCCTATTACGGAATGCGCGCCCTTCTTGTGCTTTATATGGTCAAGTATTTGTTCACGCCGCAGCGCACGAACTGAGATCGTTGGCCTTACACCTTTCCGGCATGCACTGGAATTCGTATTCGGTCCGCTGGCGCCACAGCCGCCTCGCCTCGCAGATCTATGGGTTCTATACGGGCCTCGTCTATTTAACCCCGATCCTGGGTGGATTGTTGGCCGACCGGGTAATCGGCCAGCGCCGCACGGTGATCATCGGCGCCGCCTTGATGGCCATCGGACATTTCATGATGGCTTTCGAACATCTGTTCCTGATCGCTCTCGGTTTTCTCATTCTCGGAAACGGTGCTTTCAAGCCAAACATTTCCACGCAGGTCGGCTCACTTTATGCACCTGGAGACCGGCGCAGAGACCGTGCTTTCTCTATTTTCTATGTCGGCATCAATCTGGGCGCTTTTCTCGCACCGCTCGTCTGCGGCACGCTCGGCGAAGAGCTTGGATGGCACTATGGCTTCGTCGCCGCTGGAGTTGGGATGTCCCTCGGTCTTCTCATCTATCTCGCCGCAACACCGCATCTGCCACGTGACGCATTCGAAAAACGCGTAGAGTCCGGGGCCAAGCTCGATACGAAATCTTGGGAAGCAATTGCCGCACTACTACTGTTATTCGCACCAGTCAGCCTGTTTTGGGCGACATACGAACAGCAGGGCAATACGATCGCGCTCTGGGCCGACGAGTTCACCGATCGACATTTTCTCGGCGGTGAAATTCCGGTGACATGGTTTCAGGCCTTCAATCCGTTCATGATCTTTGCATTTACGCCCTTCATCGTTGCGCTGTGGCGCTGGCAAGGAAGAAAAATGAGCCCTCCACCAGCACGAAACTCGGGATGGGCTGTCTGATCAACTGCCACTCGCCTATTTGGTCATGGTTGCCGCGGCATGGAGCCGCGGGAAGTGGCAAAGCGAGTTGGCTGTGGCTCTTTCTCTATTTCGTCGTGATCACGATCGGAGAGCTGTATCTGTCTCCAACCAGCCTTTCACTCGTGACGAAGATCGCGCCAACGGCGCTGCTGTCGATGATGATGGGAGTGTGGCTCTCGACCAAGCTTCGTCGGCGGGTTTCTCGCCGGCTATCTCGGCACGTTCTGGTCAAGCATGGATAAGGGCAATTTTTCCTGATGCTCGCCCTGATATCGGCCACGGCCGGAATTGCAATCATGCTCCTGCGCCGTCCACTTCAGTTCGGTGCTTCATGACCTAGCCTACTGGCAGGCCAACATATTGTTCCGCGAGCGAGGTAGCCGCAGCATTCGAGCTCGTAAGATAGTCGAGATCGGAGAGTTGGCGCCGACGGTCGAAAGCCGACTCGTTCGGAAAGCGATGCATGCTTTGCGTCATCCACCATGAGAATCGCTGCGCATACCAAACCCGTCGCAGGCACGTTGTTGAATAACTCTCAGGCGATCATCGCTTTTGTTCTTGTAGTAAGCGTCCAAAGCGCGCGACAGCATCACCACATCGGCGAATGCAAGATTCATCCCTTTGGCGCCGGTCGGCGGTACAATGTGTGCACTGTCGCCCGCGAGGAAGAGTCGTCCATACTGCATAGGCTCGACGACGAAGCTGCGCATCGGCGTGATGCCCTTTTGCGAGTATCTTACCCTCGGCGAGTTTTCGTGCTCCGCCGAGACGCTTGTGCAACTCATCCCAAACCCGACCGTCAGGCCAACTCTCAATCTCTTCATCGTGGTCGCACTGAAGATAGAGCCGCGCGAGGCTCATGGATCGCATTGTGTAGAGCGCGAAGCCGCGATCCGTGTAGGAATAGATCAAGTTCGTGATCGGGTGGCGGACTCTCCGACGGGATGCCGAGCCAACCGAACGGATAGTCTCGTTCGAATACGCGCGAGCACGTCGTCCGGAATGCTTGGCCGGGAGACGCCATGGAAGCCATCGCACCCGGCAACGAAATCACACTCGATTTCCTGGGGCCGACCGTCATGGGTGAAACAGATTTTCGGTCTTGGCGTTTTCAGGTCGTGCAGCGTGACGTCGTCGACCTCAAACAGTAGAGGTGCGCACGTCGGAAAGCCGGCGCTCCACAAGGTCCCTTCACCACTTCCTGCTGCCCGTAAATCGTGACGCGCTTGTTCACCAGTTTCTTGAAGTCAATACGGTGGAGTCACCGTTGATGCCGATGTTGATCCCCAATGCGGCATTCCCTCGCGTTGCATCCGGCTGCCGACGCCGACGTCGGCCGAAAGTCGGCAGCCCAATGTTCGATCAACCCGGCACGGATGCGATTTTCGATGTAGTCACGGCTGCGATTTTCGATGATGATCGATTCGATGCCCTGAAGATGCAGCAGTCTTGCGCAGCATCAGTCCGGCAGGTCCCGCTCCGGCAATTCCAACTTGCGTGCGCATCATTTGCTTCCGGAGAATAATTTTGCGTCCCCTATAAGCCCCGTTTCGGCAGAGGCAAAGGGACGCGAGCCGGAAGCTCATTGCACAATGGCGCGGCGCAACAGCAACGGTCGGTACCGATCTGACAATGCAGGCAACAAAGCACCGCAATGGCCGTTTCAGAGCCGAAAGGCTAAGAATTAATGCTACTTATCGCTATGCAAGCATTGACTTTGGCCCTTGCACCCTATGTTCCGTGCGGGCTGAGCATGAAGATTCGGCCGTCCACCCCGCGCAAAGCAACTGGTTCTGGTTAGTCCAGCGCGCTCTGGGCGGCCTCTGAGGTTATATGCCTTTTTCACATCTGCGGTTTATCCGCCAAAGTTCTCGCCGCCATCAGAACAGCGGCTGGCTACAAAACCCCGACCCCAATTCAAGACCAGGCCATCCCCACGTGCTCGCGTCGCGACGTGCTCGGCATTCACGCAGACCGGCACAGGGAAAACCGCTGCCTTCGTGCTGCCGATGCTGACAATGCTGGAAAGGGTCGCGCGCGCGCACGCATGCCGCGCACGCTGATCCTCGAGCCGACGCGTGAACTCGCGGCACAGGTCGCCGAACACTTCGAAAAATACGGCTAAAACCACTAAGCTCAACGTGGCGCTTGATCATTGGGGGCGTTTCGTTCGACGACCAGGACGCCAAGTTGCTGCGGGGCGTTGACGTACTTGATCGCCACGCCGGGCCGCCTGCTCGACCACTTCGAGCGCGGCCGGTTACTGCTGTCCGGGTTGCGAGCTTCTCATCATCGACGAAGCCGACCGCTATGCTCGACATGGGTTTCATTCCCGATATCGAGCGCATTGGCAAACTGGTGCCGTTCACGCGACAGACCCTCTTCTTTACGGCGCACCATGCCACCGAGATCAGCGTATCGCAGATACCTTTTTTGCACTAGTCCACGCATGACGCGTTGAAGTCTCGAAGACCGGCAACCACGGCCGCGAGAGCATTCTACACAGTTGTTGGTTTCGACTGGTCGCGATCCGCATGAAGCGTGAGACACTGCGGCGACTGATCCGCTCCGCCACGGCTTCAAGAACGCGATCGTCTTTTGCCAATCGCAGCGCGTGAAGTTGCCAACCTGCACCGCTCGCTGCTGCTGCATCGCACAAATTCAACGCGCGGCGCTGCACGGCGACACGGACCAATCGGCTCGCACAGCGGCGCTGCAGATCGTTCCGCAAGGGCGAGGTCACGGTGCTGGTCGCTTCCGATGTCGCTGCGCGCGGTCTCGATATTCCAGCGGTCAGCCATATTTTCAATTTCGACGCTGCCGCACCACGCCGATGACTATGTCCACCGCATTGGCCGCACCGGTCGCGCGAAGCTGAGCGGAACGGCAATCACCCCATCGTCGCCCCAATTGATAGCAAAGCGGTTGAGTGCTATCGGGCGGCTAATCGGCCAGACTATTCCTGGATGGAGAAGCCCGCGCCCGCCGAAGTGCGCGAAAGCCCGCCGGTGGAGGAGACCGATCGCGCGTGTTCGCCCTGGACGCTCGCCCAGCCGAAACCGTGGCCGCAAGCCGGCGCATCCAGCCCAAGGCGCGCGCGCCCAGAAAGGCCCCTTCGTACCGGGCCAGCTCACGAAAGTGACGGGGGGCATCTCCCCGCCTTCTTGCTGAGGCCTGTTCCGATCAAAGCTTGACTGACAGGTGCGCACGCCGGTCACGCACGCCCGCCGGCGCGCAATCTGTGATTGCATAGCCGGTTCCAAATTTACCCCGATTCATATCCTCGAATACGGTCCACTAGAGAGGCGCTTGGCGCCAATCCTCCGCAAGCATTGGCTTGCAACTGGGGAGGCTATCTGCGATGGCGGGGCGTGTCGAAGACTACGAACGCACAATGGCGTTCGCGGACATTGCTCTTGGGCAGATAAAGGCGCTGCGCCACGCTGCAACACCGCGCAATTACGAAATCTGGTACGCCTATGCGAGCGGTTACCATCCCGCACTGAATCAACAGGTCAACGCGATCATCTCAAAGCCAAGGGCACGATCATCGCCGACACTCCGACCTCGTGCAGACCTATGGAAAGCATCTATCGCCGACACGGCTGACAGAGCGCATCGATCTGGTTGGCAGCCAAGTCAAAGGCGAGATCGATCAGGTCACGGCGATGATCGACGCCGCCGCCGGTTCGGCAAGCGGCTACTCGGAGAGCCTCGCCGGCGCAACCGAACAGATCGTGCGATCAAAGACCGTGACCAGTTTTGCGCACCATGTCTCAGCACAGGCGACGAAGAACGATGGAAATTTCAAACCGGCAAACGAAGAAAGACTGAGCGCCTCAAGCAAGAAATCAACGACCTGCAGGAAAATCTTGAGGCAGTACGTACCGAAAGCCTGACCGATCCGCTTACCAGTTAGCTAATTGAAAATTCTTTGACATCACTTTGGAGGAAGGCGATAGCGGAAGCGCTTGAAACAAACGAAGCGATGTCGCTGATGCTCACGGACATCGATCACTTCAAGACTTTCAACGACAACTTCGGCCGCTTGACCGGCGACCAGGTTCTGCGCCTTGTGGCAATGTCGGTGAAGCTTACAACGTAAAGGGCAAAGACACAGCGGCACGGGAATTCGCCGTTATTCTTCCGAATACCATATTGCGGGCGGCTGTAACGGTTGCCGAGCATCCGCCGGGCAGTGATGGCCAAAGAGATTGATGAAACGCTCGACCGGTGAACATCTCGGCCGAATGACGATATCGATCGGAGTTGCCACGTTACGTCCGGTGTCGCCCTTTCGCCGCAAACGGCATGGCCGCAACACGCGTGATTTGCGGGACCGACCCCGAAGTCGCGACGGACAGTGCCGCGGGAGGTCGCGTAGCGGACAGCAGTTGGCGTCTTTCGCGCGGCGTTAGCTGCACCGATTCACCGCAGCCGCAAGCGCTCTGTCTGGTTCGGATTGTTGAAGATGGATTGCGCCGACAGCTTTTCGGTTTGTAGTCCATCTCGGTCCCCAAGCAGGAACAGCACGGCTTTTGGATCGATAAGGATTTTCACGCCCTTGTCCTCGACCACTTCGTCAGTTGCGTTGATCGCCTCGGCATATTCCATCGTTGTATTCCATGCCGGCGCAGCCACCATTTCTTGACGCCGACCCGGCACGCCCGCCACGGGCTTCTCTGCCCGCGCCATCACATCCTTAATGCGCGTAGCAGCGGCATCAGTAAGCCGCATCACTTGAGGCCGGGGTCGTGGCACTGTCATAGTCATCCTCGTCAACCCTATATTTGGCGTCTCGTTGCCCGCACTTCCAACTCACCACATATTCAACACGAGTCGCGCCTCGTCGGACATACGACTTGGATCCCATGGCGGGTCCCACACGACGGCGACTTTGGTCCTCTTTCACGCCCGGAACGCTCGAAACCGCATTCTCGACCATAATCGGCAGGTCCTGCGCAGCGGGGCAATTCGGTGATGTCAGCGACATGTCGATCTTTACCCCTCGATCGTTCGCCGATATCGATCTTGTAGATGAGACCCAGCTCGTAGATGTCGGCTGGAATCTCAGAGTCGTAAACGGTTTTCAAGGCCGCGACGCGATGTCGTCGGTCAACTTGTTCAGCTCGTCCTGCGGCACGGCCGGCGAGCCGACCACCGCGGCATTCTCGGGCGGCTTTTCCGTCACTGGTGTGTTCGCTGGGCTATCTTCGGTCATACGAAAAATTCCTCGCGCCTTGACGAGTGAGGTAGCCAAGCGTGTCCACCTCCTCTTTCGTATTGTACATGGCAAACGACGCTCGACATGTGGCCGTCAGGCCATAACGAACGAGCAGCGGCATCACGCAGTGGGTGACCGGCGCGTACGGCCACGCCCGCACGGTCGATAATTGTGCGCGACATCATGCGGATGAGCGCCCTTAAGTTCGAATGAGACAATCGGACCCTTGTCCGCCGCATTGCCGATAATCCGCAGGGAATTGATCTGGCCAAGCCTTTCATGCGCGTACTCTGACCAGAGCCGCTCTCCATGTGCGCGGAATACGAGCCTTACCGACGGAATTGACATAGTCGATCGCAGAGCCAAGCCCAATCGCCTGCACGATCGCCGGGGTGCCCGCTTCGAACTTATAGGGCGGCTCGCCATAGGTGATGCGATCCTCGAAACACCTCATGGATCATTTCACCGCCGCCATTGAAGGGCGGCATGGTCGTGAATGTTCGTATTTGGCGTATAGCGCGCCGATGCCCGTTGGGCCGTACACCTTTATGGCCGGTGAAGACATAGAAATCGCAGTCGATATCGCGGACATCGACATCCATGTGGACGGCCGCCTGGGCCCCGTCGACCAGGACCGGAGATGCCGCGCGCGTGCGCTAGCCTGACGACTTCTTTTACCGGAACAACAGTGCCGAGCGCGTTCGACATTTGCATAATCGCCACCATCCGGGTCCGAGGCGTCAGCAGTTTCTCAAATTCGTCGAGTAGGAAATTCCCGTCGTCGTCAATGGGCGCCCATTTGATCTCCGCCCCATGGCGTTCGCGCAGGAAATGCCACGGCACGATATTGGAATGAAGTGCTCCATGATGGACAGCGACGATTTCATCGCCGGCTTTGATGCGTTCGCGGCCGAAGGTATAAGCGACAAGGTTGATTGCCTCGGTGGCATTGCGGGTAAAGATGATTTCTTCCTTGCAAGCCCGGCATTCAGAAATGCGCGCACGGTCTCGCGCGCGCGCCTCGTAGGCCTCGGTCGCCTCGTTTGCGAGATAGTGAAGACCGCGATGCACGTTGGCATATTGCTCGGTATAGGCCTTCTGCAGCCGATCGAGGACTTGCTGTGGCTTCTGCGCCGACGCCGGCGTTGTCGAGGCAGACCAGCGGGTTTGCCGTAGACCTGCATTGCCGAGGCGGGAAAATCCGCGCCAGATCTTACGGCGACGTCATCGCAGGCCGTTGCTGACCGCCGGATGCATGGTCAGCTCCGTCCGCCCAGCCATCTGAGGCTCACGATCATTAGCGCCTCGCGTATTCCTTCGTGGGCGATTTCCTCGATTGTTTCGCCGATGAAAGCCTGCACTAAGGCAGCGCTTCAGCTTCCTTCTGGTGGATGCCGCGCGACATCAGATAGAACTTGAGAGCCGGATCGAGCGCGCCAGCAGTGGCGCCATGGCCGCAAACTACATCGTCGGCGAAGATCTCGAGCTCCGGCTTGTTGTCGGCTTCCAGCATGGTCGGAGAGGAGTAGTGCGCGCGTGTCATCATTTTCGCGTCGGTCTTCTGGGCATGTTGTTTGACATACAATCTTGCCCCTGGAATACGCGTGAACTCGCCGCTCCGAGCACTGGCCCTGAATTGCTCGCGACTCTCGCAATGACCTGCAGCGTGTTCGATCAGCAGCGTGAGTGTCGACATGATCCCTTGCCGCGCAACCAGGCTGACGCCGCCGATGCCGGCTTTGTGCCTTCTCCGGCAAAGCGGATGAAACTCTGGTTACGCACCAACTGGGCATCACTGGTAAAGGCGAAACTGTTGGAAATGGGCGCGCGCGCCGACCGCTGGCGAGCAGGCTCCCGACGGCGATGCAAAGCTCGAGCCTGCGTGATCTTGATGTAGTCGACCTGCGCCTCATCGCCGAAACCACCAGCTCAAGCGCGGCGTTGATTGCGCATCGCCGCTCTCGTGGCTCTCTATAATGGTGACCTTAGCGCGCCCTTCTCCACCACGACCAACGACCGGACAAACGCAGACGTTGGCTTGTCGCTACCCGTCGCGAAGACGAGATTGATCGGCCGCCTGAGTGTCGCGCCAGCGGATATACGGATCACGGCGCCGTCACTCTATCAAAGGCGGTGTTGAGCGCCACTGCCACGTCGTCGGTCGCGAAGGCCCGGCCGACATGGGCGCGCCACCAACGGGTCGCCTTTGCCGAGTCGCGTTAGCCATCGATGTCTATGGCAATGCCGGGCTCCGAAATCAGGTCGGACATGTCGGGCACAAAGCGCCGTCGACAAAGACCAGGCGGCGACACTCAACACCTCCCAGTAACTTGCCCGCGTTCTTTGCTCGCGCGCGCGCTGGGATCTGGCGGCGGCGCACGGGGATAGAAGATCGCGCATCAGCGCGCGCAGATCTGTGTATTTCCATTCTTCGACACGCGCCGATGCGGGAGCCACGCGTATCAGAACTGGTTGAAGGCGTCCGCACGCATCGCGGCAATCGTGCCCTTGCCCGGCAAGGTGCCGCGGGCCTTTCACCAAAGCGACCGCGCCGAGCGCCCTGCTCGGCTGGCGTTTTGATTGCGCGCACTTCTGGCATTCATGGCGTCAGGCCGCCTCGTCGGCAAGTGCGCATAGCCCTTCGCTTCCAGCTCAGGGCAAGGTCCTTGCCGCCGGACTTCACGACTTTGCCTTTGGCCATCCACGTGCACCACATCGGGCACGATAAAGTTGAGCAGACGCTGGTAATGCGTAATGAGCGACCATCGAGCGCTTCGGGCGAGCGCAGACGGTTGACCCCTTCGGCAACGATCTTGAGTGCGTCGATATCAAGACCAGAGATCCGTTTCGTCCAACACTGCCAGCGTCGGCTGTAGAACCGCCATCTGCAGAATTTCGTTACGCTTCTTCTCGCCGCCGGAAAAGTCCGACATTGACGGCGCGGCGAAGCAATTCCTGACTGATGCCGAGATGAGCGGCAGCTATCGCTGCACGAGCTTCATGAATTCCGGCGTAGAGAATTCAGCTTCTCCACGCGACGTCTTGCGCTGCGCGTTGAGCGCAGTGCGCAGAAAAGGTCATCGTGGCAACCCCGGCACTTCCACCGGATACTGAAAGCACAGGAAAACCACCCTTGGCGGCGCGCTCGTCGGGCGCCATGTCGAGGATGTTTTTCCACGTTCAGCAGCACCTCGCCTTCGGTGACTTTGTAGTTGTCCTTGCCGGCAAGTACATAGGCCAAGGTCGATTTACCCGACCCGTTCGGGCCCATGATAGCCGCAACCTGGCCCTTTTCGACCGACAAGGTCAGGCCATTGAGGATCTTCTTGTCCTCAACCTCGACATGCAGACGTTTTCACTTCAAGAAACGACACGTCTTCATCCTCACACGATTAGATACGTTATCTCTGTATTCCGGTGCTCGCCGGGGCGCGACACCCAACGCCAGCACCATCACCTAGCCCACCGAGCCTTCCAGCGAGATTGAAATCAGTTTCTGCGCCTCGACCGCAAACTCCATCGGCAGTTGCTGCAACACCGTCTTTGACGAAACCGTTGACGACCAGTGCAGGTCGCCTCTTCCGCCGACATGCCCCGCTGAGCGGCAGTAGAACAGCATGTCTTCGGAAATCTTCGATGCGTAGTCGCCTCATGCTCGAACGTTGCCGATGAATTCTTCGCCTCGATGTAAGGCACCGTGTGCGCGCCGCATTTGTTGCCGATCAGCAGCGAATCGCACATTGGTGAAGTTGCGCGCGCCCTCTGGCCTTGCGGTGCGCCGACACTAGACCACGATAGGTGTTGTTGGACTTGTCCAGCGGCGATGCCCTTGGAAATGATGCGGCTGACCGTGTTCTTGCCGAGATGCAGCATCTTGGTGCCGCTGTCGACCTGCTGGTGACCGTTGGAGATCGCGATCGAGTAGAACTCGCCGCGCGAATTGTCGCCGCGCAGGATGCAGGCTCGGATACTTCCAGGTTATCGCCGAGCCGGTCTCCACCTGCGTCCAGGATATCTTCGAGCGAGTCGCCGCGGCAATCGCCGCGCTTGGTGACGAAGTTGAAAATGCCGCCTTTGCCGTTGCTCGTCGCCGGGATACCAGTTCTGCACGGTCGAATATTTGATCTCGGCATCGTCCAGCGCGACCAGCTCGACCACCGCGGCGTGGAGCTGGTTTTCGTCGCGCATCGGAGCAGTGCAACCTTCGAGATAGCTGACGTAGGCGCCCTTGTCGGCGATGATCAGTGTGCGCTCGAACTGGCCGGTATTTTTCTGCGTTGATGCGGAAATAGGTCGAGAGCTCCATCGGGCAACGCACGCCTTCCGGCACGTAGACGAACGAACCGTCGGAAAACACCGCCGCAGTTCAGCGTCAGCGAAGAAATTGTCGCTAGGCCGGGACCACCGAGCCGAGGTATTTCTTCACCAGTTCGGGATGCTCGCGGACCGCCTCCGAATCAGCATGAAGATCACGCCGGCTTTTTCAGTTCTTTCCTTGAAGGTCGTGGCAGCTGAAACAGGATCGAACAGCTGCGTCCACTGCCACACGCGAGCGCGTGCCATCGCCCGCGTTCCACGCCGGCCGAGAATCTCCTGCTCGCGTAGCGGAATTCCGAGCTTCTCGTACGTGCGCAGAATTTCCGGATCGACCTCGTCGAGAGCGACTTCAACGCAGGTCCTTTTCGGCGCGGAGTAGTAATAATAGTCTTGATAATCGATCTTCGGATAATTGACCGCGCCCAAGTCCGGGCTCACGCATGGTCAGCCAGCGCTCGTAGGCTTCCAGTCTCCACGCCAGCATCCATTCCGGTTCGTTTTCTTGGCCGAGATGAAGCGGATCGTGTCTTCCGAAGGCCCTTGGGGGCCTTCTCGGATTCGATCTTGGTTTCGAACCTCCCATGCTTGTATTGATCAACGTCGATACGGCGGACCTGTTCGACGGTCTCTTGTACTGCCGGCATTCTTCCTCCGCTCACGGTTGCAGGACCGCGGGTTGGATTTGTCGGTTATGGTGCTCGCGCTATCGTTCGGCGCTGGTTCCCATGGTTTGATGGTGTGCGGTTTGCGCTACGGCCGCCTGTCGAGGGCAGCGACACCGCTTCTCTCCTTAAGTAGTGATCCCGCAACGATATTCCAAGTTTCAACGAAACGGTCGACTTCCGCGTCAGTGGTGCTGTGACCGAGACTGACCCGGATGGCTCCGCGTGCCATGCGCAGCATCCACACCCATGGCGCCAGCACCTCGGAGGCTGAACTTTGCCGGATGAGCACGCCGAACCCGATGAAACGGCTATCCCGTTGAGATCGAAGGCGATTATGGCGGTTTCCGCCTTCACACCGGGAATTGCAAAAGAGCAGTGTTGGGCAGCCGCGTTACGCGGTCGCCGAAGATCCGCCTGCGGCGTGGCACCTTTGATGCCTTGTTTCCAATCGGTCAGCAGTGCCGCCGTGCGCCTGGTGTCGGTCAGTTTTGCTGCGGTGGCCGCTGCGATATCCGCGACGATGGCGGCGACGTTCTCGGTCCCTGCTCTTTGGCCTCGTTCCTGCCGCCCGCCGCTTAATCAAAGACTCGGCGATGTGAACATCACCACGGCGGACAAGCGCGCCAGCACCTTGAGGACCTCAAGCTGTGTGCGAAGAGATGCTCCGTGAGGTCAGCGCCATGCCGCGCGATATCGCAATCGGGATCTCTGCCGGCGGCCTGCACGGCGTCCACGTGCAGTACTCCTGACGCCGCGTGCACTATCTCGGCGATCTGAGCGATCGGCTGTACGACGCCGGTTTCGTTATTGGCGAGCATCACCGATACCAAAGGTCGCGCGACCTCTTCAGGGCGAGCGGGAGTGCATTAAGATGGAGCACGCCGCCACTCGTGACCGGAAGCGTCTCGACGCTCTTAGTCGGGGAAACGACCGCCGGCGCGTACCGAAGGATGCTCGATTGCGGGATACGAACAACCGATCGCGCGGCTCCTTGCGTCCGGCAACCTTCGAATGCAGGGTGAGCGCCAGCATGTTGGCTTCGGTCGCACCACTCGCTGAATGTGACGTTGTTCGGGTCGGCCCCGACCAGATGGGCGCCCGCTCGCGCGCCTCCTCCATCAAACGATGGACGGCCCGGCCCTCGGCGTGCACGACGACGACGCATTTCCGGTCAACGCTAGGGGCCCCGGTCAGTGGCGGCTCGCGCCTCCTCGCGAAGAGGGGCGGTGGCATTCCAGTCAAAATAGGCTCTGGCCGGTCACGCTTTTCACCAGTACCTAACTACCGTTTTCCTCGTGGGACCCGCAAAAGCTTGATTTTTGCCCCGGGGATTGTGTTAGAAGCCCGAAATCGCTCGGCCCTTATAGCGTGTGTTGAGGCCGGGAACAGCGGAATTCGTATAATTAGAATAATTCTAAACTAGTGCCCGGTTCTGTATGGCAGCCAGGCCACACACACACCCCGCTGCTGCCGACGCGGCGCGGCAAGCCTGGGTTCGAGGTCGATAGCTATGCCTGAGATCATCTTCGCCGGTCCCGCCGGACGCATCGAAGGGCGGTACCACCCGGCGCGACAGAAGAACGCACCGATTGCGATCATCCTGCACCCTGCACCCACAATTCGGCGGGACGATGAACCACCCGATCATCTATCAGCTCTACTACGCCTTTGTGCACCGGGGGTTTTCTGCGCTGCGATTTAACTTCCGTGGTGTTGGACGCAGCCAAGGCTCGTTCCGACCACGGTCAGGGCGAACTGTCCGATGCGGCTTCGGCGCTCGATTGGGTGCAGCACTATCAACCCCGAGGCCAAGAGCTGCTGGATTGCCGGATTCTCATTCGGCGCCTGGATCGGCATGCAACTATTGATGCGACGGCCGGAGATCGAAGGCTTTATCTCGATCTGTCCGCCCGCAAACCTTTATGACTTCTCCTTCCTGGCGCCCCTGCCCTTCATCAGGCCTGATCATTCACGGGCGACAAAGACGCAGTGGTGCCGCACAAGGACGTCACGACGCTCGTCGACAAACTGAAGACCCAAAAAGGAATCGTGATCGAGCAAAAAGGTTGTGCAAGGCGCCAATCATTTCTTTGACGGCAAGGTGGAAGCCCTGCTTACTTCGATCAGCGCTTATCTCGACAAGCGGCTGAAGACAGAGCGCAAGCCGGCGGCGTGAGTTCTGGCCCGGAGCGCCCTTCGCAACGTTTGTGCTGATGGGCGAATTTGCGATACGCGGCGATCGGTCCGCGAAATGACCCATGCTCCTTGTTGAAGACTTACCTCGATAAGAGCGCCATTCACGGTCTTGGGGTTTTGCGGGCCAGGCTATTCAGAAGGGCACTGAAAGTCTGGCGTTTCGTCGACGGCTTCGACCGTGTCTATTCACCGACGCAATTTGCCAAATTGCCGAAGCCCGCGCGGGACTACATCTGGAATTACGGATACCGAGTCGACGGCGAAATTCTGCTAACCAGCGACCACGATCACCACATGAACCATTCGGACAAGGCCAATACACATTGGCGAAATGGGCACATCGTGGCGAAGCGCACCATTCGCAAGGGCGAAGAGATCACCAACAACTATCGGGAATTCGATGCAGGTTTTTGCGCGGCGTTTCTGAAAGGAAGAAATGACGCAGCGTGCATCGCTCTAGGGTCCCGAAATCGGCCCTCTTTTCGCGGTCATGCGTTGCTGAATCCGACGCCGGACCTGTTACACCACCCGCCGACGGAACCTACGCAGGCCGCCTGAGACCCTGGCAATGAACGCCTATAAATCCGATTTTCTCAACGTCCTCGCGGATCGCGGCTTCATCCATCAAGTATCGGAGCCCGAAACTCTCGACGCTCGCGCAAAGGCGGGGCAAATCACGGCCTATATCGGCTTTGATTGCACGGCGGCCTCGCTGCACATCGGCTCACCTCCTGCCAATTAGCGATGCTGCAATGGCTGCAGCGGACGGGACATCGCCCTATTGCGTTGATGGGCGGTGGCACGACGCGCGTCGGCGATCCTCGGGCAAGGACGAAACGCGGCGCGTTCTGGCCGATGAGGCGATCAGCGGAAACCTCAAAGGCATCCGCGCAGTCTTTTCGAAATTTCTCTAAATTCGAAGACGCCGGCGGCAATGCCGTGATGAGCAACAATGCCGACTGGCTTAACAAGCTGAACTACATCGACTTCCTGCGCGATGTTGGCCGCCATTTCTCGGTCAACCGCATGCTCTCGTTCGATTCGGTGAAATTGCGGTTGGATCGCCAACAGGAATTGTCGTTTCTCGAATTCAACTACATGGTGTTGCAGGCCTACGACTTCGTCGAACTCAAGAAACGCTACGATTGTATCCTGCAGATGGGTGGGTCGGACCAGTGGGGCAACATCGTCAACGGCATCGACCTGGGCCGTCGCATGCTGAATGCGCAATTGTTTGCGCTGACGTCGCCACTGATCACGACTTCTGTCCGGCGCTAAGATGGGCAAGACGGCGGCCGGAGCCGTGTGGCTCAACGCCGATCTGGTGAGCCCATACGATTATTGGCAGTACTGGCGTAACACCGAGGACGGTGATGTCGTCCGTTTTCTCAAGCTGTTCACTGTGCTGCCGCTCGACGAGATCGCGCGTCTCGCCGCCCTAAAGGGCAACGAGATCAACGAGGCGAAGAAAGTTCTCGCAACCGAAGCGACCGCCCTCGTGCACGGCCGAGACGCCGCCAACCAAGCTGCCGAAACCGCACGCAAAACCTTCGAAGAAGGCGCGCCTGCCGCGACATTGCCAACCGTAGTCGTAGAGCACCCGATAGGAGTACTTTATTGCCGCTGTCCAGACTGGTGCCGTCTCTTCAACCAGCGAAGCGCGCCGTCAAATCAAGAATGGCGGAATTAAATTGAACGGCGTCGTCGTGACCGACGAAAAGCTGACACTTACAACGGACAACGCGACGCCCGAAGGCGTCCACATCTTATCGATTGGCAAGAAGCGCCACTTCCAGCTCAAGCCGAAATAACCTCCTCACCGCGATGGCGGAAGGAAATTTGGATCGAATGTTCCCGGCGAAGGGATGAATTTGCGCAGCAGACCAGGCGCGATCGCGCTGACCGGATTGACCGTGATGCGTGGCGCACTTGGCGGGCCAACCGCTTCATAATTGATCCTGAGCAGTCCCTCTTGTTGCCGCCGCCGAGGAACAGGCCGACAATCGGTATCTGCCCGAACATGTTGTTGAGGCCGTAGAACGGCACGAATGTGCCACGCAGATGCACCTCATCACGCACGTAGTCGATATTGCCTTCGACCGTGGCGCCCACCAGCGGCCCGCGCACGACGCCCTCGCGGACCGACATCTTTCCCGAGAAACGCGTGAAATCCGCGCGCATCTCCGAGAAATCCACGCCGCTCGTGCCCGCCGCGTTCGGTGCTCCGGACACTACCTTCTCGAGCGCCGGCTCGCCGCGCACGGCGAATCTGCGGATAAAAAGCGTGCCGATCTGCGGAGTTTGCTCTTGGGTGGGCGGATCCATGGCAACCCACATCTGTCCGCCGTACATCCTCGGATACATGTCGGTGAAGCGGAACAACGCACCGGCGTCGTCGGTTTCAAAGAAAATCACCTGGTGATTGTCGCGGGATCGCATACGCAAATCCCCGCTGAGCGGCGTATCGCGTCCGATCTTGCTCGACATTGCAAAGCTGCGGATGTGGCCGGAGCGACGCGACATTTTCAGATCGAGTGCCGCGTAGCGTCTCGCCATTGTGGCCGGCCACCGTGCCGAGCTTGATATCGAGATCGAGATCGACCTGCTTCGGCTTGTTCTTGTCGACCGACGCGCCCGATAATGACGCGATTTGACGAAATTGCGCCCATCATAAATATCGCCACGCATGGCGACGCGGGAGCGTACCGTCGCCGGCGCGGTCGGCCCTCAATGTCGCCTTGTCACCTTCGGACAGCGCAAACACTGAAAAATTCGCCGACGAGATTTCATTATTGCTGTCGAATTCGACTGAACCGCGCACCGTGGCCCCCGAACCGTCGATGCTCAGATCGTCAAAACGGATTGTCTTTCCGGTTTTCATCAGCACATAAGTTAGCGCGCGCGGCCGCCCAGCCTGCTTCACCCAGCCCGGCAGCAGGTTGTCGATCTTGACCGGCGTAAGGTCGGCTTCGATGCTCAAGCCTTCGTCATTGGCGTTGTCGCCGACATGGCCCACAACCTTGACCGGAATGGCGCCGGTCACCGCAGTGCCGAGGTCCATGCCGAGCCGGCGGCGAGCCGCTTCATCGATCGTGGCTTGCAAATGCAGTTCGGCGTCGGTGTCGTCTTTCTGCTTTGCGCACGTCGATCGTCGCCGCGGTACCATTGATTTTGACGTCGCCTTTGATCTGGAAGCCGTCGTTCGTCGCGGTGGTCTTGAGGAGTGAGGCTTCGACTTTCTGGCCGAGCAACATCCTTTCCGCGGCAAAATTTACGAGGTCGGCATTGATCGTATAGGTCGATGAATCCTCGGGCGCGGTTCGGCCCAACAACATATTGACCGCGACTTGCGCGGTGACCGTGCCCCGGGTCGATGCGGGGTCAAGCGTGATGCCGACGGTGTCGCGCAAGCCTTCACTTGAAAGGAGCGCAGCCGTGGCCGGCATGGTGCCGTCAATGCGAAAGGCCGCGCGTGCCGATACCGGCTTCGGGTGGGTATCCGGCACCTCGAACACTCCACCCGCGACATTCAGTTTACGCCCGGTGGCGACCTCGGCTGTTCCGCGTCCGATATTGACGACGGCGTTGCGACCGACAATGCGAAGGGTCAGATCGGCGTCCCGGATCGCCGGCAAAGTGGCGATCGGACGCACGGTCGTCCCGCTTGTCTCGATATCCACTGATAGACCGTCATCCGGAGTGGGCGGTCCGTCATGCTTGAACACTTCCAGCGGAGCGTTTCCGGCAATAACCGCGCGTTCGACCATCCCGCCGGAAATATGTTCCTCGACCCACGCGCGCACGTCGGCGGCCGCAAATATCGGCCATATGCGTTTCATGGCCGACACCGGCATGCGCGTGCAGGCGACACCGAACGCGACGTGCGGTTCCCCGAATAGTCGAAGCGTCCCGTCACTGCGACGCCGACATTGTGCGAGGGTCGCGTATCAACCCGGCTGAAATCGCCTTGTTCGAGATCGATGCGTTTCCGCGCCGTGTCGATGCGCGCGCGGACGGCAATGCGATTGATTGACAGGCCCTCCTCGTCTCCCAATGGCGCAAAAATGATCGGATCGATGACGGTGTCGCCGCGGCTCACATCGAGCAGCCACGTGCCGCTCTGATCAGGCGACGGCTCAAACGCGGCACGCATTGTGAACTGATTGCCACCCGACTGAACCTGAAATGGCACGAGCAGGCTGTTGCGGCGGTTATCCCAGTTGAACCGAAAATCCGCGTGATCGATATTCACGTTGAGCTTGTCGTTGGATTGATCGACGATCGTGCCCGCTTCCGCGACCAACTGGCCCTGCACCGCCTGCGGTACGCCTTCGCGGGAAATTTCCGCACGAACGCTCGCTGACAGGGGAATGTCGATATCAAAATTGCCCGTGTTAAGCCGCAGCGCGAGTATGAGGTCGCGTGTGGAAACCTTGCGCGCTTCAATGCCCATTGCTCGCATGCCCTCGGAGAGCGGGCGCATCGCTGCGGTGATGACCCAGGGCCGCTCCTCGTTGTCGGATCTCGAGTCGAAAGATGACGCCGCCCTGTCGCGGTCGCGTGAGACTCACATTGATGCCGTCAAATTTCCATTGCTTACCGTTGCGCCGGTCGTCAACGATGAGATTGCCGTTTTTGAGACCCAGTTCGCGCAGGTCATGCCCGTCGAGGCCGGACTCACCGACCGCATCCACCCTCGCCATAAGGGTGGCAAGATTTTCGAATTCGGCACGCAGTGCAGGTGTCCCGGGAAGCGCTTGCTCGTTCGGCCCGGGCGATGCGATCACCGGCTTCGTCGGCTCCGCTACGGCAATCGGTCGTTTGTCAGCGCCCGCGAACACCGTGAGACGGCCATCGGTCTCGATCCGCACCGACATCTCGGCCCCGACGAGATTGAGACTCTGCGCGCGTAGCCTTCCCATCAGCAGGCTTCTGCCGGAAAGCCCAACCTCAGCCTTCGGAGCGCTCGCAACCACCGTACCGTCCGCATCGCGCACAACGATGTCGCGCAGTCGGAGCGACGTACGTCCCTTCGCATCCCGCTCGAGCTGCGTGCCGCCGACGGCCACGCTGTGATTGCCGCCGAAGTTCTCCTCGATTGCCGCCTTCAACCACGGTGTCGCCAGATTGAGTTCAATGGGACCGCTCGACAGTCGCCACCACAGACCGAGCGCCGCAATCATTACCACCGCAAAACAGATCGCCGCGCCGTAGAGCACCCGCAACATGAAGCGCGAACGAACCAGAATGTGGGCCCGGCGGCGCAGGTCACCCAGCGCCATCCGGTGAGGCCACGCGCGACGCGGCGTTTGCGCGGCCCGTGACCCACGGCTACGGCGTGGGCATGGTGTCCATGGTCTTGCTGACTGCCTGTCATGCCTTAGATCGCAGCCTTTGTCTGGCGATGCGCTCGTATCCTGCCGACTGACGGAGGAAATTCCGCCGTGGCTGACGGCTCCTATCTGTGGAACCCGTTGCGCCCCCGACGCAAATGGCATGTGCCGACATGACCGTTCGAAAGCGACGAAAGGAAGGCACATGAGCAAAGAGCTTGTCGCCGGTGCGAAGGCCCCCGCCTTCAACCTGCCCCGTGATGGTGGCGGCATAGTCTCGTTGAAGGAGTTCAAGGGCCGTAACCTCGTCCTCTATTTCTACCCGAAGGCCGACACACCCGGATGCACCAAAGAGGCCCTCGCCTTCTCACGGCTGCGCGCCGAATTCGCCAAGGCGGATACTGCAGTTCTCGGGGTTTCTGCCGACCCCGTACCCGCCCAGGACAAGTTCAAATCCAAACATAAACTCACCATTGCGCTTGGATCAGACGAGACCAAGAAAATGCTCGCAGCCTATGGCGCCTGGGGCGAGAAATCGATGTATGGGCGCAAGTTCATGGGCGTCATCCGAAAGACCTTCCTGATAGACGCGGCCGGTCGCATTGTGCGGGCCTGGCCGAAAGTAAGTGTCCCCGGACACGCCGAAGAGGTACTGTCAGCTGCCCGTGAGCTCTAATCCCGCGCAATCACTAATGAATCATAGCCATACCCCAACGGGATTACGGGTTTCTTAACTATATCCGATTGATATCGAAGTGCGCTGGACCGCGGTCCAATGAGGACCGAGGCGGCGCGGAGCGTCGATGTCGCACTCGTCACTTTCGTACTTCCCGGCTGCCGACCAGCCCGCTCGCCAGGCATCACCACGAGCTCAGTCAGCCGCCGCCATCTCCCGACATCTGCAACGTACCCATAACGGGTACACGCTCACACACGCCGGACATCAGATCCGCATCGGGCCAGTCGCTTTCTGGATCGTGGTCGGCGGTCTCGTCGCCATGGCAATCTGGTCTATCGCGACCGGCACCTACTTCGCATTTCGCGATAATGTCCTGACCCGGTTGATCGGCCGGCAAGCTGAAATGCAATTTGCCTACGAAGATCGCATTGCCGAATTGCGCGCACAGGTCGACCGCATTATGAGCCGTCAGCTGCTCGACCAGGAGCAGTTCGAAAAAGACGCTCAACAGTCTGCTTCAGCGACAGTCGACTCTGGAACAACGTGCGTCGGCACTGGCTGGCGATCCATCAACGACGGGCACGGTCAAACCGGCGCGCACGCCGGCGGCCATGCCCCCGGCTGAAAAGCCCGTACGCGTATCGCCAATCAGTGACACAGTGATATTCGTCGCGCCGGCGGACCGTGAAGCTCGGCTGCAATCACGCGAATTGCCGACGGGCGGCACGCATTGCCGAACGCGCCGCTGCCGGCGGCGTGAACGGAATGTTGGCTCGGATTTCTCTTTCGCTGGACAAGGTCGAGCAGAAGCAGGCCGCGACCCTGACCGATCTGGAGGAGCGCATCGACACGCGGGCGCGTCGGATACATAGCGTCCTGTCAGACCTTGGCGTGAATCTCGGCCGCGCTTCAGCCGATAGAGCAACTGGCGGACCGTTCGTTCCCGTCAAACCTCCGCAATCGGGGGCCAGCGCCTTTGAACGCCAATTGTATCGCATCCATGTCGCACGCGCGCAGATCGACCGGTACAGCCGCACGCTTCTGGCGGTGCCGGTACGCAAACCCGTCATCGGCGAGGTCGATATGAGTTCGCCGTTTGGCATGCGCATGGATCCTTTCTTAAAGGACCGGCGATTCATACGGGCATTGATTTGCGTGGCGATGCAGGAGATCCGGTTCGCGTCACCGCCAATGGCAAAGTGACGGTTGCCAGTTGGCAAGGCGGATACGGCAAGATGGTGGAAGTCGACCACGGCAATGGATTTTCGACCCGCTACGGCCACATGTCCGAAATTGACGTCAAGGTCGGCGACCAGGTTCGGATCGGCCAGACAATCGGAAAAGTCGGTTCAACCGGCCGCTCGACCGGTCCGCATTTGCACTATGAAACAAGAATAAATGACGAAGCAGTCGATCCGCAGCGATTCCTGCGGGCAGGAATACGACTCGGCAATATCTAGCGCGCGGGGCCCCGGTTACTCCACGTCCTCGACTTTTTCCGGCCCTCCGCCAAAGCTTCTGCGCCAGCGCCGCCTGCGCATGAATTCGTCGAGATCGCCGTCGAGTACCCCGGCCGTGTTCGACGTGGAAACGCCTGTGCGCAAGTCCTTCACCATCTGATAGGGCTGCAATACGTACGACCGAATCTGGTGTCCCCAGCCGATATCGGTCTTTGCCGCCTGCTCGGCGGCCGCCTTCTCCTCGCGCTTCTTGATCTCGATCTCGAACAACTTCGCTCGAAGCATGTCCCAGGCCATCGCTCGATTGCGATGTTGCGAGCGGTCACTCTGGCATTTCACCGCGATATTGGTCGGAATGTGCGTGAGACGGACCGCGGATTCGGTCTTGTTGACGTGCTGACCTCCCGCACCGCCTGATCTCATGACGTCGGTACGCACATCGCTTTCCTTGATGTCGATTTTTATGCGGTCGTCGACCACCGGATAGACGGTCGCGCTAGCGAACGAGGTATGCCGCGCGCGTTGGAGTCGAATGGAGAAATGCGCACGAGGCGGTGCACGCCGTTTTCGCTTTTCAGCCATCCATGGCATTGTGGCCTTTGACGACGCACCGTCGCCGATTTGATACCGGCCCCTTCACCTTCGGTTTCTTCAATCCATTCCACCTTGTAGCCGTGCGACTCGGCCCAGCGCACATACATGCGCATGAGCATGCTGGCCCAGTCCTGGCTTTCGGTGCCGCCGGCGCCCGCGTGAACTTCGAGATAGCAATCATTTGCGTCGGCCTCGCCAGAAAGCAGTGCTTCCAACTCGCGGCGAGCCACTTCGACTTTCAACCGCTTGAGAGCCGCCTTCTGCCTCGACGATCGTCTTTTCGTCCTTCTCCGTCTCGCCGAGTTCGATCAGGGTGAGCTGATCCTCGAACTCCTGCTCGATCCGCCTGATAGCCTTTAACTGATCGTCGAGAGCGTCACGCTCGCGCATGACGCGCTGAGCGCGCGACTGATCGTTCCAGAGATTGGGGTCTTCCGCCTCTTTGTTCCAGTTCGGCGAGGCGACGCGTAGCGGTGTCAACGTCAAAGATGCCTCCTCAGCAGCCGTACCGACTGCTTGATTTCCTCGACAAGATCTCGGTTCTCCGCTCGCATGCTTTTATCCTTGGTCCGAATTGTTCCGCATTTAGCGTCCCTGACGTCTCGCCGCAACCCTTCGCGGCGGATCGCGGGAAACTCGAGGCGTCCCCGGAACCATGGCCTTGAGGATGAATTGATACTTCAGATGGGGATTATGACCCCAAGAATCATCACAACGAGGACACCAATGGGCCTGTTCAGTAAAAGACATCAAAACTCTCGACGACCTCTTCGTGCATCAGCTGCGCGACATCTATTATGCCGAAAAACAGATCGTGCAGGCGCTTCCCGACATGATCGAAAAAGCAAAGGGATCCCGGCCTCAAGCAGGGATTCAGAAGCGCATCTCGGCGAAACCAAAGATCACGTCAAACGGCTTGAGCAGGTCTTCAAGATGCACGGCGTCGAAGCAAAGGGCGTCGAGTGCCCCGCGATCGACGGCATCATCGAAGAGGCTGACGAAATCGCCGGTGAAGTTGACGACAAAAAGTGCTTCGACGCAGCGCTGATCGCGGCGGCTCAGGCCGTCGAGCACTACGAAATCACCCGCTATGGGACCTTGATCGCGTGGGCTAAACAGCTGGCCGGCCTGATTGCGCCAGCGTGCTGCAGGAGAACCTTGAGGAAGAAAAGGCTGCCGATCTCGAAGTTGACATCCCTTGCCGAACGCAGCGTCAATGTGAAAGCGGCCTAACTGTCTCCAAAGAAAAAGCCCCGACCAAAACTGCCGGGGCTTTTCTATTTCCAGTGTTCAAATGTGTGGGTTCAATCCGCTCAGTACAGTCCGCCTGTACCTGAGCGAACCGCACGTTCCGCATCAGGGTTGACCCCAAACCCCCAGGATCGTCCCTCGGGCCTGGGCGCTGTTCCGTCCGGAGTATCCCCGCCGCCGACTACCGAGTAGCCATCAGGCGGTGCGGTGCCAGGCTTGAAGGCTTCCAGAATTGCCCTCTCGGTGCCTAGGTCCCGCGCGTGTCCCACTCTTTGGATCCACACGGACGAGCTTGATGCCCGGTGGCACACGAAATGGCGCTGAAGCCTTGTCTGCAAGCGCGACCTTGAGAAACTCCTTTACGATTGGCGCTGCGAGATGACCGCCCGTCGCACCGCGGCCAAGATGACGCGGTTTGTCGTAGCCCAAATAAACCCCCACAACGACGTCCGAGTGTAGCCAATGAACCAGGCGTCCTTTTCATCGTTGGTCGTCCCGGTTTTGCCTGCGACGGGCTTCCCAACCTCGCGCACCACAGTCGCTGTACCGCGTTGGACGACGCCTTCCATCATTGAGGTGATCTGATAGGCGGTCATCGGATCGAGAATCTGCTGGCGCCGATCGACCAGCGACGGCTCGGGCTGGTTCTCCCATTTCTTTCCGGCGCAACCGGCGCATTCGCGCTCATCATGCTTATAGACCGTGTGGCCGTATCGATCCTGAATGCGGTCGACCAGTGTGGGCTTCACGCGCCGGCCACCGTTGTCGAACATCGCATAGGCTGTTGTCATGCGCAGGAGCGTTGTCTCGCCCGCCCCGAGCGCGAACGACAGATAGGGTGGCAGGTCGTCGTAGACACCGAAGCGTTTCGCATACTCGGCAATGAGCGGCATGCCGATATCCTGCGCCAGTCGAACCGTCATCACGTTGCGCGAATGTTCAAGACCGAAACGCAGCGTGGACGGGCCAGTAGAACTTGCCCTCATAGTTCTCCGGTCGCCAAGCGCCGGCGCCGGGTCCCTGATCGATCTCGACCGGGGCGTCGAGAACAACCGTCGAAGGCGTGTAGCCGTTGTCGAGCGCGGCAGCATAAACGAAGGGCTTGAATGAGGAGCCTGGTTGCCGCAGCGCTTGAGTCGCGCGGTTGAACTGGCTTTGGTCGAGGGAGAATCCGCCGACCATCGCGAGCACGCGACCAGTCCACGGGTCTTCGACCACCATGGCGCCTGAGACTTCCGGCACCTGATGCAGGACAAATTGCCCCTCAGTTTTTCCCGGTTCGACGTAGACCACGTCGCCGGGGTTGACGACCTGATTGACTTTGGCAACCGGCTTGCCGCCGGTCTTGGCCCATTTCATTCCATCGAGTGGCAGTATGCCGACGGCCCGCTCCTTGCTCACGTAGCCGCCAGGTTCGCGCCCCGGCTGCAAGCCGATGCGCGCCGATTGATCGCTGACTTCCAGGACCACAGCCAGCCGCCACGGCGCCACATCCGACAGCGCCTTTACTTCCGCGAGTTTGACGCCCCAGTCGCCGCCAATGTCGATCTTGCTGACAGGACCGCGCCAGCCTTGTGTTTCATCGAAGCGCACCAAGCCTTGAATGAACGTCTTGCGTGCCAATACCTGCAATTTGGGGTCGAGTGAGGTTCGGACGGAAAGACCACCCTCGTAGAGCTTTTTCTCGCCATAGCGCTCATAGAGCTCGCGACGGACTTCCTCTGCGAAATATTCGCCAGCGAAAATATGCCCGCTGGTGGATTTGCTTGTCACGCCGAGCGGTGAACGCTTGGATTTTTCGGCGTCGGCGGCTTTGACGAAGCCCGACTCGGCCATACGATCGATCACCCAATTGCGCCGCTCGATCGCGCGCTCGCGCTGCCGGAAGGGGTGGTAGTTGTTCGGCGCTTTCGGGAGCGATGCGAGATACGCTGCCTCGGGAACGGTCAGTTCATTGACCGCCTTGTCAAAATAGACAAGCGACGCCGCAGCTATGCCATATGCACCAATGCCCAAGTAAATTTCGTTCAAGTAAAGCTCGAGGATCTTGTCCTTGCTGTAAGTTCGCTCGATCTTGAGCGCGAGAAGCGCCTCTTTGACCTTGCGCGCCATCGAAAGTTCGTTTGTGAGCAAGAAGTTCTTGGCGACTTGTTGCGTAATGGTTGAAGCGCCCTGTGGGCGTCGGCTCGATCCGAAGTTCTGAAGGTAGACGACGCCGGCGCGCGCTATGCCTGTGAAATCGAGTCCGCCGTGCTCGTAAAAATTCTTATCCTCGGCAGCGAGGAAGGCATTGATCACCAGCTTGGGCACAGCCTGGATCGGAATGTAGAGGCGCCGCTCGCGCGCATATTCGGCGACCAGCGATCCATCCGCGGCGTGCACCCGGGTCATCACCGGCGGCTCGTAATCCTGCAATTGAGAATAGTCCGGCAGGTCCTTGGAAAAGTGCCAGAGCAGGCCGGCGGCCGCGGCTACCCCGACCACAAAGAGGATTGTGCCCGCCGCGAAGAGAAAGCCTAGGAAGCGTAACACGAGCTTCATGGTCAAATGATCCCGTTTCGCACCCGGTTGCAGGCATCATCCGCTGTTGCGAGGAGTCCCCTAACCGGCGGACATCCTACCCCTACTGAGCCGCTGTCGCCACCGGGCAATGCCTGTGTTTGCCCGGTTTTATGTTTAAACTGAGGCCGCTTGGTCATAATCAATTGCGTCCCCCAGCACCTGCCACCCGAGGGGTAAAGTAAGCATCCACCGCCTGCGCCAGTGCCTGGGCGGTACGGGCTCGCCAGTTCGCCGACGTCAGCTGTTTGAGGTCATCTTTGGTCGACATGTAGCCGAGCTCGACCAGCACCGATGGGACATCCGGCGCCAAGAGCACCTTTGAAGCCCGCCGATTTGAGGGGATGTTTGTGGAGCCGCGCGGCGCTTTTGAGCTCCTCCACCACTGTGCGGGCAAATTGCATCGAAAACGTCTTTGTCTCCCGCTGCGCCAGATCGACGAGAATATTGGCCACATCGTCAGGTTCGGCGGTGAGGTCGACGCCGGCAATGACGTCGGCCTTGTTTTCCGTCTCGGCCAGGCGTGCCGCTTCCGCATCCGACGCGTTTTCCGAAAGCGTGTAGACAGTCGCGCCTTCCGCCAGCCCTTCCCGCTTCGGCAAGGCGTCGGCATGGACCGAGACGAAAAGCGCTGCGTTGCGTGAACGCGCGAAGCGCACACGTTCCTCGAGCGCAATGAACTCGTCTTCCGAGCGAGTCATCGCAACCCGATATTTGCCTTGTGCTTCGAGTTTTTCGCGCAAGGTGAGTGCGAAGGCGAGCACGACATCCTTTCAAGTTCTCCGCCTGTCCCTTTCGCGCCGTTGTCGATACCCCCATGCCCGGGATCGATAACGATAAGTGGGCGCGCGTCTCCTCGACTTTAGGCGGCGCATCGCTCGGCCTGGCGGATGCACTTTGTTGGGCGGAGCGATTTGCCAACGTGATGTTGCGCATGAAACTCGCACGATCAGTTGCGACAAGATCAAGTACGAGTCGCGCGGGCTGACCTTCGGCTGCATCAATGACGAATGCCTTTTCGAGCCGCACCGGTGCTTTTGTATCGAGCACAATGCGGGAGCCACCTTGCATGATCAGCCCGTAGCGGAAAGCTTTCACCAGCCCACGCGCCTGCTCGCCGGTGTTCGCGGGGAGCTTGAAAGTTGTCCGCGGCAGGTCGACCACCACGCGATAAGGATCGGCAAGCATAAAAGCGGTGATGTCTATCTTCCGGCTCAGATCGACCACGAAGCGTGTCTGCTTGTCGTCCCCTCCGATTCGGATGTCGGTGGCGACGGATTGCGACCCTCCTGAAGGCGCCGCCTCGCGTCCGCCGTGCTCGGCAGCAGCGCCGGACGGCGCACCGAGCGTCGTGCAGGCCAGCGTGATGGCTATGGCGATGGCGCGGGTTTTCACGAATCCGGACCCTTCAGGCCTCTTTTAACCCATTAGTCCCGCTTCGGTTAACGGAACTTAAGCGGTAGGCCCATTCCTTACGCAGGTGTGGCCTAAGAGGGCAAAGCCTCCCTTGCCAGCAATGGTCTGGGGCCGTATGTAGAACATGCTGACGGTTAGAGTTCCGGTTGTGCCGCCGCGTTCGGGCCCCGGCCGCTACGGTCCTGTACCGCCTCCCTCGAGGAGGTTTGGCGGACGGCCAAGCGAAACGAGCCGAAACCCTTGTGAAGGACACCCGGATCAGCGCGCGGCCAAAGGGCCGTTCGCGACTCTAGCCGTGAGCGACGAGAAACCTCGGTTCGCGCCTATGGGGCGCGACCGCAGCGCTACGGGTCGCAAGTTTCATGCTGCCACTGACGCAGCAAAGGTATTTTGAGGTTGATTGCCCTACGCACCGCCGCAATGGCGGTGCGTGGAGGCATGAGGCTAGCCCGCGCGACCCTTCCCTTCCACACCAATCAGGCCAGCATTCCCCTTACCGCCTTGCGCCGTCTTCGGTGCGCGAGCGCGCTCGGGTGGCTGGCCTAGTGAGATTTTCCAATGGCCGACAAAATGCTCATCGACGCGACGCACCCGGAGGAGACCCGGGTCGTCGTGCTGCGCGGCAACCGCGTCGAGGAATTCGATTTCGAAAGCGCGAACCGCAAACAGCTGCGCGGTAACATCTATCTAGCCAAGGTCACACGTGTTGAGCCGTCACTTCAGGCGGCCTTTGTAGACTACGGCGGCAACCGCCACGGCTTTCTGGCGTTTTCGGAAATCCATCCAGACTACTACCAAATCCCTGTCGCCGACCGTCAGGCGCTGATCGCGCAGGAAGAACTCGACTCAACGCGCGGCCGAGGCGGATGCAGAAAACCGTCGGCGCGGCCGTCATCGGTATAGTGGCGCGGATCATCGGCGCAATCGCGACGCCGTGCAAAGCGAACCGGTCGCCGGCGAGGAGCCGCAGCATCGAGGCCGCCGCCGAAAATCCGCCGGGGATTTCGGTTTTGCCGAGACGACTCACGAGCAATCGCAGAACTTTTCCGCGCCCTCGCCTGAGACCGAGCCGGCTCCGCCTGAATTCGTCGCAGAGGAACACACTCACGACGCAGCCGAAACTTCGGGTGTCGAAGAGCCTGGGCCTTCCCCGGAGGCAGGCGCAGTGATGTTTGGAACGATCGCCGAGGGCGAGCAGCCTTCCGCGGCGGCCGAAGGGGCGCTGACAAGTGATGCGGCGCCAGTTGATCCCGCCAATGGCAACGGGGAAGAGCACCCCGAAGGAGAAGCAGTCGAATCCGTTGGCGGGGCCGACGCGCTCGAGGAAGTCCAAGAGCGTGCTGCCGCGGTTCCGCCGCCAGTACAAGATTCAAGAAGTCATCAAGCGCCGGCAGGTGATGTTGGTGCAGGTCGTCAAGGAAGAGCGCGGCACCAAGGGCGCGGCATTGACAACTCTATCTGTCGCTCGCCGGCCGCTATTCGGTGCTGATGCCGAACACCGCACGCGGCGGCGGCATCTCGCGCAAGATCACTTCGTCCGAAGATCGTTCGCGACTTAAGGAAATCGCCCAGGAACTGGAAGTGCCGGAAGGCATGGGCGTGATCTTGCGAACGGCCGGAGCCAGTCGCACCAAGACGGAAGTCAAACGCGACTTCGAATATCTTCTGCGGCTGTGGGAGACAGTTCGCGACCTCACGCTCAACTCGACCGCGCCCAAACTCGTCTACGAGGAAGGTTCGCTCACAAAACGCTCGATCCGCGATCTCTACAGCAAGGACATCGAAGAGATCATCGTGTCCGGCGAGGAAGGCTTCAGGGACGCACGCGATTTCATGCGCATGCTGATGCCAAGCCACATGAAGCACGTGAAGCAGTACAAAGATTCCCAACCGATGTTCACGCGGTACGGCATCGAAAGCCAGCTTGATGCAATGTTCTCGCCGGTCGTCCAGCTTCGCTCAGGCGGCTACATCGTGATCAATCAGGCCGAAGCGCTCGTGGCCATCGACGTCAACTCCGGACGTGCCACGACGAGCACCACATTGAGGACACGGCGCTCAAGACAAACTGCGAAGCGGCGGAAGAAATCGCGCGCCAGCTGCGTCTTCGCGATCTTGCCGGCCTTATCGTCATCGACTTCATCGATATGGACGAGGGCCGCAACAACCGTACCGTTGAACGCCGGTTGAAAGAGGCGCTCAAACACGACCGCGCCCGCATCCAGATCGGCCGCATCTCGCATTTCGGCCTTCTGGAAATGTCGCGTCAACGGATCCGTACGTCTGTTCTGGAAAGCTCAACTGACAAATGCCCGGTTTGCGGCGGCAGCGGCCATGTTCGCTCCGTCTCGTCGGTATCGCTGCAGCTGCTGCGCGCCATCGAGGAAATGCTAATCAAGGGCGCGACGCACAATCTGATCGTGCGCACACGCGCCGAGGTCGCTCTATATGTGCTCAATCACAAGCGCGCCCATCTGCGCGCGCTGGAGGAGCGGTTCCGCATCACCCTAACGGTATCGGCCGACCCAGCGGTAACCGGCCAACAGTCGTACGTGATCGACCGCGGTGAACAGGTGCACACGCCTGAAGCCGCGCGTAACCTCGCCGCCCAGCAACCGCAGTTGGCGCCAGTCGAGGAAATCGAGGACGAAGTGGTCGAAGTCGACGAGCATTTCGAGGAAACCGGAGCTTGGCGTAGCCGAAGCAGAGGTAGAGCAACGCGTCGAAGGCGTGGAGGGCGGCGAACGCGAAGGCAGCCGCCGGCGCAGGCGACGACGCGGCCGCGGTGGCCGGGGTCGCGGCGGCGAGCCACGCGACAACGTGCAGAACGGGCAGAACTTCACGCACGAGACGACGCCAGAACACACGGTCGCACACGAAGACCATAACGGTGGATCTCCCGAGGAAGAAGACGGCTTCGGCCAGCCGCAGCCGCGTCAGGAAAGTGCACAGGATGAGGGCGAGTTGCGCGAAGGACGGCGTCGCAGGCGGCGCGGCCGCCGTGGTGGCCGCCGCAACAGGCAGCGCAATGGCGAGGCGCCATTGCGCTCTGCCGAAAATGGGGCCGAGCCGGGAGTAAATCACGTGGCGGACGATTTCGATCGGCCGGTGAGTTACGACAGCACCCAGGACTACGCGCCGCCGATCGAACAGAAACCGCCGGAGCCGCAGGCCCCTGCCTTCAGCGCCGAGGAACCGTCACGAAGGCGCTCGACGATTCCGCGAGCCGGCGCCCTTGCATCCGACAACCCACCCGTCCCGCCACCCAGTGCCCCGCCGAGCCCGGTGGTTTCAAGCACGGGTGCGGAAGAACCTGTTGCGCCCAAGCGCGGCTGGTGGGGCAAACGCTTGTTGGGCGACAAGGGCTAGCCGCCGATGAAATCCGCCTGGGTCGATAGTGATGCCAAGGCGGCTGTCGATCACTGGGCGAAGGCGGGCGTTACTCCCGAGTTGGCGCTACGGGTCTATTCGACCCGCTTGCTCGGCCGCGAGCCCAAGTTGGTTCTGCATGGAGGCGGCAACACCTCGGTGAAGGTGCGGACCAAGGACCTGCTGGACGACGAGGTCGATGTCCTCCGCGTCAAGGGCTCCGGCTGGGACATGGCCAGCATCGAGCCAGCTGGAATGCCGGCCGTACGGCTCGATGCACTGCGCAAGCTCCGCACACGTACCGCCATGCCCGACGAGGAAATGGTTCGCGTGCAGCGCGCGGCTCTATCGATCCGCAGTCGCCAAATCCATCGGTGGAGACGCTCCTTCACGCCTTCGTTCCCCACAAATTTGTCGACCATACACACGCGACTGCGATCCTTAGCGTGATCGACCAAGCCGAAAGCGATGTGCTGTGCGCGGAAACCTTCGGCAATCGCCTCGGATTTGTGCCGTACGTCATGCCGGGCTTTCGGCCTTGCGAAAAAAGCTGCCGATGTGTTCGAGAAAATCCGGCTGTCGAAGGGCTGGTCCTCGACAAGCACGGCATATTCACGTTCGGCGAAGACGCGCGCGAGGCTTATGAGCGAATGATCGAATTCGTTACGCTCGCGGAAGAGCGTCTGCGAAAGAAAGGCAACGCGAAGTTGCGAAGCGCGAAAATTCCGGACCGGATTGCATCTGTATCGGACGTCGCGCCGATCGTCCGCGGCGCCTGCACGCTGAGAGATGCCTTCGGCGAGGGCGCGCACAAACGCTTGATCCTCGATTTTCGCAGCACTGACATGATCCTGAACTACGTGAACGGCAAAGAGGTCGCACGCTATGCCGGTGCTGGCCTGCTCACGCCCGATCACGTCATCCGCATCAAGCCCTGGCCGCTGATTCTGCCGGCGCCGGAACGGGGCATGCTCGCAGACTTCAAGGGCGCTGCGCAGCAAGCCGCGCGCGCTTTCATGGACGACTATGCGGCGTATTTTGCCCGCCATAAGGCGCGCGCGAACGGCGCGCCGATGCATGACCCACTGCCCCGCGTTATGCTGGTACCCGGCCTCGGACCTGTCCGGACTGGGCACGAGCGCCAACGATGCTCGCATCGCCGCGGACATCGCCGAAGCTGCGGTAGAAGGCATTACCGGCGCCGAGGCCATCGGGGCTTTCAACCCGATTTCCGAAGCCGACACTTTCGACATCGAGTACTGGTCCCTGGAACTGGCCAAACTCGGCCAGAGCAAGCCCCTGCCGCTTGCCGGCCAGGTCGCCGTCATCACTGGAGCCGGCGGTACGATTGGCGGGGCGACGGCGCGCCTTTCGTGCAAGCCGGCGCCGAGGTCGCATTGCTTGATGTTGATGCCGCTGCAGCGACGAAACAGGCCAAAGCCATCGGCGGACCGGCACTCGCCATTGCATGCGATGTGACCGATATGGGCTCGGTGCGCGACGCTTTCGGCAAGGTCGTCGAAACTTTTGGCGGCGTTGATATCGCGGTGTCCAACGCCGGTGCGGCGTGGCAAGGCAAGATCGGCGAGGTCGAAGAAGAACAGCTGCGCGAAAGTTTCTGAACTCAATTTCTTCGCTCACCAGAAGGTTGCCCAGGCCGCGGTGAGCACCATGCTCAAACAAGGCACTGGCGGCTGCCTTGCTATTCAACGTTTCCAAACAGGCGGTGAATCCGGGGCCGGAATTCGGACCGTATGGTTTGCCGAAGGCAGCGACACTATTACTGATGAGACAATATGCCCTCGACTACGGGGCCGACGGTATCCGTCCAACGCAGTCAACGCCGACCGTATCCGTTCCGGCCTGCTGACTGAGGACTTCATCACGCAGCGCGCCAAGGCGCGCGGGCTCACCGAGAAAGAATATATGAGCGGCAATTTGCTTCAGCGCGAAGTGACGGCGGAGGACGTGGCGCGAGGCTTTCCTGCACCAGGCGCTCGAGCTGAAGACCACCGCCAATATCACGACCGTCGATGGCGGCAACATCGCGGCGGCATTGCGCTAGCCCGCACTTGTCAGCAAGCGTGCGTTTATACATCCTGCATCGATACCAAAAGGAGCCGACACAATGCTGCGAACCTTCGCCCTGGCCGTTGCTCTCGTTTCTGTCGCGATCGTAGCGACGCCGGCCGTCAGCCGTTACCTCCGAGGAAAAAAGGAAACCTGCAAGGTCGGTGCCGGAAAGCCAGCAGCTGCAGGAGCCAAGCGCGACGCCTTCATCAAGAAGTGCATGGCGGGCGGCAATTACGAGCCCCCTGCGCGAAGGAACGCCCAAGGCCGCACCGAAGCCGCAGTAGCGCAGATCGCCAAGCGGCACGTGCCGCCGACCGCTCGAGCGGTGTCACGTCGAAGCGGCGCAGGATACCCCGCCGCAAAACGTCAACAGCGATGGGTCGCCCGATCCGCATCGCTATTGAGCAGCCGGATCAGATCATCCACGCCGGTCACGGGATCACCGTCGGCGCGCACGATGGTGTCGAGAGCTCATCAGCCCGGCCAAGGCCGCCGGTCCGTTTGGCTCGAGCGCCGTGATCATCGCACCGGACGAATTCTCGATTCCTGCCACGCGCGCATGGCGTCGCGGCACCGCCGTCGTTTGTGCCGACGACGCCGATATAGGCGCGCCGCACGCGTCCATGCTGGATCGAGTTCGCTGAGCACGAACTGCGCGGTATTGCTGGCGACCGCAAAACAGATGCCCTGCGCGCCCATGATCACGGCTGTGTTGATGCCGATGACCTCGCCCACGCGAGGATGACGAGCGGTCCACCGGAATTGCCGGGGTTGAGCGCGGCGTCGGTCTGGATCACGTCCTCGATGAGGCGCGCCGGTGCGCGAACGCAAAGAGCGCCCGAGCGCCGAAATCACGCCAGCGGTGACGGTCGATTCAAAGCCGAGCGGATTGCCGATCGCCACCACGAGCTGGCCGCGCTTGAGCTTTTGAATCACCCAATGTGGCGCTCGGCAGATCGCGCGCCGAGCCTGCACGCGCAGCAGCGCCAGATCGGTGTCAGGATCGTCATGCCCAGTCGGCGGGCCTCCATGACGCGGCCCTCCGCGTCTTGCACGCGCACGTCTTTGGCGCCCTCGACCACGTGCGAATTGGTCAGCACCAGGCCGTCCGGTGAGATGATCACGCCGGACCCCGACGCCCCCGGGGCGTCCCCTGCTCGTTGTGGACCTCAACGCGCACGCACGGCTGGGCCGACAACGTCAGCCACGGTGGTTACCGCGTTGAATAGGCGTCGAGGATTTCGGTATCGGAGGCGGACGGAGCCGCTGCCTCGCCGACGTCCCCGACATCGGACGACGAAGCAAAATCGAGCATTGGCTTTCGGGGTTTTGTGGAACGTACCGTGATGTAGGACGTGTCCGGTCCGAAATTAAAGATGCCTCTGCCCGTGCGCTCTCTCAAATTGAATCGTCATCTTCACGCATCCTCAACCCGTCGAGGCTAAATTTTCGAACAAACTGAGGATGTTATTTTACTCACGGATCAGCGTCCCAATGCGCTCCGGATCGGTGAACAACCAAAGCCACGCCGCGGCAAAGGCAGCTTTTCGACCGCTGGAAGTCCGTCCGCGCCATGATCGCTTCGGCCGCGCTCGCCGGCATCCTGTTGCTCGCGATTCTTCGTGACTCGACCGGCCCGTATTTGCCGCCGACCGTCAGGCCCAAAATGCCGTGCCTAAGGTCGCGCCCTCGTCATCCAGTCGAGCGGCGGTGAAGCTGCTCACCGCGTTGCGTCCATCGTGGTCGAGACCGATCAAGCAAGAGGCCGCTGCGAAGAACGCCGCTTCGACAACCGCTCGGCGAAGATCGTCGCTGCGACTGTGGTCGATTGTGAAGCCCGGCTCGCCGACGAGCGCGACGCGAGCCCATCTGAAAACCTGAGCGCCGAGCGGATGCGCGCGATCCTCGGAGCGTTCAGGCGATAGTGCCGACCGGAGACGCGTCAATCGCTTTGAAGGATAATGTTCTTCACCATCGGGTAGATCTGCTGTTGCCAGCTCTTGCCTGAAAATACGCCGTAGTGGCCAACGCCGGCCTGCATATGGTGACGCTTGCGGTAGGGCCGCAGTGATGAACACAGATCGTGCGCGGCCAGAGTCTGACCGACCGCGCATATGTCGTCCTTTTCACCCTCAACAGTAAACAGCGTGGTGCGCCTGATGGCGCGTGGTTCGACCTTCGGTTCTGATAGGTGAGCGCGCCCATAGGCAATGTGTGTTCCTGAAACACAAGCCGGACGGTTTCCAGATAGAACTCGGCGGTCAGATCGAGCACCGCGAAATATTCGTCGTAAAACGCTTTGGTTTGTGCGGCCTTCACCGTTTCGCCATTCGCCAGGTTTTCGTACAGCTCACGATGCGCCTTGATGTGACGCTCGATATTCATACTCATGAAGGCAGCAAGCTGAACGAAGCCCGGATAGACCTGCCGGCCACCGCCTGCCGTAGCGATGAGGCACGCGCGCGATCAAATGCCGCTCGAACCAATCGATCGGTTTTCGATTTGGCGAGTACATTGACCTTGGTCGGATTGACGCGAGTGTCGATCGGGCCCGCCATCAGCGTCATGGACCGCGGCTGTGCCCGGATTGTCGGCCTGCGCCATGACGCTTGCCGCACACGAGCGCTGCGACGCAGCGGCTGACACACCGGCGACAACATGCGCCCCAGGTCCGATCGTTTCGAGGAAGCGGATCAGGTGCGAGATGTAGTCGTCAAATCCGAAGCGGCCCGTGCTCAGGCGCAACGTCACGCGCGTTGTGCCAGTCGGTGATGAAGACATCGTGCTCCGGCAGCATCGTGCGCACAGTCGCGCGCAACAGCGTGGCGAAGTGACCCGACAGAGGAGCGACCAGCAGACACGCGCGGCTGCGCGGCCACGATATCTTTTCTGAAATGTAACAAGGTGCCGAACGGCGTCGTATCGGCCGCTTCCTCGGTCACCGCCACCTCTTTCGACCGTTGATCGTAACCGTATCAATTCCGTAGGCCGGACGCTCGTGCGTGAGGCCGGCGCGGGCGATGAGTTCATAAGCGGCGGTAAGATTGCTCAAAACGGTCGGACTCGCCGCGCCGTTGAGTTTTACCCCCACCGCCCTGGCCGCAATGCCAGCGAACTGGCGCACGGGCCCCATAATGTCGGCGTGCGCCTGATAGGCCTGATAGAGCATCCACTTCCTGGCGGCCCCGGCGGACCGCACTCCAGAGGCTAGAGCATTTTATGCTGCACTGCGAGATGAAATTTCGCGGCAAGCCGGCAAGCGCTGACAAACTGGGGACAATCTCAACTCTGAGCGATTTTGCAGGGCGGGAAACTATTGAAAGAACTTCACTTTCGTCTAAGCTGCGGGTGCCGGGCCTAAACCAACAGGGAGCATCCGTGCTCTATGGCCAAGGCCGCCCTCGACGATAGCAAGCAAAAACTATGGCTCCTGGTCCCTACGCGGCTGGCTGCTGTGCAAGCTCGCGGGACTCGACTTCGAAGGAGCAAGTCGTCGACAGCGACGATCCTTCTACGCGCGCCGAATTGTTGCTTGCTGTCCCCGTCGTTTCTGGTCCCGTGCCTCACGCACAATGGCATCAAGATCTGGGACACTTTGGCGATCGCCGAATATCTGAACGAGATCCTGCCGACAGCCGGGTTACTCCCCAAAACGCTTGGTGCCCCGTGCCCGGTGCCGTGCAATCAGCGGCGAGATGCATTCTGGCTTTTCGAATTTACGATCCGCGCTGCCGATGAATCTGAAAGCACATCATCCTGGATTTCAAGGTCTGGGCCGGTGCGCAGGCCGATATCAACCGCATCGTCAGCATCTGGCGCGAATGCCTCGCCGACCGACAAAGGTCCTTTCCTGTTCGGCGCTACGGCTTGCATGGCAGACGCAATGTTTGCACCCGTCGTGACGCGCTTTCTCAGCTACGACGTCAAGCTCGACAGCGACTGCACCGCCTATTGCGCGACCGTCATGGCACTCCCGGCAGATGCGCGAATGGGTAGACGCGGCGAAAGCCGAGCCGGACGAAGTCGTCGAACTGGATGTAGAATTTTGATCGGACGGATCGTCATACCTGCCTAGCGCCGGAGCCAATTGGCGATCCGCGTTACGGCTTCATGCATCTCGGTGGCGGAGCCCGCGTAACAGAAGCGCAGGAAATGTCGACCGTTGTTTGGATCGAAATCGATGCCCGGAGTTGCTGCGACGCCGGCCTCGTTCAGCATACGTTTCGCGAAAGTCGAGGCTGTCGTCCGGAAAATCTTGAGATGTCCGCGTAGAGATAGAACGCGCCATCCACCGGCAGAAATTTGTCGAGCCCGGCTTTCGGCAGTCCGTCGCACAGAATTCGGCGGTTCTCCTCGTAACCGTGCTTCGACCTGCTTCCATCTCTTCCCGCCCGTCGAAAGCGGCCTCGCCGGCGACTTGCGCGAGCGTCGGCACCGAAATCGCGAGATTGCCCTGCAAGCGATCGATCGTGCGCACGAGATTTTCCGGCACCACCATCCAGCCGATCCGCCAGCCCGTCATGCAGAAATATTTCGAGAACGAATTGATGACGACAGCGCGTTCGGAAATGTCAGCGGCTGTCTCCGCGGCAAATGCATAGTCGAGCCCGTGATAGATCTCATCGGAAATCACCCGGATGCCTTCGGCTTCGGCGACCGACGATCGAGTCGCGTAGAGCGCATCGGCATCCATCATGGTGCCGGTCGGGTTGGCAGGGCTGGCGATCACCACGCCCTTGAGCGGTGCGCGCTGGTGCGCGGCGATGCAGAGCCTTGGGCGAAAGCGCCCAACGCGTCTGCTGCCGAAGTTTCGATCAGCACCGGTTCGCAACCCAGCGCGGAGAGGATGTGGCGGTACGGCGGATAACCCGGATTGGCCAGCGCGACGCGGTCGCCGGGCTCGAACAATGAAAGAAAAGCCAGGATGAAGCCGCCGGAAGATCCGGTCGTTACCACCACGCGGCCGGGATCGAGGCGAGAGCTCGTAGGCGTCCCTGATAGTGGCGCGCGATACGTCCGCGCAATGACGGGATGCCGAGCGTCTCGGTATAGCCGATGCGCCCGAGCGCGAGCGCGGCCTGAGCGGCCTTGATGGCGGTCGCCGGCGCCGGCGCCGCGGGCTGACCTACCTCCATATGAATGATATGGCGCCCTGCGCCTCACGCTGTGCGGCCGCCGCCATGACGTCCATGACAATGAAAGGCGGCACATCGCTGCGTTTCGATGGTTTCAGGAGCTGTTTTGCCGTCTCAAGCATCGCTTTCGGCCCATCGCGCCTCGTTGCCCTGCCCCGCTGTTGCCGTATTCGGCAGATTGTTTGCGAACGGCCCTTTCATGACCCAGTCGTGATCGCTGGCCGCGTTGACCGCCCTTAAGGCGCGTCACTAGGTTCACGCCGCAATCTGGCAGAAAATCGGGATGTCCTTGCACGGCACACCTATCAGGACGCGGCGCATGGCGCCAGCAGCCCGGGCGATCGCATTGCTCGCAGCGCGATTGCTGTTGGGGCCGCGGGGGCGGACCTCGTCCTCGCACCCGCGCGCGCCCAGGACAGCGTCACGCGCGGGATGCCGCTGATCCGCGATGCCGAAATCGAACAGCTGTTGCGCGACTATGCGCAACCCGTTCTGCGCGCCGCCGGATTGGCCAAACAGAACGTGCGGGTCGTGGTGCTCGAGCGATCGCTCGTTCAACGCCTTCGTCATGGACGGCCGGCACATCTTCATCAATGCGGGCGCCCTGTTCGATGCCAAGACGCCAAACGAAATCATTGGCATCTTCGCCCACGAAACCGGACACCTTGCCGGAGGTCACCTCCAGCGCTTGAGAGAACAACTGGCCAGCGCACAAACGGCGTGGAATCATCGCGCTGCTCGCCGGCGTCGGTGCTGCGGTTGCCGGCATCGCGCGCGGGCGCCGCTGGCGACGTCGGAGCGGCGGCGATTATGGCGCCGCAGACGGCGATCATGCGCTCGGTGCTCGCCTACGTACGCACGCAGGAAGACCAGGCCGACCACGCCGGCGTCAAATTCCTTGAATGCCACCGGTCAGTCGCCGAAAGGAATGGTCGATCTGTTCAAGCGCCTGAGCAACGAAGTGTTGTTCAATTCGCGTTATATCGATCCCTACTATGCAGACGCATCCGATGCCGGCCGATCGCGTCGCCGCGCTCGAGACAATCGCAAAGGCAAGTCCGTATTGGGACAGCAAGGATCTCGCCCGAGCTGCAACTGCGGCACGACATGATGCGCGCGAAGTTGGCCGGCTTCCTGGAGCGGCCGGACACTGTTGCCCGCCGCTATCCGGCCAGCGATCACAGCCTTCCGGCACGGTATGCGCGCGCCATTTCGACCTATCGCAACTCCGGATCTGCGGCAGGCGATTTGCGCAGATCGACGCACTGATCCAGGTCGCAGCCCAACAATCCGTATTTTTACGAACTCAAAGGCCAAGCGCTGCTCGAGGAGCGGCCGGCCCGCCGAGGCCGTCGCGCCCCTGCGACAGGCTGCCGCAGCTTTCGCACGAGAACCCGTTGATCGAGATCATGCTCGCGCAGGCGCTCAACGCCACCAACAATCCAAAGCTCGCAGAAGAAGCGGTTAGCCTGCTTCGCTCGGCGATCGCGCGCGAACCCGAGGCGCCTGAGGCCTATTCGCAGCTTGCGATGGCCTACGGCCGCAAAGGCGATCTCGCCAATGCCGACCTCGCGTCGGCGCAAGCCGCGTTCGCGCGCGGCGATCTCAAGACTGCCCGCCAGCTGGCCACGCGCGCCAAGACCCGTCTGCCAGTCGGTTCGCCGGCGTGGGTGCGGGCCGACGACATCGTGAACGTCAAACCGAATGCCAACGCCAGAGTTCAATAATGAGGAAAGTCTCCATGACATTCAGACCGCGCTTTATCGCCGCCGCCTGTGCGGCCTTGCTGACCATTGCTGTGCCACGAGGCCTCGCGTGCCGATGAATTAAGCGCCGGTCAGCGCAGTGAAGTGGAACGTATCGTGCGCGACTATCTGATCGCACATCCTGAAGTCATTCAGGATGCGATGGCCGAGCTCGACAAGCGTCAGACCGCGGCGGACGCGGAAAAGCACAAAGTGACGATCAAGGAAAACGCGCAAACTATCTTCAGCTCACCGCGCCAGGTCGTGCTCGGAAATCCGGACGGCAATGTCACGTTCGTGGAGTTCTTCGACTACAACTGCGGCTACTGCAAGCGCGCCATGGACGACATGCTCACACTGCTGAAGGACGATCCCAAGCTTAAGGTCGTTCTCAAGGAATTTCCGGTCCTTGGGCCCGGCTCGGTCGAAGCTGCTCAGGTCGCGGTCGCGGTGCGTATGCAGGACAAGACCGGCAAGAAATATCTCGAATTCCACCAGAAACTTCTCGGCGGCCGCGGCCAGGCCGACAAAGCGCGAGCGCTTGCAGTTGCCAAGGACATCGGCCTCGACATGGTCCGCCTGGAGAAGGACCTCGCTAGCGCCGAGGTGAAGGCCAGCCTTCAGGAGAACTTCAAGCTTGCCGAGGCCCTCGGACTAAACGGCACGCCGAGTTATGTGATCGGCGACAATGTCGTGGTCGGCGCCGTCGGCCTCGATGCGCTGAAGGAAAAGGTCAATACCTCGCGCTGCGGCAAGCCGACCTGCTGACGGACGACGTCAGTCAGCAGTCTCCGTAGTTATCGGCCGCCGCGGCGCATCTGCGGCGGCCATTTTCGCGTCAGGCGATAACGGAACAAAGTTCCGCCGGGGCGGTTGTCGCGCGCATGTACTCATTTGGCATGGAAGAGGAATACTTCCTTTTCGACGCGAAGACGCGCCATTCGGTGCGCCGCGCCAACAAGAGATTTCTGTTACGCGCCCAAAAACAACTGGGCGACCATGTTATGACACGAAATGTTGCAGTCGCAGATCGAGGTCGCCACACCCCCTGCGACAGTCCGCAGGAGGCGCGCGGACACCTCGCACACTACCGCCGCACGCTGGGGCAGCTCGCAGCCGAATACGGGCTTGGCCTCGCCGCTATGGGCACCTTCCCCTCGCTTACTGGCCCGAGCAGGTGGTGACGCGCAAGGCGCGCTACGGTGCGATCATGGATGACCTGCAGATGGTCGGTTACCGCAACATGCTGTGCGGCATGCATGTCCATGTTGCTGTGCCGGATGTCGATACACGCATCAATCTGATCATGCGGCTAACGGCTTACCTACCGCTCCTGCTCGCGCTCACGACATCGTCGCCATTCTGGCAGGGCCATCTCACCGGTCTTGTGGGCTACCGGCTCGCCGCTTATGACGAACTACCGCGCACGGGCCTGCCTGAGTTGTTCCGCACCAATGACGACTATCGCGAGTTTGTAGCGGCGCTCACATGGGCGAAAATCATTCCAGACGAGAGCTACATCTGGTGGGCGATCCGGCCCTCGCTCAACAATCCGACCATCGAATTGCGTGTCGCCGATAGTTGCACGCGCCTGGACGATGCCATCGCTGTCGCTGCCTTGTTTCGCTGCCTCGTTCGCGCGCTTGATCGCGATCGGGCACTCAATGCCGGCTTCGACCGCGTCGGCCGCGCTATCACGCAGGAGAACAAGTGGCACGCCCAGCGTTATGGCATCGGGGCGACGTTTGTCGAACCGTTCTCACGCTCGCCGCTCACGCTTGTGCAATGGCTCGATCAGGTGATCGATTTCATCGCCGAAGATGCCGACGCCCTCGGCTGCGTGAACGAAATCAGACATCTCCATGTCATCGCAGCCCAGGCACCAGCGCGGACCGCCAGATCGCAACCTTCAGAAAGGCCATGGCCGCCGGCCGCAGAAGGTTAACGGCGCTCAGGGAGGTGATCGATTGGGTGGCAGCTGAAACCCAGGCTGGCAACTGCAAAGCTAAAATCTGAGCCTCATCCGGGCTTCCCTTATCTTCCGGGCCACTTATAAAGCGCGCTGGTTTCACGCGCATCGAGCGAGCGCGGACGGGATTCATGGCAAAAACTACAATCTACGTTCTCAACGGACCCAATTTGAACCTGCTCGGCACGCGCGAGCCGGAAAATACGGTCGCGCGACGCTTGCCGACGTGGAAAAGCTGTGCGCCGAGACCGCCAAGCGGTTCGGCCTCGATATCGTCTTTCGGCAATCGAACCGGGAAGGCGAACTGATCGACTGGATTCAGGAGGCGCATACGAAAGATGCCGGCGCCATCGTCATAAATCCGGCCGGCTACACTACGACGTCGATCGCCATCATGGATGCACTTCTCGCAGTGAAACTTCCCGCGATCGAGGTGCACATCACCAACATTCATACGCGCGAAAGCTTCCGGCACAATTCCTATATTTCGAAAGTGGCCAAGGCGGTGATCGCCGGATTTGGCGTCGACGGCTACGCACTCGCGATCACAGGGCTCGCCGGACTGCTTGGCGCCAGGCAAAGACGCCAGCGGACGCATGATGTCAAAGTCGCCCAAGTCAATCATCGATCGGGACTTGATTCACGAGCTCACCGCGCTCCTGGATGAAACGGGGCTAACCGAGATTGAAATTGAGCAGGACGGCAAACGCGTCCGCGTGGCGCGTGCGGCAGCGATCTCGACCGTTCCGTCCGCCGCGGTGCGCGTGGAAGTCGCGCCGCAACCCGGAGCGGAAGCCGCGGTCAAACCGATCGATCCTTCAAAACACCCCGGCGTGGTGATTTCGCCGATGGTCGGCACCGCCTATGCCGCGCCGGAGCCCGGCGGCAAACCTTTCATCGATATCGGCGGCAAGGTCAAAGCCGGCGATACGCTGCTGATCGTGGAAGCGATGAAAACGATGAACCAGATTCCGCCCCGCGCGCCGGCACCGTGATTCAAGTTCTGTTCGAGGACGGTCAGCCGGTGGAATTCGGCGAACCGTTGGTGATTATCGAGTGAGGATGTCCGATCTCTCATTCGTCATGTCAACGCGGTGAGCGGAAAGAATGTTCGACAAGATCCTGATCGCCAACCGCGGCGAGATCGCACTCCGGGTGCTGCGCGCCTGCAAAGAGCTCGGCATACCGACCGTGGCCGTGCATTCCACCGCCGACGCGGATGCCATGCATGTGCGGTTTGCCGACGAGAGCGTGTGCATCGGACCGCCCGCGGCAAAGGACAGCTACCTCAACGTCCCATCCATTCTGTCGGCCTGCGAGATCACCGGCGCCGATGCGGTGCATCCGGGTTATGGCTTTCTTTCGGAGAATGCACGCTTTGCCGAAATACTGGCCGACCACGGCGTGCAGTTCATCGGTCCCAAGGCCGAGCACATTCGACTGATGGGCGACAAGATCGAAGCCAAGCGCACGGCAAAGAAACTCGGGATTCCGGTTGTGCCGGGCTCAGAGGGTGGCGTCGGCTCCGATCAGGAAGCGGCGAAGATCGCCGGTGACCTCGGCTATCCGGTTCTCATCAAGGCGGCGGCCGGCGGTGGTGGCCGCGGCATGAAAGTCGCACGCAATGCAGGTGAACTTTCCGTCGCCCTGTCAACAGCGCGGGCCGAAGCCAAAGCCGCGTTTGGTGATGACGCCGTCTACATCGAAAAATATCTCGAACGGCCGCGCCACATCGAAATTCAGGTCCTCGGCGACGGCAAGGGCGATGCGATTCACATGGGCGAACGCGATTGTTCGCTGCAGCGCCGCCATCAGAAGGTATGGGAAGAAGGCCACTCTCCCGCACTCAATGCGAGTTCGCGCGATGCGATCGGCGAAACGGTAGCGAAAGCGATGCGCGAGATCGGTTATCTGGGCGTCGGCACCGTAGAGTTTCTCTACGAAGACGGAAAGTTCTACTTCATCGAGATGAACACGCGCATTCAGGTCGAACATCCGGTCACCGAGATGATCACCGACATTGACCTGATCTTCGAGCAAATCCGCGTGGCCGCCGGCACCCGCTTACGATCAAGCAAAGTGACGTGAAGTTCCACGGCCACGCAATCGAATGCCGCATCAATGCCGAGAACCCCGTTTCCTTCCGTCCTTCGCCGGGCAAGATCCTTCACTATCATCCGCCTGGCGGCCTCGGCGTGCGCATCGATCCCGCCGTGTACCAGGGCTACACCATCCCGCCTTACTACGACTTCACTGGTCGGCAAACTGATCGTGCATGGCAAGACGCGCACTGAATGCCTGATGCGATTGAAACGCGCACTGGACGAAGTGGTTGTGGATGGCATCGAAACGACGCTACCGCTTTTTCGCGCGCTTGTGCGTGAAACGGACATCATTGACGGTAACTATCACATCCACTGGCTGGAGCAGTTCCTGGCGCGCGGCGGCATGGAGAGTTAGGGCGAGCTTGCCCTTTGTAAGAACCGCTGACCGCACCCTAGGATTAGATCTTCCGTTGCCAGGAAGTGGTCATGGCAAACCGCGAAAACGCCTTCATTGAAATCACGACGGACGTGCTGCTCAAGGCCTATGCTTGCGGCATCTTCCCGATGGCTGAAAGCGCGGACGATCCAGCGCTCTATTGGATCGAACCGGACATGCGCGGGATCATTCCGCTCGAAGGATTTCACGTTCCCGCGCGGCTCGCGCGCACCGTGCGCTCCGACGCCTTGGACAGTTCACGTCGATCGCGACTTCGACGCCGTGATCGAAGGCTGCGCCGAACCTGAAGCAGGACCGGGCCCGCACCTGGATCAATGCCCGTATCCGCCGCATCTATCGCGCATTATTCGAACGCGGCCATTGTCACACGGTCGAGGTCTACGACGGCAACGAGCTCGTCGGAGGCCTCTACGGTGTATCTCTCGGCCGCGCATTCTTCGGCGAGAGCATGTTTCACCGCGCGCGCGATGCTTCAAAGATTGCGCTCGTCCACCTTGTCGCGCGATTACGAGCAGGAGGCTATCGCCTGCTCGACACGCAATACGTAACCGACCATCTGCGAACCTTCGGCGCCGTTGAAGTTCCGAAGCGGCGCTATCACCGAATGCTGGAGGAAGCGCTCACCGGCGAAGCCGATTTCGCCGCCCAACCGATCAATCAGAGCCTGAGCGGCGAGAATGTGCTGAGCACTATTCGCGTCAACGACTAGCGTCCCGGACGCCTCAAAGCCGTTACCGCAAGAATGGAAATGGAAAGAGACTCGGCGGCTGCTGAGGCGGCGGCGTACGTTGTGCAGTCGGAGGCGGCGGCGGTGGCGGCGGCGCAGCACGCTGCGCCGTTGGCGGGGAGCCGGCGATCGCAGTGCTGCGTTGCTGCGTTTGTTGCTGTTGCGCTGTTGCTGCTGTTGCTGCTGTTGCTGCTGTTGCTGCTGTTGCCGCGCGGCCGGTTTCGCCTCGGGTGCGTCGGCGACAGTTGGCGCCTGCCCGCCTTTGCAGTCGGTAATCCAAACGTCGTAGATCGGATGTTCGACCGCGTGCAGGCCCGGGCTCGCGGCGAACATCCAGCCGGTAAAGATGCGCTTGATCTCACCCTGCAGCGTCACCTCGTCGACCTCCACGAAAGCATCCGTGTTCGGCGTCTCGGTCGGCGGCCGCGAGTAGCACACGCGCGGCGTCACCTGCAGCGCACCGAACTGCACCGTCTCATTGATCGCAACATCGAACGAAATGATGCGGCCGGTGATCTTGTCGAGACCGGCGAACACTGCCGTTGGATTGATAATGCGCTGCGCAGGCGGTTCGACGACCACCGCGTCGCTCGGCTGCGGCGCCGTGTTCGTCGGTTGCGGCGCGTTGCGCGGCGAATCGGGACCCGGCGGCAGAGCCGACGGCGTCTCGACCCGGCGCGACGGCGGTGCCTTGCGGCGTTTGACCGTGGTGGCGGCGCGGGCGCCAACACTCCGCCGGATGGTGGGGCAATTCCTGCGACTGGACGGCGCCGCCTCCCGGACGGTTCGATGGCGGCAAGTTCATCGGCGCGGGAAGCGGCTGCGAGGGTGGCGTATCGCCACGCCCGCTCGGGTAATACGGTTGCTGTTGTTGCGGCTGTCGCGATGGCGGCGCCGTAGATACATCGGCCGGCGGGCGCGGTGGCGGGTTGCCGAAGATCGATCCAAGTAAGTCGGTGAATGGATTCCGGTCTCCAGATTGGGCCAGAGCGGGCTCCATGGCGGGCGGTGCCGCCAGAGCGGCCACCGTCAATATCACGACTGAACAGATGCGAGGCGCCATCAAATCCCGGCTGTTTCGCCTGGCCGGCGTGTCCGTCGCCGGTAGCAACGCCCGGTTAACACGGGGAATACGGCGTTGGAAGGGCGATCAGGTGGGCCTATTCACCACAGTCCGCCAATTACCGCCAAAGCCAGCGATTACGGCGTAATCGCCGATTATTTGTTGCCCGGATCTCAGGCCTTGTAATCGCCGGTCGCTTTGGGACGGCGCCCGGCCGCAAGTGTCGAGCCGGGAGGCCGCAGAGCGCCAGGCGTGCCGGTCATGTTGGGCCGGTGCGGCTTCTGCCAGAAATGCGGCTTATAGTTTTCCTCCGTCGGCGGCGTATCGACCGTGTGGTGCAGCCAGCCGTGCCAGGACGGCGGTATACTCGAGGCTTCGGTGTAACCGTTGTAGATCACCCACCGGCGCTCGAAGCCGAGCGTCTTATCGATTTTGCCGCCGCAGGTGCGGTAATAGCGATTGCCGAACTCGTCGTCGCCGACCGGCTCGCCATACATCCAGGTCCAGAACTGGGTTCCGAACGTCTGCGAATTCCACCAAGTGAACAGCTTGAGCAGGAAATCTTTCATCGCCGCCGCGCTTGAAAACGACTGGAACGCGGGCCTTTTGCCACCTCACCGCCGTAATGTCCAGCGACGGAAGGCCGCCAACTTGCAGGCAAAAAGCCATATTCGCCGCCGTTTTTGTTGATGATATTAAGGCGCCATGGATTCGCTGAGAGCTGCGCTGACCAAGGTCAAGGATCTGCTCGACTGGCTGCCTGACCCGCTGGTTGCGGTGATGATCCTCGGGATCGCCGTGCTTGTTGCGCTCGCCTTGCATCGCTGGGCACGCAAGCTCGCGCGTCGGGCCCTGGCCGGGCGCTACCCTTATCTCTATTCGACATTCAATCAGACGAGCGGACTGAGCCGGCTTGCGCTTTTGATTTTGGCGATGATCGTGGCCATTCCGGTTGCGCCGCTGAAACCTGAATTCGCGGAAATGCTGGCGCGGCTGATGGCGGTCGCAGTGATCGGCTTGATCGGCTGGGGCGCCATCATTGCGTCGCACATTGCCGCCTCGCTCTACCTGCGGCGATTTAGTCTCGACAGCGACGACAATCTGCTCGCACGCAAACACAACACGCAGGTGCAAGTGCTGTCTCGCACCCTCGACGTTGTGTTGGTGCTGCTCACGCTCGGCGCCGCGCTGATGACCTTCCCTGCGGTGCGCCAATACGGCCTGAGCCTTTTCGCCTCAGCCGGCATTGCCGGCATCATTGCCGGCCTCGCCGCACGGCCCGTGCTGAGCAATCTGATGGCGGGCGTGCAGCTGGCGATGACGCAGCCGATCCGGCTCTACGACGGCGTCACCGTCGAGAACGAGTACGGCACGGTGGAGGAAATCACCTCCACCTATGTGGTCGTGAAGCTATGGGATCTGCGGCGTCTGATCGTGCCGTTGACCTACTTCATCGAAAAGCCGTTCCAGAACTGGACGCGCGACACTTCGGCCCTGATCGGCAATGTGATGCTTTTACGTGGACTACGCCGCCCCGGTGGACGTCATTCGTGCGAAATTCTCGGAGATCCTTAAGCAATCGGACAAGTGGGACGGAAGGATTGCCGCCCTGCAGGTCACCGATTTCAAGGAAGGCACCATGGAGTTGCGCTGCCTGATGAGCGCCCGCACCGCTTCTCAGACCTTCGACTTGCGCTGCGAGGTGCGCGAAAAGCTGATCGCATTTTTGCAGAAAGAACACCCGGAAGCGCTGCCACACTCGCGCCAGATCAGCCTCAAGGAAGCGCGCGGCGGCACCGAAGATGCGGCGCTCGCCGGCGAGCCCTCAAGCGCATTCGTCCCGCTTAGCCGAACACCGCGGATTGGATGGTTGCGTTGACGGGCGACCAACGGCTATCCTGCCCAGGAATTCACCAGCCTTGGCCGCGAGTCGCCCTAGAGATTTGGCTCCCCATTGCTGGAATTCAAATGACAGTGCCGGGATAAAAGGCGGGCTCCTTGCGGGTCCGCCTTTTACTGGCTCTTGTTCGTTCGCGGCTGGCATCGCCACCGTTGAGCGTCCGATCCCGCCCGTGGCTTGAATTCACAGACGTGCGTTATCCGCGCAATCATCCAACCGTGCGACACCTGCGCCGTAAGGCCCTGACACAGTTTCGGAGAATCAGCGACTCCACGCGTGCAAAGGACGGATTTTTCCCCGGCCTTTCCCCGCCTCCGTCCGCGTGGGGTCGCAGAGGGGCGTCAGCACGGAAGTCCCATTTTTGCGTCACTTTTCTGTCATGGCCGGAGGCATAAAAGCCTACCCCGGCCCAAAGAAAAATGCTTTTCGGCGACCCAGTATGGGCCAATACTAGTTGTGTTCTTGCTAGTCCGCCGTTCTTCGTTGTCCCCACAGTTCACCGTTGGACACAAGATTTAGTGTTTGATTCAGATTTACCGACTATGTGTAGTTGACGCGTACGGCGAGTCCTCTTAGCTTTGGATTGTTCGGTGGCGTTGAGTTTCAGGTTCCCTCCGGACCCTCAGAACGGCTTTTCAGTCGATGAGCTCAACCCGCGCCAGAACAATGGCGTTTGGGAAAGGGACTTTCTGTGCCCGGGGCAACAGCCCCGGAACGAACCGGTGCCGGATCAGAGCACGGGCCTGAGATGAGATGGTGGGTCGAACGAGTACGAGCAACGACGGCGGATCGGGACAGGTCCGCCAGAAGCAAAAGGGCGGTTTTCAACCGTCCTGCAATTTGGGGCTAGAGACACATGCGAATTGAGCGTCGCTATACCAAGGATGGACAGTCGGCCTACGCAGGCATCGAGTTCCGGCTTACCACCAGCGAGATCCGCAACCCGGACGGCTCGGTGGTTTTCAAGCTCGACAATGTCGAGGTGCCGGAGTTCTGGTCGCAGGTCGCGTCCGACGTTCTGGCGCAGAAATATTTCCGCAAGGCCGGCGTCCCTGCCCGTCTGACGAAGGTCGAAGAGAATTCCGTCCCCTCGTTCTTGTGGCGCTCGATCGCGGACGCGGACGCACTCGCGACGCTTCCCGAGAAGGATCGTTACGTCGGCGAGCAGTCCTCGAAGCAGGTCTTCGATCGTCTCGCCGGCACCTGGACCTACTGGGGCTGGAAAGGCGGCCACTTCGATTCCGAACAGGATGCGCAAGCCTTCTTCGACGAGCTGCGCTACATGCTGGCGACGCAAATGTGCGCGCCGAATTCCCGCAGTGGTTCAACACCGGACTGCACTGGGCCTACGGCATCGACGGACCGAGCCAGGGGCACTATTACGTCGACCCCTTCACCGGCAAGCTGACCAAGTCGAAAACAGCATACGAGCATCCGCAGCCGCATGCCTGCTTCATCCAGTCGATCAGCGACGATCTCGTCAACGAAGGCGGCATCATGGACCTGTGGGTGCGCGAAGCGCGCCTGTTCAAATACGGCTCCGGCACCGGCACCAATTTCTCGGCGCTGCGTGGCGAAGGCGAAAAGCTTTCCGGCGGCGGCCGCTCATCGGGGCTGATGTCGTTTCTCAAGATCGGCGACCGCGCGGCGGGCGCGATCAAGTCGGGCGGCACCACGCGCCGCGCCGCCAAGATGGTGATCGTGGACGTCGATCATCCCGATATCGAGACCTATATCGACTGGAAGGTGATGGAAGAGCAGAAGGTGGCGGCGCTCGTCACCGGCTCCAAGATCAACCAGAAGCACCTCAAGGCGATTCTGAAGGCCTGCGTGAACTGCGAGGGCTCGGGTGACGACTGCTTCTCGCCCGAGAAAAACCCGGCGCTCAAGCGCGAGATCAAGCTCGCGCGCAGGTCGATGGTTCCCGACAACTACATCAAGCGCGTGATCCAGTTCGCCAAGCAAGGCTACAAGGAAATCCATTTCCCGATCTACGACACCGATTGGGACAGCGAGGCCTACCTCACCGTCGCAGGCCAGAACTCGAACAATTCGGTGCGCGTCACCGACGGCTTCCTCAAGGCGGTCGAAGCGGACGGCAAATGGGACCTCACCTATCGCAAGAACGGCAAGGTCGCAAAGACGCTCGACGCCCGCGCTTTGTGGGAGAAGATCGGCCACGCCGCTTGGGCCTCGGCCGATCCCGGTCTGCAATACCACACGACCGTCAATGATTGGCACACCTGCCCCGCCTCGGGCCAAATCCGCGCCAGCAATCCGTGCTCGGAATACATGTTCCTCGACGACACCGCCTGCAATCTGGCGTCGTTGAACCTGCTCACCTTCCGCGACAAGAAGACCGGCAACTTCCAGGTCGAGAGCTATGAGCACGCGGTGCGGCTGTGGACCGTGGTGCTGGAAGTCTCGGTGCTGATGGCTCAATTCCCCTCAAGCAGATTGCCGAGCGGTCCTACGAATTCCGCACGCTCGGCCTCGGTTACGCGAACATCGGCGGCCTGCTGATGACCGGCGGCATCCCGTATGACTCGGATTCCGGACGTGCGATCGGCGGCGCGCTGACCGCCATCATGACCGGCGTCAGCTATGCGACATCGGCCGAAATGGCCGAGAAGCTCGGTCCATTCCCGGGATACAAGAAAAACCGCGAGCATATGGTGCGCGTGATCCGCAACCATCGCCGCGCGGCTTACGGCGAACGCACCGGCTACGAGAAAGTCGCAACGCCGCCCGTGCCGCTCGACCACGCCGCTTGCCCCGATCCGGCGTTGATCGCGCATGCGAAGACCGCGTGGGACCGCGCGTTGTCGCTCGGCGAAAAGCACGGCTACAGGAATGCGCAGTCAACCGTGATCGCCCCCACCGGCACCATCGGCCTGGTGATGGATTGCGACACGACCGGCATCGAGCCCGACTTCGCGCTGGTGAAGTTCAAAAGCTCGCCGGCGGCGGCTACTTCAAGATCATCAACCGCGCCGTGCCCGAGGCCCTGCGTACGTTGGGCTACGGCGAAGCCGATATCGCCGAGATCGAGGCCTATGCCGTCGGTCACGGCACGCTGGCGCAGGCGCCGGCCATCAACCACACCACGCTGAAGGCCAAGGGCTTCACCGACGAGGCGATCGCCAAGGTCGAAAAGGCCCTACCGACGGCTTTCGATATCAAGTTCGTCTTCAACAAGTGGACGTTGGGCGAAGACTTCTGCCGCGACAAACTTGGCATTTCGGCCGAAGACCTCGCCTCGCCGACCTTCGATCTGCTCGCCGCGCTCTGGGCTTCGGCAAGCGCGAAATCGAGGCCGCGAATATCCACGTCTGCGGCGCCATGACGGTGGAAGGCGCGCCGCACCTGAAGGCCGAGCATTATCCGGTGTTTGACTGCGCCAACCCCTGCGGCCGCACCGGCAAACGTTACCTCTCGGTTGACAGCCACATCCGTATGATGGCGGCGGCGCAGCCGTTCATCTCCGGCGCCATCTCCAAGACCATCAACATGCCGAACGATGCGACCGTCGAGGATTGCAAGGAGGCCTATCTGCTCTCCTGGAAGCTGGCGTTGAAAGCCAACGCGCTCTATCGCGACGGCTCGAAGCTCAGCCAGCCGCTCAACGCGCAGCTTATCGCTGACGAGGATGACGAGGACGATGTCGTCGAGGCCTTCCTCGAGCGTCCGGCCGCGGCGCGCGCCGCCGGGCTCGCCGAGAAGATAGTCGAGAAGATCGTCGAGCGGGTCACCGTGCTGCGCGAGCGCGAGCGGATGCCCGATCGCCGCAAAGGGCTACACGCAGAAAGCCGTAGTCGGCGGCCACAAGGTCTATCTGCGCACCGGTGAATATGACGATGGCCGGCTGGGCGAGATCTTCATCGACATGCACAAGGAAGGCGCGGCCCTTCGCTCAATCATCAACAATTTCGCCATCGCGGTATCGCTCGGCCTGCAATACGGCGTGCCGCTGGAGGAATATGTCGACGCCTTCACCTTCACCCGCTTCGAGCCGCAGGGTCCGGTGCAAGGCAACGACTCTATCAAATACGCGACCTCGATCCTCGACTACGTATTCCGCGAGCTGGCGGTCTCCTACCTCGAGCGCTTCGACCTCGCGCATGTCGATCCGAGCGAAGCCGGCGGTTTCGATGCGCTCGGCAAGGGCGTGGAGGAAGGCAAGCCTGCGCCCGCGACCAACTACGTGTCGAAGGGCCTGACCCGTTCGCGCACCGATCGTTTGTCGGTCGTAAGGGGAACGACAGCTTCCCCGGCGGCAACATCACTGCGCTTGCCTCCGTTGGAGGCCCGCGCGCCGAGGTTGCCGGCACCACGGCTCTCAAGGCCGAGCCGGAAGCGAAGCTTTCACCGGCCGAACAGCTCGAGCACCGCGTCGATATGCAAGATGTCCGAGCGCATGCAAAGGCGTCGGCTTCCGAGAAGCGCGCCGAAGCCCGCGCCAAGGGCTACGAAGGCGAAGCCTGTGGCGAGTGCGGTAACTTCACACTGGTGCGCAACGGCACCTGCATGAAGTGCGATACGTGCGGGTCCACGACGGGGTGTTCGTGAGCAAAAGCACCAAAGACATGGAACGCGCGCAAGCCGCGTTCCACAAAAGGAAATCCAGGCACGCGAAGGCGCGACCGCCATGGCCGAGTACAAGGCCGCCGGTAACGCCGAGCGCGCCAAGACCGAGCGTCTGCGGGCATTACGGCTCGCCAAGGAAACAGCCGAGCGCGAAGCCGCGGCGAAGGCTCCATCGCCGGCCGCGAAGCCAAAGGGTGCAGCAAAAAGAAACGGTGAACGCGCCGCCCCCATCCACTGATCAAGCGTCTTGCGTTCTTTGCGCGAAATTTGTTTCGCCCCACAAGTACCCAACGGTTCTTCGTGGGTGTTTTACGCCACGGCATAAGCCTCGGCGTAGCTTTTGCCTGGGGCTATCTCTGCGGTGAGATTCTCGGCTAGGTGCCCTTATTGCCTTTCAGACGAAACTGCACGTACCCATATTTGAAGCTGCGGGTCGCGTCGCCGAGGCTTCGATCTTGAACTCTCCCGCGGTCTGAAAAGCCTTCACGCTTCGTCCGTGAATGATCATCGTCTGCGGACCGTCCGGCGAGCGCCAGTAGATCTTGGCTTCGGCATTTGAGTCCAGAATCGTGAACATCACCGTGTGCCACTCGCCGTCGTCGACGATCGTCTTCGGCGGCGATCCGCCACGTTGTGTCCCCGTTCCAAGGGTCTCGAACGACTCGATCTGACCGAAATCGATGACCTGAGCGGTCGCTGTTTGCGCGTCAGAAAACAGGCCCGCGCACAAAAGCACCGACACCGCCGTAACGTGCATGAACGACCGAAGCTTCATGGCCCGTCGATCTCACCTGAGCCCGCTGCCCGGATAATTCTAAACCTGAGATATTCGTTCCGATAGTGCGCTTGCCGCCGGCCCTTCCCTTGCCGCAATGCACAACTAAGCCGACGAGATGACCACGCAATTGGTATGGAAGTATGACCGCGGCGAGACCGTCGCCGACGCAGTCATCCATATTCTCGGCGTTACGATGGCCATCGCAGCGGCGGCGTTGCTTGTCGTTGTCGCCGCGCACGACGACGATACGACAGAGGTCGCCGCCGTCGCCGTCTACACCGCCGGTTTCCTCGCAATGTTTAGCTTTTCCGCGGCATACAATCTGTGGCCGATCTCGCCGATCAAGTGGTGGCTGCGGCGCTTCGATCACTCGGCGATCTACCTGTTGATCGCAGCGACCTACACCGCCTTCATGCTGCCGATGCGCGGCGTTGCCCCACCGCCTTGCTCACGTTCATTTGGATTGCGGCGCTCACCGGCATCGCGATCAAGCTCTTATGGCCGGGCCGTTTCGATCGCACCGCCGTCGGCGTTTATCTCGCGATGGGCTGGAGTTGCCTTTCGCAATGCGGCCGATCATTGCGGCGCTCGCGCCGGTCACGCTCGGACTTCTCGCTGCCGGTGGCGTGCTTTATTCGATGGGCGTCATTTTTCATGCGTGGACCAGCCTGCGCTTTCAGAATGCGATCTGGCACGGTTTTGTCCTTGCCGCCGCTTCGTGTCATTACGCGGCCGTGCTGACATCGCTTACCGACTGAATGCACTGCGGCGACCGGAACCAAACCCTCGACTGCAAGTTCTTAGCCAGCGCATATCCGCAGCTACCTGGGTTGGAGAACATGCGGTCGTTCGTCATGGCGGCAATTTGCGCCGCCGGTCTGGCACTGGTGTAAACGTCTGGCGCTGTCGCGGCTCCAATAGCCCCGATCGGCAACGCGGCAAAAGCGATCGATGCCCGTACGACGGCTCATTACTACTACCATCACCACCATCGTCACTGCTGGTGGCGCTACGGCCATCGTCACTGCCGTTGGTGATAACGGCGCTACACAGCACTTTCAGTTCTTAGTCAAAGACGAGCTCGCGCGGGCCAACGCTGCAAGGCCCGCGCGCGTGTCGAGCGTGGGCTTCCATCCGGCGTTGCAGAAGCTTCGTCGGATCGACCTCCATCTTCGCGCCAAGACGTTGCCACTCTTCCCCGCGCCCGAAGGCGGCAGCGCCGAGCGCGATCAACGGCGGCGGAACCGGTAACAACCCTGCCCTCCGCCCTTCGCCCGCGCGCAAAGCGGCGACGATCTCCGCCAACGTCAGCGGCGATGGATCGGCCACGACATAGGTCCCGCCTTTGGCGGCGGGCGTCGCCAAGACAAGATGAATGGCATCGATGAGATTTCGTCGCGCCAGCAGCGGACCGGCGATTGCGGCAGAGGCCAAGCGGCAGAGGCCAGGGCTTTCGCACAAGCTCTATCAGGCGCGCCAAGTTGCCTTTGACGCCCTCGCCATAGATCAGCACGCGGTCTCAGGATGGTGAACGGCACGCCGGCCGCGCCGCACGGCTTCCTCCGCGGCAAGCTTGGAGCGTCCATAGGCGTCTATCGGGCGCGCCGGATCGTTTTCCCGCAGAACGCCGGCGGAAGCCGGGGCCGCTTTGCGCGCGTATCGACGACATGAAAACGAGATGCCGGATACCGCTCGCCCTCGCGGCATTGGCCAGTTCGGCGGTCGCCAGGCGATTGACGCGGTCGTAGGCCTGCTCGGCAATCTCCGGTTCGGCGTGCGCAATGCCGGCAAGATGAACCACCGTCTCGACGTCCCTCAAGCAGCGTCCGCCATTCGACCGGGCGTGTCAGGTCCGACACGGCAATCACCTCGACCGATCGGGGGAAAACATCGGCCGGCTGGCGCATCGCTGCCCGCACCGAATGTCCCACGTTGGCGAGTTCGGTTACGAGAGCGCGTCCGACGAAGCCCGATGCGCCAGTTACGAGGATGCGCGTCACGATTTCCCTCGAGCAAAACGATCCAGGTATATCTCGACGCGGCGCCTGTGGCGATTGCAAGCCTGCCGCATCCGCGGAAACAGGAGCAGTGTTCTACCGCTGTCGTTGCTAGCGCAGCTGCTATAAAGCCGTCAGGAACCGCTTCTGTGAAGCTTGCCGATGGCCAAAAGCACCCGACCCAAAGGGAACACGACAGCAGGCCCTCGCTGACCGATGGCCTCGGGTCGTCGGTCTATAACAAGAAACGCAAAGTTCCGCTTTGGAACGCTCGTGAAGGATGGCTGGTTCAGTGCCACACCCGACGATACCGGCATCAGCCGCGCCATTCGCACGAACAATCCCGGCGCGCTCAATATGTCTGCCGCCTGGCAGCGTATGCGGCCTGGGTTCGTCGGCCAGACACCGGCAGATGCTGCTGGAAATGTCACTACGATCTATCAGACGCCCGAGCAAGGCATCGCGGCTTGGTACTTCCTATTGTCCAACCGCTATGGTTTTGGCAAAGCCGGACAGTTCGATCTCGCGTCAGTCGCGCGCAGGTATGCCGGCCAGAACGCAACGGCAGCCGAGGTCAAGGCATACACGGACGGATGGTCGAAATGGTCCAACGGTGCTCTGAAACCTGACACGGTTGTCCACTTCGCCATTGACGAAGAACTGTTGGACTTCGCCAAAGCCACATTCGCACATGAAGCGGGTGCGGTGAGCCCGTTGCACGACGATCAGATCCTCTATGGATTTGCTTTGGAAAGGCAGACCACCTGAGGGCAGCGTGTCGGATCGGGATCACTGTGCGGCCATACCGGGTATGCTAGTTTGAAGGCTACGCGGCCACGGTGGTGGCGGCATGTGGGGTATCATGCGCGGCACCGCGTCGAATGTGTTCCACTTCGTGATGATCAAGCCGTCTCACTATGACGACGACGGCTACCCGATCCAGTGGATCCGCTCTGCCATCCCCTCCAATACACCTCGCCTGTCTCAACGCTCTCGCCGAGGATGCGCGGCGGCGCGACGTCCTGGGGCCGGGCGTCGAGTTCCGCCTGCACGCCTACGACGAGACCAACCGCCGCGTAAGGCCTGACCGCATCATCCGCACGATCCGCAAGAGCGGCGGCCGGGCACTGATCGCTTTGGTCGGGGTGCAATCAAACCAGTTTCCGCGCGCGGTCGATCTCGCCCGCCCGTTCCTCGCCGCCGGGCTGCCGGTCTGCGCCGGCGGTTTCCACGTGTCCGGCTGTATTGCCATGCTGCCGGAGCTGCCTGACGATCTGAAAGCGGCGCAGGCAATGGGCATCTCGTTCTTTGCCGGCGAATGCGAAGACGGCCGGCTCGACGAGGTGCTGCAGGATGTCTGGAACGGCACGCTCAGGCCGATCTACAACCACATGGATAAATTGCCGGCGCTCACCGGCGAGCCCACGCCATTTCTTCCGCGCATACACGTCAGGCGCACGACGGGCGCGGCCTCCAGCATGGATCTCGGCCGCGGTTGCCCCTACCAGTGCTCATTCTGCACCATCATCAACGTGCAAGGCCGCAAGAGTCGCTGCCGCGCCCGGAGGACGTCGAAAGAATCATTCGCGAAAATCACGAGCAGAACATCAACTGCTTCATCATCACTGACGATAATTTTGCGCGCAATACTGATTGGGAAGTGTTGTTCGATCGTCTCATTCACCTGCGCAAGACGGAATTCCCGACCTCGTCTTCACCATCCAGGTCGACACGCTCAGCCACAAGATTCCGAATTTCATCGAGAAGGCGGCGCAGGCCGGCGTTCGCCACGTCTTCATCGGGCTTGAAAATATCAACCCGGACAATCTGATCGCCGCCAAGAAACGGCAGAACAAGATCACCGAGTATCGCGAAATGATTCAGAAATGGCGCGAGGCCGGCGCCATCACCTATGCCGGCTATATTCTCGGCTTTCCTGCCGACACCAAGGAGTCGATCTTTCGCGACATCGAGATCATCAAGCGCGAATTGCCGCTCGATATCCTTGAGTTCTTCTTCCTCACGCCCCTGCCGGGTTCGGAAGACCACAAGGTGCTTTTGCAGAAAGGCATTTGGATGGACCCGGACATGAACAAATACGACCTCAATCACCGGGTCTCGCATCATTCGAAAATGAGCGACGAGGAATGGGAAGATGTATACCGCACGGCATGGGCGACCTACTACACGCCCGAGCACGCGCGGACGATCTTTCGCCGGGCCGCCGCCTGTAAAGCGAGCCGACCGGAAATGACGCTATCGGACCGTTGCGTTCTTCTTTCGAACGACCGAGGTCGAAGGGGGTGCAACCGCTGGAAGGAGGCGCCTTCCGGCTGAAATTCCGCCGCGATCGTCGATCGAGCATGAAGCTGGAAAATCCTGGTCTTCTATCCGCGCTACGTCTGGGAATCGGTCAGCAAAGTCTGGAGCTATGTGCGGATGTATCGCCGGCTCAAGGCGATATTAGACGAAGCGCTGACCGCTCCGGACCGCTGGACCTACAAGGACGTCGCGATCACGCCGCCTGAACAGGACGAGTTCGAGCGGCTCTCGCTCTATCACGAGACCACGGGTGGCGAGGCCGCGCTAGCGCGCAAGTGGCGCGACGATGTGATCCGCGCGGGCGGGCACGTGTATGACGTGTCACCGCGCGCAAGCGAGAGTGACGGTCGCGACGCCGCGGAATAGCGGACCAATACATTAATCCTGATGTGAGAAGTCAGTTTCTGGACGACCGCAGTCGATTTGCCCGCAGATTTGCCATCTGTTTTGGGCGCCGGCTTGCCTTCGCTTTTGCCGTCGGTCTTTGCATCGGGTTTCACGTCGGTCTTGGTATCGCTCTTGGGGTCCGATTTGGGGTCCGATTTGGCGTCTGTCTTGCTGTCCTGGCCGTGCTTCGTCGCATGGCCTTCCGTCTGCGGCTTTTCCCGCGCGCGGCCCGTTGCGCTAATTTCACCTGGCGCGCCTCCAGCACACGCGGGCTCGGTGGCGGCATCGGAATTGCGTCGGGTCCATTCCAGGCGAGAAGTCCGGCGAGCTCCTGACACGGTGCCTGCTGCGGCAGTTTCACCGCCGGACTGCCCGCTTGTGCTCCGGTCCATGTCGCAGCGGGCCAACTGGTGATGTTTCGCACGTAGTCCTGGGTCTCCTGCGGCAGCGGACCCTTGTTGGCAAGCCAGTCCTGGATGCGCTTCGGGCCGGCATTGTAAGCGGCGGCAGCAAGACCGAGATTGCCAAACTTTCGCGACAGGTCCCGCAACAGACGCGCGGAGGCCGGGATCGCCTGCGCGGGATCAAACGGGTTGTCGAGACCTCTTTCGTTGGCAGTCTCCGGCATGAATTGTGCGATGCCCAACGCACCCGCCGAGCTGATCACATAAGGTCGGAAACTGCTTTCCTGATACAGCAGGCGAATGAAGAAATGCGGGGCAGATCGTTGCTGCGGATCGCTTCAGCCAGCGAACTGCAGATTTCCTCGCGCGAACGGTAAACGATCGGCTTCATCATCGGACGCAGTGGTCCCAACGGCAGCATGACCACTTGATAAGGTGGTGGCGCCCAGCTCAGCAGGTCGTTTTCCGGCGTATTGTCTTCCGCTACTTTTGGCTTCTGGGAGCTTGGCGGGCGACAGTAGTTTGATCGGCGACAGATCAATCACAGCCGGAATAATGTCGCGCGCGCCGGGCGTCAGCCAAACGCCAATCAGGGCGCCGAGCATGCCGGCGGCAATTGTGCTGATTGGACCGAGATCCTGTCAGCCGGACAATCTTGTACAGGGTCCAGGCTACAATGAGCCCGACCAATAGACTGATGACAAGACTTTCGCCCAGCAATTCCATCGGCCCTGCCCCTGAAGGGTCTATCATAGTCCTGCTTTAGCATGACAAATATGAGGCAGGCGGTCACTTCGCCACCACCGGCTACCGCCCATATTTCAACCAACCGGCTGAAACTCGTTGGATATTTGCTTCAGCCGCCGTCGCTTTGACCCAAATTCGGACAGCGCAATGGTCCCAGGCCTCTCTCTGTCGCGGTTTGTGCCGACAACGACGGGCTGGTATCGAGCGGCCAATGGCCTCCGCGACTGAAAATAACGCGACCGATTCCGTCACCGCCGCGGTGTGGATTGGCTTCGCCATGATGTGCATCGGCATGTTCATGGCGATCCTGGACGTGCAGGTCGTCGCGACATCGCTGGCAACCATTCAGGAAGCGCTGAACATCGCTCAGGATCAAATGAGCTGGATTCAGACTTCTTATTTGATCGCGGAAATCATCGCGATCCCGCTCACCGGGTTTCTGACGCGACTGCTGACGATGCGATGGTTGTTCGTCGTCGCCGTCTCGGTGTTTACGTTTGCGTCAATCGCTTGCGCAATGAGCGGAAGTTTCGCGTCTTTGATCGCGTGGCGCATATTGCAGGGTTTTCCGGGCGGCACCCTTATTCCGGTTGTCTTCTCGGCGGTCTTTCTGCTTTTTCCAATTTGTCTCCAGCCGCTCGCAACGACAATCGCCGGTGTTCTCGCTGTGCTCGCCCCTACGGTCGGACCGGTGGTGGGGGCTGGATAACGGCGGCTCATACTCCTGGCATTGGCTCTTTTTGATCAATGTACTGCCAGGAATTGTCGCCGCCTTGGTTGCATCGATATCATTGGCCAAAGAACGCACGTCTTTCGATCTGATTCGTCATTTCGACATCTTCTCATTGGCGCTGGGCGCAATCGCTCTCGCGGCCCTCGAAATTGGAATCAAGGAAGCACCCAAGCGCGGCTGGACGTCACCAATCGCCGCCGGCCTCCTCGCGCTGTGCCTCGGCAGCGCGCTGATATTCGTTATTCGCGTGCTGCGATCGCCCAACCCGCTGGTGAACCTGCGCACCTTCCGCGACCGGAATTTTTCGATCGGCTGTCTGTTCAGTTTCGTGCTCGGTACCGGGCTTTTTGGGTCTATCTATCTGATGCCCATCTTTCTGGCCTATGTCAGATCGCACAACGCGCTCGAAATCGGCAAGATCATGCTGGTGACAGGCGTTGCCCAGCTTGTCGTCGCCCCCGTTGCGGCTTTTCTGGTGCGGCGCGTCGATGAGCGTCTTCTGACAGCGGCCGGCTTTCTGCTTTTTGCAATCGGCTTAGGATGAGCACCGTTCAGACCAAGGCCACCGATTTCGACGAAATGTTCTGGCCCCAACTGGTACGTGGCGCTGCCATCATGTTTTGCATTCTTCCCCGACACTACTTGCCCATGGCCATCTGGCGAAGACCGCCATTGATGATGCCAGCGGTCTCTTCAACCTTATGCGCAATCTCGGCGGCGCCATTGGGATTGCGCTGATCGATACTGTTGTCTATACGCGCACCCGATTATGCGCGGGACATTATCAGCCGCCTCGCAGCCGGCGACTTGGATACAGCCAAGACGCTGGGGATCCCGCCTGAAGGCCCTCGCATCTGCGACGCTCGATCCGGAGAAACAAGCGCTTCTAATTTCGCTGGTCGAGAAAGTGGCTTTGTCGATGCCATAAACGATGCGTGGGCTCTGGTCGCCGTGCTGACATTTGCCGCGCTCATCTTCCTGCCATTCGCACGACGCGTGCCGACACCGGCAGCAGCAACGCTCCATTGATGCGTGGCGCCTCCACCGAGTTTCCAATAACATCATTTTCCGTAGCCGCTGGAGCCACGACGAGTCAGCACGTTGATCGCCGTTGTGGATCGCGGATCGGGGCGGGACATGGCCGACGCCGCCATACCTACATCCACGTTCCTGGAAGGAGATAACTGATTACGCGCGCGCCCTTTGGGCCGTGGTACGTCGTTACATCCCACGCTCTGGAGCGATGTCCTCGATTTCGCGCATCATCCTTTGGGTCACTACGCATTCCTGGTTTGCGCCCTTGCTGTCGGTTTCGCACTGCTTTGCCTCGTGCCGCAGGCTGCAGGATCTGCTGGTCGAACTGATCGAATATTCGTGGCACGTCGTATTTTCCTCGCGCTGGTTTTTTCGTATGGGCGTCGACCACCCATTATACCGCACGTCTGCTGCTCGACACCGATGAACGGTTTCGTGTGCGCGTTGCCGGCCAACTACCGATTTCATTAGGGGTTGGGAGAATCCTCCTCCCGTCTCCTTGGCGCGCTGGCTTTCGTTGCCGTCTTTCTCTCGGCAGAACGTTCAATCGAAAACCTGCCGGTGATCGACGACCCTTGCATCGTTCCTTATGTCACCAGAATGCTGCGGTGGTTCCAGGTGGTGACCTTGGCCTGCCCTTTGGCTTCTTCATCTGGTACCTGCTCAGCCGTCAGCGCTCAGCGCGCTTCCACCCGTCCGCACGCTCGATCGAAGACCGGATCTGTCACACTTCTCTGCGACGACGCTGGCATCGAACCCAAGCTGATTCAAACCAACGTCGGCCCGCTGATGTTGTTTGCGGTGTTTCTGATATGCGCCGTCATACTTCTGTTCAGCCCCGTCTGGAGTCGCACGTTGGTTCCCCGCAGCCTCGCGGTCCCCCTGCTTCTCGGGGCCTGGGTCCCGTTCCTGTCGTTACTCTCCGGCATCGGCCAGTCGCTACGGCGCGCCAGTTATTGTGGGTGTTGCGTTCGTATTCGCGATCTTGTCGTTCCTGTTCGGCGACAATCACTCCGTACGTCGTATTGACGCGGCGCAAACACTCGGCCGGCAGCCGAACGGCGCCGAGGTATCGCTAATCGCGCCGTCGATACGTGGATGAACGCAAACCGGCTGCAAACAGGACCCCGCCAAATGTCAAGACCGATCCTTGTCGCAGCCGCGGGTGGGGCAAGCCGCGCCGGTTTCTTCACCGCCAGCATCATCGGTTATCCTGCTCGACACGGCGAAGGAAAAGGACCCTCGGCTCCGATGCTTCCGAAGTGACAAAGCGTTTGTTCGCGATCTCAGGGGTATCCGGTGGTTCGGTCGGAGCAGCGATGACCACCGCGGCGATGGCGCGCACAAAAGCGGCGAGCAGCCTTGCGTCGAGCGTCGGCCGAGCCTCTGGTACGGTGATACAATCGGCAACTGGCGCGATTGCCTGGAAGCTCTGTCGGCGGGCGATTTTCTCACGCCCGTTTCGATCGGCCTCCGTCTTCCGTGACACTGTGCGTTTCGGTTGGTGGGAAGACCGCGCTACCGCTTTGGAAAGATCGTGGGAAGAACGTTTTTCCCAATTGGCGGGCTCGGACACAGACAAATGGCCGGAGCAATGCCCGGGCGATCTGCGCTGCCCGTTCATGACGTCACGGCCGCAGGAGAGCCACTGGATTCCGTTGCTTGTGCTCAATGGTGTTTCGTCTGCGACCGGCCGACGTATCCTCACCACCGTGCTTGCGTCAGATTATCACCCCAAGGCCACCTGCCCCGTCGCAGGCGCCATGAAGACCGACGCCAACATCAAGGCCACGGCAGCGCAGATCTTTAAATCCGCCGTGAGCGGGCCCGCCAGACAATGTGCGATTTTCTGGAAAGCGTTCGCTTTCACGATTTACTGGCGAACAAAAATCCACCCAACTGGCTCGGCCGCATTCAGCGGCTCGCGGTCTGGGATTATGTGCGCAACAAATTGCCGTTCCTCACGCCGCGCAACCTTGACGACATACGCCTGAGCACCGCGGCTCACAATTCCGCGCGTTTCCCCATTGTTTCTCCGGCGGGCGAAATCCGCAACCGCCAACATCAGGTCGTCGATCGCATCGTCGACGGCGGTTATTTCGAGAATTACGGCGCGCTCGGCGCCATGGAGTTAGCCCAAGCCATTCGCGCTATCGAACCGAAGCTCGCGCCATTTGTGCTGGTGATATCGAACGACCCAGATGAAGACCCCGATCTCACCAAGGTCGACGTCGCCGACGACGCGGTCGCTTGCCGACGTTTCGGTCCCGATCGCGGCCGTTGTCAATACGCGGACGTCGCGCGGCCGGCTTGCCGTCGGGCCAACTCGAAGCGGCCATGGAAAGTGTCGCAGAACCGGATTGCGGCGGTGGAACGGCACATATCCGCGTATGGCCGCGTTTTCAGCAGACGGCCAACGGTGATCTTGAAAATGTGTCCCGCCCTATCTCGATGAACTGGTGGCTGTCACGTCCGATTCAGATCCTGCTGCATCAGCAGACCGAGAAAACAAGAACCAGAATAAGAACCCGGATCAGATCGAACGCGTGTGGCGCGCAATCATGTCGAAGTCGGATTGCACAAGGTAGCCGTCCGACCTGTGGATGCGCAGCCTACTTTTTTGCTGTTGGGTTCGGGCTTCGCTTTCAGCTGCGTCAGCTCGTCAGCCAGCTTATTGACGGTCGATTTAAGCGTGGCAATCTCGGCTCGCGCAGCGGCTAAGATCCACGGTTGGCGGTGGTCATCTTGTCTTGGGTCTCGCGTGCAAGCTTGACCAGCGCCTGCTGCAAAAACTCGACATGGACTGCAGGCATCCGGTACGGCGCTCCATCTGCTTTTCAGCGGTGCAGACCTCCAAACCGTGAATGTCCTGTGCGACTTACAGGCGACAGCAGGACGACGAAGAAGACCCCAACACGCAAAAATTGTGTCGCTGAAGGCCATAATGCGTCGCCATGGCCGCTGTCGTTCCGGCGTCATGGCCGAGAGCCTACGATAACTGGACCGGCGCGAGCCCTTCCAGCAGGTGGTGTGACCGGTACGATGCCCCGTCCAGAGCTTCGGGGGAGTGAATGAAGCAAATTGGGTTCGCGTTTCCGGCTTTATCGGCCGCCGTCTTTTACTGGTGGGCCTTGCTGCCCCAGACTGCCGGTGCGCAGGTCCTCAAGGCGGTCAAGGACCGCGGCACGCTCAATTGCGGCGCGAGCGAGGGCCTCTATGGATTCCTCCGCCCGTGACAACAATGGCAGTTGGAGCGGCTTCGACGTCGATCTATGTCGTGCGGTCGCGGCGGCAATTTTCAACGATGCCAGCAAGGTCAGTTACGTCCCGCTCGACGCCAGCCGCCGGTTCGAGGCGCTTCCAGTCCGGCAGCGATTGACGTATTGTCCCGCATTACCACCTGGACAATGTCGCGCGTGAGGTCGACCTCGGCCTTCTCTTCACGGCAACGAATTACTTCGACGGCCAGGATTGCCTTGTTCGCAGAGACTTGAAAGGACACCGCGCTCGAGCTCAACGGTATACAGCGAAAAGTCTGTGCGCAGAGCGGAACGACAACCGAACTGAACCCTCGCCGATTTGCCTCGCCGCGAACAGACATGCGGTGCGAGGTTAGTCGCCTCGACGACCGCCGAGAACGCGGTCAAAGGTTATGATCCTGGTCAATGCGTTGCGCTCACGGCGGACGTCTCACAGCGTTTTTGCTATCGGGCTTGCTCGCCAAGCCCGGCGATCACGTCATCTTGCCGGACGTCATCTCAAAGGAGCCGTTGGGTCCCGTGGTGCGGCAGGACGATGTGCAGTGGTTCAATATCGTGGTAAATGGGTGCAGTTCGCCATGGTCAATGCCGAAGAACTCGGTGTCACATCTAAAAATATCGGACGAGGCGCTTGGAAGTCCCAGCCGGATGTCCGACGCCCGGTCGGCACCGAGGTAACTATGGCGAGCGCATGGGTCTCACCAAGGACTGGGCGGCCCGCGCCATCAGACTGGTCGGGAACTATGGCGAGGTCTGCTGAGCGGGCCGTCGGCATCGGTTCGCGCTCGGCATCCCCGCGGATCAATCAGCTGTGGAGCAAGGAGAGGTATCCCTCTATGCGCCTCCAGTTCGCTGATTGCGCCTAGAACGACCAGCGCAGACCGCTGGTGCGAACGTCCGGGATTCAGATGCTAGTTTTAACGTTGGAGAACTGAACGTAGATTACGCCGATGGTCGATTGTTATCCTTGTGATGCGCGCGCGGTCGGGTCGCTTAACCCGAACACCAGCGAACAACGCCATGCGCTGTACGACCGCGCTCGCAAGACTTTGGTCGATCGGCTTCGGATCAATGATCCGACGCTGTCGAACACCGACGTCAAAGCGGAAGCGCAGCGCTCGAGGCCGCGATCCAGCGTATCGAGCGGGATTTTATGCGCCGGGCTGTGCCACCGCCGCCTCCCCGCGACCGCGACGGGCCCCGGGCCCACCCTCTGCCGCCCCTGCCGAACCTGCCGGGTATCGGGACTCGCCGCCGCTGGCCCGGATACCGGAAAGCGCTGGCGGATTCTGCCGGCGTGGGCGTTGCCGCGCTCCTTCTCATCGGCGGCTTTGCGGCCTACTCTACCTGCCGCGCACCCGTCCGCAATCGTGTCCGCTACGCGTTCCGATATGCGCTCAATGGCCACCCCTTCCGCGGAGCGCTGCCCGTGGCTGCAGCCGAAGTCGGCTGACGACAGATCGAATCCAGCGTCCGTTTGCGCCAGCTCGTCTATTACCGGACCAACCAGCCGGTCGGAACGCTTGTCGTCGACAAAAATCAGGCGTTTCTCTACGTGGTCCGGCCGAACGTATCCGCCCTTCGCTACAATATCGGGGTCGGCCCCTGGAGGCACCGCGTTGTCCGGGCTCTACCACGTTGTGCGAAAGGAAGACACGGCCAAGCAAGCAGAGGAAACACTCGGCCGCGCGCGTCCTTTATCTGGACAAGGACTATCGCATTCATGGGTCCAGTGCGGCTATTCCGCCCGGCAAGCTGGCCGGCTGTATCCGCCTGGTCGATGACGACGTCATCTATCTCTACGACCGCACGCCTCTGGAAAGTCGCGTGGTCGCAGCGAATTGACGCGGCCCGTTCGCGATCATAAATCAGTTTGCAGCGCGAACGCTTTCTGGAAAGCCGCGTCAGAAGCTTCGAACGATAGCCATAGCAACCTTGTCGACGGCACTGATGTATTTGCCCTCTAAGGAGCAGGATGCCATCAAGCCAACCGCCTAAAGGCCAGTCGAATAAAGCGGAGCAGGCAAATCGTAGGCATCGCGAATTCAAGACTCTAAGATGTGCTTCGCTACTGAAAACGGTTTTACGTTTTAAATCGACTTTGCCGGATCAGCGATCCGATATGCGGCTCAGGCCTTTTGCCGATCGTTGTCGATCGGGACAACCTGCCCCTGAGATCGATTTCGCGGCGTCCGAGGCAAGGAACACGGCAAGCTGCGCGATGTCCTTCGGGTCGATCATGGCCTTGATCGACGCGGCTGCCACGCGCATCGGCCTTCACATCGTCCAGCGACCTGCCGCTGATCTGCGCGCGACCTTGAAAGACGCGGACAATGCGCTCGCCCTCGACCGCACTCCGGGGCAATGGCATTCGCGCGGATCCCCCACCTCGCCAAGTTCCATCGCCAAGGTCTTCGTCAGCCCAATAACTCCCCGCGTTCGTCGCAGCGTAGGGGCTGCGATTGGCAAACCATAACGTCCGGCGATCGACGACATATTGATGATGCAACCCGCCTTCGACTTCTTCAGGTGCGGAATCGCAAGCCGCGACACGTCGAACATGGCCGTGAGGTTGACGGCAATGACCTTGTCCCAGTCGTCCGGCGGATATTCGGCGATCGGCAAAGGTCAGCGCCGGCGATCCCGGCATTGTTGATGAGCACGTCAAGCCCGCCCAGCGCCGCAACCGCGTCCGGCACCATGCGCTCGATCTCGGCGCGGCTCGCCATGTCGCAGCGCCGGGCGATCAGACCGGGGATCTCTTTGGCAATGGCAGCGAGCGCCTTGTCGTCGATGTCGCAGACGAAGACTTTCGCGCCATTCGCCGTGAAGGCGCGCGCAAATCTCGACCGATACCCGCGGCGCCGGCCGTTATCAGGACACGCTGCGACATGACTCCGGAACCAATCAGATCATACTGCCGACAGCCCGACAACGGGCCTCAACCTTAGCCGGCAGCGCGTTCACACATCAAATGCGCGAATCGGCCAAGGTTTTCCGCAGTGATCTGGGATTGCCGATATTGCGCACCGGGACGGTTTAGCCACCCGGGCTGGTTGGTATTGAATAGGCGTGTTGGTGCGAGACTGGAGGTGCAGTGCCGTGCGTTGGCTACACCATCGAAGGAGCTCCACGCACATGGCGAAGAAGCGAACGACAGCCAAGAAACGGGTCACTCGCAAGCCGCCAGCACACACGGCGACGTGGGAATTCCGACGCCACCATCAATACGTTGGTCATCCTGGTGGGATCGTGATGGTGCTCGGCGGATTGTTCCTCTACGCGCAGAACAACAAGAAGCAGGCCGCGCTGTTGCAAAGCCTCATACAGACGATAGCGACGCTTCCAACGCCCGCGCCAACGGCACTGCCCGCGGAGTCTGCAGGCGATTCGAGACCGCGGCAGGCGTAGATCCTCCCCAAGGACGCTACCAAGGCCGGCAGCCGCCTCTGACGCCCGCACACCCGGCGGCGATTGCCGTGGCGCGGACACCCTCCGTAGACAACTAACCCTCCAGGGTTCGTTAAGAAGCCGCTATTCCCGCCAACCATTCCGTAACCGTCGGCGTCCAGCCTTATGGAATGGCACCGTCCACCAGCTGCGCTGGGATCGTTCCGCGCGCGCCGTCCTCGTCCGAGATGCTGCGCCGACGCGTTCTGCGTCCAGCCGATCTGCTTTATTTTTCGGCATCCTAGTCATTGCCGGTGCGATTGCCGCAAAGGCCTTCTGGCGCGAGACCGCCCCGCCCCGGTGATGGCGAGTGTGTACGTTGTCGACGGTGACTCTGCTGAGAGCCGGTGGCGAAGAAATCCGCCTCGTCGGCATTGACGCGCCGGAGTTGCGCGCAGACCTGCCGCGATGGACACGGCCGTGAATGGTCGTGCGGCGCGCGCCAAAGCCCGACTTGCGGCGCTCGTTGCACAAGGCGATGTGTGCGCGCACATCGCGCGGGCGCGATCGTTACGGCCGCACGCTCGCTGTCTGCTCTGGCGCGCAATGTACCCGACCTTGGCGAAGACGATGGTGCGTGAAGGTTATGCGATCAACTTCGCGATCGACTATGGTGGTTATCCAGCCGCCGAGCGCGAAGCACAATCGGCACGCAGCGGCGTCTGGCAAGGCGACTTCGAACGCCCGAAAGACTGGCGCCGACGCCATCCACGCACATAAGGAAGCGTAGTCAGCTGCGCCGCTCTCGGTCAGCTGGGCGATGCGCGTTTCGCAAGCACCGCTTTATCAGCTTCGCTTTGTCGCAAGCGCTCGGCCAACTCCAGCGGCACGGGCATTTCATTGTTGTATTCGCCCAGGAAAGCGACCCCCGGCCTCGTTGACGCTCTGCGCCAGACCATGCGCGCGCGGAAAGAGCGTTCCTTGCGCGCGATCGTCAGATCGAACTGATCCGGGACAATTGCGGTATTGGTAAGATGGACTCGCGCGCCCGTAGCCGAAAAATCCCGCACCCGGCAATCCATGGTGTGAGTTGCACTTGTTGAACGCAATCATGCCGCCAAGGAAAGTGCGCCGGTCAGACTTCCGCCGTTCAACATAAACAAGCTTCGCATCAGTTTGCGAGCAGAATACCGTTCGGCCGGCCTGCGGGCAAACGGCCGCGGTCCGACAAGTTCGCATTAGTCTTAAATGCGAAGGTTACCGGCGCGGGATTCTTAACGCCTATTCTTCCTTTCGGTCGTGAAGTAGAGCGGAGAAAGCCCCTGGCGCGGCCCATTTCCGTCGCTATCTTTCGCCTTCGTCTCGGCCACGTCGCGCGTATAGACTCGCTATCACACAGGCCCCGCGCTGATGCGCCGTCATCATCACCTTGTAGGCATGGCTCTCGTTCATCCGGAAAATAGCCTTGAGCACAAGAACCACGAATTCGCGCGGCGTATAGTCGTCGTTGAGCAGGATCACCCTTCCACAGCGGTGGCCGCTGCGTTTTTGGTTTCGTCTTCGTGCGCGGCTTTTCGAGGGTCTTCTGGTTCACGGTGAGCCCCGATTGCGTTGGCGCTCTGATGTGAAAGGTCGCTCCCAACTGATAGACGGCGCGCGGGCGCGGATCGAGCCGACGGCCGTGTCGTATCATACCAGCCGGCTATTTCTCTTGTCGGGCTTCGACGGCCGTCTTGGCGAAGCCCTCTGGCGCAGCCTGCATGCCCGGCGGTGTTTGACCACCGCGGGTCCAGATGCTCTCGCGCCATGTCCGACCGGCTGATCCGCCGCGCCCAACGGGATACCGGGCCAGCGAGGACGGACGCCAGACTGAGGCAACGGCAGAAGAGATAAGCGAATGGTCGTAGCCTCTGATGACGATGTAAGCGTGGCTGTCGGCGCGACCGCCGAGTTTCCGCAGACAAGTGGGGCTTGCGATGCTCCTATCTCGCGCTGTAAGAGCGGCATTGTCGATCGGTCGTCATCATTGCCGCTGTAAACCGAGGTCGCGCGACGGTCGCCTCGACACTCCGGCGCCGGCTCGATAGTTTCGCACTGCCGCTGGTCATAAACAGCCGGGCATCGTTTGGCTGTGGCGTGATGCCAGCGACGCAGAACGGATACGCGACGTTCGCACAGTCGACGTTCTGGTACGTGCTGCCAACGTTGCCGATGTTTCTCCCTGGTGCCGGCAATGCTGCGCCGCCGGGAATCGGATTTTTGGTCAACACTGCGGCCTGTTGCACGCTGACGTTCGTCCTTTATCTCGGAACGATCTGGGCGCTCAGAAAATTCCGGGATGACCTGTGACATTGTGATGCACTGCAAAATATTTGAGAAGTCGTTAGAAAGACTTGGCGCCGATCTCAATTTTTCTGCCGCAAAAGTTCACGAGTGGCGCGTACACGTTACGCTCAGCCCTAGCTGCGCTACTCACGCGACCCGTTCGATGATGTCAAAAAGACGGTGGGAACGGGGCCCGCGTCGGATCGGGAGGTCCCCATGGAGGTGTCTCGCGACATCGCAAGATTTGCGCGCTCGCGTCCGGTGATCGAATGCGCGCAATGCGGCGAGGCGAATCTTACTATTCCCGGAATCGGTCTGAGTGTGTGGCTGGGTGCCGGGTTCGGCCCCTGTGGCGATGCAACCGCCTGCTGGTACGATCCGTTCCCGAAGCGATCCGGTGCTGTTTTGAGATGGCATAACGCGCATTTTTTAGCGTCACCGAAACATCTTTCAAAATTCTACGCGCGCAAAGGCGCTACGAGCACATGATCCATCGCCAAAATGTCGTGTTGCTGGGGCTGTGGCGCTGCCGACCTCAACCAGCGCCCGCGGGCAGCGCCATAGTGACTCGGGTCTAACTATACTACTTTATTTCAGACTCGACAGCGTGAATCACCACTCTATATCATACGGGTCATCCATATTTTATTAGCGGTAAGTCAGCTTGCCACCACAAACTTTGACCACACTGACGCAAACATGCCGGCCTGCAGACGCTTTGGACCCGCTATCATGTGATCAGCCTGGTCATCCTAGCGGTCACCATCCGAGCGACTTCGATCGAGATTAAAAGACGCCCGGGCGATGAGCGATAATCACAAGGCGATATAAAATGCGTTTCGCATCGTAGCGAGGGAGAATTACTGGTCAAAACAGCGAACTTTACCTGGTTCCTAGAGGGTGGAGCTGCTGCGGGCGTCCACTCAACCACGTAA